>Ga0081538_10003634_pt1 | contig 14500 bp, 12 predicted proteins | sample TabmetS5T2R1_FD_71022 | JGI IMG/M metagenome (GOLD analysis project Ga0081538, IMG submission 71022) | Tabebuia heterophylla rhizosphere microbial communities from the University of Puerto Rico - S5T2R1 | ecosystem: Host-associated > Plants > Roots > Rhizosphere ... | reverse complement strand
CGGTGCTGCTGGCCGTCGACGGCAACGGACTCGCCCACCGCGCCTACCACGCGGTCGGCGGGGCCGAGGGGCCGCAGGGGGAGGCCCGCCAGCGGGTCCTGGCCATGCTGGCCCGGATCGGCGCCGCCACCCGGCCGAGCGCCTGCGTCATCGGGTTCGACGACCCCATCCGCTCCCTGCGGCGCGACCGCCACCCCGGCTACAAGTCGGCCCGCCCGCCCAAGGAGGACGCCCTTGTCGATCTCCTGGACGAGCTGCCCGGCCTGCTGCGCCAGCTCGGCATCTGCGTGGCCGTCCCGGCCGGGCTGGAGGCCGATGACGTCCTCGGGTCGGCGGCCGCCCTGGCGAGGCGGCGCGGGGTCGCGGCCGCCCTGGCCACCGGCGACCAGGACGCGTTCGCCCTGGTCGCGCCCACCGTGCAGGTCTTCTACCTGGTCACCGGCGGCCGCATGGAGCAGGTCTCGCCGAGCTGGCTGCGAGCCCGCTACGGAGTCGGCCCGGCCGCGTACCCGGCGTTCGCGGCCCTGCGGGGCGACGCCAGCGACTGCCTGCCCGGAGTCAAGGGCATCGGCGCCGTCACCGCCGCCCGGCTGCTCAACGCCTACGGCAGCGTCGAGGAGGCCCTCGACGACCCGGCCGGGGTTGCCCGGCTCCTCGGCGGCTGGGTCGCCGAGGCCCTGGTCACCCAGCGCGCGACCTACGAGCGTAACCGGCAGCTGATGGCCATCCGCGACGACGTGCCGCTGGAGGTGGCCAGCTGCACCCGCCGCCTCGACGCCCGCACCGTGGCAGCCACCCTGGAGGAGTACGGCGCCGCCGACCTCACCGGCCGCTTCCTGGGCGCCTTCGCCCAGCTGGGCCGAGCCGCCTGGCGCCGCGCCGCCGAGACCTAGACCCGGCGCCCGGAACGCCGCACCCACTCCGCCCGGCGCCCGACGTGCCCCACCCACTCGGCCCGGCGCCCGGCGCGCCGCACCCACCCGGCCCGGGGCCGAGTCCCCCGGTGGGGGAGCGTAGCCGATCACCGGTTCGGGCGGGTCGGTTCATCCACAGCCCCCGTCTGCGTCCCAGCCCCCGTCTGCGCCCCGGCGCCGGTCTGCGCCCCGGCGCCGGTCTGCGCCCTTCGGAGCACGGCCACGACCAGGGCGGCGATCCCGAGGGTGAGGCCGGCGTTGACCGCGAAGACCAGGTGGAACCCGGCCGTGAAGGCCTCCCGGGCCGCGTCGAGGAGGGCCGCGCCGACCCGCTCGGGGAGCTGGCCGGCCACCACCAGCGCGCCGCCCAGGGTGTCGCGGGCGGCGTCGGCGGCGGCCGGCGGGATCCCGGCCGGCATGGCCTCGCCGACCTGGCCCCGGTAGACGGCTGTGCCGATACTGCCCAGGACGGCGATGCCAAGCGCGCCGCCGAACTCAGAGGTGGTCTCGGCCACGGCCGACGCCGCCCCGGCCCGGTCGGCCGGGGCGACCCCGATCATCAGGTCGGTGCACAGGGTGGTGAGCGGGGCCAGCCCGACCGAGAACAGCACCGACCCGCTCACCAGCCAGGCCAGGCCGCTGTCGGTGCCGACCTGGGTGAGGAGCCCGAACCCGGCCGCGCCGAGCAGCAGGCCGGCCGCCATCACCTGCCACGGCCGGGCCCACCGGACGGCCAGCGGGGCCAGCATCGAGCCGACGATCAGCCCCACCGAGGACGGCAGCAGCCACAGGCCGGCCTGGATCGGCGACAGCCCGAGCACCAGCTGAAGGTACTGGGCGACGAACAGCAGAGCGCCGAAGGAGACGAAGAAGTCGAGGGTGTTGGCGGCCAGGGCGGTGCTGAAGGCCTTGTTGCCGAACAGCCGGAGGTCGATCAGCGGGTCGCGAAGGCGCCGCTGGCGGCGCCAGAACACCCGCCCGAGGGCCAGCCCGGCCAGGACGGCCAGCAGCGGCGGCCAGCCCAGCCCCTCCTGGGCGGCCTGCTTGAGGCCGTAGATGACGGCCAGCACCGCGGCCAGCGACAGCCCGGCCGAGACCAGGTCGAGCCGTCCCGCCTCCGGGTCGCGGAACTCCGGCAGGAGCACCGGCCCCAGCACCAGCAGCAGCACCATGACGGGCACCGCGATGAGGAACACCGAGCCCCACCAGAAGGACTCCAGCAGCAGCCCGCCGACCAGCGGCCCGATCGCCCCGCCGGCCGAGAAGCTGGAGATCCAGACGCCGACGGCCAGGGTCCGCTGGCCCGGGTCGGAGAACATGCTGCGGATCAGCGACAGGGTCGAGGGGGCCAGGGTGGCCCCGGCCACGCCCAGCAGGGCCCGGCTGGCGATCAGCCACCCGGCGGTCGGGGAGAAGGCGGCCAGCACCGAGACGGCGCCGAAGGCGCCGGCACCGGCCAGCAGCAGCCGGCGCCGGCCGATCCGGTCGCCAAGGGTGCCCATGGTGACCAGGAGCCCGGCGGCCAGGAACCCGTAGATGTCGACGATCCACAGCAGCTGGGTGCTGCTGGGCTGGAGGTCGGCGCTGAGCTCGGGCAGGGCGAGGTTGAGGACGGTCAGGTCCATGGCGTAGAGCATGCAGGGCAGGGCGATCACGGCCAGCCCGGCCCAGTCGCGCCGCCCGGCCCTTGGCACGTCCACGGCCTGCACTAGCGGCCTCCGCCGCGGGCGGCGACCACCCGGCCGAGCCCGTCGAGGATGCTGGGCCAGCCGCCGGCGATCTCGTCCCGCAGCCGGGAGGTCGGGAAGCCCGTCTGGAGGATGGTCAGCCTGGTCCGGCCGGGACCCCCCTCCTCGAACCGCACCTCCACCTCGGTGTCGAAGCTGGTCCCGTCGGGCATCCGCATGGTCGCGGTGTAGCGGAGCCGCCGTGGCCGGTCGACCACCTGGAACACGGAGGTCTCCAGGGCCGAGGCGCCGCCAGGGGGCCCGAACTCGATCGTCCAGCGGCCACCGGGCCGCAGGTCCACGGTCGAGGAGACGACCCAGTCGGGCGCGTCGGCGTACAGCTCCTTCTGGGCCTCGGGGTCGGTGAAGGCGTCGAACACGACCTCCGGGGCGGCGTCGTAGACGCGCTCCAGGCGCAGGTCCTGGCTCATCGAGGTGCTCCCTTCTGCCGCTCCAGGTAGCCCTCGAGCCGGTCCAGCCGGCGCTCCCAGCGGCGACGGTAGGTCTCGATCCAGCGGGCCGCGTCGTCCAGCTGCTCGCTCCCGAGCCGGCACTCGCGGGTCCGGCCCTTCTTCTGGGTCACCACCAGCTCGGCCTCCTCCAGGACCCGGACGTGCTTCATGAGGCCGGGGAGGGTCATGTCGTAGGGCCGGGCCAGCTCGCCGAGCGTGGCCGGTCCCTGGGCCAGGCGGTCGAGGATGTCGCGGCGGGTCGGGTCGGACAGGGCCGCGAACGTCCGGTCGAGGGTCGTGGAATACCTTACCATTTGGTTAACTATAACCGGCCGGCCGGGGCGTGCGCAATGGGCCGACCGGGGCCACCATGGGCGGAGCACCGCAAGCGACAGAAGGGCGTGCCTTGACCTCCGCCACCCCGCCGACCCCCACCACCCTCGCCGACCTCCGCACCTCCGGGCACCGCTACACGGCGGTCAAGCACGAGCTCCGCGACAACCTCCTGCAGCGGCTGGCCGAGGGCACAGAACGCTTCCCCGGCATCGTCGGGTTCGACGACACCGTGCTGCCGGAGCTGGAGCGGGCCCTGCTCGCCGGGCACGACATCGTGCTGCTCGGCGAGCGCGGCCAGGGCAAGACCCGCCTGATCCGCTCGCTGTTCCACCTGCTGGACGAGTGGACCCCGGTGGTGGCCGGCTGCGAGATCAACGACCACCCGTACGTGCCCACCTGCACCTCCTGCCGGCGGCGGCTGGACGAGCTGGGCGACCGGCTGCCGGTGGCCTGGCGCCACCGCTCGGAGCGCTACGGCGAGAAGCTGGCCACCCCCGACACCAGCGTCGGGGACCTGATCGGCGACATCGATCCGATCAAGGTGGCCGAGGGCCGCACCCTCGGCGACCCCGAGACCGTCCACTACGGGCTGGTGCCGAGGACCAACCGGGGCATCTTCAGCGTCAACGAGCTGCCCGACCTGGCCGAGCGGATCCAGGTCGCCCTGCTGAACGTGCTCGAGGAGCGCGACATCCAGGTCCGCGGCTACCAGCTGCGCCTGCCCCTCGATCTCATCCTGATCGCCAGCGCCAACCCCGAGGACTACACCAGCCGGGGCCGCATCATCACCCCGCTCAAGGACCGCTTCGGGGCCGAGGTCCGCACCCACTACCCGCTGCGCCTCGACGACGAGGTGACCCTGGTCCGCCAGGAGGCCGTGCTCGCCTGGGACGAGCAGCCCCTCGGCCGGCCGCTCGTCCCCGGTCACCTGCTCGAGGTCATCGCCCGCTTCACCAGGGCGGTGCGCGAGTCGCCCCAGATCGACGCCCGCTCCGGGGTCTCGGCCCGGTTCGCCATCGCCGCCGCCGAGACCGTCGGGGCCTCGGCCGTGCGCCGGGCCGCCGTCTGTGGCGAGGAGGTGCCGGTGGCCAGGGTGGCCGACCTGCCCGCGGTCGTCCCGGTGTCGCTCGGCAAGGTCGAGTTCGACCAGCTGGAGGAGGGCCGGGAGCTGGAGCTGCTCAAGCACCTGCTGCGCCGTTCGGTGGCCGAGACCTGGCGGGCCCGGCTGGCCGGGACCGACCTGTCGGGGCTGCTGCACCGCTTCGACGAGGGCGGGACCGTGGAGACCGGCGACCTGGTCCCGGCCGGTGACCTGCTGGCCCGGGTCGGGCCGGTCCCGGGGCTGGCCCAGCTGCTGCGCCGCCTCGGCGACGACCACGGGGCCGAGACGCCCGGGCTGGCCGCGGCCGCCCTCGAGTTCGCCATGGAGGGCCTGCACCTGGCCAAGCGGCTGGCCAAGGAGGAGCTGCCCGGCCGCACGGTGTACGGCGGATGAGGCGTCGGCGCGCCGGCGACCGGAGGAAGGACGGCCGATGAGCTACCGCTACGGCGCCTGGCGGGGTGGGCCCGACCCGCTGGAGCCGCCGTTCGACGTGGCCGGGGCGCTCGACCGGCTGGGGGAGCGGGTCCTGTCCGGGGACCGGGCCGCCGACGCCCTGCGCAACCTGCTGCGCCAGGGCATGCCGGGGACCAGGGGCCTGCGCGACCTGCTCCGCCAGGCCCGCGACCGGCGCCGGGAGCTGCGCGAGCGCGGCCGCCTCGACGGCACCCTGGAGCGGGTCCGGGAGCTGCTCGACCAGGCCGTCACCCAGGAGCGCCAGGCCCTGTTCCCCGACCCGTCGGACGCGGCCCGCCTGGCCGAGGCCGAGCTGGACCAGCTCCCCCCGGACACGGCCCGGGCCGTGCGCCAGCTCGCCGACTACCAGTGGCGCTCGCCCGAGGCCGCCGCCACCTACGACCAGATCCGCGACCTGCTGCGCCGCGAGGTCCTGGACGCCCAGTTCCAGGGGCTGCGCGACGCCCTGGCCGGGGCCAGCCCCGAGGAGCTGCAGCGGATCCGGGACATGGTGGCCGACCTCAACGCCATGCTCGAGGCCGACGCCCGCGGGGAGGACACCCAGCGACAGTTCGAGGAGTTCATGGAGCGCTATGGCGACATGTTCCCCGAGAACCCGCGCAGCCTGGAGGAGCTGGTCGACGCCCTCGCCCGGCGGGCGGCCGCGGCCAGCCGCCTGGCCGCCTCCCTGACCCCCGAGCAGCGGGCCGAGCTGGCCGCCCTCACCGAGTCGGTCCTTGGCGACCTCGGGCTCCAGTACGAGCTGGACCGCCTGGGCCGGGCCCTGCGCTCGCGCCGGCCCGACCTGCCCTGGGACCAGGGCACGACCATGGGCGGGGAGGAGCCACTGGGCCTTGGCGACGCCACCACCGCCCTGGAGGAGCTGGCCGACCTCGAGTCGCTGGAGGCCTCCCTGGGCCAGCGCTACCCGGGCGCCTCCCTGGACGACGTCGACCTGGAGGCGGTCGAGCGGGCCCTCGGCCGGGCGGCCGTGGACGACGTCGAGACCCTGCGCCGGCTGGAGCGGGAGCTGACCGAGCAGGGCTACCTGCTCCGTGAGCAGGGCGAGCTGAAGCTCAGCCCCAAGGCGATCCGCCGTATCGGCGCGGTCGCCCTGCGCCGGGTCTTCTCCAGCCTCGAGGAGGGCCGCCGCGGCGACCACGACGTCGCCGGCCTCGGCCTGGCCGGCGAGCCCACCGGCGCCTCCCGCCCCTGGGTCTTCGGCGACGAGGAGCCGCTGGACGTGGTCCGCACCGTCCGCAACGCCGTCCTGCGGGGCGCGTCGGAGCGCCCCACCGGGGCTGTGGACAGCCCACGGCATCCCGCGTCCGGATCGGCTACCGTCCCCCTCCGGGGGGCCGAGCAGCCGGCGCCGGGGTTCCCGCGTGCCCGCGGAGCGGCGGGGTTCCCGCGCGGCCGCGGAGCGGCGGGGTCCCCGCGCGCCCGGACCGCGCGGCGGGCGGTGGACCTGGCCCCCGACGACTTCGAGGTGCTGGAGACCGAGCGCCGCACCTCGGCCGCGGTGTGCCTGCTGGTCGACCAGTCCTACTCGATGCTGCTGCGGGAGACCTGGGGGATGGCCAAGGCGACCGCGCTGGCCCTGCACAGCCTGGTGTCGACCCGCTACCCGCAGGACGCGCTGGAGATCATCGGGTTCTCCCGGTTCGCCCGGACGGTGCGGCCGGCCGACCTGCCCGACCTGGACGCGGACATCGGGCAGGGGACCAACCTGCACCACGCCCTGGTCCTGGCCGGCCGGCACCTGGACCGGCATCCCGAGTCCGAGCCGGTGGTCCTGGTCGTCACCGACGGCGAGCCCACCGCCCACCTGGAGCCCGACGGCTACCCCTGGTTCGCCTACCCGCCCGAGCGGCGCACCATCGAGCTGACCCTCACCGAGGTGACCCGCCTGACCCGCCGGGGCGCCACCATCAACGTGTTCATGCTCGACGAGGACCCCCGCCTGGTCGCCTTCGTCGACCTGGTCGCCCGCCTCAGCGGCGGCCGCGTGTTCGCCCCCTCACCCGACCGCCTCGGCGACTACGTCGTCAGCGACTACCTGCGCGCCCGCCGCGGCCGCCGCGGCCGCCGCGCCGGCTGAAGCTCCCGGCGCATGATCGGCCGCTGGGCCGAGCGGCGGGCCACCTCCTGGAAGCCCGCCTCCTGGAACATCGACCGGGAGCCGACGAACATCTCGTTGGCGTGCTTCTTCGCTCCGGCGGTGTCCTTGGGGTAGCCCTCGACCGCGGCGGCGCCGTGGTCGGCGGCGAAGTCGACCGCCGCCTCCAGCAGGGCGGCCGCGATGCCGCCGCGCCGCTCGCCCCGGACCACGTAGAAGCAGACGACCGCCCAGCAGGCGGGGGCGTCGTCGGTGGGGCGGAGCACGGGCGAATGGAGAACCCGGAGATAGGATTCCCGGGGGGCGACGGCCACCCAGCCGACCGGGGTGCCGTCACGGTAGGCGAGCAGCCCGGGTGGGGGGCCGTCGGCGACCACCTCGCGGAAGGCGGCCCTGGCGCCCTGGCCCCAGAGCCGCTCGAAGTCGCGGCTGCGGACCCGGTAGAACATGCACCAGCAGCCCTTGGGGTCGCCCGGCCGGTCGAACACGGTGACCAGGTCGTCCCAGCGGTCCGGGGTCAGCGGGTGGATCTCCAGCTCGGCCTCGCCCACATGCCCTCCTCGGCTCGACCACCGCAGCCTACAGGGCGCCCGCGTCAGTGGTCGGCCGGGATGCGGTCCTCGGCCTCGCGCAGCTCCCTGGCGGCGCGGGTGGCGCGCTCGCGGGCCGCGCCGGCCGCCTCGATGGCGGCCGCGGCGGTCCCCCTGGCCCGGCGGGCCTCGCGTTCGGCCTGGTCGGCCAGGCGGCCCAGCCGCTCGGCCTGACGGGTGGCCAGCACCGCCTGGTCGGCGGCCAGCCGGGCCCGCTTGCGGGCGTCGTCCCTGGCCGCCACCGCGGCCGCCCGCCGGGCCCGCCGGGCGGCCTCGTCCTCCTTGGCGGCCGCCGGCCGGTCGCCGTCCTCCCCGCCCCCGAACCCGGAGGGCTCCAGGTCGGCGGTGAGCCGGCCCTGGCGGACCAGGGCGGCGGCCTCGGGGCTGGCCGCGGCCGCGTGCAGGGTGGCGGCCACCCGGTCCCTGGTGGCCTCGGTGGCGGGGTGGCCGGCCGCCCGCAGCCGGGCCAGGGCCGCCGCGACCAGGCCGGCCACGGCCTCGCGCTCGGCCCTGGCGGCCGCCCGCAGCTCGGCCGCGTCCCCGCCGGCCAGGGCGGCCTGCTGGGCGGCGCGCAGCCGCTCGCCGGCGGCCAGCAGCCCCTCCAGGGCCGGCACCTCGCCGCGGGCCAGCTGGTTGACCGCCCAGGCCGACAGCGGCGGGCGCCGCAGAGCCTTGACCCGCCTGGCGGCCTCGGCGTCCCCCTGGCGCCGCAGCCGGCGGGCCAGCTCGTCCCGGGCGGCCACGAACGCCTCGGGCGGCAGCCCGAACAGCTCGTCGCCGGCAAGCTCGGCGCCCAGCTCCCTCACCTCCTCCATCCTCCAGCTTGCCCCCAGCGCGCCCGCATGGGTAGAATGACATCGCTGTAATTCTCCCCGGCGGGTCGTGCGCCGGTCCGCCGGGGATGAGCTGGGCCCCGGGCCGCGAGGGGAAGCGCGGTCCGGGGCCCTGGCCATTCCGGCGAAAGGGGCCGCCGCCGTGGACGCTCCCGAGCTTCCGGTCCGCCGCCTCGACCCCGGGCTGCCGCCACCGGCCTACGCCCATCCCGGCGACGCCGGCGCCGACCTGCGCGCCGCCGCCGACCTGGTCCTGCCCCCGGGCGGCCGGGCCACGGTCGGCACCGGGATCGCGATCGCCGTCCCCGAGGGCTACGCCGCCTTCGTCCATCCCCGCTCCGGCCTGGCCGCCCGCCACGGGATCACCGTGGTCAACGCGCCCGGCACGATCGATGCCGGCTACCGCGGCGAGGTCCGGGTGGTGCTGCTCAACACCGACCCGGCCCAGCCGTTCACCGTCCGCCGCGGCGACCGCATCGCCCAGCTGGTCGTCCAGCCGGTGGCCCAGGCCCGCTTCCTGGAGGTGGCCGAGCTCCCCGCCACCCCCCGGGGCGAGGGGGGGTTCGGCTCCACCGGGCGGTAAGGTGGTGGTTGCCGGCACGGTTGCAGGGGAAGCCTCCGGGCGAGTGATGAACGACCAGACACGGGATCCGTGGGGGGAGCGGCTGGCCGCCGAGGGCGCGGCCGCCGCCGACGAGCCGTCGCTGCGGCGCCTGTTCGGCGACGCCATCGGGGTCGTCAGGGGCCGCCTGGGCGAGGTCAGCAAGGCCGGCGTCCGGCCGCTGCTGGACGAGGCGGCGGCCCAGGTCCGGCCGGCCACCCTCCAGGAGCTGCGTGACCGCTACCCGGGCCTGCCCGACGACGAGGTGGCCCGGCGGCTGATCGACCGGGCGGCCAAGACCGCCGCCGGCCTGGCCCTGCTGGTCGGCGGGGTCATCGCCGGCCAGCAGGCGATGGCCGCGGCCTCGGCGGCGGCGCCCCCGGCGGCGGGCGCGGCCCTGGGCAGCATCGGCGTCACCGCCCTGGCCGAGGTCCTGGCCCTGTTCGTGCTCGAGGCCAAGCTCCGGGCCGACCTGGGCGCGCTCGCCGGCCAGCAGCCCCTCAGCCCGCGCGAGCTGGCCGCCAACGTCCTCGGCGACGTGCAGGCGGCCGGCGGCTGGCGGGCCCTGCGGGGCCGCTCGCTGCGCCGGGCCCTCCCCGACGCCGCCGCCCGGCGGGCCGCCGCCCGGCTGGCCGCCATGGTCCCGGCCCGCTTCGCCCGCATCGTCATCCCCGAGGTCATCGCCCCGCTGATCGGCTCGGCGGTGGCCGCCCGGCTGGCCACCCGGCAGGTCCGCTCCGGCGGCGAGCAGCACTGGGGCCGGCTGCGGACGATGCCCCGGACCACCGCCCAGTGGGGGACGCCGATCACCCCCAACGGCGGCCGCCCGCCCGCCGGCTGGCACCCCTCCGGCTGGGGCCCGCCCCCCGGCGACGAGCCCCGCCAGCTCCCGCCGCCCGACCGCTGAGCGGGGCGGCCTAGACCGGCTCGCGGCGCAGCACCAGGACGGCGGCGTCGTCGTCGAGGTGGCCCCCGGAGTGGCTGAGGACCTGCTTGAGGACGACCTCGGCCACGGCGGCGGCGCTGGCCGCCACCGCCGGGACGGCGGCCTCCAGCCCGTCGGTGCCGAACTCCTGGCGGTCGGGGTTGCGGGCCTCGACCACGCCGTCGGTGTAGAGGACCACGCAGCGGCCCGGGGGCAGGGTGAAGTGGGCCGTCTGGTAGGTGGCGTCGCCGAACAGGCCGACCGGCAGGGAGCCGGCGAAGGCCAGGGTCCGCGGGGTGGTCCCGGTGAGCAGGGGCGGCGGGTGGCCGGCGCCGGACCAGCTCACCCTCCCGGTCGCCGGGTCCAGGACCAGCAGCAGCAGGGTCGCGTACTCGTCGGTGACGAACTCCTCCTGGACCCGGCGGTTGAACGCGGCCAGCACCCGGCCCGGGGGCCGGCCCTCCTCCAGCAGCGTCCGCAGCTCGTAGCGGAGCCGGACGGTGTGCCTGGCCGCCGCCACCCCCTTGCCGCACACGTCCCCGATGACGGCCGCGACCCGGCCTCCCTCGAGCGCGAACACGTCGTAGAAGTCGCCGCCGACCTGGGCCACCTCGCTGGCCGAGCGGTACAGGGCGGCCACGTCCAGGCCGGGCACGGTCGGGAAGGACGCCGGCAGCACCGCCGCCTGGAGGGAGGTGACCGCCTCGCGGAGCACGCTGACCAGCCGGGCCCGCTCGATGGTGACGCTCAGGTAGCTGGTCAGCGTCTCCAGGAAGGCCAGCTCGGGACGGCTGAAGCGGCGCCGCCGGAGGGTGTAGTTGACGAACAGGACCCCGAGGGGGCGGCCCGGGCTGCCCAGGCGCACGGCCGCGTAGGAGCGGATGCCGAAGCGCTCGATGAAGGGCCGCTGCGGCCCCCGCACCTGGTCGGCCCGGGCGTGCACGGCCGGCCGGCCGGTGCGCACGACCTCGGCGATCTCCGGCGACTCGGTGAGCACGATGCGCAGGCCGAGCACGACCTCGTCGCCCATGCCGACCTGGGCCCGGCCGACCAGGGCGTCGCCCCGCTCGTCCAGCAGGAACAGGCTGGCCATGTCCGAGCCCAGCAGCCGCGCCGCCTCCCCGGTGACCAGGTACAGCAGGGCGTCCAGGTCCTCCACCGAGGCGATGGCCGCGGCCAGGTCGACCAGGCTGCGCAGCCGGGCCGAGGTCACCCGGGCCCGGGACAGGTCGCGGGTGCGCTCGGCCGCGATCGCCTCGGCCCGGGCCCGCGCCGTCACCTCGGCGGTCGTCTCCCTGGCGATGACCAGCACCCGGGTCGGCCGGCCGCTCGGCTGGGGCAGCCGCGAGAAGGTGATCGAGAACGAGCGGGGCTGGCCCGGCTCCCACCAGTCGAGCGGGGCGTCCTCCACGGTCACCGTCTCGCCGGTCTCGGCGACCCGCCGCAGCTGGTCGAGGAACCCGGCCGGCCCGGCCTCGGGGAACACCTCGGCCACCGGCCGCCCGACCATCTGGACGTCGGGCCGCAGCCCCTTGGCCACGTCGTTGGCCAGCTCGATGACCAGGTCGGGGGTGCGGGCCAGGGCCACGGCCAGCGGGCTCAGGTCGACCAGGGCGGTGACCAGGTCACGCTCCTCCCGCAGCTCGTGCAGGATCGTCTCCTCGCGCCCGACGTCGCGGAAGCTGACGAAGGCGCCCGGCCGGCCGCCCTCCAGCTCGACGGGCCCGCCGGCGCAGCGGACCCACCGGGACACGCCGTCCTGGCCGACGAACCGGTACTGGAGGTCGTCGACCTGCTCGCCGGCCAGGATCCGGGCCACCGGCCAGCGCCCGGCCGGGACGGGCTCGCCGTCGGGGTCGAGGACCTCGAACCGGGGCGCGAACTCCCGCCAGGTCCCCGGGACCTGCTCGGGGCCGGTGAAGCCCCAGATCCGGAGGGCCTCGGCGTTGGCGTACAGGACGCGGCCCGAGGCGTCGACCACCATCACCCCCTCGGCCAGCCGGCCGAGGACGTCGCCCAGGGTCGCGTCGCCGACCTGGTTCAGCCGGGCCGGGCCGGGCGCGGGCAGGCCGCCTCGTGCTTCCACGGCCGCAGTCTGCCCGACCGCCCGGTCACCAGCAATGCAGGGTCAAGCTCAGCGCTCGATGGGCACCCCGACCAGGCTGCCCCACTCGGTCCAGGAGCCGTCGTAGTTGCGGACCCGGGAGTAGCCGAGCAGCTCGTGCAGCACGAACCAGGTGTGGGCCGAGCGCTCGCCGATGCGGCAGTAGGCGACCACGTCCTTGTCGGGGGCCACCCCCTGGGCGCCGTAGAGCTCGGCCAGCTGGTCGTCGGTGAGGAACCTGCCGGTGGCGCCGTCGACCGCCTTGGCCCAGGGGATGTTGACCGCCCCGGGGATGTGGCCGGGCCGCTGGGCGGCCTCCTGGGGCAGGTGGTCGGGGGCCAGCTTCTCGCCGCGGAACTCCTCGGGCGAGCGGACGTCGACCAGGGCGGCCCCCTCGCCGCCGCCGACGACCTCCAGGACCTGGTCGCGGAAGGCCCGGATCGAGGTGTCGGGCTCGCGCACCGGGTAGCCGCTGGTCGACTGCACCTCGGCCGGGTCGCCGGTCAGCTCACGGCCCTCCAGCTCCCAGGCCTTGCGGCCGCCGTCGAGCAGCTTCACCGGCCCGTGCCCGTACACCTTGTAGTACCAGTAGGCGTAGGCGGCGAACCAGTTGTTGTTGCCCCCGTACAGGATCACCGCTGTGTCCGGGGTGATGCCCAGGGTGTCCTGGAGCTTGGCGAACTGCTCGGGGGCGATGAAGTCGCGGCGCAGCGGGTCCTGGAGGTCGGTGTTCCAGTTGACGGCCACGGCCCCGCGGATGTGGCCGCGGGCGTAGGCGTCGGTGTCCTCGTCGACCTCGACGATGCGCAGGTTGGGGTCGTCCAGGTGGGCGGCCAGCCAGTCGGTGGAGACCAGCAGCTGATCACGGTTGGCCATGGTGTACGCATGCCTCCTCGGGCAGCTCGGGACGGGTGAGGAAGCGGCCGCGGCCGGCTCGAGCCCGCTAGCGTGGGGCGAGTCGGGCCGCGACCCGCCGACACGGCGGGCGCCCCGCGGCCGAGTTCCCGGGGCCCAGCCCCATGGGCGCGCAGGCGCGCGTGGTCAGCGCGGCCGGGCCCTTGTGGACCGGCGCGGTAGCCAGTGGCTCCGCGATGGGTACGATCATGGTGGTACAGGCTGCCAGCGGTGCAGGCCACTCGTCAATGTCGGTGTCTGTCGAGCCACAAGGAGCCCCCATGACCTTCTCACCCGAGCGCGACGACGCGCTGCTCGTCGCCGACGTGCAGGTCGACTTCATCCCGGGAGGGAGCCTGGCCGTTCCCGGGGGCGACCAGATCGTGCCGCTCATCAACAAGCTCATCCCCCGGTTCCAGACCGTGGTCACCAGCCAGGACAGCCACCCGCCGGGCCACTCGTCGTTCGTCGAGCAGGGCGGGCCCTGGCCGGTCCACTGCGTCGAGGGCTCGCCCGGCTGGCAGTTCCACCCCGACCTCAAGGTGGAACCGGACTTCCGGGTGTTCAAGGCCCGCGAGAAGGACGTGGAGGAGTACAGCGCCTGGAGGCCCGAGCTGGCCGACTTCCTGGCCAAGCGGGGCGTGGGCCGGGTCGTGGTGGTCGGGCTCGCCCTCGACTACTGCGTGCAGGCCACCGCCCTCGACGCCAAGGCCGCCGGCTTCGACGTGGTGGTCCTCACCGACGCCACCAGGGCGGTGAACGTCAAGCCGGACGACGGCGAGCGGGCCCTCGACGCCCTGCGCGCCGCCGGCGTCCGCGAGGACCGTGCCGAGGGCTAGCCCCTGGCGAGATCGGAGTTTGCGACCCGAGGGCTCTCCGTCCAACACTGGAGCCGTCAAGGAGGGATGGTTGGCGTCGAAGGCGCGGCAGTTCCGCGAGCACTGGGCCGACGAGCTCGACGGCGCGGCCATGTACCGCGCCCTCGCCGACCGCGCCGACGGCGAGCAGCGCGAGATCTTCCTCGAGCTGGCCGCGGCCGAGGAGCGCCACGCCGCCCACTGGGCGGCCAAGCTGGTCGCCCTCGGCGAGCCCGCCCCCCGGCCCGAGCAGCACCGCCGCGGTCCCCGGGTGCGGCTGGTGGCCTTCCTGGCCCGGCGGTTCGGGACCAGGGCGGTGCTGCCGATCGTCGAGCGGGCCGAGATCGCCGACGCCGGCCACTACGACGGCGTCCCCGACGCCACCGTGGCCATGGCCACCGACGAGCGCATCCACGCCCGGGTCCTGGCCGGGCTGACCCCGTCGGCGGCCCGCGCCGGGGGGATCATGCGCGGCGAGCGCTGGCACCGCGGCGACGCCTCGGGCGCCCTGCGGGCGGCCATCTTCGGCGTCAACGACGGCCTCGTCTCCAACCTGGCCCTGGTCATGGGCGTGGCCGGTGGGTCGATGGACC
>Ga0081538_10003633_pt1 | contig 14501 bp, 11 predicted proteins | sample TabmetS5T2R1_FD_71022 | JGI IMG/M metagenome (GOLD analysis project Ga0081538, IMG submission 71022) | Tabebuia heterophylla rhizosphere microbial communities from the University of Puerto Rico - S5T2R1 | ecosystem: Host-associated > Plants > Roots > Rhizosphere ... | reverse complement strand
GCCTCGCGCCGCCCAGGCCCTTGCTGCCCAGAGCAACAAGGCCAGCGTCGAGCTGCTCGGCCAGAAGGACTATCTCCTCGGCGGCCTGGCCCGCCCGAATGTGAGTTTGCGCGACGTTGCCACCGGACTTCCGGATACTCTCAGCCCGCTCCTCCAGCATCTCCTGACGTTCCTTCTGGGCCTCGCGCCGCAACCGTTCCGCCGCCTCTGGGAAGTGCCTCTCGTAGTAGGGGTGGACATAGGCGGAACCGGGAAAGACGGAAACGACGTGCAGCTCCGAGCCCGTTCTCCCGGCGAGGTCGGCGGCGGTGGTGGTGGCCAGGTCGGCGTCCCTGGATCCGTCGGTGGCGAGAAGTATCTTTGTCGGGAAGGAGACCGGTTGGCCACGCACCACCAAGACCGGACAGTGGGCGTGGCGGACCACGGAGTCCGAGACGCTGCCCAAAAGCGTACGTCTCATGCCGCCCAGGCCCCTGCTGCCCAGGAGGATCAAACCCGCCCCAGCCTTTTCGGCCAGGTTCACGGCGACCTTGTAGGGCCTCTCGCCCATCCTGAGGTGGGCCTCCGCGACCGCGACGCCAAACCCCTCTAGCTTACCTACCTGTTCGTCGAGGACGGTGCGGGTCTCCCGTTTCTGCGTGGTCAGCACCTCCTCGAAGACGGAAGGAGCGTCGGCGATCTCGTAGAGGGGATACTTTGGTCCCACGGTGAGGACGTGCAGTTCCGAGCCGGTGCTCGACGCGAGGTTCGCGGCGCTCCGGGCGGCCAGGTCGGCCTCTTCGGAGCCGTCGGTGGCGAGTAGGATCTTGGTCGGAAAGATGCTCATGATCTGCTCCTGGGTCGTCTAGTTTGCGGAGCTTGGGGCTACGCCCGCCTCTCCAGATTCTGCTGGGCTTCCAACGTGTAGAACGCTTCAGGAACGGCCTGCAACCTTCACTTCGGGATACGTTTGCCCGTAGCGTCACAGACGCCGTAGGTTCCCTCGTCTATCTTGCGCAGCGCCCGCTCAACGAGGGACAGGCGGCCTCTCTACCCCCTCCGCAATGCCCTCGATCCTGTTCGTGCACCTCGCCACCTCCTCTCGGATCTGTACCCGCAAACCTACCACCCGCCGGGGTGCGCGCCCTGATCAGTTTAGCCCATTTATCTGGCCAGAATTGCTCCCAAGCGTCGGCAAAACGGATCTCCCGCCAAAGGCTGGAACCGGCCCGCAGCTATTTCATCGCCGTAGAGCCCGACCGAGCAGGAAGCCCGCGGCGGAGGCAACAGCCATGAGGGCGACACGCGGACTTCTAACCCCTCCGACCTCTCCCGCCAACGGCGCCAAGAAGGGGGGAGCCGGCTCCGACCAAGAACCCGAAGTCGTACCAGTTCCCGCTCCTTTCGGCGTTGTAGAACGGAAACTGCTCCCAGCCGCCAAACACGTGTACGACTAAAACGATCCAGGCCGTAAGGCCGTTCCAGAACCCCCACAAGAGGTCTGACCACCACACTATTAACCTCCTCGTTCGGGAGCGACGCACTGGGCTGTCTATCAGCCCCGTCCTTCCTTTTCGGGTCCAATGTAGACCCAGATCCACATTCTACCCTGACATATATTGGACACTTCCGCGGTCAGCGTACACTATTCACGATATGTCTTTGCGAAAGCATCCGCGAAGGCGTTGTTTCCCCCTCCGCGAGGGGCGACGTATCATGGTGGTCTGTGGCTGTTCGAGATTACGAGGCAGTCTTCGTCGGTGGTGGCCTGGCGGCCATGCTGCTCTTGCGCGAGCTTGGATCAGCATTGTCCGGACGGGTCGCGATTCTCGACCCGCGCCCGCCGCCGGAAAGGCCGACCGTCCACTGGAGTTACTGGAGCCACGTACCGACCCTCTACGACCGGTTCGCCGTCGGGAGCTGGCGGAAGGCCAGGGTGGCGCAGATGCCGGCTGAGTCCGTTGCACCGTACACCCTGCGCCTGGTGCGCTCGACCGACGTGTTCGCCCAGATAGCTGAAGAACTGAGCACTGTGTCCCTCGAGTGGCTGCGTACCCCGGCCCGTTCGGTCGAGCGCCGGGAGGATGGAACGTACGGGGTCATTACGGACGCTGGTGCGGTGCGTGCCGGCTGGGTATTCGACAGCGTCCCCGACATCGAACCCGCTTTTCCGTCCCCACGCAAGCCCAGGGCTGTGCTGAGCGGCACCGGCGTCCGCGTTACGGCCGATCGGCCGGTGTTCGACGCGTCGGCCGCAACCCTGTTCGATCCGCTCGACGAACGGTCCTTCGCCTACCTGCTGCCCCTGAGCCCCGACGAAGCCCTGCTCGAGTCGGCCACGTTCGACTCGGCCATCCAGGAAAAGGACGAGACATCGCTACTGCGGTACCTGCGCTCCCGGTATCCGGGGGCCACCTTCACCGTCACCCATGCGGAGCATGGCCACATACCGCTCGGGTTCGCACCATCGCAAACGGCCGGACCCCGCCACGTGCTGCTTGGCACCAAGCGCGGCCTCGTCAAACCCAGCGCCGGCTACGGCGTGGTCCGCATGGCCGTGGAGAGCAGACGGCTAGCGGGGCTCTGGAAGCAGGGCCGGCCGCTGCCGCCGAGCCAACGATCCTCCCTGTGGTGGCAGCTCCTCGACGTGGGGTTCTTGCAGCTAGCCGCCAACGACTCCAGGCGGCCGCTGGCTCTGCTGCGCAATGTCATGCACGCCGTGCCCCTCGTCCAATCGTTGCGCTTTATCGACGAGGAGCTTCCACCGCGACAGCTGGCGGCCGTCTTCGGGGCCGCGCTCCCGGCCGTGCTCGGCAGGGTGTAGCTGCCACAGGTTTCGGACGCCATCCTCTGGAACGTGGTCCGGGTACGCGGCTTCTAGGCTAGCGTCGATCATAGTCCCGGGTATATTGGTCCTTCTTCAGAGCCTTCCGGAACGGGGCGAGGGAGAAGCTCACGTGGGTCCACATCCCGGTCTTTCTCTTGGCGAGGAGCACCATTATCACGTTCTGTAGGCTCGTGGTAACGGCTGCTGCTGCGGCCACCCCCACGGGTCCGTAGCGCGTGACGGCGAATATGGCCAAGACGAAGAAGATTGGGCTGGTGAGCAGGCTGACCCGCAACATCGACCCCTGGTGGCCCGTGAACTGGAGCACGAGACCGCAAGAGCCGGACCAGACGGCCACGAGCTTGGCGGCACTGAGGATCAAGAGTACCAACCAGGCCGTGTTGCTGGAGTAGATGTCCTGGTTGTAGAGCAAGCCCAGTATCGGCCCGCCCAGCAGCATGAACCCCACCAAGACCAGCAGCGCCGGTATGCCGGCCAGGGTGCTAAAGGCGCGCAGCGTGCGCTCCAGTCTGGCTATTCTGCCCTGAGCGTACATCTCCGCGACGATGGGCGGCATCACGAGGTTGACCACCAAGAGCGGCATCGCTACGAAGGTGACCAGCCTGGCAGCGTTGCCGTAGACGGCGACCGACGTATCCGAATCCAAGGCACCCAGTATCCAGACGTCCGCCGTCAGCAAGACGAACGAGGTCATGGCGATCCCCAGGAACGGGATGGCGTCGTCCAGAACCTCTCTCGCGCTTACCGGCTCCTCCTCGGTCGCTTTGGAGCCGAGGGAGGACACCCTGCCGTAGAGCAGCCAGCACGACAGCAACACGCTAACCGAACCCGCTCCTATGGAGACCAGCGTGACGGTCCTCAGGTCCACGCTTGCGCCCGTCACCACCAGCAGGCCCAGGGCGCCGAGCAGCAGGAGCTTCATGATCAGGCCGCCGCTCTTGCCGCCCGTCGCCAGTCCCCCGAGAAGGGTGGCCCAGCGGAGGTCGTGGAAGCCCCGGAACGTTTCGGCGGTTATCTCTTGTACGATCGCTATCGCCATCCACACGGCTATCAGTCCGGTGAGACCGAGTAAGAGCGGAGAATCGAATAGCCGCCCCTCGACGATGTCGCCAATCACCAGGTAGTAGGCGAGGCTGGTGATCAGTGTTCCCGCCACCCCGAGCCCGAGCACGGTGTAGATCACCCGCCGCGTGCGCCCGGAGCGATTCAGCCCCATGTTCTCGGCGACCAACCGTACCACCGTCTTGGGGAGTCCCAGGGCCCCGACGAGCGCGCCGAAGGAGACTATGGTGAGTACCAGAGTGTACGCGCCGACTTCATCCGGGGAGATCACGAAAGTAAGCAGGCTGGCGGTGAGGATACTGACCATGGATCCGCCGAACCTCCCGGCGACGGCCCAGATGCTGCCGGAGAGCAAGCGGCGCTTGAGTGTCGAACCACTCAAGAGACCGCCCAAGATCGACGATTCCGAGCGTGGCCGCTCGTCAGTCACTTATCATCCGAGCTTCTGTGGGTAATACCGGCCGACACTAAAGATGTCACCTTCCGTTAGGGACCTCCGAGGCGCTTGGGGCGGGCCTTTCTTACCACGAGGAAGATCATGATGCCACCCAGCGCCAATCTCCGAGTATCAATTCTACCGTGTCTGGGGAATGAGCTACCAGGTCGCACTAGTAGTGTCGAACTGGCTACGTTGACGATCAGGTTGCGCGCGGAGAACGACGAAACTGGGAGAAGACGGCCGTCGCCGAAGGCAGGATGAATGCGACGAGGGCCGCGTTCATGCCGTCGAAGGTGTAGCCCTGGCCGCCCTGGAAGAGCAACCGCCACTGCGGTCGCGCCATCGGGAGCCTCTGCGAGAAAAAGTTCATGCCGCCTTGGAATCTCGGCATCTCTCTCGCGGCCGTTCTGCCCACATCGCCCGCCGATCGTATTCTCGAGCGCGGGCAGTGGCAGTCGCTCCTCTACGATGGAAACGTGGCTAGGTCCGTCCTTCAAACAGCTCGTCCGTCCTAGCCGCCATGATGAAGTCGTTTCGGTGCAGTCCACCGATCTTATGGGTCCACCAGGTGACCGTTACCCTGCCCCATTCGGTCAACAGCGCGGGGTGGTGCCCCTCTTCCTCGGCCTGCTCGCCCACACTGTTGGTGAAAGCAAGTGCTTGGGCAAAGTTACGGAACCCGAACACGCGCTCCAGGCGCTTGATGCCTTCACGCTGTATTACTTGCCACTCGGGGACCTGCGGGTGCATCTGGGCGATTTCGGCGTCGGTTAGCGTAGGCTCGTCGCCACGGCAGGCGGTGCACCTCATCTCCGACAGCTCGCTCATGTTTCCTCCTTTCTATGAGCCTGTAGGTCCTAGAACTGTAGTCTCTAACCCGATGATAAATCGAATCTGCGCCTAGTGCGGTAGTATTCCGGGCCAGCCCGCGAACTCCCGCACAAAGGAGACCACCTCGCCCTTCGCCGCCTCGAACAGCGCCTCCCCTTTCTCCGCCGTCCCCGTCTCCGGATGGCCGAAAGCTCCCGTCTCGCTGAGCTGGTCGAAGGTGCGAGCAACGTCCACCCTGCTCGGGCGGGAGAAGTCCGGGCAGTAGAACGCCGACTCGAACGGGATGTTCGCCCCGCGTGCCGCCTCCGGCTTCACCAACTCCGGACGAAGGCTCAAGATCATGCTCGTCTCCTGCTCGCAGGCGTGTGAGACGTGCTCCTGTTCTACCTCCTCGAGTGCCGCTATCCGCTCCGCCGCGACCGTCATCCAGCTCGCGAAGGCCAGCCACAGATCCGGCTCCTCGCGGTGTTTGAGTTGCACGTCGTAGATCGCCTGCCGGCCCGGCGTTACGTTGCCGCCGTGCGCGTTGAGCAGGAAGACGCGCCGGAAACCCGCGTCGATGAGGCTCTCCAGAGCGTCCGTGAGCACCCGAACGTAGGTCTCATTGCGGAGGCTGACGGTTCCGGGAAAGGCGCGGTGGTGATCCGACGCCCCCACCCAGAGCGTCGGCAGGAACAGCGCCTCATCACCCAGCTCCACCTCGGCCCGCCGGGCTATCTCCGTGCAGATCATGGTGTCGGTCAAGAGGGGCAGGTGATGGCCGTGCTGCTCGAAGGAACCCAGCGGCAGCACCGCCACGCACTCCGTTAGCCCCTCGATCTCGTTCCAGCTGTGCTCTCCTAGCCGCATTCGTTCCCTCCATTGCCTCGATCTCTGCTCCAGAAAGCCTGCAGCTCATCCTAAGGTTGCAAACCAACTCCTGCTTTGCCCCGCGCTCGGCGTACGTGCCGTGGGGCGTGTCCGCACATACATTGAGCATCTTCACCGATCGGCCATAGCACCCCGTACTCTCTGTATGCCTCCATGATACCCGCTCCATGCTGGAGAACCTTGTTCACTTCGCTCTCTACTTTTGTCCCGGCAACTGTCGAATCTCTGTGGAAGATATTCTGAACGCACTTGCTCCTTATCGTTGGCTCATCGAAGACCGCCAGCCAGCATGTAAGATTGCAACGAAATGGGCGGTACTCGTGGGATACGTACCTACCAAACCAGATAAGGCCTGGCGAGAGCCAGGGTAGCAGGTAAAGGAAGGGCTGACGGCGAAATTGATGACGGCAGTTAGCCGCAAAGATTTCCTGAGGCGTGGTGGCGCCGGGCTCATCGGTGCCATGCTTCTGGGCGCCGCAGGCTGCAACAGCAGTCAAGGTAAGGTTGTCAGGTTCTTGACCGGCACCAGGGAAACGGCCGCCCTCGAGAGAGCGGTAACAGAACTACACGTTGACAGGTTCGAGGAGCAACACCCGAACATCGAATTGCAGCGGGAGACGCTACAGCCGGATGCAGTTCGCAGGCAGATACAGAGCAGGCTGAGATCCAAGACGCCTCCAGACGTCTTCGCCTACGACACCGGCCCTGGCTTCGGCGGTGTGCTGGCCGACGCGGGACTACTGCGTTCCCTGGAGAACGCCTACACAAAGCACGGCTGGGATATCTACGACTGGGCTAAGCAACAAGCCACCTATGACGGTACCGTCTACGGCGTTCCCGACCAGGTCGAGGAGATAATCGTCTTCTACAACAAGGACCTCATGCCCGAGGTGCCACAGACAGTGGAGGACCTACGAGAAATCTCTGGCGAGCTCAAGGGACGGGGAAAGATCCCGCTAGCCTTTGGGAACAGGGCACAGTACCCCGCAAGTCATTTGTTTAGCATGGCGGCCAGCAACGTGCTTGGTCGGGAGGGGTTGGATAGCATTCTTTATGGAGACGGCAGGTGGGACATCCCCCAGGTGGTGGAGGCCATCGAGCTGATGTTCAGGGATTTCGTGGCGAGCGGTTATTACCCGAAGAGCCCGAACGCCCTCACCTTGGACGGTGCTAACGCGTTGTTCTATTCAGGTGAGGCCGCCATGAACCCCACCGGCACCTGGCTCGTGTCGGAGATCGTCCAGGCTGTCCAGGAGTTTGAAGTTGGATTCTTCCCGTTCCCGTCCATAGGGGGCTCTGGCATCTCGCCTCCGGCCGGGGTGGGGACAGGTTGGTTCGTAGCCAAAGACGCCAAGAACCCCCAAGGGGCGATCACGTTCATCGATTACTTGCTGCAGGACGACACCGCTCGCCTGACCATCGAAGTGCTCAACACGATTCCCGCCCACCCCGTTGACACAGAAGGGCTCGACGTTCCCGAACTGTTCAAGCAGGTGCTGGATGACCTTTCCGAATTTCCTCAGGCAGAGGCTTTCGGCTACAACATAGACGTCCTGGCTCCGCGGAACTTCAACGAGGTGATGTACACCGGTTTCATGAAGGTCATAGACGGGATGAGGTCTCCCGCAGAGCAGGCAGGAGCATTGCAACGGGCTTGGGCGGAGGCGAAAGAGGCGGGAATGACACCGGCGCAGGAGTAGGCCGAGCACGAAACCAACCAGCCCGAAATGCTATCGGAAGGTCGTGCCCAACCGACATTGGTTCGAAGATCATCAATCGGAGGATGCACCTTTCCCTGCTCGTATGCTGTATTTGCTACTATACACGAGGAGTGAGTCCCCCTCATATCCCCATGAGGAAGGATGATAGTGAACGGAGACGGTAAGGAACATTTCCCCGCAGTGATAGTTGGGCCACATAACGATGTCCTACTCACGAGTAGTTGGCATGAGGGGGCGGCGTCCTTCCACGAGCGCTGGGAGAGAAGGGAGATGGTGAGATGTTCGCGCGGGTAAGCACATACGAAGGTCGCCCGGAGCAGTTGGACGAGATGCACCACGAGGGCGTAGAACACGTCCTACCTGCACTCGAGATGCAGGACGGTTTCAGCGGGGGCCTGGTCCTCGCCGATCGTAAGAGCGGCAAGGTGATTGCGTTGACCCTGTGGGAGAGCGAGCAAGCGATGGACGCTACCGAGGAGGCCTCTCAATGGTTGCGCATCTTCAGCGCCGAATCGAGCGGCGGGACGATAGGCAGCGTAGAGAGGTACGAGGTCTTCTACGCGGCGATTCAGGAAGCGCCACCTTCCGAGCGGTCCGGCGAATCGAGAAGCACGGAAGCCAGGCGTCCTTCGGGAACCTCCGGGATCCGGTAGAAGTTTAGCCCTGGCACGCTACCGTAGCGCCCCTCCCACGGCGCATTCCTCGCCAGATACTTCGCGGACTTCCCGTAGCGTACTGTTGTCCGGACCCGTGCTCGGCCACGAGGTAAGGCGCAAGGCGAATACGGTTAGCGTTCTTCTGACCTGTCCAGGGTCACCAGGGTGATATCGTCCTCCTGTTCCCAATTCTCACCGGTAAAATCGGTGAGCTCGGAGAGGAGGAAGTCGATCAGCGAAGATTCGTCCGAGCGGTGTACCCCTACCAAGTCCTGCAACCTCGGGAAGCCGAACATCTCACCTTTAGGGTCGTGCGCCTCAACCAAACCGTCACTGTAAAGGAGGACGCTCTCGCCCCTCTGCAGGGTGATCTCCTTCTCCTCGTATTCCATCCCCGGCATCAGGCCCAGGGGCATTCCTCTCGCCCTGAGCTCCTCCACGTCAGTGCCATGATGCCGCAGGTAGGGTGGGTCGTGGCCCGCGTTGGCATAGACGAGACGCCCGCTCTCGGGATCGAGGATGGCATACAAGCAGGTAATGAACATGTTGGGTGGGATGTCAGGGACCAGCGCGTCGTTAGCCCGCTTCAAGACCTCCCCCGGTGGGAAGAGTCGTTGGGCCGAGACACGCAGCATAGTGCGGGTCGTCGCCATCACCAGCGCGGCCGGTATGCCCTTGTCGGTCACGTCCCCAACGACGAGACCCAGGCGTCCATCTTCCAGCACGAATGAATCGTAGAAGTCACCTCCTACCTCGCGCGCGGGTTGGTAGTAGGCTGCTATGTCGTATCCAGAGAGCTTGGGCAATGTCTTGGGCAGGAGGGTTTGTTGGATGAGGCGCGCGATCCTGAGTTCCTGCTCGATGCGCTCCCTCTCCTGCGCCTCACGCTTCTGCTCGGTGACATCGTACTGGACACCCAACCAGTACAGGGGTTGTCCTTCCTCATCGCGCACCAGGGTCGCCTCATCGCGCACCCACACCACCCGGCCATCCCCTGCGACGACGCGGTACTCTACGTTGAAGTGTTCACCGGTCTGGTCAGTGCGAGCCTTTTCGGCCAACACCCGCTCCCGGTCTTCGGGGTGCACCGTCCTGAGCCAGTGTTCCTCGTCGATCATTTGCGAACCCGGGGGAAATCCGAGTATGGTCTCGTACTGCGGGCTTACGTATGTCACGGCCTTTGGATTGCTGGACTCGAGGGCCTCTTGCACGTAGGTGATGGCCGGGGTCTGCTCCACGAGAGTCCGGTAGCGGGTCTCGGCTTCCTGCTGCTGACGCACGAGCCGGGCGACTCGCACGGCCGGAGCCGTCTGGGTGGAGAGGTCCCTCAGGAGCTTGCGGTCGTCGGCCGAGTATTCCTGCTGCGAGAGGCGCGACCCGAGGCTCAAGAGCCCGATCAGCTCGCCCTGACTTACCAGCGGCACGACCAACTCGATCTGCGCCGACTTCATCGCCCCGAGCGCTCGGGAGTCGAGGTCGAGAAGCTCGACCTCCACCACCCCCGAGACGTTCGAAAGGTACGCGAGGATCGGGTCGTCCGGCGCTATCTCGATCTCCGGCTCCTCTATCGCCATGGTCGCCATCTTTGTAGCCTCCCTGGCACGCTCCGGAGCCTTCAACCACAGCGACACGCGGGTCGGCTGCATTGTTTCCTTTATCACGTCGATGAGTTCACTGCTCAGGGCGTCGAGGTCCGTCTCGATTCGCAGCTTGGCCGAGAAGGCTTCCAGGGTCTTTCTGGCATCGTATTTCCTGCGGTAGAAGCGCCTATCTATCAAGGACTGGATGCGCAGCCTCAAAGGGGTGAATAGCGCGGCTATCGCCAGGGTCGAGATGACCACCGCAAGCTGTGATTCCTGACCGGTGAAGGCACGAAAGAGCATTTGGAACACGACGATGCTACCGAAGTACACCGTCGCGAGCACGGCCGTGAGCGCACCGTAGACGAGGGTTCTATTTAGGAGGAGGTCGATGTTGTAGAGTCGGTACCGAAGGATCGCTATGCCCACCGCAATCGGCAATCCCACGACACTGGCGATTACCAGCATGGAGCTGACCCACCCCAGCCACATCACCCCCACCGATTCAGAGACTACATAGGCGAAGATGGCGCTTGTAGTCAGCACCGACACGGCGTAGGCGAACCACTTTACCTGCTGGCGCTCCACCCCCATAGAGCGGCGCAGGCGTACCAACAGCGAGGCCGCTGCTATGAGCCCGAGGGCGTACAGGATGGTTTCCACCGGGTTCACGGTCTCTGTTGCGACCTCTATGCCGAGGGGGTGGTTGACGAGATCGAATCCCGCAGCCGTCTCGGGCCAGAGCGCTACAGAGACCGTACCTATTACGATCACCGCACCAACAAGCCACCCAAAGGGCCTCCAACGCGATGAAGGAACTCTGCCATCAGGGAACAGCAAAGCCAGGAACACAAGGAGACCGATATGCGAAACCCACAGCCATGAGGAGATCCAAGCCATAACCTCTCCGCCCGGCAGCATGGCCGGAACCGATCTGGGCTCCGCCAGCAACGTCACGATGGCGTACTCGGAGACAAACAGGCGCATCCCTGCAATCACGCCTATGGAGCAAAAGATCCAGCCTATGGGGTTCTGAGGGGGGAGTCGGGGGGTGATAATGGCCCCTACCGTCGAAAAGCTGATCGCCATAATGGTGTTTTCGAGCCAGTAGTCGAAGACGGGGGCACCCGCGTAGACGGGAACACCCACAGGGGAGCGGCTCACGACCAGGAGGAAGAGGCCGAGCACCGTCAGCGTCAAAGAGACGGCGCACAGGCACCTGGCCAACAAGGCCGTCGCACGAGGGCTCAGCCTAACAGCTCCTCGCCCGAAGCTCTCCTCTCCAGCACTCGTTTTCATAGTGAGCTCATAGGATTACCCCATCAATCGTCTTAGGCAACAATAATGACATTTCGGGCGGTCCGCCGCATCCTCAAATCGCGTGGTTTTCACTGGGGTGCAGAGCTGACTTTGGCGAACGCCTCAGCCTGAGAGAGGCTACTAGCACCACACTGAGGTACTAATACGTGCACCAAATGAGCGTGGTTTCTCCCTCTGGAGGCGGTAGGAGGAGTCACTCAGATCAGCTGGGTGCATTGAATTCTAACGCCGCGGAGATCCGCTACCGTACAATTCTCCCGTTTTGATGCGATGAGCCCCAGTGTAGAATCATGCCGTTCGACGACAGCGAGGAGGACCTGACTTGAGCGTTTGGCTGAACCCGTACCTGAGCTTCCGGGATAACGCGCGCGAGGCGATGACCTTCTACCAGAAGGTCTTCGGCGGCGAGCTCACCGTTTCGACGTTCGCTGAGTTCCACGCCAGCGCCGATCCGAGCGAGCAGCACAAGATCATGCACTCCCAGCTGGAGAGCCCCGACGGTCTCGTGCTCATGGCCGCAGACACACCCGACGGCATGGAGTACCGGCCGCAGGCCGGTGTCTCCGTATCGCTCAGTGGCGACGATGAGGCCAGATTGCGCGGCTACTGGGAGCGCCTGAGCGAGGGCGGCAGCGTCACGGTGCCGTTCGAGAAGGCTCCCTGGGGCGACACGTTCGGCATGTGCGTCGACCGGTTCGGCACCAGCTGGATGGTCAACGTCGCCGCCCAGTCCACCTGAGCCATGGGCTCGGCAGCTCGACCGCCGCTAGGGTGCCTTGAGGGCGGGGATAGCGTGAGAGCCGGATGTCCTCGCCCGAAAGGACTGCTATGCTTCGATCGGGTGCGTGGAAGCTCGACTTTAGCCATTAGGCTGCACAGCAAAGCGCATTGCTTTAGGTTCGTTGGATGCGCCTAAGACCTTTTGCTAGTTGGTCGCCTGCAAACCAACACGCAAAACTCTTAGAAGCCTTCTCACAGGCTGAAATCGCCTCCTCTCATGCCTACGAGTAGGAGAACGGGCCACTCTGTGCCAAAGGGACGGAGCTAACCGACCCGACAAAGAGGGCTAGAGGCCTCGGAGGAGCCGCTTTTGGAGCGCTACTGTGAGCTTCATCCACTCCAGAGAGTGGGAGGGGGTGAACTATCTTCAGTCTGAGATCTTCGGAATAGGCATCCATAGGTCTATGTGATGACTCATAGACCAGGCTCATTGCAAGCTGCTCTACATTTCTCTTGCATGCCGCGGCAACTCGTAGTGTCTTGCTAGCTCAAGGAGACTGAGCGTAGCGAGGACCGAGCGCATAGCAGTCATCATGGGAGCTGTCCGGATCCGAGTGGCAGCTTGTCAGACCAGTCCCACTCCTGAGTTGTGAGTCATGACTCACCAAGCACATGTGTTTTCAGCCACGAATTGCGGAATGCTCCACGCGGGTCCAGCCGCTCAACTAGACGGATGAAGTCGGGCATGCGCTCATAGAGCGGAGCGATCGCTGCCGCATCCGCCTTGAAGAGCTTGCCCCAGTGCGAGCGTGCCTCGAATGGAACCAGGGCGGTTTCGAGTTGGACGAGCATGTCCTCGACCGCCTCTTGCTCAGGCTTCCAGGTGAAGTGGATGCCGACTGTGTCTTGTCCGTAGTTCATGCTCATCCAGAGCCGATCTGAGGCCACCGTGCGAATCTCGGATACCTGCAAGAGCGGTCGGATCTCGTCTGCCAGGCTGCGCACAGCCTCTATTGCCTCCACAGCGTACTGGCGCGGCAACAGGTACTCCGACTGTAGCTCCTCGCCACTGCTCGGCGTAAATCCCATGCGGAAATGAGGTAGGCGGTCGGCCCAGGAGCCGGGCTTGCCCAACTGCGGCGTACAGGAGCTCGCGTCGAGTCCGAGGATCGGGTGCCGGTCAACCGTTGCAGCGGTCGCTCCGTAGAGATCACTCTCTACCTGCTCGGGTTCATCGGTAACCCGGCTCTTGACCCAGACCTGATCGATTGTCTCACCCCAGCGGGTAAAGATGCTGACGCTGTAGCCGCGCGCGATGATCTCGTCGAAGTGCTCGAAGAGAGCCTCCCAGCTCAGGCCTTCAAAGACCCGTTGGCGCACCTCGTAGGCTGGCTCTACCTCCAGGGTGACCCGGGTGACCGCACCCAGCGCGCCAAGCCCGACCACGAGGCCGTCGAAATCGGGCTCGTCTCTGGAGAACTCGATTATCTCACCGCCAGACGTCACGAGCTCAAGGCCAACGACCGCGGTAGCGAGATTGCCGTTCGTCTCACCCGAGCCGTGTGTCGCCGTCGCCACGGCGCCTGCAACAGAGATGTGGGGAAGCGAAGCGAGATTGTGCAATGCCACACCTTCTTCGTTCAAAGTGTGTACCAGCTCGCCGTACTTCAGAGCCGCGCTGAAGGAGACCGTATCTGTTACATGATCGACGACCACGTCCATGGGCATGGCCTCAAGCGTTATGAGTTCTAGAGAGTCGGCAATATCGTTGAACGAATGCCGAGAACCCAAGACCCGCACACCGGGTGCGTTGGCGATAATCTCTTGCAACTGCTCGATCGTCGATGGTCGGTGCAGTTTTTGTGCCAGGTAGGTGTAATTGCCCGTCCAGTTCCTTCCTGGAGAACGATCTTGGATCATCGTCTTGCTCTTCCTCCTGCCCTCGGAGTCATAGATTGTTCGCCGATAAGAAGTCAGCTGTGGATACTAAATCTACTTTCTACAATGTCAAACCGTATTCGAGTAATGCCGCTTGGCCAAAGGTCATTGAAGCTGCTGATAACTACCTTCGCAGGCTCCCCTCCGCGTTGCTCTGCCTCAAGGGCGAGCGTTTGCCAAACCTCTCTGAGGTGGCCGAAGCCCCTGCCACCGTTTGGAAGCTCACCACGATCGCCAACTGGTACGGTGAAAGCGAGCGCACGGTCGAGATCGCTTCTCAGACGGCCGTGTGGTACTCCACGGGCTTGTTCGCCGTGCCCGTGCGCTGGGTGCTGATCAGTGACCCACGCGGAGAGTTCAAGACCCAGGCTCTCCTTTGTACCGATCTGGAGGCCGATCCTAAGAAGATCGTCTGCTGGTTTGTGATGCGCTGGCAGTTGGAGGTGAGCTTCCAGGAGATGCGTAGGCACCTGGGATTCGAGACGCAGAGAGGCAGTGGTCGGAATTGGCGATCCGAAGAACCACCCCGGCACTGTT
>Ga0081538_10003632_pt1 | contig 14501 bp, 16 predicted proteins | sample TabmetS5T2R1_FD_71022 | JGI IMG/M metagenome (GOLD analysis project Ga0081538, IMG submission 71022) | Tabebuia heterophylla rhizosphere microbial communities from the University of Puerto Rico - S5T2R1 | ecosystem: Host-associated > Plants > Roots > Rhizosphere ... | reverse complement strand
CCCGAGGAGGGTAGGTGCCGGCGTGGTAGTGGCCGCGTGAGCGGCCACGGGGAAGGGGTGTGGGGAAACCGGGAGGTTCCCCCACGGACCATCCTCGGCGCTCGCGCCGAGGCGAATGTTCGAGAAGAAGGGAGTCCGTGGGCGAAACATGGTTTCCCCCACGCGACTGAGCCGAAGGCGAAGAAGGTGGCGGCGTGAGGGTGCTCGTCCGCCGGGCTGCTCCGGGCGACGCGGCGGCGCTGGTCGAGCTGGCGCGTGCGGTCGGCGCCGAGCCCGAAGGCTGGCTGATCACCAACGGCGACTGGCGGACGACGTCGGAGGAGCGCCGTTATCTGCGCGCCGTCAAGCGACACAAGCACGCCGCGGTCTTCGTTGCCGAGATCGCGGACGGGATCGTCGGCCGGATCTCCCTCGCCCGAGATCCGCACCCGGCGAGCGAGCACGTCGCCGACCTTGGGCTCATGGTCGCAGAGCCCCACCGCCGGCAGGGCGTCGGCCGCGCGCTCATGGAAGCCGCCGAGGGCTGGGCCCGAGAGGTCGGCGTCCGCAAGCTCGAGCTGCACGTCTTTCCCTACAACGAGGCCGCGATCGCCCTCTACGAGGGCATGGGCTACGAGCGCGAGGGGTACCGCCGGGACCACTACCGGCGTTCCGACGGCTTCGTCGACGCCATCCTCATGGCCAAGGTGATCCGCTGACCGAGCCGCTCGAGCCGAGGCGGGGATCGGTCCTCTTCGAGGAAGAACAGCTCGTCGAGGAGGAAGAGCTCTGGACCGACGACTCCAGCGAGGACCACTCCGGCTGGTTCTGCGTCCGCACGGACCCCTTCCCCTGCCCGGCGGCGGGCTGCAGCTTCGTGGCCGAGTTCATGACGGCGGTGCACCTGATCCTCGTCTGGGTCGATCGCGACGACCCGAATCTCCTCTGGCACGCCCAGCGGGCGAAGGAGGTCGGACGGAACCCTCGGATCGTTCCCTACGAGCCGTCGTTCGGCCCGAGCGCGTCCTACTACGCCTGGGAGGCGTCCGGCCGCCCCGTGCACGGCGTCCGCCGTCCGGCCTAGCTACAGCGGCTCGACGCGGCCGTTGCCGCCGGCTCGGTGGCGGATCTCCGTCTCGCGCTCGACCGCGTCCGCTGCCTGGTTCAGCATCGGCGCGAGGCGGAGGACCCGCTGGCGCTCCGAGCGGAGCTCGAGGAGGCCCTGCTTGATCTCGGTGCCGAAGTCGACGCGCGAGGCGATCTGGTAGGCGATCGATTCGGCGTCGAGGTCGAGGTCGTCAAGCTCGGCCTCCGCGGCGGCGACGACGCGCGCGTACGCGGCGAGGCACTCCTCCACCTCGTCCTCGCTCGGCGTGTCGGTGTCGTCGGGGGCATCCTCGACCTCGCCGGTGTGAAAGGCGCGGCCCTCCGTGAGCCCGAGGAGCTGAAAGCGGTCGTGGGCCTCGACGACGACGTTGAGACGGCCGTCGGGGAAGCGGTCGATCACCTCGACCACGGCGCAGCGCACGCCGACGTCGCGCATGCCCTCGTCGTCCTCGAGTACGAGTCCGAACTCGTTCCCGTAGTCGAGGCACTCGCCGATCAGCTCGCGGTAACGCGGTTCGAAGATGTGCAGCGGCGCCTGCTCGCCCGGCACGAGCACGAGGTTGAGGGGGAAAAGCCCGATCTCGTCCATAGGTCGAAAGGTTAAGGTTTCCGCGTGGCGCGCGATCTGACCAGGCCCGCGTTGGCAGGGCTCGTTCCCTACGAGCCGGGCAAGCCCGTCGAGGAGGTCCAGCGTGAGCTCGGCCTCGAGCGGGTGGTGAAGCTTGCCTCCAACGAGGGGCAGTTCGGGCCGTTTCCTGCTGCCCTCGAAGCGCTCGAAGGGGGCCTTCCCGAGCTCAACCGCTACCCGGACGGCGGGGCCTGGCGCCTCGTTCGGGCGCTGGCCGAGAAGCACGACGTCGAGCCGTCCAACGTGGCGGTGGCGGCCGGCGCCGACGCGATCATCTCCTATCTCGCGCTGGCCACGCTCGACCCGGGAGACGAGGTCGTGTTCGGCTGGCCGTCCTTTGCGAGCTACCCGCTCGTCGCCCTCAAGATGGGCGCGGTGCCCGTCCGCGTCCCGCTAGCCGATCACGCCTACGACGTCGAGCGGATCCTCGGCGCGATCACCGCCGGCACGCGGATCGTCTTCCTGTGCAACCCGAACAACCCGACCGGGACGATGATCCCGCGCGAGCAGGTGGACGCTTACTTCGAGCGCGTCCCGGACCACGTCCTCACCGTGCTCGACGAGGCGTACTTCGAATACATCGACGAGCCGGAGTACACGGACGGGATCGAGGAGCACGTGAAGCCCGGCCGCGACGTGCTCGTGCTCCGCACGTTCTCCAAGATCTACGGCCTCGCCGGGTCGCGCGTCGGCTACGGGATCGGGCCCAAGGAGGTGGTGGACTCGATCAAGAAGGTGCGGAACGCCTTCGACATCACCCAGTCCGCCCAGGACGCTGCGGTGGCCAGCATGGGCGACCCGGCCGAGCTCGCCCGCCGCCGCGTGTTCAACGCGGAGGCGCGGGCGCATCTCGTGGAGCTGTGCGCGGCTCTCGAGCTCGAGCTGGCGCCTCGGCCCGTGGCGAACTTCGTCTACGCCGAGGTGGCGGAGGACGCGCGCCCGGTGTTCGACGCGCTCCTGCGCGAAGGCGTGATCGTACGCCCGCTCGCGGGATTCGGCGCTCCCGGTGCGATCCGGGTGACCGTGGGGACGAAGGAGGAGAACGAGCTCTTCGCGCGGGCGTTCGGGCGCGTCCAAGCGCTTGCCTAGGTCCTGGACGCTGGCGGACCTCGTGGAGGGTGTCCGCGAGGGTGACCGGCGCGCGCTCGCGCGGGCGATCACGCTCGTCGAGAACGGCGACCCGCTCGCGTACGAGCTGGTCCGGGCGCTCTACCCGGAGACCGGCCGCGCCTACGCGATGGGGGTCACCGGCCCGCCCGGCGTGGGCAAGTCGAGCTTGATCAGCGCGCTCGTCCGCCTCGTGCGCGAGGACGGCACGAGCGTCGGCGTCATCTCGGTGGATCCGTCGAGCCCGTTCACGAAGGGTGCGCTCCTGGGCGACCGGATCCGGCTCGCCGACCACTTCCTCGACCGCGAGGTCTTCATCCGCTCGATGGGGACGCGCGGTCACCTCGGCGGCCTGGCCGAGACGACGTTGCAGGCGGCGCTCGTGCTCGACGCGGCAGGCAAGGAGCTGCTCTTCCTCGAGACGGTGGGCGCCGGGCAGAGCGAGGTCGAGGTGATCACGATCGCGGACACCGTCCTTCTCGTCCTCATGCCGGGCTCCGGCGACTCGATCCAGGCGCTGAAGGCGGGGATCATGGAGATCCCGGACGTGATCGCCGTCAACAAGCGCGACCACCCGGCAGCCAAGACGATGGTGAACGAGGTGCGCTCCATCCTGGCCCTCGACACCGAGAGGGAGTGGAAGCCGCCGATCGTCCTGACCGAGGCCGTCCGAGGCGAGGGAATCCCGGAGCTCTGGGAGAAGCTCGTCGAGCACCGGCGCCATCTGGAGGAGAGCGGCACGCTGGGCGAGCGCCGCGCCGCCAACCTCGCCGGTGAGGTGTTCGCGGTGGCGAGCGCGCGCGCGAAGACACGCCTCGAGGAGGCCGTGGCCGAGGATGAAGAGCTGCGCCGCCTCCTCGGCGAGGTGCAGCGCCGCGAGCTCGATCCCTTGAGCGCGGTGCGTGAGATCATGGAACGGGTATTCAAGGTCGAGTGACCCTTCCGGCGATGCTCACCCTGCTCCTAGCGGCTGCAAAGCTGCGCCATGCCGCGTCCTCAGTCGGGGCCGTATTCACCAATACGGCCCCTCCCTGCGTCCTTGCCTGGCACGCTTTTCGCGTGCCAGGAGCAGGGCATCATCACCGGCAGGATCACTAGGATGGCGACCACGACAGGCCCGACGCTCGCTGAGATCGAAGAGGCGCGACAGCGGCTCCGGGGTGTGGCGCGCGAGACGCCCGTCATCTCGTCCGAGACCCTCGGCGGCCTCTCGGGCAGGTCGGTCTGGCTGAAGGCGGAGAACCTCCAGCGCACCGGCTCCTTCAAGATCCGCGGCGCGTACAACCGGATCGCGAACCTGACTCCATCCGAGCGTGCCGCGGGCGTCGTCACGGCGAGCGCCGGCAATCACGGCCAGGCCGTCGCATGGGCCGCGCGCGAGGCCGGCGTCAGCGCAACCGTCTTCATGCCCGAGGACGCGCCGGCCGCGAAAATCGAGGCGACCAAGAGCTACGGCGCCGAGGTCGTGCTCGCCGGGCAAGGGTTCGACGACGCGGCCGCGGCCGCCCAGGAGCGGGTCGAGGCCGGGGAGACGTACGTCCACGCCTTCGAAGACCCGCTCGTCCTGGCCGGTCAGGGAACGCTGGGAGTCGAGCTCGCGGAACAGCTCGCCCCCGACGTCGAGACGCTGGTCGTCCCGATCGGCGGCGGCGGCCTGGCCGCCGGCATCGCCGTCGCGCTCGCCGAGCTGCGGCCGGAGCTCGGGATTGTCGGCGTCCAGCCGGACGCCTGCGCTCCCTTCGCGGGCCTCGCGCCGACCGGCAACACGATCGCCGACGGCATCGCCGTCAAGCATCCGGGCGAGCTGACTCGGAGCCTCCTCGACGGCCGGCTCGTCGATGTCGTTACCGTGACCGACGCCGAGATCGCCGGCGCGATCCTGCTCGTCAGCGAACGTTGCAAGCTGACCGTGGAGGGGGCCGGGGCTGCCTCGGTCGCCGCTCTCCTGGCCGGCAAGGTTTCCGGGTCGGGCGCCGCCTGCGCGCTCCTTTCGGGCGGGAACATCGACGCGAGCATGCTGATCGAGGTGCTGCGCCACGGCCTCACGCGGGCCGGCCGCTACCTCGTCGTGCGCACGCGCGTGAGCGACCGGCCGGGCAACCTCGCAGACCTCCTCGCCCTCGTCGCAGAGGAGCGCGGGAACGTCCTCGGCGTCGACCATCACCGCGAAGGCATGGATCTTCCGGTCACGGGCACCGAGATCGAGCTCACACTCACCATGCGCGACGAGGAGCACTGCGACGAGCTCCTGGCCCGCCTCGGCGAGCAGGGCTACGAGGTCGAGCGGCTCCGCTAGTCACTATGGCTCGGAGGGCCTACCGGGGTCGACATCCGAGCGCTCCGATGGACGCGGCCGCACTCCTCCGTGTCGTCGACCGGCTCGAGAGCGAGGGCATCGACGTCTGGCTCGACGGCGGCTGGGGCGTCGATGCCTTGCTGGGAGAAGAAACGCGCGAGCACGACGACCTCGATCTCCTCGTCGAGCTCCGGCACTCGGAGCGCGTCGTCAAGCTGCTCGCGGAGCTCGGGTACGAGCTTGTCGACGGCTCCGCCCCGAAGAGCTTCGTCCACGTCGATCGGGAGGGTCGGCAGGTCGACGTCCATCCGGTCGCCTTCGACGCCGAGGGAGGAGGCGTCTACCAGATGGACGAAGGTGTCTCGTGGGTCTACCCGGCCCAGGGATTCTCCGGACGAGGGAGCGTGGACGAGAGGCCGGTTCGGTGCCTCAGCCCAGAGGTCCAGGTGCTCGTCCACGCAGGCTATGACCTCGCGGAGAAGGATTATCGCGAGCTGTACCTGTTGCGCGAACGACTCGGCGTGGAGGTCCCCGCCGAGCTGCTCGAACGGGTGCTCGCCGCGCCCGAGGACGGCTAGCTCAGCCTACGCCTCGACGAGCTGCCGCAAGCGCTCGGCGTAGAGCGGCGCCGTCGGCTCGTCCTCGTGGCGGAAGAACGCGTACACGTCCACCCCGGTCACGACCAGGGGTCGGATCTTGCGAGCGAGCGCGGCGAGCGCCTCCTCGTCGTACGGCGGCTCCCGCAGGCGCAGGTAGCGGAACGCGGACTCGCCGTCCCACGCTCCCGTGCGCGCGACGCCGCGGTCGTCCAGCAGCGCCGTCACCTCGGGGTTGTCCCAGGAGTCGTGGCGGAAGTCGAGGGCTACCGGAATCTCGGGGTCCAGTGAGTCGAGCAGGAGGCGAAGGAAGCCGTCGTCCCGCGCCTGCGGGACCTTGATCCGCAGTGGGCCGAGACGGTCGCCGAGCCGCCTTGCCATCCGGCAGAACTCATCCACGCCCTCGACGCGCCCGAAGGACGTCAGTCGCCGGCTCATGGTGACGCCGAAGCGGAAGCCTTCCGGGGTCTGGGCTGCCCAGCGGTCGAACTGGTCTTCGGGCGGTACCCGGTAGAAGGTGTTGTTGAGCTCGACCGCGTTCACACGCCCGGCGTAGAGCCGGAGGAAGTCCTCCGGCTTCGCGTCGTCGGGGTAGAACCCGCCCTTCCAGGACGGGTAGGAGAAGCCCGAGGCGCCCGCGTAGAGCCGGCCGGTCACGTAGGGAGTATGCGCACCTCGCCACCGTCCAGGAAGCGTGCAAGGCGCCGACCCTCGGCCTCCAGCGCCGCCGCGGCGCGCTTGGACAGCCGTCGCGCGGGCTTCACGTGCACGTCGCCGTCTTCTACGCGCCAGGCCGCGCGGAGGAAGCCGCCGACCAGGACCAGCTTGAAGAAGCGATTGTCGGCGAAGCCGAGCCGGGGCCGGTCACCCGGGTCGCCGATGCGAGAACGGTCGGCGTGCGAAAGGAAGACGTTGTCGTACTCCGGGAGGAAGCGCACCGGCGCGGGTGTCTCCGGGTCGGGCAGCGGCGCGTCGGGCAGGTCGAAGAGCTCGACGCCGTTCTCGTCCCGGAACGTCCTCAGGTCCCCCCGCAGGCGCTCCACGATCTCGCGGACGCCGGTCAGGCCGGACCAGGCGGCCACGTCCTTCGTGCTCGCCGGGCCGAAGGCCGCCAGGTAGCGGATTACGGCCCGGTCCGGGGAGGGGTCTGACCCCAGAGGGCGTCCGAGCCATGCCTCCAGGGTCGTCAGCGTTGCCTGTCCGCTCCGGCTCCAGAGGCCTCGGGGCGGGATCTGGACGAGCGGGAGGAGGTAGCCGACGGCAGCGGCCATCGCCTCGGTGTCGCGCTCGGGCCAGCGCTCGCCCAGGAGCGCTCGGAGCTGCGCGCGCGTGCGCGGCTCCTCCTCGACCAGGGCGCGCCCCGCCGCCACGATCTCGTCCACGTCCACCTTGCCGAGCCGCCGCCCGAACGGGCTCCCGCTCCGGAACACGCGCTCGGGGACCGAGGCCAGCGCCGGCCGGAGCGCCAGGGCGTCCCGCGCCGTGAAGAGATGGATCGTGCCGCGCGTGAGCCCCGTCCGCACCGCCTCGTGCCCGACGATCAGCTCCTCGAGCTCCTCCGGCCGGAAGCCGTCGATGCGCGACCAGAGCGCGACGTAGGGATCGCGCGGCTCCTGGGCCTGCACGCCGACAAGGTGCTCGATCACCTCCGCCGCCGGCCGCTCCACCCTGCGAAGCAGAAGCTGGCGCTCCAGCAAGGCGCGATTGAGCTCTCGAGGGCTTAGAGCCCGACGTGGCGAGCGATCACCATCCGCTGAACCTCGTTCGTGCCCTCGCCGATCTCCAGCACCTTCTGGTCGCGGTAGAGGCGGGAGATCGCATACTCGTCCATGAAGCCGTAGCCGCCGTGGAGCTGAAGCGCCTTGTCGACCACGCGCTTGGAGAGCTCCCCGGTGTAGAGCTTGGCGATCGCCGCGTCCTTCGCGAACTCGCGCCCTTGGTCCTTGAGCCAGGCGGCCTTGTAGACGAGCCCGCGCGCGGCCTCGATCTCGGTCGCCATGTCGGCGAGGGCGAACTGCACTGCCTGGAACGAGGCGATCGGCTTCCCGAACTGCTCGCGCTCCCGTGTGTAGGCGCTCGCCAGCTCGTAGGCGCCCTGCGCGAGCCCGAGGCCCATGGCGGCGACCGAGATGCGTCCGCCGTCGAGGATCTCGAGGAACTGCTTGAAGCCCGCGCCGCGGGGCCCCAGCAGGTTCCCCTCGGGGACCCGGCAGCTCTCGAAGGAGAGCTCGCGCGTATCGGAGGCGCGCCAGCCCATCTTCCGCATCGGCGCCGAGATCCCGTAGCCCGGAGTGCCGTTGGGGACGACGATGTTCGAGATCTCGTCCTCGCCCGTGCGTGCCGTGATCGTCACGCAGACGGTCAAGTCGGTGCCTGCGTTCGTGATGAAGATCTTGGTGCCGTCCAGCACCCATTCGCCTCCCTCGAGCTCGGCACGGGTGCGGGTGGCCCCGGCGTCCGAGCCGGCGCCGGGCTCGGTCAAGCCGAAGGCGGCGAGCTTCCGTCCGGAGGCGAGATCCGGGAGCCACTCCTGCTTCTGCTCCTCGGAGCCGAAGAGAAGGAAGGGCATCGTGCCGAGCGATGTGTGCGCGGCCACCGTGATCGCGACGGACGAGTCGACGCGCGTCAGCTCCTCGATCGCGATCGCGTAGGAAAGCGTGTCGCCTCCCGCACCATCGTACTCCTCCGGAATGGGGATGCCCATCAGCCCCAGCTCCGCCAGCCCGGCGACGATCTCGTACGGGAAGCGGTGCTCGCGGTCGAGCTCCTCGGCCACCGGTGCGATCCGCTCGTCGGCGAAGGCGCGCACGGTCTCGCGCAGGAGCTCGTGCTCGTCGGAGAGGTCGAGGTCCATCTACCCGCTCAGGCGGCCGGCCAGCTCGGTGAGGAGCCGCACCCCGTAGCCCGTCGCCCCCAGCCGGCTGTAGTAGTCGCCGCGGCCACGCTCGAGGTAGGCGGTGCCGGCGATGTCCAGGTGCGCCCACGGCCCCTCGCCCGCGAACGTCTCCAGGAAGGCGGCCGCGAGGATCGGCGAGGCCTGCCGGAGGTCGGAGGAGTTCTTCAGGTCGGCGAAGGCCGAGTCGTTGTAGCGGTGGTAGCGCTCGTGCAGGGGAAGGCGCCAGGCGTGGTCGCCGCTCGCCTCGGCCGCCGCCTCGATCTGCGCGCACCAGTCGTCGTCGTTCCCGAAGAGGCCTGCATAGAGGTCGCCCATCGCGATCACGATCCCGCCGGTGAGCGTCGCCAGGTCGAGCAGGTGCGTCGCGCCGGACTCGCGTGCGTACCAGAGCGCGTCCGCCAGGATCAACCTGCCCTCCGCGTCGGTGTTGGCGATCTCGATCGTCTTCCCGCTGAGCGCCGTGACGATGTCGCCGGGACGGTAGGCGTGGCCGCTCGGCAGGTTCTCGCAAGAGGGGACGACCGTGAGGATCCGAACCGGCAGGCCGAGCTCTGCAATCGCGCCCGTCGCGGCCAGGACCGCACCCCCGCCGGCCATGTCCGACTTCATCTCGTCCATCCCCTGTGCGGGCTTCAGGGAGAGGCCGCCGGAATCGAACGTGATCGCCTTGCCGACCAGACCGACCCGTGTATCGGACCGCGCGGGCTCCGGGGGCTCGTAGGTCAGCGTGACGAGCCGCGGCGGCGTGTGGCTTCCCTGGCTGACCGCTGCGAAGGCGCCCATGCCCGCGGCTCTGATCTCCTCGGGCCCGAGCGCCTCGAAGCGCAGGTGCTCGCTGCCGCCGGCGATCTCCTCCGCCCAGGCTGCCAGGCCGCTGGGCGTCAGCTCGTTGGCCGGCGAGTTGACAACGTCGCGGCAGCGATTGGCCCAGGCTGCGGCGACGTTCGCCAGCTCGGCCGTCTCTCCGACGGCGCCGGCGGCAGGCCCGCAGAGGACGAGGCGCTCGATCTCGCCGCGGCTCTCGTCCGTCGTCTTCCAGCGGCCGTTTTCGTACGGGCCGAGCACGGTGCCGTCGACGAGCGCGCGGCCCTGCTCTTCGGGCGGGAGCCCATTCTCCTCGACGACCCAGGCGATGGAGCTCCCGCCGACCTCGAGCGTCCGCGCGGCGATCGTGGCCGCCGCCGTCCGCAGCCGGTCGGCATCGAGGATGCGCTTCCCCAGGCCGACCGCGGCAACGCGGGCCGCGGCCAGGCTCCCGTCGGCGTGCAGGAGAGCGACGTGGCCCTCGTCCCCCTTGAGCTCGCCCGCCTCGAGGAGGCGGGTCAGGCGACCCTCGACCAGCCGGTCGAGGCCCTCCGCGGCGCCGGACAGGACCACTGGATCTCGAACGGCGAAGGCGAGAACGTCGGCCTCGACCCCCCCGGGCGGCGCCTCGACAACGTCAATCTGCATGAGCGAGGCGGGATCGTATCCGAGCGCCGCAGAGGCGTGCCCCTGCCTCGGTAACGTTCGGCCCGTGGTTCTGCCCGTGCACGCCGGCGTCGACTCCAGGGGGATGGCCGCCCTCTCCTCGGGCCACCTGGCGGCGGATCTCGCCCAGGGCTCGCTTCCCGCGCTCCTGCCCTTCCTGACGGTCCGCTTCGACCTCTCGTACACCATGGTCGGCGCGCTCGTGCTCGCGGCGACGATCAGCTCGTCGATCATCCAACCCGCGTTCGGCTTCTGGTCCGACGCGCGCGGCGCGCTCTGGCTCCTGCCGGGGGGCGTTGCCCTCGCCGGAATCGGGATCGCCTTCGCGTCGATCGCGCCGAGCTACGCGCTCGTCCTCGTCGGCGTCCTCGCCTCCGGGCTCGGGGTCGCCGCCTACCACCCCGAGGGGTCCAAGTTCGCGAGCTACGTGAGCGGGCACCGGCGCGCGAGCGGCATGTCGCTCTTCTCGGTCGGGGGCAACATCGGCTTCGCCCTCGGCCCACTGGTCGCCTCGTTCTTCGTGATCACGCTGGGGCTCGGCCTCGACGGCGGTGTCTTCGTCGCCCTCCCGGGCCTGATCGTCTCGGCGATTCTCCTGGTCGCGCTTCCCCATCTGGCCCGCTTCGCGCCGGACGAGATCGTGAAGGCCCGCCGCGCCGCCGTGGGAGACAACTGGCGCGGCACCTGGCTGCTTCTCGCCATCGTCGGGCTCCGCAGCCTCGCTCACATGGGCCTCTTCACGTTCATCCCGCTCTACGAGATCTCGCGAGGGGAGAGTGCGGCGTACGGGACCCGCCTGCTCGCCCTCTTCCTCTTCGCGGGCGCCCTCGGGACGCTACTCGGCGGGCCGCTCGCCGACCGCTTCGGCAGGCGCCGCGTGCTGCTCGGCAGCTTCATCGTCTCGCCGCCGCTCATCCTGGTCTACGTCCTCGCCGGGGGCCCGGTCGGCGTCGTCGCCCTCTTCTTCGCGGGCATGGCGGTGATCGGAACCTTCAGCGTCAGTCTCGTCATGAGCCAGGAGTACCTGCCGAGCCGCGTCGGCATGGCCTCGGGGCTCTCGATCGGCCTGGCCATCGGCCTCGGCGGCATCGCGGCGATCTCGCTCGGTGCCGTCGCGGACGCCGTCGACCTCGAGACCGCCCTCCTGGTGACGGCGCTCGGTCCCGCGATCTGCATCGTCCTCACGCTTCTCCTGCCCGCGTCGCGTACGGTACTCCCGACGGAGCCGGCCACGGCTCCGACCGCAAGCCTATGACGGCCGCTACCGCCAAGGAGTTCTTCGACGACCTGGCCGTCAGGACGGCCGGCGGCTCCGACCGCACGCGCGGTCTGACCGCCAGCTACCGCTTCGACGTCGAGGGGGCCGGCAGCTGGCGAGTGGACGTCGACGACGGCGCAGTCGCCGTCAGCGAGAGCGACGGCGCCGCCGACTGCGTGATCGCCGTCCCGGAGGAGCTCTTCCTTCGCATCGTCCGCGGCGAGCAAAGCCCGACGGGCGCCTTCCTCATGGGGAAGATCCGCGTCGAGGGCGACGTCGGCCTGGCGATGCGCCTGAAGGATCTCCTGGGTTAGTGCCGGCCCGTCCGGTGTCCGGGCGGCAGATACGCACGGGGAGCGTGGAGGTCGGCGAGCTTCGGATCGCCTGGACGCTTGCCGGTGACGGGCCGCCGCTCGTCCTCCTGGAGCTCTGAGCGGCCCCGGGCGGCGCTCGAGCGCCGCCCGGGAGCCTTCCTCACCGGAAGATCCGCCTCGAGGGCGACATCGGCTTGGCGATGCGCCTCGAGAATCTCCTCGGCTGGTCAGGTCTTGACCGCCTCACGCTGCTCGGCGTGGACGCCCTCGGCGATCTCCTCGACGAGCTTGGCGCAGAATGCCGGCAAGTCGTCGGGCTTGCGGCTGGTGAAGAGCCCACGGTCGACCAGGATCTCCTCGTCGACCCAGGTGCCGCCGGCGTTCCTGATGTCGGTCTTCAGGCTCGGCCAGGACGTCACCGTCCTGCCCTCGACGACGTCGGCCTCCACGAGGCTCCACGGCCCGTGGCAGATGGCGCCGACCGGCTTGCCCTGCTCGAAGAACGCCCGGACGAACATCATCGCGCCGGGGTCGGTGCGAAGGATGTCCGGGTTGATGACGCCGCCCGGGAGGACGAGCCCGTCGTAGTCCGATGGGTCGGCCTGCGACACCGGCTTGTCGACCGGGAAGCGGTTGCCCTTTTCGAAGTGCTTGAAGCCCTGAATCTCTCCCGACTCGAGAGAGACGAGCTCGGGCCTCCCGCCCGCCTGCTCGACGGTCTTCCACGGCTCGGTCAGCTCGACCTGCTCGACGCCGTCGGTTGCCAGGAAGGCGATGCGCTTGCCGTTCAGCTGGGTGCCCATTCGGGCCTCCTTCCGAATCGGGTTCGGTCTTTCTCGCCTACCCGGAGCCGCGGCCGGCAAACGTGCCCATCCGCCTGTCCGCGCCGACAACGTCAGCCGGCCCAGGGCGGCAGCTCGAGCGCCTGCTCGAACGCCGCCCGGTCGTGCACCGGCTCGCCGTGGGAAACGAGCACGAGCTCGAACGGGAGCTCGAGCAGCTGCCGCAGGGCCGGGAGCGACCGTACCTCGTGCCAGGGGGTCGCCCAGACCCGCAGCTCGCCTCCCGGTGCGGTCAGCGCGTCGGCGAAGACGAGGGCGCGCTGCTCCGGCAGCCAGAGAGGCGTCTCGTTGCGCCCGCGGCCGTCGTAGAGCGCGACGATGCCGCCGGGAAGCTCGCTACCGGGATAGATCGGCTCGAGCTCTGTTGCCGGAACGTCGTGCGGAAAGAAGAGCTCCGGCCCGAAGGCGCGCGCCTCGTAGCGCCGCGTGAAGAGGTCGACGTCGCGGACGTGGTCGGGCTTGAGCACGAAAACGGACGCCGGCGGGCGGGCGTCCAGCCGGTCCCAGATCTCGCCTGCGTCCTCCGGCGGCGCGAGTGGATCGAGCACTGCCACCTCGCCGCGCGACTCGACGCAGGTCGACGCGACGAGCGGCTCCCACTCGGCTTCGGGGGCCCAGTCGGGATGCTCGACGCGCCAGAGCCAAAGCCCCGGCGTGACTTCCCGCATCTCCCAGGTCATGGCGCCAGCCGCTCCAGTGTCCAGACACTGCCCGCGTCGCGGCTGTAGCGGAAGCGGTCGTGCAGGCGGTTGGAGCGGTTCTGCCAGAACTCGAGCAGATCGGGTCGCAGGAGATACCCGCCCCACCAGGGCGGAAGCGGGGGGTCGTCCCCGTAGGCGGCCTCGGCCTCTGCGAACGCGCGCTCGAGCGTCTCGCGGTCTGGCACGACCGTGCTCTGGCGCGAGGCCCAGGCGCCGAGGCGGCTTCCGAGCGGGCGGGTTCGGAAGTACGCGTCGGTCTCCTCCTTGGGGAGCGGCTCCACGGTCCCGGTCACCGTTACCTGCCTCCGCGGCTCGAGCGGCCAGTGGAAGACGAGCGCCGCGTGCGGATTCTCTGCCAGCTCGCGACCCTTGCGGCTCTCGGTGTTCGTGAAGAAGCGGAAGCCGTCCCCGTCGACGCCCTTGAGGAGGACGGTGCGGGCCGATGGCCGCCCGCCGCCGTCGGCCGTGGCCAGCGTCATCGCCTCCGGCAGCTCGAGGCCTCCGGCCTGCGCATCCTCCAGCCAGCGGGCGAATTGAGCGAGAGGATGGGGGAGGAGGTCGGCGGCTTCCATCATTCCTCCAGCTCGACGAGCAGCGCGCCGCCGGCGACCCGCTCGCCCTCGGCGACGTGAACGCGCTTCACGACCGCCTCGTAGGGCGAGACGAGGGGCGTCTCCATCTTCATGGCCTCGAGGACGACGAGGGGCTGGCGCGGCTCGACGCGGTCGCCCTCCTCGGCGAGCACGCTGATGACGACGCCCGGCATCGGAGCGACAAGGGAGCTCATCTCGTGCGCGCCGTCCGACGAATGGGCGGCGCTCTCGACGGTCGGTGCCGGCCGGGGCTCGGGAGCGGCTGCCTCGCGATCTCTGTTCAGGCGCCAGTAGCCCGACCACGAGCCCCTTGGGCGGGGCGGGAGCGAAAGCGGCGGATGATCGCGCAGGAAGGCGGTGGTCGTCTCCCCGGTTCGCACGGCCGGGTGGTCGACGAGCCAACGGAGGAAGCCGAGATTGGTCGTCGCACCGGCGACGCGGGTGGCGCGGAGCGCGCGCGAGAGGTCGTCGAAGGCTTCCTCGCGCGTCTCGGCGTGCGCGCTCAGCTTCGCGATCAGCGGGTCGTAGGCGATCGGAATCTCGTCCCCGGCCTCGATGCCAGAGTCGACGCGCACCGTGTCGGTGAGCTCGAGCAGCTCGAGACGGCCCGTCTGCGGGAGGAACGTCAGCGGGTGCTCGGCGTAGAGCCGCACCTCGACCGCGTGGCCCCCGGGCTCGCGGGACCCCAGGGCGAGCCGCTCGCCGGCCGCGATG
>Ga0081538_10003631_pt1 | contig 14503 bp, 13 predicted proteins | sample TabmetS5T2R1_FD_71022 | JGI IMG/M metagenome (GOLD analysis project Ga0081538, IMG submission 71022) | Tabebuia heterophylla rhizosphere microbial communities from the University of Puerto Rico - S5T2R1 | ecosystem: Host-associated > Plants > Roots > Rhizosphere ... | reverse complement strand
CTACGACCTCGACGACTGGATCGGCGGCGAGATCCAGGTGAAGTACCGGCAGGCGCTCGCCCAGTTCACCCGGGACCGGGACGTCGACAAGTTCATCGCCACCATGAAGCAGGTGGACACCCGGTCCACGGGCGGCTGAGGCCGTGGCGTCGCGGCGCACCACCACCGTCGCTCCTCCGCCACCGGAGACGGCGCCGCCGCCGGCAGCCCGGCCGGCGCCGCGGCGCCGGGCGCGGAGCCGGTCGGAGCGGCTGGCGCCGTACGTGTTCGTGGCCCCGCTGCTGGCCGTCTTCGCCGTCTTCTACCTCTGGCCGGCGCTGGTCACGGTGCTCAGCAGCTTCTTCCGCTGGGGGCTGCTGCGTCCCTGGTCGCCGGTCGAGCCGGACCGCTGGCGGTTCGTCGGGCTGGACAACTACGCCACCACCCTGACCGACCCCAGCTTCTGGAACGCCGTGCTCAACACCGCCATCTGGCTGGTCGTGTTCCCCATGCTGGTGGTCGGCTTCTCGCTGCTGGTGTCCATCCTCATCTGGTACACGACCCGCGCCGGGACCGTCTTCCGCACCGTCTTCATCCTGCCCATGACGATCTCGCTGGCCGCGGCCGGCGTCATCTGGTCCTTCGTCTACAACGCCGACCCCCAGATCGGGGTCCTCAACGCGGTCCTGGACCGGCTCGGCATCCTGGGCGCGGACTGGCGCCTCGGCCCGCTGGAGCTGCACCCCGGCGCCTGGCTGTCCAACCCCGGGGTGCTCCACCTCGGCTTCGCCGACCTCCGCCTGACCAACCTCGCCCTGATCGTGCCGGCCTTCTGGGCGTTCACCGGCTTCGGGGTCATCACCATCACCGCCGGCCTCACCGCCGTGCCCTACGAGCTCGTCGAGGCGGCCAAGGTCGATGGCGCCAACGCCTGGCAGACGGCCAGGCGGATCCTGGTCCCGTCGCTGCGCCGGCCGCTGGTCGTGGTCGGGGTGGTCAGCGTCATCTTCGCCCTGCGCACCTTCGACATCGTCTATGTGATGACCGGCGGCGGCCCGGCCCAGGACACCATGGTGCTGGCGCTGCTGCTGTGGCAGCAGGCGTTCGCCTTCCTCGACACCCCCCAGGGCGGCCAGGCGACCGCGATCGCGGTGCTCATGTCGGCCGTGCTCGTGGCCGGCTCCTGGCCCTACCTCCGGCAGCTGCTGGCGGGCAGGTCGCGATGACCGCGGTCGGACGGAGCCGGTGGACGACCTTCCTGCTGTACGGGTCGCTCACCGTCCTGGCCGTCGTGTGGCTGGTGCCGGCGCTCAGCGCCCTGATGATCTCGACCCTGCCGCTGTCGCAGACCCGCGACGGCTGGTGGAACCTGAGCCTGGCCGACCTGACCTTCGGCAACTTCGCCCGGGCCTGGGACCAGGGGCTGTCCCGGTATGTGGTCAACAGCTTCATCATCACCGGCCTGGCGGTGGTGCTGACGGTGTCGGCCGGGTCGCTGGCCGCCTACGCCTACGCCCGCATGGCCTTCCGGCTCAAGGCGACGACCTACTTCCTGCTCATCACCACGATGATCGTGCCCGTGCAGATCATCCTGATCCCGATGCTGCCCTGGTTCCGTACCCTCGGCCTCAACGCCGGCCCGCAGGAGTACCTGGGCATCGCCCTGGTCCACACCGCCTTCGGCGCCGGCTGGGCGATCTTCATGATGGGGGCGTTCTTCGCCCAGATCCCCGAGGACCTGCTGGAGGCGGCGCGGATCGACGGCGCCGGCTGGTTCGACGTGTTCCGCCGCATCGCCCTGCCGCTGGCCGTCCCCGGGATCGTCTCGTTCGCCATCATCGACTTCGTCTTCGTCTGGAACGACCTGCTCCTGGCCCTGACCCTGCTGGACCGGGCCCACCAGCCGCTGACCGTGGGCCTGGCCAACCTCCAGACCCCGCACCTGGCCCAGGAGGACCTGGTCTCGGCCGGCACGATCATGGCCATCCTGCCGCCGCTGCTGCTGTTCGCGGCGTTGAACCGGTTCTATGTCCGTGGCCTGTTCGCCGGCGCGACGAAGGGATAGGGCCATCGAGGTCGTCGTGCTGCAGATGGCGGCCCACCCCGGCGAGCTCTCCGCCAACGTGGACCGCCTCGCCGAGCTGGTGCGCAAGCACGCCGACGGGGCCGAGCTGGTGGTGGCCCCGGAGCTGGTGACCAGCGGCTACGACCTGGACGTGCTGGCCCGGCGGGGGCGGGAGCTGGCCGAGCCCCTGGACGGGCCGACCGCGGCCCGGGTGTCGGAGCTGGCCACCGGGACCGGGGCGACGCTGGTGTTCGGCATGCTCGAGCGCGACGGCGACGCCCTCTACGACACGGCCGTGGTGGCGGCACCCGACGGGCGGCTGGTCCCCTACCGCAAGAGCCACCTCTATCCCACCGAGTCGGGCCTGTTCGCCGCCGGGACCGAGCTGGTGGTGGCCCCGACCCCGGCCGGCCGGCTGGGCATGATGATCTGCTTCGAGCATGCCTTCCCCGACGTGGCCACGGCCCTCGCCCTGCGGGGCGCCCAGGTCCTGGTCATCCCCTCGGCGGTGCCGTTCGGCTACGAGCACCTGCTGACCCTGCGGACCCGCGCCCGGGCCCAGGACAACCAGGTGTTCGCGGTCGGCTGCAACCTGGCCGGCGACGGCTTCTGCGGCCGGTCGCTGGTCGCCGACCCGCGCGGCGAGGTCCTGGCCGAGGCCGGGACCGAGGAGACCGTGCTCCGGGCCGAGCTCGACCTGGCCGCGATCGAGCGCGAGCGCTCGCGCGAACCGGCCCTGCGGCTGCGCCGGCCGGACCTCTACCGCCATGGCCGGCGCTGAGGCCGGGGACGCCTGGCCCAAGCCGCTGGACGTTGGCAACGGTCAGGTGTGCGCCTCCTTCGCGGTGGACGGGTCGTGGCTGTCGCTCGGCCGCACCCACCCGGGCCACGGCTTCGTCGAGCTCACCGGGGCGCCCGCCTTCGACGAGGCCGGGCGCGGCCGGCCCGAGGCGGTGCGGCGCCACCGCCGGGCGCTGACCCTGGCCGCCAACGCCGCCCTCCGGCTGGCCGGGGACGTCCCCCCGGTGGCGCCCGATCCCGGCCCGCCCGGCCGGCCACGCTGGTCGGGCGCCGACCGGTCCGGCAGCCGCCGGGCCGAGGCCTGGGCGGCGGCCGGCCGCCCGGCCGTCACCCAGCGGCAGCTCGTGCGGGCCGGGCCCGACCGGCGGCCGCGGCGGCTGGAGCTGGTCGCCTCGGGCCGGGTCGAGCGGCCGGCGTTCGCGGAGATCACCGAGGTGAGCCCCCTGCCGCGGCTGCCCTCGCGGGCGTCGGTCGCCGCCGACGGCGCCGTCCTGCACCTGGTCGAGGCTGGCCTCCCGGCGGCGGCCCGGGTCGAGGTGGCCGTCGCCGGCGGGCGGGCCGAGGGATGGCGGATCGACGCCGGCACGGCGCGGCTGCCCATCGCCTGGGACCCGCGGCGGCAACCGACCCTGGAGCTCACCGTCACCTGCGGGCTGGCGGCCGGCGACCCACCGGCGCCCGGCGGCCGGCCGCCCCCCGAGGCGGGGCGACCCCCGGCCGGGTCGCCCTCCGCGCCGGGGCGGCCCCCGGCCCGGCCGCCGCCCGGCCGGCCGCCGCCCGGCCGGCTGCACGTCCCGGCCCGGCTGCGGCCACGGCTGGCGGCCCTGGTCGACGGCGTGCTCGGCTACGTCCTGGGCTGCACCGCCCTGGCCGCCGGCCCCGGCGAACGCTGCATCCTCACCGACCACCGCCTCCTCCAGCTGTCCTGGACCCGCGACGCCTACTACCAGGCCCGGCTCCTGCTCGCCGCCCGCCACCTCGAGCCACGCGCCCTGGCCGTGGTCGCCGAGCACCTGCGCTGGCTGTGGGCCCGCTGCGACCGGGCCAACGGCTGGATGCGCAGCCACCTGCCCAACGGCGCCATCAAGGACGCCGCCTTCCAGGCCGACCAGCAGCTCTACCCGCTGCTCGAGCTGCTCGACTACCGGGAGGCGGCCGGAGCCTGGCCCGAGGCCCCGCCGGACCGGGCCGGCTGGGGGGCGCCGGTCGCCGAGGCCTGGCGGGCCCTGCCCGTCGACCCCGAGCTCGGGCTCGTCGGCGGCGAGGAGAACCCGGCCGACGACCCCTCCTCCCTGCCCTATCTCCTCTCCACCCAGGTCCTGCGCTGGTACACCGCCACCCGGCTGCGGGCCCACGCCGCCGAGCTCGGGCTGGCGGCGCCGGCCCTGGCCGAGGCGGCCGACACCGTGGCCACGGCCATCCGGGACCGCTTCGCCTGCCCGGGCCCGTTCGGCACCCAGTGGGCGTACGAGACCGACGGCCGGGGCCGCCATCGCCGCTACCAGGACGCCAACGACCTCCCGACCGCCCTGGCGCCGCTGTGGGGTCTCTGCCGGCCCGAGGACCGGCAGTGGTCGGCCACCATGCGCTTCGCCCTCGGCCCGGCCAACCCGGGCTGGTCGCCGGGGCCGTGGGGCGGCCTGGGCTCGGCCCACACCCCGGGCACCTGGCCGCTCGGGGACATCCAGGAATGGGTGGCCGCGAGCCTGCTCGGCGACACCGGCCGGGCCGGGCGGGCCCTGGACCGCCTCCTCGCCGTGGCCGCGCCCGACGGGCTGCTGCCGGAGACCTACGACCCGGAGAGCGGCCGGTGGCTGGCCCGCCACTGGTTCGCCTGGCCGGGCGCGGCCCTGGCCGCCCTCGCCCTCGGCGCCTGGAATGCAGGCTTGGGCGGGGCCTCCGCTGGTTAGAGGCTAGGGCGGACCCCTCGCCCCCAGGAGCGCAGATGAGCAACCAACCGGGCCCGGGCCTGGTGATCGGCTACCACGCCTCCCACGAGCAGCTGCCCCCGAGCGAGCTGCTGGGCTGCGTTGTCGCGGCCGAGGCGGCCGGGTTCCAGGCGGCCATGTGCTCGGACCACTTCGCCCCCTGGAGCAGCCGCCAGGGCCACAGCGGCTTCGCCTGGTCCTGGCTGGGCGCGGCCCTGCAGGCCACCCGGCTCGACGTCGGGGTGGTCAACGCGCCCGGGCAGCGCTACCACCCGGCGATCGTGGCCCAGGCCGCGGCCACCCTGAGCGAGATGTTCCCCGGGCGGTTCTGGCTGGCCCTTGGCAGCGGCGAGGCCTCCAACGAGCACATCACCGGCGACCGCTGGCCCCCCAAGGCCGAGCGGCGGGCCCGCCTCGGCGAGGCCGTGGCCGTCATCCGGGCCCTGCTGGCCGGCGAGACGGTCACCCACCACGGGCTCGTCGACGTCGACCAGGCCCGGCTGTGGACCCGGCCCGAGCGGCCGCCCGAGCTGATCGGGGCGGCGGTCAGCCCGGAGACGGCCGCCTGGGCGGCCGGCTGGGCCGACGGCCTGGTCACCCTCAACCAGCCACATGAGCGGCTCCGGGCGGTGATCGACGCCTTCCGGGCCGGCGGCGGCGACGGCAAGCCGCTGTACCTCCAGGTCCACCTGTCCTGGGCGGCCGACGAGGACGAGGCCATGGCCGTGGCCCACGACCAGTGGAGCACCAACGTGTTCGACCCGGTCCTGGCCATGGACCTGACCCTGCCCGAGCAGTTCGAGGCCGCGGCCCGGTTCGTCACCCCCGCCGACGTCCGCTCGGCGGTGCTCGTCTCGGCCGACCTGGGCCGCCACACCGCCTGGCTGGCCGAGTACGCCGAGCTCGGCTTCGACCGCATCTACCTGCACGAGGTCGGCCAGGCGGCCCACCAGCAGCCGTTCATCGACGCCTTCGGGTCCAAGGTCATCCCGGCGCTGACCTCGCGGGGCGGCGCCCCCGGACCGGCAGGGGAGTGAGGCATGGGCGACAAGGCCGCCTACGACCTGTGGTGGAACAACGCGGTCATCTACTGCCTGGACGTCGAGCTGTTCGCCGACGGCAACGGCGACGGCTGCGGCGACTTCCCCGGGCTCACCGGCAAGGTCGACTACCTGGCCGGCCTCGGGGTCACCTGCATCTGGCTGATGCCGTTCTACCCGACCCCGAACAAGGACAACGGCTACGACATCAGCGACTTCTACGGCGTCGACCCGCGGCTGGGCAGCCTGGGCGACCTGGTCGAGTTCCTCAGGGCGGCCCGCGAGCGGGGCATCAGGGTGATCGCCGACCTGGTCGTCAACCACACCTCCGACCAGCACCCCTGGTTCCAGTCGGCCAGGGCCGACGAGCGCTCGCCGTTCCGGGACTTCTACGTCTGGGCCGACGAGCAGCCCGAGGGCCCCCAGGGGGTGGTGTTCCCCGACGCCGAGGACTCCAACTGGAACTACGACGAGGTCGCCGGCAAGTGGTTCCTGCACCGCTTCTACTCCCACATGCCCGACCTCAACATCGCCAACCCCCGGGTCCGGGACGAGGTCGACAAGATCGTCGGCTACTGGCTGGAGCTGGGGCTGTCCGGTTTCCGGGTCGACGCCGCCCCGTTCGTGATCGAGCTGGCCGGCACCGAGGCCGAGCGCGGCCAGGACCCCCACGACTTCCTGGTCAACCTGCGGGCCTTCCTCAACCGCCGCCGCGGCGACGCCATCCTGCTCGCCGAGGCCAACCTGCCCCCCGCCGACCAGCGCCGCTTCTTCGGCGACGAGGGCGGCGACGAGATGCACATGCTGTTCAACTTCGTCCTCAACCAGCACGTGTTCCTGGCCCTGGTCCGCCAGGACCCGGCGCCGATCAAGCAGGCCCTGCGGGAGCTGCCCCCGGTCCCCGAGGCCAACCAGTGGGCCAACTTCATCAAGAACCACGACGAGCTGACCCTGGACAAGCTGACCGAGGCCGAGCGCGAGGAGGTGTTCGCGGCCCTGGCCCCCGACCCGGACATGCGCAGCTTCGGCCGGGGCATCCGCCGCCGCGTGCCGACCATGCTGGAGGGCGACCGCGACCGCATGGAGCTGCTCTACAGCCTGCTGTTCACCCTGCCCGGCAGCCCGGTGCTGCTGTACGGGGAGGAGATCGGCCTCGGCGACGACCAGCGGGTGGAGGGCCGCGGCGCCGTCCGGGTGGCCATGCAGTGGAGCCCGGGGCCCAACGCCGGCTTCACCACCGGGGAGCCGGCCGTGCCCGTGGTCACCGAGGGCCCGTTCGGGCCCGACCGGGTGAACGTGGCCGCCCAGCGCCGCGACCCCGAGTCGCTGCTGAACTGGATGGAGCGGGCCATCCGGACCCGCAAGGAGCTGCCCGAGCTGGGCTGGGGGGCCTGGCGGGTGCTGGAGGCCGACCAGCCCTCGGTCCTGGCCCACCGCTGCGACTGGCTGGGCAGGGGCGTGCTGGTGCTCCACAACCTCGGCCCCGACCGGGTCAAGGTCACCGTGGACCTGGGCGACGACGTCGAAGCCGGCCGCCCCCTGCCCGACCTCCTCGGCAACCGCCACCACGACCCGGCCACCACCGGCCAGCCCCTGACCCTGCGCGGCTTCGGCTACCGCTGGCTGCGCCTGCCCGGCTGAGGGACCTCGGCGGTGGGGAGCTCGGGCTCGAGGTAGATGATGCGGGCGCTGGGGACGGCCTGGCGGACCAGGGCCTGGGCCTGGTCGATGACGCGGGCGGCGTCGTCGCCCGACAGGTCGTGGTCGAGCTCGAACCTGGCCGCGACCAGGAGCTCCTCGGGGGCCAGGTGCATGGTGCGGAGCTGGAGCAGGCGACCGCGACCACGGCCAGCAGCGCCCCGATGGCCAGGGTGCCGAGGGCGTCGTACAGCGGGTCGCCGGTGACCGCGGCCAGCCCGACCCCCAGGAGGGCAAAGCTCAGGCCGAGCTCGGCGGCCGTGTCCTCGAGCAGCACCACCGCGAGCTCGGGCTGCTTGGTGGCGCGGATGAACGACCACCAGCTCTGCCGGCCCCGCATGGGGCCGGCCTCCCGGACCGCCGTGCGCAGCGACACCCCCTCAAGGACCAGGGCCACGACCAGGATGGCCAGGGCGACCAGGGGCGACTCGAGCTGGTGGGGGTGGGGCAGCTTCTCGTAGCCCTCGTACAGCGAGAACAGCGACCCGAGGTGAACAGGACGACCGCCACCAGGAAGGCGGCGAAGTAGCGGACCCGGCCGTGCCCGAACGGGTGCCGGCGGTCGGGCTCCCGGCGGGCCACCCGGGAGCCGGTCAGCAGCATCGCCTGGTTGCCGGAGTCGGCCACCGAGTGGAAGGCCTCGGCCAGCATCGAGGACGCCCCGCTGAGCAGGAACCCGACGAACTTGGCGGCGGCGATGCCCAGGTTGGCCAGGAGGGCGGCGATGACCGCGATGGTGCCGTGGCCGCGGTCCGGCCCGGCGGCGGGCGTTCGCTCCTGCGTCATTGCTCCACTGTGCCCGAGATCACCACCCGGCCGGGCTCGACCCTCCGGACCCGCCCCCATTCGACGTAGCGGCCGCCCGACAGCAGCCCGTCCAGCCGCAGGGCGGCGCCGAAGCCGCCCACCGGCGGGCCGTCCTGGACCAGGCGGACGTCGTGGACCCGGCCGGCGCTGCGGCCGGCCTCGTCGAGGACCTCGGCCCCAGCAGGTCACTCAGGCGCATCGCCGGCCCCCGGGAGACGGCCGATGAGGTGGTCGCGGGTCCAGGCCTCGAGCCGGTTGGTCTCCAGCTCGGCCCGGGGCACGCTCAGCTCGACCGCGCTCCCGATCCGCTTGACGACCGCGAACGACACCCGGGCCGGGCGGTGCCCGCCGCCCCAGGGCGCCCGGGCCGGCCAGGATCGCCGTCACCAGCGGCGGCCCGCCGCCGGAGGGGAACTCGATCTCCAGGTCGTCGACCTTGCCGGCGAGCCGCCCGTCGCGGTCGACCAGCTGCCGGTCGAGCAGGTGCAGCCCGGCCTCCAGGACGCGGCCGGCCACGGCGGTCAGCTCCCCGCCCTGGTCAGGACCATCAGCGGGATCGTCACCACGGCCACCACCAGCAGCAGGAGCAGGTAGACCGACCCGAGGGCGTTGGTGAGCCGGGAGTTGACCTTGTCGCCCATGTAGTCGGGGTCGTTGGCCACCACCAGGATCGGGAAGTAGGTGAGCGGCAGGGCGGCCGCCGACAGCACGATCGAGTACTCGGTGACCGTGATCGGGTCGACGGTGGTCAGGACCAGCCCGGCCCCGAGCACGATCGAGACCAGGGTGACCAGGTGGAACCGGGGGGCGTCGGCCGGCGGCACGAACTTGCCCCCACTGGAAGCCGAAGTACTGGGCGATCGAGTAGCCGCAGGACAGGCCCGTCTCCAGGGCCGCCCCGAAGGTGGCGGCGAAGAACCCGACCAGCAGCACGGCCAGCCCCAGCTTGCCCAGCACCAGCGCGGTCGGGAGGGCGACCTGGGACAGGTGGCCGGGCAGGATGCCCCGCGGCTCCAGGAACAGGGTCGCCCCGGCCATGAGCGACAGCGACAGCGGGCCCCGGTCTCGGTGTTGGCCACGATGTCGCCGATGTCCACGAACCCGCCGATGGCGGTCAGGATGCCGAGGGCGACCGCGGAGAGCCGCTGCACGCATGGGCCTCGGCGAAGGCGTGCAACTCCTCGGCCAGCTCGGCCAGGGGCGCGGCCGGCTCGGCCAGCTCGGCGAAGCGGCCCCGGCGGGCCAGGGTCCGCAGCTCGGCCAGGGTGTCGGTGGCCTGGCCGAGCAGCCCGTCCAGCCGGTCGCGGAGCTCGTCGGCGCGCCGGTCGGGCGGCTGGATGCCCTCGAAGGTGCCCTGGGCGGCGTCGGCGTCCTCCTCGGCCTCGGCCAGCACCTGGGTCAGGTAGCGGCCGTAGGCGTCGCCGTCCTGGGCGGCCTGGACGGCCAGGCGGGCCGTCTCGACCGCGGAGGCCACCGTCTCGGCGGTCACGCCGGCCTTGGACTCGTACACGTTGGCCGACCGGACCGGGCCCGTGCAGGCACCCAGCAGCAGCAGGAGGGCCAACCACGATCGTCGCATGGCATGGGGCGGCTACCCGCACCGGCGGCAAGGAAACCAAGCACACCGACGCGCGCGTTTGCCGCGTTGGCCAGGGTGCAACTTGGGTAGATCAAGACTGGTTCGCGGGCGCGGTTGATGGAACGATCTAGGACCTAGGATCGGCCGGAAGGTCGCCGGAGGCGCTGGGACTCCAGCCTGAGCGGATGGGCGGGGATGGACTGATGGTCATGCAGAACGACGTCGACCCGGTCGAGACCAGGGAGTGGCTGGACGCGCTGGAGTCGGTGCTGGCCTTCGAGGGGACCGACCGGGCGCGGTTCCTGCTGGGCACGCTGGCCGACGAGGGGCGCCGGCGGGGGGCGCCGGCGCCGTACTCGGCGACCACGCCCTACCTCAACACCATCCCGGTCGACCAGCAGCCCGCCTACCCGGGCGACCTGGCCACCGAGTGGAACATCCGCTCCCTGAACCGGTGGAACGCCCTGGCCATGGTGCTGCGGGCCAACAAGGAGTCCTCGGAGCTGGGCGGCCACATCGCCAGCTTCCAGTCGTCGGCGACCCTGTACGACACCGGCTTCAACCACTTCTGGCACGCCCCCTTGGACGGCCACGGCGGCGACCTGGTCTACTTCCAGGGTCACTCCTCCCCTGGCTTCTACGCCCGGTCGTTCCTGGAGGGCCGGTTCTCGGAGGAGCAGCTGGACCGGTTCCGCCAGGAGGTCGACGGGGGCGGGCTGTCGTCGTACCCGCACCCGTGGCTGATGCCCGACTACTGGCAGTTCCCAACGGTGTCGATGGGGCTGGGGCCGATCATGGCCATCTACCAGGCCCGGTTCCTGAAGTACCTGGGGACCCGGGGGCTGGCCGACACGGCCAACCGGCACGTGTGGGCGTTCCTCGGCGACGGCGAGACCGACGAGCCGGAGTCGCTGGGGGCGATCTCGCTCGCCGGCCGGGAGCGCCTCGACAACCTGATCTTCGTGGTCAACTGCAACCTCCAGCGCCTGGACGGCCCGGTGCGGGGCAACGGCAAGATCATCCAGGAGCTGGAGGGCATCTTCCGGGGCGCCGGCTGGAACGTCATCAAGGTCATCTGGGGCAGCCGCTGGGACCCGCTGCTGGCCCGCGACACCACCGGGCTGCTGGTGCAGCGGATGGAGGAGTGCGTCGACGGCCAGTACCAGGACTTCAAGTCCAAGAACGGGGCCTACGTGCGCGAGCACTTCTTCGGCGCCTACCCGGAGCTGCTCCAGCTGGTCGCCGACATGAGCGACGAGGAGATCTGGGACCTCAACCGGGGCGGGCACGACCCGGTCAAGGTGTACGCGGCCTACCAGGCCGCCGTGCAGCACACCGGCCAGCCGACCGTGATCCTGGCCAAGACGGTCAAGGGCTACGGCATGGGCGAGGCCGGCGAGGGCCAGAACATCACCCACCAGCAGAAGAAGATGGCCGAGAACGCCCTGCGGGTGTTCCGGGACCGCTTCGGCCTGTCGATCCCCGACGACCGGCTGCTCGACTACCCCTACCAGAAGCCGGCCGACGACAGTCCCGAGGCCCGGTACATCAAGGAGCGGCGCCAGGCCCTCGGCGGCTTCCTGCCCAGCCGCCGCGGGCGGTCGGAGTCGCTGCCGGTGCCCGAGCTGTCGGCGTTCGGCTCCCAGCTGGCCGGCACCGGGGAGCGGGAGATCTCGACCACGATGGCGTTCGTGCGGATCCTGAACACCCTGCTGCGCGACAAGCAGATCGGCAAGCGGGTGGTCCCGATCGTGCCCGACGAGTCCCGGACCTTCGGCATGGAGGGCATGTTCCGCCAGTTCGGCATCTGGTCCCAGCAGGGCCAGCTCTACCAGCCCGAGGACGCCAACCAGCTGATGTTCTACAAGGAGGACAAGAGCGGCCAGCTCCTTCAGGAGGGAATCAACGAGCCGGGGGCGATGGCGTCCTGGATCGCGGCCGCGACCTCCTACAGCATCAGCGACTGCCCGATGATCCCGTTCTTCATCTACTACTCGATGTTCGGGTTCCAGCGCTTCGGCGACCTGGCCTGGGCCGCCGGCGACAGCCGGGCCCGGGGGTTCCTGGTCGGCGGCACCGCCGGCCGCACCACCCTCAACGGCGAGGGCCTCCAGCACGAGGACGGCCACAGCCACGTCCTGTACTCGGTGGTCCCCAACTGCGTCTGCTACGACCCCACCTTCGCCTACGAGGTCGCGGTCATCGTCCAGGACGGCCTGCGGCGGATGTACGCCGAGCAGGAGGACGTCTTCTACTACCTGACCGTGATGAACGAGAACTACCAGCACCCGGCCATGCCCGAGGGCGACGGGGTGGCCGAGGGGATCCTCAAGGGGATGTACCTGTTCCGGGAGGGCGGCCCGGCCCGCAAGGGCCGCGGCCGGGCCAAGCCGAGACCGCGGGTGCAGCTGCTGGGCAGCGGGACCATCCTGCGCGAGGTCATCGCCGGGGCCGACCTGCTGGCCGAGGACTTCGGGGTGGACGCCGACGTCTGGAGCGCCCCCAGCTTCACCGAGCTGCGCCGCGAGGGGCTGGACGTCGAGCGCTGGAACCTGCTGCACCCGACCGAGCCGCCGCGCCAGAGCTACGTGACCAGCTGCCTGGCCGACCGGCAGGGGCCGGTGATCGCGGCCACCGACTACCTCAAGACGTTCGCCGACCAGATCCGCCCGTTCGTGCCCGGCACCTACCGGGTGCTGGGGACCGACGGGTTCGGCCGCTCCGACTACCGCCGCCAGCTGCGCCGGTTCTTCGAGGTCGACCGGTACTTCGTCGCCCTGGCCGCCCTCCAGGCCCTGGCCCAGGAGGGCACCGTGCCGGCCGAGACCGTCGCCAAGGCGATCGCCAGGTACGACCTCGATCCCGAGAAGCCCAACCCGGCCCGGAGCTGACCTCGAGTCCTCCTGACCTTCGCTGATCGGAGGGAACAGTGGCAACCACAGAGATCGCGGTCCCCGACATCGGCGACTACACCGACGTCCCGGTGATCGAGGTGCACGTGTCGCCCGGCGACGTGGTCGCCGAGGAGGACCCGCTGGTCACCCTGGAGTCCGACAAGGCCACCATGGACGTCCCGTCCACCGCCTCCGGGAAGATCCAGGACGTCCGGGTCAAGGTCGGCGACACCGTCAGCGAGGGCAGCGTCATCGTGGTCGTCGGCGGCGACGGCGCCGGCCCGCTCACCACCCCGCCCAGCCTGGTCGGCCAGCAGGAGCCGCCCCCGGAGGCGACCCCGGGCACCCCGGCCCCCGCCCCCGCCCCGGCCGCCCAGGCCCCCCCGGCCCCGGCCGCCCCGGCGCCGGCGGCCGCCCCGGCCCCGGCGGGGGCGATCGCGGACTTCACCGGGGCCCACGCCGGCCCCAGCGTGCGGCGGCTGGCCCGCGAGCTCGGGGTGGACCTGAACACCCTCGACGGCAGCGGGGAGAAGGGCCGCATCACCAAGGAGGACCTGCTGGCCGCGGTGCGAGGGCCGGCGCCGGCCGCCCCGGCGGCCGCGGCCGCGCCGGCCGGGGCCGGCATCCCGGAGATCCCAGCCCAGGACTTCTCCAAGTTCGGCCCGGTCGAGACGGTCCCGCTGCCCCGGATCAAGAAGGTGTCCGGGCCCTTCGTGCACCGCTCCTGGCTGAACATCCCCCACGTCACCCACAACGACGAGGCCGACATCACCGAGCTGGACGCCTACCGGCGCGAGCTGGACACCGCCGCCAAGGCCGAGGGCTACCGGGTCACCCTGCTCGCCTTCCTGATGAAGGCGGCGGTCTCCGCCCTGCGCCAGTTCCCCGAGGTCAACAGCTCCCTGTCCCCGGAGAAGGACAGCCTGATCATCAAGCGGTACCACCACATCGGCATCGCCGTCGACACCCCCGGCGGCCTGGTCGTGCCCGTGATCCGCGACGTCGGCGGCAAGGGCATCACCGAGCTGAGCAAGGAGCTGGGGGCCATCTCCCAGAAGGCCCGCGACGGCAAGCTCACCCCCGGCGACATGTCGGGCGGCAGCTTCACCATCTCCAGCCTGGGCGGCATCGGCGGGACCAGCTTCACCCCGATCGTCAACGCCCCCGAGGTGGCGATCCTGGGCGTGGTCCGCTCGAGGATGTCGCCGGTGTGGGACGGCGAGGCGTTCGTGCCCCGGCTGATGCTGCCGGTCTCGCTGTCGTACGACCACCGGGTCATCGACGGCGCCCTGGCCGCCCGGTTCACCCGTTCCCTGTGCCACGTGCTCGGGGACGTCCGCCGCCTGCTGCTCTAGTCGGGAGGGCCAATGGAGATCCGTATCCCGGATATCGGGGACTTCGCCGACGTGCCGGTGATCGAGGTGCACGTCGGCCCGGGCAGCGTGGTGGTGGTGGAGGACCCGCTGGTCACGCTGGAGTCGGACAAGGCGACCATGGACGTGCCGTCGCCGGTGGCCGGCACCATCGGGGAGGTTCGCGTCGCGGTCGGCGACCGGGTGTCGCAGGGCGACGTGGTCGCCACCCTCGAAGGCGAGGAGCAGCCGGGCACCCCGGCCAAGGAGCGGGTGCACGAAGGCGGCCACCCGGAGGAGTCCGAGCCGGCCGGGGACGGGTCGGCGGCCGGCGCGGACGACCGCCTCGAGGGGGCGGTG
>Ga0081538_10003630_pt1 | contig 14506 bp, 9 predicted proteins | sample TabmetS5T2R1_FD_71022 | JGI IMG/M metagenome (GOLD analysis project Ga0081538, IMG submission 71022) | Tabebuia heterophylla rhizosphere microbial communities from the University of Puerto Rico - S5T2R1 | ecosystem: Host-associated > Plants > Roots > Rhizosphere ... | reverse complement strand
GAACTGCTCCGGCCACTGTATCCCGGGCTCCATCACCTCGACGGGCAGTCCGAAAGGGAAATCCATGGCCCACAGGGCCTGCTCCGACGACGCGATCATGCCGACCAGGTGCGCCAAGGACGCGGCGCGCTCGGCCGTGCCGCAAAGGCTTTCGAGCGGCGCAAGGTCCGTGAGTTCATAAGGCGGGAGCCCCAGCCCGTGCGCCGCGGGTTCGAGCCGCGCCACCCAGGTGTTCCTGCCGGCGAGCTTGGCCCCGCTGAAATCCACGCCGTAAATAGTGCCGAACAGCAAGGCGAACCTCTCCCTCTAAGGGTGGTTCCGTAGAACATTTGCGTGGCCTGGCGTGCTGCGGTCTGCCAGTGCGGACGACAGAGCGCCCAGCGGGGGCTCGCCTGCGGCAACGAACGGCAGGCAGTTTTCCGGGGCCGCGCCTTTTGCGGCGTCTAGTGCAACGACTTGTCCGGCGCTGTCACGGTCTCATGCTCCCTCTGGCGACTCCGTCGACGAACCTCTCCAGAACAATCGATCCACTTACGCGCTCACAGGCGCATGCGTTGGCGAAGCCTTCGGCGCACGGACGGACGGCTCCTCGGGATACCGGTCGCGCCGGTTCGGAGCCGTCTGGCTTGGCGGGGAGCCAAACCGGAGGGCAAGGACGGACAATGTATTGTCCAATTTCTTGCCTCGCGATTGCTGACGGGAACGCGGGTTAGTATTCTAACTGAGATACCGCAAAGCGGCCACTGAGAGGGGGATGGCTGGATTTTTGCTTGACACCAGGCAGGGTTTGGAGTACTGACATACATCCAACATTCATGTCACAGGTGTGCGTCGGGACTTCTCCATATGCACCCTCTGCCGCTTGCACTGCCGAGCAGGAGGAGACTTCATGAGCTGCCGGCGCTGCTAATCTGATCGTCCCCGTCGGAGCACGTTCTGCATCGAGTGTGGCAGTCCCCTAAGGCATTGCCCCTTGGGTTGCAGCGCTGATACGCTTCCACCAGCCAAGTGCTGCGGCGCAGGAGGCCCGCGGACCGGCACCGTAGACTGTTCCGCGTGACACCAAACCGGCCCAGTGAGGAGAGAAAAATCATGAAGACAGGAGCGGCGCGAGTACTCGAGCAAGGCGCTTGGGTCGCCCTCTTCGCCCTCGCCTATTTCGGTGCCGGTATCATTGGCAATATCTTCTATTTTGAGCCGGAGCGCGTCGCAACATTTTGGCCTGCCAGCGGTATCTTCCTGGCTGGTCTGCTGCTCAGCCGATTTCGCCTGTGGCCGGTGCTCGTGCTGGCGGCCATCGTAGCACATGTGGCCTTTGACACGCTGGTGTCACACAAGGCCGTAGCCACGAGCCTCTTCTTTACCTCCGCCGACGTCGTCGAAGCGTGCACCGGGGCGTTCCTGCTGCGCCACTTTCTCTCCATGTCTGGCACCCTGTCGCAGCTCAAAGAGATCCTCAACCTCGCGGTAGTGGCAGGCGTCTGCAGCACCGCCCTTGGCGCAGCGGTCGGGGCGGCGGCCGTCGTCACGGTGTTCCCGAAAGCCGCGTATTGGTCTGTGTGGCAGGTGTGGTGGTTTGCCGATGCCCTGGGGGTGCTGGTGGTCGCCCCGGCGATCCTCACGTGGGCCGGCGTGACGCGGCGATGGATCCAAACGATGAGCACACGGCAGATGTTCGAGGTCAGTGCGCTCTTCGTCGCCATGCTTGTGGTGGCTCAGCTGGTGTTTGGCGCCGCCTCAGCTCCGGCACGGTCGGTGTTCGATTTCCCCTATCTCGTCTTCCTCTTCCTGCTGTGGGCCGCCCTGCGGTTTGACCCTCCGATTGTGGCCACCGCGTCGCTGGCGTTGACGGTGCTCTTGATCTGGAACGCCGACCAGGGCAGAGGGCCATTCATCATCCCAGGCCGCTCGGTGCATGAACACGTCCTTGCGCTCCAAGCATTCCTGGCCGTGACCCCGCTGTCGGCGCTGATCCTGTCCGCGGTGGTCACGGCGCGCCGGCGGGCCGAGCGTTTGTTGGCGGAGTATAACCAGCGGTTGGAGCAGCAAGTGGCGGAACGCACCCGGGAACTCTCGCAGACCCTTGACCACCTGGCCCATGCCACACGCGAAGCTCAGGACGCGCGTGCCGCTGCCGAGGAGGCCGACCGCGCCAAGAGCCAATTTCTGGCCAACATGAGCCACGAGCTGCGCACACCGCTGAACGCCATCATCGGCTACAGCGAGATGTTGCAGGAGGAAGCGGAAGACCTCGGTCAGGACGACTTCACCCCCGACCTCCAGAAGATCAATGCAGCGGGCAAGCATCTGCTGGCGCTGCTCAACGACATTCTCGATCTCTCGAAGATCGAAGCGGGTAAGATGGACCTCTATTTAGAGACGTTCGACCTCGCCAACATGCTCCGGGATGTGGAGACTACCGTTCAACTTCTGGTGGAGAAAAACGCCAATACCTTAGTGGTGCACCAGCACGACAATCTCGGTGCGATGCGGGCTGACCTGACCAAGGTGCGGCAGAACCTATTCAATCTGCTCAGCAACGCCTGTAAGTTCACCCAGCGCGGCACCATCACGCTGGAGGTGACCCGCGAGGCCGTGGACGGCCTGGAGTGGGTGACATTCCGCGTGAGCGATACGGGGATCGGCATGACACCTGAGCAGATGGCGAAGCTGTTCCAGCCCTTCGCACAGGCCGACGCCTCGACTACGCGCCAGTATGGAGGCACTGGGCTGGGGCTGGCAATCACCAAACACTTCTGTCAGATGATGGGCGGGGATATCACTGTCGAGAGCGAACTGGGCAAGGGGTCTACCTTTAACATCAAGCTGCCCGCCCAGGTCAACGACCATAGGGCGCAGCCAGCGCCGTCTGCGCCGCCCGATTCCGAGGCATTGCCGGCAGGGGTGGGGGCCGTCCTCGTCATCGACGACGACCCCACGGTGCGCGAGCTGTTGCAGCGCTCTCTCACCAAGGAAGGGATTCGGGTGGTCAGCGCTGCAGGGGGTGAGGAGGGGCTACGCTTGGCCAGGGAACTGCGCCCCAGCGCCATCACCCTGGACGTGATGATGCCGGGCATGGACGGCTGGGCCGTGCTGACGGCCTTGAAGGCCGATGCCGACCTGGCCGACATCCCAGTCATCATGCTCACCATCGTCGATGACAAGAACTTGGCCTATGCCCTGGGAGCATCGGACTACCTGACCAAGCCCGTGGACCGAGACCGCCTGGTCGCCATTCTGCAGAAATACCGGGGCGAGGACCCGTCCCGCCTGGTCCTCGTCGTGGAGGATGATGCAGCAGCGCGCGAGATCCTCCAACACACGTTGGAAAAGGAGGGGTGGACCGTGACGGCGGCCGAGAACGGGCGTGTCGCATTGCAGCGCGTGGCGGAACAGCGGCCGGCGTTGATCCTGCTGGACCTCATGATGCCGGAGATGGACGGGTTTCAGTTTGCGGAGGCCTTGCGCGAGCGGGAAGACTGGCGGTCGATTCCGATCGTCGTCGTCACGGCCAAGGACCTGACCGCAGAGGACCACCTGCGGCTGAACGGCTATGTGGAAAAGATCCTGCAAAAGGGGGCCCACAGCCGTGAGGCCTTGCTGGCGGAGATTGGTGACCTGGTGGCGTCCTGTGTCGCCCGGAAAGCGAGGTGAGAAGGCTGGGAGCTGACCGCCGATCGCTCACCATACCCAGACGTATTCCTGGCGTGTCGGAGGGAGGACGAGCGGAATGCCGAAGATCCTCTTGGTCGAGGACAACGAGATGAACCGGGATATGCTGTCGCGACGCTTGCAACGACGGGGTTATGAGGTCGTCATGGCCGTCGATGGGCAGGAGGGGGTGGCGCTGGCCCAATCGGAAGCCCCCGACCTGATCCTGATGGACATGAGTTTGCCGGTGATGGATGGCTGGGAAGCCACGCGGCAACTCAAAGCGGCTTCCGAGACGACGTCCATTCCGGTGATCGCTCTGACAGCCCATGCGATGTCAGGTGACCGGGAGAAAGCCATGGAAGCAGGCTGTGACGACTATGATGCCAAGCCGATCGATCTGCCCCGGTTGCTGGCGAAGATTGAGGCGCTGTTGGGAAAGCAGCCCCCATCATGAACGATGACACCCGTGACCCCCCGATGACCAACTCCCCACGCACCGAGCAGTCGCTCCAGGAGGCACCCGACGGGGCACTCGAAGGCGGCCAGCCCCAGAGGGCCTTCCTCACGCACATGCGCCATCAGCTGCGCACCCCGATCAACGCGATGATCGGCTACAGCGAGATGTTGCTGGAAGATGCTGTCAAGGGAGGCCAGGCGGATTTCATTCCCGACCTCCACAAGATCCATACGGCGAGCAACCAGCTCCTGGCGCGCGTCAACGACATCTTCGATCCTGCCAAGCTCGAAGCCGGCCAGTCCGGCCTCGACTCGGACACCTTCGGCGCCAATCTGCATCCCGCGCTGCGCACTCCCATCACGGCCATCGTCGGCTACAGCGAGATGTTGCTGGAGGATGCCGCCGACCGGGGTCAGGAGGACTTCATCCCAGATCTACAAAAGATTCATGCCGCGGCCCAGCACTTTCTCGTGCTGATCAACGACACCATCAATTTCCCCACACCGCATGCTGGGGCGCGAGACATCGAGGAACGGGCCTCCAATCCACTGGCCACGATTCAAAAGATGGTGACCGCTGTCCGTCCGCCGGTAGGGGCTGCGGGCGATGCGGTACGGCCTGATCACGGCTCCCTGCTGGTCGTTGACGATAATGAGATTAACCGCGACGTCTTGTCCCGTCGCCTCGTGCAGCGCGGCTACCGCGTCGCCGTCGCGGCAGACGGACGTCAAGCCTTGCAGATGCTCACGATACAGCCGTTCGACCTCGTGCTCCTCGACATCATGATGCCAGAGATGAGTGGGTTTGACGTCCTCAAGATCCTCCGCGAGCGCCATTCTGCGGCAGACCTGCCGGTTATCATGGCAACGGCGAGCGATCAGAGCGGTGATATCGTTGAGGCCTTAACGCTCGGGGCGAACGACTATGTGACGAAACCTCTTGACTTCCCCGTCGTCCTGGCCCGCATCCAGACCCAATTATCCCTTAAGCGGGCGATACAGGAAATCCAGCGCCTGGCCGAGCAGCTTGAGCTGCGCAACCGGTTCATTCGCACGACCTTCGGTCGCTACCTGACTGACGAAGTCGTCGCCAGTTTGCTGGACTCGCCCGAAGGATTAAGGCTTGGAGGGGAGAGGCGTAAGGTCACCATTTTGATGTCTGATTTACGAGGTTTCACGTCGCTAGCGGGACGATTGGCCCCGGAGCAGGTCGTAACCATCTTAAATCGCTATCTGGGGACCATGGTGGACGTCATCATGCAGTACCAGGGCACCATTGATGAGTTCATCGGCGATGCCATTTTTGTTATCTTCGGTGCCCCCCTACGGATGGATGACCACGCGCAACGGGCGGTGGCCTGCGCCGTAGCGATGCAGTTAGCCATGGCCTCGGTAAATGCCCAGAATCGGTGTGAGAGCCTGCCCGAGGTGGAAATGGGTATCGGACTGAACACGGGGGAGGTCGTGGTGGGGAATATCGGCTCGCACAAACGCGCCAAGTACGGCCTTGTGGGGGCTCATGTGAACCTCACCGCCCGCATCGCGTCCTACACCGTCGGCGGCCAGATCCTGATCTCCGAGGCCACGCAGCGAGAGGCCGGGCCGGATTTAACAGTTGAGGAGCAGATAGAGGTCGAAGCCAAAGGGATTGAACAGCCTATTACCGTCTATGATGTGCGGGGCATCGGCGGGGAGCACAATCTGTTTCTGCCGCAGCGAGAAGAAACGTTCTTTCCTCTCCGTGAAGAGATACCCCTATGGTATACCATGCTGGAAGGGAAGCATGTTGGTGGGGCCGTGTTCACGGGTGCTTTCGTGCAGCTGTCAGCCAAGGGGGGAGAAGTACGCTCGGAACATCCCGTTTCTCCGCTGAGCGATATCAAAATACGGCTTATGGGCGCCACGGGAGAAGAGATCGCTGGCGACCTCTACGGAAAGATTGTGGGGAAAGCCACGGATATGCGCGCCTCTTTTGCTGTCCGCTTTACTTCCATACCCCCGGAAGTTGCGACGTTTTTGCATGGTCTCTCATGCAGCTCAGCATCTCTGGAAGCGCAACATCACCCCGGAGGGTGAGAACGGGATGAGCCCGAGCTTATCGATGATGACTTGGTGCGAAGCTTTTCCCGAATGCCGCAACAGGGCTACTCAAACAGCAACAGTTGAGCATTCGACGGGACGCGAAAAGCAGCGGCCGACAGCATCGGACCACGCCTACCGATAGCAGCTTTGCGACAGGCGAGCGTGAACAGGGCGGCGAGCTGCTCGGCGAAGAGGCCTTCCCTGTGCATACGTGAGTCGAAGCGGGGATATCGATGTGAAGGAGCTTACGGCAGGCAGCACCATCTGGTTGCCGGTCTTTGTGCCGGGCGGCCTGCTAGTGCTGGGCGACTGTCATGCGGTAGTGGGCAATGGCGCCGTGGGGGGACCTCTTATTCCCAAACGGCCCTACCTGAGACTGCAGGATTACTCGAGATGGCTATTTTTCTTTGACATCGTCCACGCGCTCACCGCCGATCTTGCCAGCCTTCAACCGGAGCGAGATCACCGTCCCCAGCGACATCGATGCGCTATAGGGATCGCGCAAGGCTGCCTGGATCTGCCGCACACGTAAGGAGTCAGATATGCCCGCCAAAATAATGGTGGTGGATGACGAACCCGATTTGGAACTCCTGATTCGCCAGAAATTTCGCAAACAAATTCGCGACAAGGAGTTCGAATTTGTTTTTGCCCGCAATGGAGTAGACGCGCTGGAAAAGTTGCAAACAGACCCGCAGATCGACCTCGTACTGGCCGACATCAACATGCCCGAAATGGATGGCCTCACGCTTATAGAGAAACTCGATGACCTTAATCCCGTCCTCAGGGCCGTGATCATCTCTGCATACGGCGATATGGCTAACATCAGAGGGGCGATGAATCGCGGCGCCTATGACTTCATAACCAAACCCATAGATTTTCAGGATTTAGAAATCACCATCAACCGAACCCTGCACCATGTGCAGCAGTACCTGCAGCAAGTCGCCCGTCTCACGGACACGGCAGCGGCCATCGAGGCCGGCGAGTTCGACGTCGCAAGCCTGGATGTCGTCGCCGAGTGCGGCGGCGAACTGGGGCGCTTGGGGCGGGTCTTCCAACAGATGGCGCGCGAGGTCTATGCCCGTGAGCAACGCCTGAAACAAGAGGTGCAGGAGCTCCGCATCAAGATCGACGAGGCCAGGAAGGCGCGCCTGGTGGCAGAGGTCACCGAGAGCGACTATTTTCGCCGTTTGCAGCAACGGGCGCACGCGTTACGCTCCAGAACAGCTGAACAGACGGGCGAAGGAGAACAAACATGAGCGGCGTCGTCAACTGTGCAGCCTACACAGGTGGGCGGCGGGTCGCAGACATCGAGGTGAAGGACATCGGCGAGGTGCTCAAGCAGACAGACCGTTTCATCTGGATTGGGCTACACGAGCCGAAGGAGGATCTGCTGCGACAGGTCCAGCAGCAGTTCGGCCTGCACGATCTTGCGATTGAGGACGCTCACCGCGCCCACCAACGGCCAAAGCTTGAGCGGTACGGCGAGTCGCTCTTCGTTGTGCTGCGAACCGCCCAGATGAATCGCGAGCCAGGGCGAATCGATTTCGGCGAAACCCATATCTTCGTCGGCGCTAGGTACGTCGTCTCGGTGCGGCACGGGTCGTCGCTCTCCTACGCCGAGGTACGGGCGCGCTGTGAAACCACCCCGCAACTGCTCTGTAAGGGCCCCGGGTTCGTGCTCTATGCATTGATGGACTTCATCGTCGATCAGTACTTCCCGATCGTCGATGTCCTGGAAGACGAGATCGAGGAGCTTGAGGCGGAGATCTTCGGTGAAGCGTTTAGCCGCGAGACCACGCATCGGATCTACCAGCTCAAGCGCCAGCTGCTCGAAGTCAAGCGGGCCGTCTCGCCGCTGGTTGACATGTGTAACCGTTTGATGCGCTTCGACCTCGAGCTGATCCCCGAGGATACCCGACCTTACTTCCGCGACGTCTACGACCACGTGATCCGCATCAACGACATGGTGGATACCCAACGCGAGCTGCTGGCCACGGCGCTGGAGGCCAACCTGTCACTGATCGCGGTCGCGCAGAACGAGGTGATGAAGAAGCTGGCGGGGTGGGCCGGGATCATCGCGGTGCCCACCATGATCGCCGGCGTGTACGGCATGAACTTCGACTTCATGCCCGAGCTCAAGTGGGATCTTGGCTACCCGCTGGTGCTAGCCGCGATGCTCGGAGCCTGCGGGTCCCTCTACGTCTACTTCAAGCGCTCGGGGTGGTTCTGAGCTTCACCGTGTGGGCAAAGCTCTATGAGTCTTTCCAAGCTGGCCGCTGCCGCCGGCGGGCTGTGAGGGTGAACCCATGCGACGATTGTCGTTTTCGAGTCTTCGCGTCCGCCTGTTATTGCTCGTCCTCCTCGCCGTTGTCCCGGCGTTGGGCCTAATCCTCTACACGGCCTCGGAACAGCGGCGGCTGGCCGCTGGGGAGGTGCAGGAACAGGCGCTGCGACTGGCATGGATCGCCGCCACCGATCAAGGACAATTGACTGAGGGGGCGCGCCAACTCCTCATCGCCCTAGCGCAACTCCCCGCCGTGCGTGGCCGCGACCCAGCCGCGTGCAGTTCACTCTTCGCCGAGCTGCTGAAACAATATCCGCGCTATGCCAACCTCGCAGCGGTGGAACCGGATGGGGATACGTTCTGCAGCGCCCTCCCGCTCTCCGGCCCAGTCAGCGCGGCCGATCGGCTCTATTTTCGACGCGCCGTCGAGACGCACGACTTCGCCGTCGGCGAGTACCAGATCGGGCGCATCACTCGCAAGGCCTCGATCAATTTCGCCTATCCCGTCCTCGACGAGGCGGACCGAGTCCAGGCGGTGGTCGTCGCTGCGCTGGATTTGGCCTGGCTGAATGGACTCGCCGCCGAAGCGCGCTTACCCCGCGGTTCGACGTTCACCGTGATCGACCGTCAAGGGGTGATCTTGGCCCGCTATCCCGACCCGGAGAAATGGATCGGGCAATTCCTGCCCGAGGCGTCTATCGTCCAGACCATTCTGGCTCAGCGCGAGGGCGTGATAGAGGCTTCTGACATGGACGGTGTCCCGCGCCTCTTTACGTTCACGCCGCTGCGCGGTGCGCCGGGGGCCGGAGACGTGTACGTGAGCATCGGCATCCCTCGAGCAGTCGCGTTTGCCGAGGCCGACCGAATTCTTGCCCGCAACCTCGCTGGGCTAGGGGTCGTTGGCGTCCTGATGCTGGTGGCGGCATGGGTTGGCGCTGACCTGTTCATCCTGAGCCCAGTGAATGCCCTGATAAGCGCGACGAAGCGGCTGGGTGCTGGCGAGCTGAGCGCTCGCACGGGGCTGCCTTACGGGCAGGGGGAACTGGGCCAACTGGCCCGGGCCTTTGACGAAATGGCCGAGTCACTTGCACGGCTGACGCGTCACGAGACCCTCATTTTAGAATCGGCGGGCGAAGGGATCTGTGGGTTAGACCGGCATGGCAAGGCGACCTTTGTGAATCCGGCTGCGGCGAGAATGACCGGGTATGCCGTCGAGGAACTGATCGGCCGGCCTGTGCACGACATGCTGCACCACTCGAGGCCGGACGGAACGCCGTACCCTCGGGAAGCGTGTCCAAGCTATGCAGCGCTGACAGACGGGACCGTGCATCGTACGACAGACGAAGTGTTCTGGCGAAAAGATGGGACGAATTTCCCGATCGACTACATAAGCACCCCCATTCACGAAGGCGGCGAAATCGTTGGCGCGGTCGTCACGTTCAACGATATCACCGAGCGCAAGCGGGCAGAGAAGTTGTTAGCGGACTACAGCCGGACCCTAGAACGTCAAGTGGAAGAGAGAACGCGGGAATTACAAGCAAAAAATGATGAGTTGGAACACGCCTTGCGACGGCTTCGAGACATGCAAGACCAGATTATCATGCAAGAGAAACTGGCCTCTCTGGGCGCGTTAACGGCAGGTATCGCCCATGAGATTCGCAATCCCTTAAACTTTGTCAATAATTTTGCAGAACTTTCTGCAGAGTTAACTCAAGAGCTGCGTGAAGACATTGGAAAGCAGAAAGATCACTTGGATTCTGAAACCCTTGCAGATATCGACGCTATTATAGACGACCTCGAACAAAATGTTCAAAAAATAAATGAGCATGGCAAGCGGGCGGACCGTATTGTTAACAGCATGCTTTTGCATTCGCGTGGAAAATCCGGTAAGCGGGAACTAACTGATATCAACACATTGCTGGGGGAATATGTCAATCTGGCGTATCACGGGATGCGTGCCCAGGACGTTTCCTTCAACATCAGCATCAAAACGGACTATGACCCTTCCGTTGGCCTGGCTGATGTCGTGCCGCAAGACATCGGCCGGGTGTTTCTCAATGTCATCAACAACGCCTGCTATGCGGTCCATGCCAAGCGAAAAGCCATGGGAGAGGAATTTTCCCCCACGCTTTCCGTGCGCACGATCAACCTAGGCGACAGGGTGGAAATACGCATACGCGATAACGGCAACGGCATTCCGCCGGAGGTGCGTGATAAAATCTTCCATCCCTTTTTTACCACAAAACCGGCAGGAACAGGGACCGGTCTGGGCCTCTCTATCAGTTACGATATCGTTGTGCAGGAGCACAAAGGCCAGCTCACCGTGGAAACAGAAGAGGGAGAGTATACGGAGTTTATTATCACCCTGCCGAAACATGTTCATTAACTGCAAATAAAAGAGCTCAAATAGGAGAGCACCCTATGTCTAGGATCATTTCCATCCACTCCTTCCGGGGCGGGACGGGTAAATCCAATATCACCGCCAACATCGCCACGCTGCTGGCGGCCGAGGGGCGGCGCGTCGGGGTGATCGACACCGACGTCCAGTCGCCGGGCATTCACGTCCTGTTCGGCATGGACGAGGCAGAGATTCAGCACGCGCTCAACGATTATTTGTGGGGCAAATGCGACATCACGCAGACGGCCTATGACGTGACGCCGCGCCTGAGTGCGGGGATCAAAGGGCAGGTCTTTCTCATCCCCTCCAGCATCAAAGCGGGTGAGATTGTGCGCGTGCTGCGCGAGGGCTACGACGTGAGCCTGCTCAACGACGGCTTCCACGAACTGGTCAAGGGCTTGGGATTGGATGTGCTGATGATCGACACTCACCCCGGCCTGAACGAGGAAACGCTCCTCTCGATCGCCATCTCCGACGCGCTGGGGATCATCCTGCGCCCCGACCAGCAGGACTATCAGGGCACGGGCGTGACGGTGGAAGTGGCGCGTAAACTCGATGTGCCCCGCATGGTGCTGATCGTCAACAAGGTCCCCTCGGTCTTCGACATCGCCGACGTCAAAGCGCGGGTGGAACGGACCTACCACTGCGAAGTGGCCGCCGTGCTGCCCCACGCCGAAGAGATAATGGCCTTGGCCAGCGCGGGCATCTTTGCCCTGCGCTACCCGGACCATTCGGTGACGGCCGAACTCAAACGGGTGGCGGCGACGTTGATGACATAGGCGTGGGCCGTGCACCACCCCTGGGGCCGCGCCCAGGAGGTGCTCAGGCACGTCACGCTGGCGAGGACCTCAGGACTGGGGGAGGCAAAGATGCACAAGGAGCTCTTCGACCGATTGTCGGCAGACAGCGAGGCGCAGGAGAAAACCGCCGGGAGCAGTATGGCCGGTATTGTGGCGCTGCCCGACCCCCTGCGGCAGCTCGTCAACTGGATCACGCGCCAGAACGAGGTGCGCTTCGCCCAAGTGGTGGCGCACACCGGCCAGGATGAGGCAGTGGTCCACACCATGCTGGACACGCTGGTGGAGCAAGGCTTCGTGCGGGAGACGGAAGTGGCAGGCGAGTCACACTATCGGATGCGCCTTGCCCCCAAACGGGGACGCGAGCTTCCTCGGGACATCTGGCAACTCCTGGATGTGTATCAACCGGCGGTATACCAGGAGCCGGCCCCCATCTTTGACCAAGAGAACCCGTTCCAATCCATGATGGAGCGGTTCGACTATGCCGCGAACATTCTGCAATTAGATCCAGGCCTTTACAAATACCTCAAGACCCCGGCGCGGATTCACATCACCGCTGTCCCAGTCATTATGGATGACGGACACCTGGAAGTCTTTGAAGGGATCCGTGTTCTCCATAGTGAAGTCCTTGGGCCCGGCAAGGGCGGTCTCCGCTATGCCCCCGATGTGACCCTCGACGAAGTCAAGGCCTTGGCGGCATGGATGACATGGAAATGCGCCGTGGTCGGGATTCCGTTCGGTGGCGCCAAAGGCGCGGTGCGATGCAGCCCGCGGGAGATGAGCCCGAGCGAACTTGAACGCCTGACGCGGCGCTATACCGCCAACCTGATCGACGTGTTCGGGCCCGATAAGGACATCCCAGCTCCAGACATGAATACCAATGAGCAAGTCATGGCCTGGATCCTGGATACCTACTCCAGCTATGCCCGCCGCACGGAAAATGCCGTCGTCACGGGCAAACCCATCATGCTGGGAGGCTCGCAAGGACGCCTGGAAGCCACGGGTCGAGGGGTCATGAAGGTGACCCTGGCGGCCCTAGAGCGCCTTGGTCTGGATGCCAGGCAGGGCACGGTGGCGGTGCAGGGCTTCGGCAACGTCGGCTCCGTGACTGCCAAGCTTTTGCGTGAACAGGGCTGCAAAGTCGTGGCAGTCAGCGACGTCTCGGGCGGCTACTATGACAAGCATGGCCTCGATATCGAGGCCATGCTTGCTTATGTCGCTCAGCACAAGGGCTCGCTTGAGGGCTATCCGAATGCCGAGCGCATCACCAACGACGAGTTGCTCACCCTGGGCGTGGATGTGCTGGTGCCCGCGGCCAAGGAAAATCAGATCACGGGCAACAACGCCGCCCGGATCAAGGCGAAAATCATTGTGGAAGGCGCGAATGGCCCGACCACCCCGGAGGCTGACAAAATCCTGAACAAAAAAGGGGTGCTGGTCATCCCCGATATCCTGGCCAACGCTGGTGGGGTGACGGTTTCGTACTTTGAGTGGGTGCAGGATCGCCAGGGATACTTTTGGCCCCTGGACTTGGTGAATGAGCGGCTGGATCACACCATGCACGCAGCGTTTGACCAGGTCTACGAGGCCGCAGCGAAGTATGACGTGTCATTGCGCATCGGGGCATATGTGCTGGCCATCGACAAAGTGGCAAGCGCCCTGCGCATGCGTGGCATCTACGCCTAGAGGGGTCGGTTGGCGTGTGTATCGTTATGGGAGGGGCACCCCATGCGTTGCCCCAGAGCAAGGCATATCACGGCCTTCTCGTATGGGCTATCGCATCACACTACTAGGAGGCATGGCCTAGCGACGGGAGCGACACATGATGCTACGGACAGATGCCTCAGACTCGTTGACGCTTCCCCTGCTAGCAGTTCCCGAGATGATGCCGCCCAAGGGAGCGCTGGGCCGCTGGTTGGTTAGGGGCGCTCCTGCTGATGAACGCCACGGAACACAAACGTATCCATGGTACTCTGTTTTGTGGCTTACGGGCGTCGACTACTTCTCCACCCTCGGCTACCAACCTGGTATTGCGCTACTGGCCGCGGGAGCGATCTCGCCACTGGCGACTCTGCTTCTCGTCCTGGTCACGCTCGGCGGTGCGTTGCCGGTCTACGTCCAGGTCGCGCAACGCTCGTTTACCGGGCAAGGCTCCATCGCCATGCTCGAGAAGCTCCTGCCCGGGTGGTGGGGCAAACTGTTTGTCTTGATCCTGCTCGGCTTTGCGAGCACCGACTTTGTGATCACCATGACGCTCTCCGCCTCCGACGCCGCCGAGCACATGGTCCACAACCCATTCCTGGCGCCGTATCTCGCAGGCTACCAACTCTCCATCACGCTCCTTCTGCTGACCCTGCTGGCCGTCGTCTTCCTCAAAGGGTTTTCAGAGGCCGTTGGGGTCGGGCTGGCCGTCGGCGTGCCTTATATCCTGCTGAACCTGATCGTGATCGGCCGCAGCTTCCTGGAGATCGGCCGACACCCCGAACTGCTCTTGGCGTGGCGATGGGATCTCCTCCGGCACGGCGACTGGACGATGCTTCTGCTGTTGGCAGGGCTGACCTTTCCTAAGCTCGCCCTTGGCCTGAGTGGATTCGAGACAGGCGTCTCCGTGATGCCCTTAGTGAGGGGGAACCCGGGAGACGTTGGCAGGCCCATCGGCCGCATTCGAGCGAGCTGCCGACTGCTGACCTCAGCGGCAGTGTTGATGAGCGTCCTCCTGCTGACCTCGAGCTTTACGACGACCCTCCTGATCCCACCGGCCGACTATGCCGAAGGCCGGGCCTGCGGCCGGTCGGGCACTGGCCTACCTAAGTCATCGGCTGCTCGGCGACGCGT
>Ga0081538_10003629_pt1 | contig 14507 bp, 17 predicted proteins | sample TabmetS5T2R1_FD_71022 | JGI IMG/M metagenome (GOLD analysis project Ga0081538, IMG submission 71022) | Tabebuia heterophylla rhizosphere microbial communities from the University of Puerto Rico - S5T2R1 | ecosystem: Host-associated > Plants > Roots > Rhizosphere ... | reverse complement strand
TACCGGATCATCTTCAGGTATCGCGGGCCGGCCGAGCACGCGGCCTGGATCGACTCCGCCGATCGCCGCCGGCTCGTGGCGCGTATCGACGAACTGCTCGACGACCCGGGCGGCGGCGAGGTACGGAGCGTCGAAGGCTGGGAGGGCTGGTTCGTGGGGCCCGGCTACGCGCCGCCGGCCCCGCCGCGGAAGTGGAAGATGGCGGCGATCACCCTCGCGGCGCTCTACCCGGTCGCCCTGGCCCTCGTCAGGGTGCTCCGGCCGCTCACCGAGGACTGGCCGCTTGCGGCCGGCCTGCTGCTGACGATCGGGCTCTCCGTCCCCTTGATGACCTGGCTCGTGATGCCGGCGCTGACGAAGCGGCTCGGGCGCTGGCTGCGCCGCTGAACCTCAACCCCGTGGAGGTGGACTTATGCTGGGCGACCACCCAGTCGACGTGATGTTGCTGGCGACCGATCTGGAGGTCGCGAAAGGGTTCTACAACGACAGGATCGGCCTCAAGGTCCTACTGGCGAGCGACGACTTTGTCACCTTCGCCTGCGGGGGTGATAGCCGGCTCGTCGTGACCAAGAGCAGCACCGGCAGCACCGAGGACACAACCAAGGCATCGTGGCGGGTCGATGATCTCGCCGCCGAGGCGGCCGAGCTGCGCTCACGCGGAGTTGAACTCGAGCAGGTACCAGGCCTCGACATGGTCGACGGGATCGCCGACATCGGGTTCGCCCTCGCGGCCTGGTTCGTGGATCTCGATCGCAACTCGATCGGCATCCTGCAACTCAAGAACTCCGACCGGTAGAGCCGAACAAGGCGCAAAAGGAGAGCATCGTGCGGATATTCGCCTACGACCGATTCAGGCCTGGCGTCACTTTGGAGGCGATCCAGCCCTATCTGCCCGAGGAGGTCGCCAACGTCTGGCGGCTGTGGAAGGCGGGGATCGTGCGGGAGAACTACGCCCGCGCCGACGAACCCGGCGTGGTGATCGTCTTCGAGGTCGACAGCGTCGAAGACGCCCGGCTCTACACCGACGACTTCCCGCTGACCAAGGCCGGATTCCTCGAGTGGTTCTTCATCCCGCTCATGGTGCCGCTGCCGATCGAGAGCCTGTTCCGCGGCGAGGTCGACGTCGCCGAGCCTTACGACCGCACGACCACCGCCGCCAACTAGCCCGCCACTGCCGCCCGAAAGGGGGCGCCATGCAGCACCACCGCAACCTCCCCGTCCTCGACAGCCTGGCGGACACCTGCCACCCCGATCGTCTAGCCCTGGTCGTGCATGACATGCAGGTCGGAGTCGTCGGCCAGCTCGCCGACGGCCCGCAGGTCACCGCGCGGGTGGGGCGCGTGCTCGAGGCCGCCCGCCGCGCCGGGGTCAGGGTCTTCTTCACCCGCCACATGAGCCTTCCCGTTGAGCTGATGGGGATCTCGCAGCTGCGCACAGCGATGGCCTGGCAGCGCAAGGACCGCGTCGAGGAGATCGTCTCGCCGTTCCTGCGCGACTCGCCGGGCTTCGCGATCGTCCCCGAGCTGGCGCCGCGCGCATCGGAGGCGGTGTTCGACAAGCTCTCGATGTCCGCGTTCGAGGGCAGCCCGCTCGGGTTCGCGCTGCGCGACGCGCAGGTCACCGCCTTCGCGATCGTGGGGGTGGCGACCGAGGTCGGGATCGAGCCCACCGTCCGCCACGGCGCCGACCTGGGGCTGATTCCGGTCGTGGTCACCGACGCCTGCGGGGCCGGCGACCCGGTCGCCGCCGAGCGCTCGCTCGCCGCGCTCGCCTTTGCCGGCGACGCGATGCTGACCGACATCGCCACCATCACCGGCCTGCTGGCCCGGCCCGCATCCGGCTAGTCCGCGCCGAAGAGACCAGAACCGGCGGCCCGAGAGGCCTCTCGATGATCGGGCGTCGCTCCAGACGGTTGCGACTCGTCCTAAGCGAGCGCGGGGGTGCGCCACGTGCCGCGCCTGCGATGTTCGCTGAGCGGCAGCAGGTTCATCACTCGGCCGCGACACACGCCGGCTCGTAGCTGTGCCCGGGCAGCGCGTCGTTCCACTCCCCGCGCGAGAGCGGGCGGCCCGCCACTGCGCATGCGCGTTGCGCCCATGACGATGGCCGTATGTCCCATGAGTAGCCTTGGCCGCTCTCGTAGACGGCCGCGAGGTGGGTGCCGCCGCGGGTGAACACGGCGCCGACCTGCGCGTTCGGGATCCCGGGAAGCGGGCTGCCGATCGGGCTGCCGGAGCCGACGTCCCACAGCCGGATCGTCGCGTCGCTCGAGCTGGTCGCGACGGTGCGGCCGTCGGGGCTGAAGTCCTCGGTGAGGATGAAGCCGGAGTGGCCGAGGGCTGGGAACAGCTGCGCCCGTGGATGACCGCGCAGCGCGAGTTACCCGTCGGGCCGCTGATGCTTCGGCCGTAGCCCTCGATTCCTGTTTGGTCGGCCCGGTGTTCGAGACGGCGGGCAGCGTGGTGGTCGCCTCGCTCGGCCGGCGCGACGGCGCACGGGAGCAGCGAGCGGGCACCGAGCCGGCAGGGGGTGGCAGAGTTTTCCTCGACGGCCGTCTCGATCTCGGGTTCGAGTTCGGCGATGCTCGCCGACTCACCCGCGAGCTCGTCGACCATCGCGACGACCGCGACCGCGTGGCGGCGGTGATGTGGCGAGAGCGTCGCGGCGATCTCTTGGTGCCGACGCGCAATCCGCGTGCCTCGTCGAGGCGCGCGACGCCGGGGCCATGCTGGTGATCGCCGAGCGTACAGTGTCGCCTGTGCTATTGGTCGTCCTGCTGGCGACGGCGCTGTCGGCGCCCGTGCCGTTCGAGTCGTCGGTGGAGCCGTTGTCGAAGCCCGTTCGGGCACAGCTCAAAGCGGGCGGCCACTGGCACAAGGGTTGCCCGGTCGCGCTATCTGACCTGCGGCTTCTCACCGTCACCCATCGGGGCTTCGACCGGCGCGCCCGCACCGGGCAGCTCGTCGTGCACGAGAGCGCCGCTCGTCCGCTCGCACGCGTGTTCCGCAAGCTGTATCGGCTGCGCTTCCCGATCCGTCACATGCGCTTCGAGGATGCGTACGGGCCGCGCCGCGATCGTCCCCGCGACGGCGACATCTCCGGCTCGTTCGAATGCCGCGAGGCGGTCCCGTCACCGTGCTCGGGCGGCAGCGCAACGGGCTCATGGTCGATGCACGCGTACGGGCTCGCGGTCGACCTTAACCCGATCGAGAACCCGTACGTAGGCTGCGGCCGCGTCCACGATCCCGCATCACGGCCCTACGTCAACCGCTCCCGACACCGCAAGGGGATGGTCGGGCGGCGCGTGGTCAGGGCGTTTGGCTCGATCGGCTGGGCGTGGGGCGGCGCCTGGAGCGCGACGAAGGACTACATGCATTTCTCGTCCTCCGGGCGATAAACGAAGACTCCCGCGGCGTCTTGCGACCCGCGCGCCTGAGCCCGCTGGCCACCGTGGCGGCGTTCGCGCCCGGTGAGAGAGAGGACGGACCAGCCCGGCCACGGCCGCGTGCCCCACCCTCCCCGACCGCCCCCGACTTGCGCGGTCGCGTCACACATGCCCGCGAGCTCCCCGGCGCCGCATGGCCGAGCGAATCCGAAAGCGCCCGTACACCCGCCCCGCTCTCGCTTTGAGGCACGCGTGACACTGCACGGGATCTGCCGTGACCGCTGCTCGGTCTCGGAAGCGCCTCGCTGCGACTCTGACCGACAAGGAGCGCGGCCCTGCTCGTCGCGCGGAGCGACACTTCCCGGTGGGTCGTAAGCGTGGTTGGCCTAGGTGCCGCGCCACTCCGGCGGGCGCTTGTCCAGGAACGCACACATGCCCTCCTGGGCATCGTCGGCGCGCGCGTTCATGGCCATGACGGCCTTGGTGAGGTCGTATGCGCGGTGCTCGTCGAGCTCGATCTGCGAGTAGAACGCCTCCTTGCCGATGCCGACGGTCAGCGGGCTCGAGCGTGCGATCGCGTCGACCAGCGCGTCGACTTCGGCGTCCAGCGCGTCCTCTGGGACCACGCGGTTGACGAGGCCCCAGTCGAGCGCGGTGGCGGCGTCGATGGGTTGGCCGGTGAGCAGCATGTCGAGCGCGCGCTTGCGCCCGATCGCGCGCGACAGCGGGACCATGGGCGTGGAGCAGAACAGGCCGATCTTGACGCCTGGAGTGGCGAAGCGCGCGCCGTCGGCGGCAACGGCGAGGTCGCAGGCGGCGACGAGTTGGCAGCCGGCGGCGGTCGCCACGCCGTGCACCTTTGCGATCACCGGCTGCGGCAGCCGGTGGATCGTCTCCATCAAGTCGGTGCAGACGTCGAACAGCCGCTGGAAGAACGGCACGTCGCGCCCGATCATCTCGCTCAGGTCGTGGCCGGCCGAGAACGCCGGGCCGGCGGCCTCCAGGACGATCGCGCGCGTCGCGGGTTCGGCGCTCACACGGCGCAGCACGGCAACGAGCTCCTGCATCAGCTCGAGGCTGAGCGCGTTGCGCTTCTCGGGACGGTTGAGCGTCACGCGCACGGCCGGACCGTCCTGGCGGACGAGCGTCGTGGCGCCCGGGGCAATCGTGCTCATGACGCCACGATACGCCTGTAGGGTCGCGTCATGTCCAGTCAGGCCGACGCCGCCGCAACCGGGGTCTTCTCCCCGTGGCCGGCGCGCACCCGCGTGAGCCGCACGGAGCTCGATCCCACGTCGTTCCTGCATCGGGCCGCGACGATCCATCCCGACCGGGTCGCGGTGGTCGACGGCGATGTGCGCCGCACCTACGCGCAGCTGTGTGAGCGCGTGAACCGGCTCTCCTCGGCGCTGCGCGCGCGGGGACTGCAACGCCACGATCGCGTGGCCGCGCTGTGTCCGAACGCGCCCGAGCTGCTGGAGCTCCACCACGCCGTGCCGGCCGCCGGCGGCGTGCTCGTGGCGATCAACGTTCGGCTGGGCGCCGCGGAGGTCGGCTACATCCTGGAGCACTCCGGAGCCCGCGTGCTGTTCGTCGACCGTGAGCTCGAGCCGGCGGCGGGCGAGGGCCCGGCGGGGCTGGAGATCGTGCGGCTGGGTGACGAGTACGAGTGGATGCTCGCGTCCGGCGACCCGGCGGGCGTTCCCTCGCTGCTGCGCGACGAGGAGGAGCCGATCGCGATCGACTACACCTCGGGCACGACCGGCCGCCCGAAGGGCGTCGTGTACACCTATCGCGGGGCGTACCTGAACGCGCTCGGCGAGGTGATCGAGGCCGAGCTCGGCCACCACCCGGTGTATCTGTGGACGCTGCCGATGTTCCACTGCAACGGCTGGTGCTTTCCATGGGCAGTCACCGCGGCCGCAGGCACGCACGTGTGCCTGCGGGCGGTCGACCCGGAGCTGATCTGGCGGCTGTTCCGCGAGGAGCGCGTGACCCACTACTGCGGCTCGCCGACCGTGCACAGCGCGCTCGTCAACCACCCGGACGCCGGGCCGCTCGAGCACCGGGTGACAGCGCTGGTCGCCGCCGCGCCCCCGTCGCCGACGCTGCTAGGGCGCATGGAAGCGCTCAACATCCGGATCGTGCACGTCTACGGGCTGACCGAGACGTACGGCCCCCACACCGTGTCCACGTGGCAGGACGACTGGGAGCGCTTAGCCACGGAACAACGCGCCCGCCTTCTAGCCCGCCAGGGCCAGGGCTACACGACCGCGGACCTCGTCCGCGTGGTCGACGACGACATGCGCGACGTGCCGCGCGACGCCGCGACAATGGGTGAGGTCGTCATGCGCGGCAACAACGTGATGGCCGGCTATTTCGCCGATGAGGAGGCCACCGAGACGGCGTTCCGCGGCGGCTGGTTCCACTCAGGCGACCTGGCGGTGTGGCATCCCGACAACGCCGTCGAGCTGCGCGACCGCGGCAAGGACATCATCATCTCTGGCGGCGAGAACATCTCCTCGATCGAGGTCGAGCAGGCGATTTGCGCGCACCCGGCGGTGGTGGAGGCGGCTGTCGTCGCTGTCCCGGACGATCACTGGGGCGAGCGGCCGAAGGCATTCGTGACGCTCCGGCCCGGCACGGACGTCGGCGAGCAGGAGCTGATCGCGTTCTGCCGCGAGCGGCTGGCGCACTTCAAGTGCCCGGACGCGATCGCGTTCGGCCCGCTGCCGAAGACCTCGACCGGCAAGGTGCAGAAGTTCGCGCTACGCGAGCCGGAGTGGGTGCGCCACCAGCGACGGATCAATTAGTGCGTCAGTCGACGATCTCCCCGACCGTTTCCCAGCCGGCCTCGCGGACGCGGTCGACGACGCCGCGCATGTCGTCGACGGTGAAGGCGACGTGCCTGAGGCCAGGACGGTTTGCGGCCGGCGCGGGCTCTTGAGCGCCGTCCGAAGGCGAGTGAAACCGCACCACCTCGAACATGTCGCTGCCCTCAGGGGCGCGCGCCATCACGGTCTCGACCGTCACGTTCTCGAGACCGATGATCCGATCGATCCACTCGCCGCTGAACACCCCGGGCTCGCTGCATTCAAAGCCGAGCAGCGCAAGAAACCGCACCGTCTCGTCGAGGTCCTCGACGACAAGGCCCATGTGGACGAAGTTGGTCACGCCGGGGCGATTGCTGTCCATTGAGGTCGAACGACGCGCCTTGGATCGCCGGGCTGCCGGGTCGCGAGGATATCGGCCGCGGCCGATCCTGGTGCGCGCGGACCTCGACGCTCTCGCCGGCCGGGGTGCTCCAACATGCGTTTATGCGCACAAGCACCGGAGCCCGGGGTGACGTTGACTGCGCATGATCCAAGCCCATCGGACTGCACGGTCGCTCGCAATCGGGGCGGCGGTCGTCATCGTCTCCCTCGCCGCTCCCTCTGTGTCGCACGCCGGTCCTCTGGCCGGCTGGTGGCCGATGAACGAGGGCCGGGGACAGACGGTCTACGACTGGTCCGGCAACGGCAACCACGGCACGCTCGGCTCCACGCCGGCCGTCGACGCGAACGACCCGACATGGACCCACGGTCTGTTCGGCTCCGGGCGCGCGCTCTCGTTCGACGGCGACGACGTCGTCACCATTCCGCGCTCGAACGCGCTCGAGCCATCGCGTCTCACCGTTTCGTCGTGGGTGCGCGCAGCGTCTTCGCCCGGCCGCTACAAGTATGTGGTCGCCAAGGGCGGCCAGGCGTGCGAAGCGGCCTCGTACGGCCTGTACACCGGGCCCAACGGCGGCATCGCGTTCTACATCTTCGACGGGACCGAGTACTACCTGTCGCCCGAGGCGCCGCCGAGCATATGGAACGACGCATGGCACAACGCCGCCGGGACGTTCGACGGGTCGAAGGTGCGGCTCTATGTGGACGGCCGAGAGGTCGGGTCGGGGACGGCCGTGCCGGCCGGGACCGCGATCGCCTATCCCCTCGCGAATGGGACCGGCGGATTCGGTGACTACGTCAATCGCGAGTGCGGCCTCATGCTCACAGGCGACATCGACACCGTCCGCATCTGGAACGCGGCGCTTCCGGTCGACAGGTACTGGGTGTTCCTGCGAGCGCTCTTCAGCCGCTAGCACGCCTGGAGCGCGCCCGACTGGCGTACCCATCGCCGGACGAGGCGCGCGCGGACTGCGGCCCGGGCGAGCGGCTCGCGCGGCTTCCCGTATCCCCTTGGGCAGCTCGGCGAGCGGGTCGGCCGGCGCGCGGCGATCATAGGCGCCATGGATCACGGCAAGCTGCTCGAGATCGCCGTGCGGGAGGCGCGCGCCGGGCTCGAAGAGGGCGGGATCCCGATCGGGAGCGCGCTGTTCGACGCGACCGGCGCCGTCCTCGGCACGGGCCACAACCAGCGTGTGCAGCGCGACGACCCGTCCGCGCACGCCGAGGTCGAGGCCTTCCGCAACGCCGGCCGGCGGCGCTCCTATCGCGACACGATCATCGCGACGACGCTCGCCCCGTGCTGGTATTGCAGCGGGATGATCCGCCAGTTCGGGATCGGCACCGTCGTCGTCGGCGAGTCGCGCACGTTCCGCGGCGGGGTCGACTGGCTGCGCGAGCACGGGGTGGCGGTAGAAGACCTCGACTCCGGCGAGTGCGCGCGGCTGCTGGGCGACTTCATCGCCGCCCACCCCGACGTCTGGGGCGAGGACATCGGCGAGTAGGAGCGATCAGCGATGTCGACGAACTACAGCGCGCTCTCGGCGATCGACGGCGCGCCGGTCTGGATCAACTCCGAGCCGCTCACCGCCGAGGGACTCCGCGGCCGCGTCGTGCTCGTCGACTTCTGGACCTACTCCTGCGTGAACTGGCTGCGCACGCTCCCGTACGTGCGGGCGTGGCACGAGAAGTACCGCGACCGTGGGCTCGTGGTCGTCGGCGTGCACGCGCCCGAGTTCGGCTTCGAGCACGACCTCGACAACGTGCGCCGCGCGGCCGGCGAGCTGGACGTCGGCTACCCGGTCGTGATCGACAACGACTTCACGATCTGGCGGTCGTTCGAGAACCACTACTGGCCGGCCGTCTACCTCGTCGACGGGGACGGGCGTGTCCGGTTCCATCACTTCGGCGAGGAGGCCTACGAGGAGACCGAGCGAGCGATCCAGCAGCTGCTGGGCGTGGACGAGGAGCTCGTGCGCGTCGACGCCGGCGGCGTCGCCGAGGCGGCCGACTGGGGTGCGCTGAGGTCGCCGGAGACCTACCTCGGCTACGCCCGCGGCGAGCGTCGCAGCCACCGGCGAGCCCACAGGCTCGCGCTCAACCGCTGGACGTTCGCCGGCGAGTGGACCGTCGACTATGAGTCGGCCGTTCTCGACGCCGCCGGCGGGTCGATCGCTTACCGCTTCGAGGGCCGCGACCTCAACCTCGTCCTCGCGCCGCCCACCGCGGGCGCGCCGGTTCGCTTCACCGTGCTCCTCGACGGGCAGCCGCCCGCTGACGACCACGGGCTCGACGTCGATGAGTCCGGCGCAGGCGCCCTCTCGGAGCCGCGGATGTACCAGCTCGTCCGCCAGCACGGGGCCATCCGCCAGCGGACCTTCGAGATCACGTTCGACGCCGCGGGCGTGCGCGCGTACGTCTTCACCTTCGGCTGATTCGCGACGCGGCGAGCCCAACTGGGATATTCCGGCGATGCCAAAGGACTACTTCGGCGAGCGCGTGGCCGAGCGATACGACGAATGGGACGCCGCTTTGTTTCAGCCTGGGGTCGTCGATCCCGTCGTCGACTTCCTGGTCGATGCGGCCGGCGACGGCGCTGCGCTCGAGCTCGGCATCGGTACCGGCCGCATCGCGCTGCCGCTCGCGCAGCGCGGTGTGCGCGTCCACGGCATCGACCTGTCGGAGGCGATGGTCGCGAAGCTGCGCGAGAAGCCCGGTGGCGAGGCGATCGAGGTGAGCATCGGCGACTTCGCCTCGACGACGGTCGCGGGCACCTTCTCGCTCGCTTACCTGGTGTTCAACACGATCATGAACCTCACCACCCAGGACGAGCAGGTGCGGTGCTTCCGGAACGTGGCGGCGCATCTGGAGCCCGGCGGGCGCTTCGTCATCGAGGTCGGGGTTCCGCAGCTTCAGCGCCTGCCGCCCGGCGAAACCGTGCGCGCCTTCGACGTCAGCCCTGCGCGCCTCGGCTTCGACGAGTACGACGTCGCGTCACAGGGCCTCGTCTCGCACCACTACCGGAAGATCGGCGGCCGGCTCGAGGTGGTGTCGGTGCCGTTTCGCTACGTGTGGCCGGCGGAGCTCGACCTCATGGCCCGGCTTGCCGGTATGACGCTGCGCGAGCGCTGGGGCGGCTGGCAGCACGAGCCGTTCACCAGCGACAGCGTCATGCACGTATCCGTGTGGGAGAAGACCGCAGCGCCCGACTAGTTACGGTGCCGGTGCGGCCGGGCGCTAGAGCGACGTGCGAGCGACTCGCTCGCGCATCGTCGCCCGCAGGCTCTGGGCGATCGCCGGCATGCGCTTCTCGATCTGCCTGAACTCGCGCGAGAACATCGCGATGAGCGTCATCGGCGTCGTGGCGACGATCGACGCCGTGCGCGCGCCAGTGACGAGCAGGCCGATCTCGCCGACGACATCGCCTTGCCCCACCGACGCGATGCTCTCGCCGTCCTTGCGCACCTCCGCCTCGCCGGCCTCGATCACGAAGAACTCGTAGGCGTTGTCGCCCTGCGCGGCGAGCGTCGTGCCCGCCGCGACCGTCACCTCGCGCGTGCAGGCAGCGATCTCGGCGAGCTCGCCGTCGTCGAGCTCGGCGAACAGCGGCAAACCGGCGAGTCGTTCTGGATCCATGCGGTCCTTCCCCAGGCAGGTTCGCCTGAGCCTCTCGCTCCGAGAGCGACGGAACGTAAAGAACGTGTGAACGATCGCCTACGAGTCAGACGCCTCGTAGGCCTCGCCCTCGACGAGCTCGGTCAGGTCGTCCTCGTCGACCTCCATGTCGTGCTCGGACTCGAGGTGCGCGCCCAGCGCGCGTACCAGCTCGTCGTCGTTCGCGGCCGCCAGCGTCTCGCCGCACTCGTTGCACTCGATCACACGCATACTCAGCCTCCTGTCCGCTGGGGGGTGAACTCGCGCTCGATCGCCGCGATCTTCGCCAGCCGCCGCCGATGCCGCTCTTCGCCGCTGAACTCGGCGCGCGCGTAGGCGGTGATGATCTCCGACGCGTACGCCGGCCCGACGACGCGCGCGCCCAGGCACAGCACGTTGACGTCGTCGTGCTCGACGGCCTGGTGCGCGGTGTAAGTGTCGTGCGCCGTCGCGGCGCGGATGCCGGGCACCTTGCACGCCGCGACCGCAACCCCGGCGCCCGAACCGCAGACGACGACGGCGCGCTCGGCGCGGCCGTCGCGCACCGCGTCCGCGGCGGCCCGTGCGACGTCGGGGTAGTCGACGGGCTCGGTCGAGTTCGTGCCGAGGTCGATCGGCTCGTGCCCAGCCGCGGCGACCGTGTCGAGGACGACCGGCTTGAGCGGGAAGCCCGCATGGTCGAACGCGCACGCGATCCTCATGCGGGAGCCTTCGCGCGTCGCAGGGCCCACTCCTGCGCGGCCACCGTCGCGGCGCCGATCACGCCCGCGTGCGGGCCGTGGCGCGCAACGCGGATCTTCGTCTTCAGCCCGAGGCCGGGCACCGTGTGCCTGCGTGCCGCGCGCTCGGCCGGCACCAGCAACAGGTCGCCCGCGAGCGACACGCCGCCGCCGATCACGACCTCGTCGGGGTCGAACGTGTTGATCGCGTTGGCTATCCCGATTCCCAGCCGCTCGCCGAGCACGCGCAGGACGTGGCGGCAGTGCACGTCCCCGTCGCGCGCGCCCTCGACCGCATCGTGGCCGGTCATCTCGTGCCCGTGCGCCAGCCGCTCGCCGAGGAACGATTCCGGGTGGACGCGTGCGGACTCGAGCGCCAGCCGGTCGAGCGCGCGGCCCGACGCCAGCGTCTCGAGCGAGCCGGCCTGCGGGAACGAGCCCGGATCCGCCGGCGCGCCGTCGGCGAGGCCGAGCCCGATCAGCGTATGGCCGAGCTCCACCCCGCTGGTCGCGCCGCGGTAGAGCTTGCCGCCGAGCACGAGCCCGCCGCCGACGCCGGTCCCGATCGTGAACATCACGAGGTTCTCGCACACGACCTGGCCCGCGACCTGGGCCTCGGCGAGCGCGGCGCAGGACGCGTCGTTCTCGACGTAGACCGGCACGCCGCAGCGCTCGCTGAGCGCGGCACGCAGCGGCACATCGCGCAGCGGGAGGTTGACGCTGTGGATGACGCTGCCGGTCTGCGTGTCGATCACCGACGGCAGCCCGACCGTGACGGCGCGCGCGGATTCGCTCATGTGAGCGTCGATCTCGGCGAAGATCTGCTCCACCAGCTGCTCGCTCGAGTCGGTCCGCGTCGGCACGGGGTCGAAGGTGCGGAACTCGCCCCCCTCCAGCACCGCGGTGGCGATCTTCGTCCCGCCCACGTCGAGCCCGATGAACGAGCCCTCGGTCACAGTTCGAGCTCCGCGGCCGCGGGCTGGTCGAGCACGACCATCAGCGTGCCGGCCCCGGGACGCACGAGCGCCGCCGGCAGCGACTCGTCGGGCGGCGTCCCGAACACGCGCGCGACGGCCGCCGCCTTGTCGGCGCCCGCGACGAGGAACACGACCTCGCGCGCGGTGTTGAACAGCGGCAGCGTCAGCGTGACGCGCGCGACCATCGGCTCCATGCCGGAGTTCGGCACGCCGACCGCGTAGCGCTGCGTCTCCGCCACGGCCGGCTGCCCCGGGAACAGCGACGCCGTGTGGCCGTCGGGCCCGAGTCCCATCAGCGCGAGGTCGAGCCGTGGGTGCCAGCCGATCGTCTCCAGCAGCAGCGCCTCGTATGCGGCCGCAGCGGCGTCAGGGCCGAGCGACGTGTCGACGGGCATCAGGCGCGGCCGCCGCTCCTCCGGCAGTCGGTCGGTCAGCGCCTGGCGCACCATGCGCAGGTTCGAGCGCTCGTCGGCCTCGGGCACCACGCGCTCGTCGCCGAGCCACAGCGTCGCCGCGCTCAAGTCGGCGTCGCTCTGCGCGGCCAGTTCGTACGCGTGCTGCGGCGTCGAGCCGCCCGACAGCGCGACGTGGCCGCCGGCGCTCGTGATGTCGATCAGCAGGTCGGCGACCTCGGCCGCGGGATCGGGCACGACGCGGATGTCGGCCGCCGTCATCCGACCAGCACCCGCCCGGCCTCGAGCGCCGGAGGGTAGGTCGGATCGCGCAGTAGCGCCTGCCGCACGCCCTCGCCGAGAATGCCCGACTCGCCGCGCGACGCGCCCAGCACGGTCCAGACCTGCTCGTCGCCGTCGCGCGCGCGCCGCGCGGCGCGCAGGCCACCCGGCCCGCGGTCGAGCGAGACCGCCTCGCCCGAGGCCATCTCGATCGTGACGCCGCCGAGGCCGGGCGCGCCCATGTCGTGCGGCTGCAGCTCGAGCGCCACCTCGCCGCGGCGGGCGCGGGCGTGACCCGTCAGCTGGTCCCCGCGGCGAGCGAGGCCGCTCGGGCGCCAGCCAAGGCGCGACGCGAGCCAGCCGCAGAACAGCGCGGCCGCAGCGGTCGAGTCGCTGCGGTGCCGCACGACTACCTTGTCGATCGCGCCGAGCGACTGACGCATCCCGGCAGGGTCGAACGTCGCGGCGACGCGCTCGCGCCACGGCGTCGAGCGCAGCCACGCCAGGTCGACCACGTACGCCGAGCTGGTCAGGTCTGCGGCGCGCTGGAACGCCGCCCGCACGTCCGGCTCGTCCTGCGTGTCGATCAGGACGATGCTGGCGAGCCGCCGCAGCGCGTCGACGCCGGCCGTGTGCCCGTGCGGCGCCCAGACCATCGTCGCCAGGTCGGGCACGATCAGCGGGTCGACGATCGTGTCCAGGCTCGCCAGGTGCTGCGGTCCCATGTCGACCTCGACGCGCTCGCGCCCGACCGCGATGTGGCCCGGCCTGTGGACCGCGTCGTCGGCGGCGACCGTGGCCCAGGCGTCGAGCTGCCTGCGGCCCTCCTCGACGGCGGCGATGACGAGCCGCGACGGGTGGTAGCGGCCGACGCGCGCGAGCCGGTTCTCGACCTCGCCGCGGAAGTCGCGGTCGAGGATCACCACCAGGTTCATCACGCGCGCGGGGACGAACGTGCGGTCCTCCTGGTAGCGCCGCCCGAGCAGCTCGCGCAGCGCGGCCTCGATCGCGCTCGGCGACGTGTCGCGGGCGCTCCAGACGTCCTCGCTCATGAGGCGGTCACAGCTTCCGCCATTCGCGACCGGGCTCGATCAGCTCATCGGCCTCGGGCGGCCCGGCCGTGCCCGCCTCGTAGTGCGCGACCGGCCGGTCGCCGTCCCCGTGCCAGGCAGCCAGGATCGGGTCGATGATCGACCACTGCGCGTCGACCTCGTCGTTGCGCGTGAACAGCGTCGCGTCGCCGCGCATTGCGTCGAGGATCAGGCGCTCGTAGGCCTCGGGCGACTGCGACATGAACGCGCTGCCGTAGAGGAACTCCATGTTCACCGGCCGGATCCGCATGCGCGAGCCCGGGATCTTCGCGCCGAGCGAGAGCGAGACGCCCTCGTTGGGCTGCACGGTCAGGATCAGCTGGTTCGGCTGCACGCCGACCGAGCCCTTCGACTGGAACGCGAGGTGGGGCACCGGCTTCAGCGCGACCGCGATCTCGGTCACCTTGCGCGCCAGCCGCTTGCCCGTGCGCAGGAAGATCGGCACGCCCGCCCAGCGCCAGTTGTGGACCTCGAGCTTCAGCGCCGCGTAGGTCTCCGTCTGCGACCCCTCCGGGACGCCCTCCTCCTCGAGGTAGCTCGGCACCTCCTCGCCGCCGACGCTGCCGGCGGTGTACTGCGCGCGCACGGTGTCGCTCGGGTCGGGCGGCGTGATCGCGGTGAGCACCTTGACCTTCTCGTCGCGCACCTTGTTGGCCTCGAACGACGCCGGCGGCTCCATGCAGACCAGCGTCAGCAGCTGGAGCATGTGGTTCTGAACCAGGTCGCGCAGCGCGCCCGCCTGGTCGTAGTAGCCCGCGCGGGTGCCGATGCCGATGTCCTCGGCCGCCGTGATCTGGA
>Ga0081538_10003628_pt1 | contig 14508 bp, 19 predicted proteins | sample TabmetS5T2R1_FD_71022 | JGI IMG/M metagenome (GOLD analysis project Ga0081538, IMG submission 71022) | Tabebuia heterophylla rhizosphere microbial communities from the University of Puerto Rico - S5T2R1 | ecosystem: Host-associated > Plants > Roots > Rhizosphere ... | reverse complement strand
ACCGCTAAAGGTTCGGTGGTGCTGTGGTAGACTATGATGCATGAACCCGACACCTCGCACCTGGAAAGAAGCTCGGCGCTTGCGGGCCTGGCACCTCAAGCAGCAGGGCTGGTCGCAGCGCCAGATTGCTGTGGCCATGGGTGTCAGCGAGGGAGCCGTCAGCCAGTGGCTGAAACGGGCCCGCGAAGCCGGCCCCGAGGCGCTCCGTCGCCGGCCTCCACCGGGCGCCCCGCGGCGGCTGTCGACCGACCAACTCGCTCGCCTGCCCGAGCTATTGCAGCAAGGGCCCATCACCTATGGCTTTCGTGGAGAGCTGTGGACCCGTACGCGCATCGCCGCGGTTATCCGCCTGGAATTCGGCGTCTCCTATCATCCACGGCATGTGGGCCGCTTACTCGGCGCACTGCATTGGAGCCCGCAAAAACCCACCAGGCGTGCGCGGCAGCGCGACGAGGCCGCTATCGCTCAGTGGCGCATGGACACCTGGGCTGCGATCAAAAAAGGGCAGAGGCCCAGGCACAGACGATCCTCTTTATCGATGCATCGGGCTTTTATCCCTTGCCCAGCGTCGTGCGCACCTATGCCCCTGTAGGGCAAACACCGATCATCCACGAGTGCTACACCCGCGACCATCTGGCGGCGATCAGTGCCATCTCCCCCGGCGGCAAACTCTACTTCCACAGCCAGGATCACCCCATCACCTCTGACGACGTGGTCGGGTTTCTGGAGCACCTACTCCGCGAGGTGCCCGGCCAAATGGTCATCATCTGGGATGGGGCGCCGATCCACCGCAGCCATGTCATCCAGCAGTTCCTCGCGAGGGGCGCAGCACAGCGCCTGCATCTGGAGCGTCTGCCGGCCTATGCCCCCGAGCTGAACCCCGGCGAAGGCCTCTGGCCACAGCTCAAAGGGGTGGAACTGCGCAATGTTTGCTGCTTCAACATTTCTCATCTGCGGCACGAGTTACGTGACGCGGTGAAGCGAGTCCGTCGACGACCACAGCTGCTCACCAGCTTCTTTCGAGGAGCAAAACTTTAGACCTTTATGACCGGACCAGTAAGAGCAGTGGCAGGTCTGGAAGCGCATCCAACGTGCGTTGAAGGCGGTCGATGGTGGGGGCAAAGCCAGTAGCCACGTGAGACATGCTTGTGGCAAGCTTCTCACGCAGCCGCACATACGGGATCTCCGCCACCTCGACCCGTGCCTGATGCGCCTCAACCAACTGGCCACTCCGGGTTTGGATCAGGTGTGGCCTTTTGGGTGGATAGAAAAACTCGGGATGCCCTTCCAACTCCTCGCGGATCAACACGTGCATGAGCGTGTCTTGTGCCCGGCCATACAGTTGTAGAGCAAAGCCTAACAATGCCGACAGGGTCTTGCGCCCACCCGCCAGAGAGCAGTGCAAGCGGGTGGTCGGATCGTCCGTCAGACGGCGGATCAACGCCAAGATCCGGTCGGCCACTGCGGTGCTTTCATCGGCGGTGCGAATGTCTTCCAACGGCATGCCCGTCACATCGGTGAGCACGTGGATATGATCAGCGTCGAAGGCTGTGCTCCTGGGATCGAGATCGTATTCGGCGCAAAAGGTGTAGAAGCGCCCGCGGTCTGGTGTCAGAAGGTCGGTGAGGAGCCGCTGCCGGCCGGGCTGTGTGGTCAGAACATAGATTTCCGCGATGGCCACCAGCGGATCACGCTTCTGAGTGAGATAGTAGAGCGTTTCAGTGATCACTTGCGGCGTGAGACCAGCGACGGCCACAAGGATCTCGCGCCATACGTCCATCCAGTCATCCTGCGGCGGGTAGGGATACCGCGTTCCGTGTGGGGAAAAGGATGCCTTTCCCTGTATTCCCTGAGGACGCCTCGCAATGCCAGCGATTTAGCACGCCGGATGGCTTCTGTCAAAAGGATTTTGCGTTTTGGTCTTGGCCAGTGCGCAGCGCAGAGCAGCCTATCGACATCCCGTGAGTTGCGGGACATGGCCCTCACGAGGGTCCTCAGCAGCCGACCTTTCCACAGTTGACAAGCATCCCAAAGCGTGTTACAGCACAGCCACCAAAAAGCTCGATCTCGCGAGATCTTCCGTGCATTACTCCATGGTGGACAGGAGCACGAGCCAGCTGTGGTAGGGAGTAAGGGAGTATATATACTGGCAACCTACGAAGGCCTGTTTGGTGTTGCCAGAGATGTCTGCCGGATCTCTATGGCGTCATCCAGCCACGACAGGGCATCTCAGGTGGGGACGCAGATGCGAATGCAAGCGTTGACCCTGGACGGTGTTAATGGATCTTCCTTTGAGGAAGTCATTCAAGATATTGTGGGGCAAGAATCGACAGTGACGGTTCTGCTCCCAAATGGACAAGAGGTCCTCATCCAACCGAAGCTGCGGTTGAAAGCGCTGCCAAAATTAGAGGGTCATCTTCCCGAAGGCTGGAAGGACGCGCTCTATGCCCGATGCTGAGGCCAGCTCTCTGGCCCCCCCGGTGCTGAGCGATGCCGGGATATTCATCGACGCTCTGTTCATAGGAGACTCGCGCCACGCAGAAGCTCGACCACTGGTCGAGCAAGCACGACACGGGAGCTCGCTCGCCGTGGAATCGCATAGGAAAATGGACAGTATTCGGAGAAAACGCAATTATGAGGAGGTGGAGATTCTGCGATGACACCTGGCGAGTGCATCAAAGTTATAACAGATCGTATCATTCGGGAGTGCCATCCGCTCAAAATCATCCTCTTCGGCTCTCATGGACGAGGGGAGGCCGGTCTAGAAAGCGACGTCGACCTGCTTGTCGTCTTGCCAGAAGTGCCCAATACACGCCAAGCTGCTGTGGCAATACGCCGCCTGCTTGTGGATCTGCCGGTCCCGAAAGACATCATCGTGACAACCCCAGCGGCGATCGCCCGCCGCGGAGATATCGTCGGCACCGTGCTACGGCCAGCTTTACGGGAGGGCAAGGTGCTCTATGAGCGAGACCGAGCATCAGGCTGAGGTGCAGCGGTGGCTACGCTATGCACGGGAAGACCTAGTAGCTGCGGAGGCCCTGGTTGGACAGCGAACGGTTGCACCTCGGCACGTCTGCTGGCTGGCGCAGCAGGCGGCAGAAAAGGCATTGAAGGCTGTGCTGGTCCTACTACAGACCGATTTTCCCCGGCGCCACGACCTCGATGCCCTCCGCAATCTGATTCCGACCGGGTGGCATCTGAAAGAGGAGCACCCAGACTTGGCGGAGCTGACTGAGTGGGCGGTAGAAGCACGCTATCCAGGTGATTGGCCTGATGCATCTGAGCAGGATGCGCGTTCGGCCGTACAGCAAGCTCGCGCAGTATGGGAATCAGTCTGCGCGGACCTCATCCGTCATGGGCATACAATCGAGGATGCCATATGACTCACAAGAAAACATGCTGTCAAAAGGATTTCCCCAGGTGATCTTGGCCAGGGCACCACGCTGAATATCCTCTGGACGCACCATGGAATGATGGATCCAGCCCCCATACGCCTTTTCGTGATCCTTCTGGCGCTATCCGTCCTCACCACGCTTGTCTTCGTGTGGACCTCCGAGGATGCGACCGCAGGTGGGGTTGAACCTACCGTCTAGAATCGCGCCTCCTCGTGCCCCAATCCCAGCCAGTAGCGGCCCAGCAGCTCGTAGTGGGCCCGGCGCGCCTGTAAGTGCTGGCTGATGACGTGAATGTCCTGGAAGGCCCGCTGGAGCGGATGATCCTTGTAGACCGAGGTCGCGCCGGCGGCGTTGTACAGGGTGTCGACGACCTGCACCGCCAGCCAGATGGCGTGCGTCGCGGCGGTGCGCAACGCCGCCCGCTGGTCCAGGCTCATCGTGCCGGTAGTGCTCACGGCGGCCCAGAGGTCGCGCACCGCTTCGGTCAGAAAGGCGCGGCCGGCACGGAGATGGGCTTCGGCCTGTCCGACGTCGGCTTGGACCATGGGCTGATCGCGCAGCAGCCCGCGCATGGCTCGCGGGCTCTTGGCGCCCGCCAGCTCGGTAAATGTGGTCAGGGCGGCGCGGGCCACGCCCAGCGCCACCGAGGCATCGCCCGAGGCGAACACCAGCGTCCGCGGGACCTGATACAGCGGGCCGGTCTCAATCAGTGGCGCCCCGGCCGCCAGCGCGGTGCGGTCCGTCGGGACGAAGACGTCATGCACGGCGAAGTGGTGCGTCCCCGTGCCGCGCATGCCCCGAACGTGCCAGGTGTCCAGGCGCTCGGCTTCGGCGACCGGTACGAACAGGAAGCGGGTTTCGGGCTCGCCGTTCTCCAGCCGTCTGGGGTGACCATTTTCGATGATCTGGGCGTGTGCAGCCAGCCAGGACGCATGGCGGCAGCCTGTGCTAAAGCCTTGGCGGCCTGTGACCCGGAACCCACCGGGGACGACGATCGCCTTCGCCGTGGGGGCGGGGGTGTTGGCCACGACGCTTCGCGGGGTGTCGATCCAGATCGCCCGCGCCACCTCGTGCGGCATCCGGGACGCGTAGGTCGCGAAGATCCCGCCCTGGTTGATCACCCAAGCGGTACTGGCATCGGCTTTACCGAGCTCCTCGATCACTTGGATATAGGTGGGGAGATCGATCTCGGGACAGCCCAGGGATCGGGGCAGCGCCATATGGAACATGCCGGCGTCCGCCAGGGCCTCGAAGAGCGGCCGTGGGAGCTCTCGCTCGGCCTCGATCGCCGCGGCGTACGACCGAATCTGGGGTGCTAGCGTGCGTGCGACATCAAGCAGTGATGCGGTTGTGGTTCCAGGCATAGCTCTTATCTTCCAGTCAGATGGGGACAACACCTGATATTGACGACACGGCCATGGCGCCGGGGTTATGGCCTGCGCGAGAGCAGGGAGAGCAGCGCGTTCGTGACCGCGTCAGGCTGCTCACGCGGCATGAAGTGGCCGGCACCGGCGACGACGCGTCGCACGGTCCCGGCGGGAAACAGCGCCATGTCCCCTTCGGAGCGCTGGGGGCGAGACACCCCATCCTCCGCCCCGTGTAACACGATCGTCGGCACCGTGATCGGCGGTCGCGTGGCGAGGTGACGCTCGACCTGCTCAAAGCGCGGGTCGCTGGGGGCATTGCCGTGGCGGTGGCGGTACGAGTGGATCACCACCGGCACGAAATCGGGGTTATCAAAGGACGCGGCCGTGCGGTCGAAGGTGGCGTCGTCGAAACGCCAGGTCGGCGACCACTCCTGCCAGAGGAGCCGACAGATGGCGCGACGATGCTGCTCGAGGCCGAGCCGCCCCCGCTCGGTGTTGAAGTACCACTGGTACCACAGCACCCGCCCTTCATCGGCCGAGACGGTGCGCGGCGCCGCCAGCGTGTTCTGCACGTTATAGCCCCCGATGGTCACCAGGGCTCGGACGCGCTCGGGCGCCAAGATGGCGGTGATGCATGCGGCACGGCCTCCCCAGTCGTAGCCAGCCAGCCCGACGCGTTCGAGGCCCAGCGCGTCCATGAAGTCCAGGAGGTCCTGGGCGATCGCCGCTTGCTGCGCCATCCGCGGCGCCGCAGGATCGCGGAACTGGGTCGGCCCGTACCCGCGCAGATACGGCACGAGCACCCGATATCCGGCTGTCGCCAGTGGCGGTGCCACAGCGTCCCAGGCGCGGGCATCGTCCGGGAATCCGTGTAGCAAGACGAGGGGAAAGCCCGCAGCGTCCCCGTGGGCTTCATAGCCGATATCGAGCGTCGGCGTGCGTACAGTGAAGTCGGAAGGCATGGGCGTCTCCTGGTCATGTCGCTCTCCTGGCACCTGCTCCCGTTACTGTATCAGAGTGTGCTGGCCGGGACAACTCCCCTGAAGGTTGGCAGCGGTGGCACAGCCGCGTTTCTCGCCCATGTTTGGGGCCGCAGAGACGTCGTTAAGGTGACAAGGGGAGGGCTCACCTGGCTGACCGACTTGCCCGTCACTGCGCCGTTCTGCCGCCATCGATCACCAATTCCGACCCGGTGACATAGGACGATTCGTCGGATGCCAGATACAGCACACCATAAGCGATCTCCTCCGCGGTGCCGAGTCGGCCCAACGGCACCCGCCCGGTGAGCTCCGCCAGTCTGGCCGGATGGGTCTCCGGCCCGCGCACCATGGGCGTGTCGACCGGGCCGGGATGGACGGAATTACAGCGAATGTGATCCTTGGCGTGCTGCACCGCGGTGGCTTTGCTGAAGATGCGCACGCCGCCCTTGGTGGCGGCATACGCCGCTGAGGTGCCGGGTGCGGGAGCGATGCCGGCGCCGGACGAGATATTGATGATCGAGCCGCCGCCGGCCCGACGCATGGCCGGAATGGCATACTTGGTGCCCAGAAACACACCTTTCAGGTTGATCGCCATAATGCGATCCCAGTCGGCTTCACTGGTCTCTTCGATCGTCCCACGGATGGTGATCCCGGCGTTGTTGACCAGGATATCCAGCTTGCCATAGCGTGACTCAGCGGTCTGCACAGCACGCTGCCAATCCTGGGCCTGCGTCACATCCAGATGCACATAGATCGCCTTGCCGCCCAGCAGACGGATCTCTTCCTCGACGTGTTTACCCTCGTCGTCGAGGATGTCGCCGAATACGACCTTGGCGCCTTCTTGTGCGAACAGCCTGGCTTCCACGGCGCCCTGTCCTCTGGCCCCGCCGCTGATCAACGCCACTTTGCCTGCCAGTCGTGCCATGGTGTTCCTCCTGTGGGATCCCCCAGCTGGGATCATGTAAGCTGCGGAATGACGCGCTCGTTGATCAGCCGGAGGTTCTTCAGCTGCAGCTCGTAGGGGATCTGGCGTCCGTAGTTGATCTCATACAGCAGCTGCGTCAGGTTCAGCTCCTCCCGCAGCTGTTGGAGCCGGTCAACGACAGCCTCTGGCGTGCCGTACACCACCTTATCTCGCAGCCAATCCTCATAGGTCATCTGGCGCAGCTGGTTGGCCTGGGCGCGCCAATCGCCGGTGGTGCCGGCGCGAGGGGCGCTGTCGGCCACGCGATTGCCCAAACCCTGCACGGCGGTCATAGTGCTGGCTCTGGGTTCGGCGTACGCTCGCTCGGCCGTCTCCGCGACGTACAGGGGCACCCTGAGCCCCACTTGCGGCTCCCCAGCATGGCCGGCCTCCTTCCAGGCCTGGCGGTATTGCTGGATATACGGTCCGAGTTCGGCCAGGGAAAACACCCGTGAGGGGTTGATGATGATGGGATACCCCATGCGCCCGACGTGAGGAAAGGTCACTTCTGAGGTGATGCCGATGCGGATGGGCGGGTGCGGTTTCTGGACCGGTTTGGGTCTCACGTAGAGGTTGTCGCACTGGTAGTACTTGCCGGTGAACGAAAAACGCTCCGTGGTCCAGGACTTCAGGATCACCTCCAGGTACTCGTCGAAGCGCTCGCGGCTCTCGGCGTAGGGAGAGTTGAAGCCGTCGTGCGTGTCCGGAAAGGTGCCGCGCCCGACGCCGCACTCCACCCGCCCCTGACTGATGTGGTCCAGGGTGGCGATGTCTTCGGCGAAGCGGATCGGATGGCCTAAGGGGAGCAGGACCACTGCCAGGCCGATGCGGATGCGCTGGGTACGGGCGGCGATGGCGCTGGCGATGGTAATGGGGGAGGAAAGGACGCTGATCGCGGAAAAATGGTACTCAGCCAGCCATAGCGAGTCGACGCCGCGAGCTTCGGCTTCGTCCACCAGGCCAAAGCACTCGGCAAAGGCCTCACGCTCGGTCATCCCTTCACGGCAGGGGAATTCGATAAAGAGCCCGCAATCCATGGATCCCTCCTTTCTCGGCCGGTCGGCGACCGCCGGCGACGATCGGACCTATGCTCTAGACGCCGCCATGGTACGGCAATTCGTGCCCACATCAAGAGGTATCGGCACCCCCCATGCCTCCATGCCGCCATCATCCACGTCGCGCGCGATGTGCAATGTTCCTCGACGCATCCATAAAGATACTACGCCACCCCGCAGGCGACAGGCAAGCACCTCTTCCAGTCGCAGGGCGGTTGACGCCGTGCGGCACCACGTGTACCATGCCACCCGCGGCTTCATCGCGAGGTGCCCGGCCTGGGTGGGACATCGACACATCGCAGTAGAGGAGCTATCGGTGAACATCGTCTCCTGGAATGTCAATGGTATTCGTGCCCTCCTGCAGCGTAATCATCTCGCCCCCTTGGTGGCCACTTCTGGGGCGGATGTCCTCTGTCTCCAGGAAACGAAGGCGCAACCGGCACAGGTGCGTCTCGACCTGCCCTCACATCCGTATCATTATTGGAACGGTGCCACGCGGAAAGGCTATGCCGGCACGGCGGTGATCTCGAAAACCGCACCCCTGAGCATCCGGATGGATATAGGGGTGGCGTGTCACGATAGCGAAGGCCGCGTGATCGCCGCCGAGTTCGAGGACTTCTTCGTCGTCTCGGTGTATGTGCCCAACGCCAAACGGGACTTGAGTCGCCTGGCCGATCGCCAGGATTGGGATCGCTGTTTCCTGGCCTATTTACAGACGCTGGAACAGCAGAAGCCGGTGGTGTGCTGTGGCGATTTCAACGTCGCGCATACGGCCATCGACCTGGCCCGCCCCAAGGACAACGAGGGCCACCACGGCTTTACACCGGAGGAGCGGGCCGGCTTCCAGACCTTTATGGACGCGGGCTTCATCGATGCCTTTCGGCACCTGCATCCCGGCGCACCGCAGCATTACACCTGGTGGCGCCAATTCGGGGGGGCACGGGCCCGGAATATCGGCTGGCGGATCGATTACATCCTCATCTCCGCCGCGCTTCTGCCCCGCTTGCGCTCGGCCACGATTCTGTCAGAGGTGTATGGATCGGATCATTGCCCGGTGGCGGTGGAGCTGGGTGAGAAGCCGGCAACACGTCGTCGAGGCCGATAGGTGTACGTCCTCTTAAACATGGCCTTGAAGCGCTCCGGATCGAGAGCATTCCCATGTTCGTGATGCACCCCGCGCCGAGGCTCTTGGGGTCGGCGACGTTCTGGCATCATCCCCTCCTGTCAGCGACAGCGCACCTCGCCCTGCTGGGTGCGCGGGTTCCCTATGCTGCCCGGTCGTGTGCATCGTCTGCACCTCAGCTTCGCGCACGTAGATCTGCAGGGAGTCGTTGCTCAAATCGGATTGGAGTTGCCGCCGGACGCTGCTGCCATGGCCACAACCGCAGGGGCGGTAAGGGGTGGATGAAGATGATACTCGTTGGACCGAGTGGTCCAGGGGGCCCACAGACATGGGAAAAGGGCTTCACGCGGCCTTATGACCCCGGTTGGAAGAGCCCATGACCTTCTGGTTCACGCCCCCTCGGTGGCTCCTGACAGGTCCAGCGCAATCATCCGCACGCTGGAGGGATACGGCCGCATAAAGAACACCAGACGCTAGCGCTGCCCAGCGCGTTGATCAAACAAGTTGATCAAACAAATGATGGACTGATGCTTCGCACTCGGCATGAAGATGTTTCAACCCTCTCACGTATGGACCTCTAGCCCAAGAGGTAGCCACCGGAGCCACAGGTGGCATCTTGAGGGTGCCGGCAGAGGCCTGCGAGGACCAATCGGCTGAACTGCTGGATGATTTCCTCGATGGAGAGGCGGCCATCCCGGCGGTACCAGCGGTGCATCCAGTTACACATCCCGATAATGGCAAACGCCGTCACCTTCACATCGAGGTCGGGCGGGAACTCCCCGATTTTCACCCCCTGACTGAGGATCTGCTGCCAGAACTCCTCATACCGCTTGGCGCGTTTCTGCATGTCGGGGTGCATGGTGTCCACTCGGAGGACGTTGTGGATGTGGACAAAGAGGTAGGGGTAGTGCATGTCAAAGGCGCGGAGCTGGGCGGCGAGGGCTTGTGCCAGCTTGTGCGCCGGTGAGGCCTCTGAGGCAACGATCTCCTCAAGATGCACATGTAAATCCCGGATGGGTTGTTCGACAATGAGCCGCAACAGCTCCTCTTTACTCCGAATATGGTAGTACAGACTTCCGGGCAGCAGGCCAGCTTCTTCCGCGATGTCTCGCAGTGTGGCTCCGTCATAGCCCTTCTCGCGGAAGACCCGAGCCGCCGCATCGATAATCTGCTGGGTTCTAGCTCCAACGTGTTTGGTTTTCCTCTGCCTTCCCTGGCGCTTTGATGCGGTACGTCTCACCCATCTCCTCCTCATGGAACTTCCATCACCCAGTGGACCAACCGAATAATTGACCAACCTAATAACACGCGCCATGTCGTGTGTCAAGGCACTTGGTGCCCCAGGCGTCCCATGTTGGGGGGACATGCAGCACACACCTCAGTCAGGTGCCGAACAGCGCGCCACTCAAGCAGGATGACCAGCAGCGCAGTATACACTGAACAGAACCGCTCCTCGGCACTTCCTAGGGCTTTATGGATGCTACCAGCCTGAGGACCATCTGACAGCGAGATCTCGAGTCGTGACTGGGTGCAGGTCTTGCCGATGGCTGCCTCTGCTGCTGAAGATCGGAACAGCTGCCACCCCGTCACCACTGGCAACAACGCTCATCAAACAAATGCTTGACTTATAATGGCGCCTATTATATATGGGGCACAGCGCGCTGAAGACCGGCGATGTGCCTGACGCCGTACACAGGGTAAGATCATTCACTCGCGCACGTGGAGCCCAGGTCCACCTGCAGCAGGCGTGAGATGAGGACGGGGGGCGAGCGGGTGGCAGGCCGCCGCTCCCCACAGTGCGCCACGAAAGATGCAGGTCAGACGCCTGTAACGACATCACCGCTCGCAGCAGGGGTGTGGATGGGAAGAGGAGGAGAGGAGAGATGGCTGTCACACCAGATCACACCGACGAGCTTATTCAGGTTGCCAGTATAAGCATCCAGGTGCTGAACGGGGGTGCGGGCGAACCCTTGCTGCTGCTCCATGGTGCTGGAGGGAACCCCGGTTGGCTTCCCTATCACCGCGCGTTGGCGCAGCAATTCACCGTGTACGCGCCCTCGCATCCGGGCTATGACCGTTCCAGCCGGCCCGACTGGATCAGCAGCATGAACGATATGGCTCATTTTTATCGGCAATTTATTGAGGAACTAGGCGTTGCCCCCGTGCGGCTCATGGGCTTCTCCATGGGCGGCTGGCTGGCGGCGGAGATCGCCGCCATGTGCCCTGCCTATGTGAAAAGCCTTGTCCTGGTGGATGCGGCCGGGATCAAGCCGGATGCTGGGGAAATCGCCGAGATCCTCATGGTCTCCCAGGACGTGGCGAAAAAACTGCGGTTCTACGACCCGACCCAGGTCCCTGACTATGAGACCCTGGTGAATCGCCAGCTCACACCGGAAGAAGAAGCGGTGCAGTGGCGCAACCGGGAGATGACCTCGCGCCTGTGCTGGAAACCGTACTTCCATAATCCCAAGCTGCCCGCCTACTTGCGTGCGGTGAAGGTGCCGACGCTCATTGTCTGGGGGAAATACGATGCGATCATCCCCCTCAATTGTGGCGAACTCTACCAGCAGGTGCTGTCCAACTCGAAGCTGCACGTCATTGACCGCTGCGGGCACTCCCCGGCGCTGGAGAAACCCCAGGAGTTTCTCCAGGTGGTCCAAGCGTTCTTCTCGCAGCAGAGCTAAGGCGGACAGGTACGAGCAGAGCAAGGGCGCATGGCGGACGGCAAGAGCTCTTGGAAAGGAGGCGTCCATGAAAGACCGCGTGGAAGTGTTCTGGTTCTCGGAACAGCCCTACGGTTATGTCACCGAAGATGATCTGGCCAAATACGATTCCGGGCGTCTGGGCTTTCCGAACACCTACTTCAACCCGCAGAAGGCCCACGTTCTGTATAACCAATATCACGAGCAGTACGCGCTCGCCGATGCGGTCGGCTTCGACGGCATCATGTCCAACGAGCATCATGCCTCCTACTGGTGCATGAAGCCTTCGGTCAACCTCGATGCGGCGGTGATCTGCAAGGTCACCACGAAGGCGAAGATCGCCATCCTCGGCAACGTCATCGCCATCAACGACCCGGTGCGCATGGCGGAGGAGATCGCCATGCTGGACTGCTTCTCCGGCGGCCGCATCATCTCCGGCTTCGTGCGCGGCACCGCCGTCGAGAGCCTGCACGGCGGCATCGACCCCACGGAGAACTTCGAACGCTTCCAGGAGGCCCATGACCTGATCATCAAGTGCTGGACGACACCCGGCCCGTTCCGCTACGAGGGCAAGTACTATCATTACCGCGCCGTCAACCCCTGGGTGCTCCCGGTGCAACAGCCCCACCCGGACATCTGGTTCCCCGGCACTGGGAGCCCGGAGAGCGTGGTGTGGGCGGCCCGGCACCGGCACCCGTACATGAATCTCGGGGCATTGGTGGACATGACCGAGTACTTAAAAGGAGTCTACATCGAGACCGCCAAGGAGGTGGGCTTCACGCCCGGGCCCGAGCATTTTGGCTATCTCCTGCGGGTGCTGTGCGCCGATACCGACGAGAAGGCGATCGACATCGGCCGCACCTTCATGTGGACGGAGCACCACCGGCAGCGGGGTCCTCGAGAGCACAATGACCCCCCCGGCTACCAGTCGCGTGAGGCGCTGCAGGTCAAAATGCGCCGCCCGACCATCGGCACCGGGACGTTCGGACGAGCCATGGGCTACGACGAATTGCGCGCGGTGAATAACATCATCGTCGGCAACCCCGAGACCGTCATCAAGAAGCTGACGGAGATCATCCAGCGCCTCAACCCTGGCTATCTGCACATCTACGGCAATGAAGGGCCGATGGCCCATCAGGATGTGAAGCGTTCCATCGAGTTGCTAGGGAAGGAGGTGATCCCGGCCCTGCATGAGATCGAGCTGCAACCCTACAGGTAGGCGAGCGATCGGCTCGATGGCTTGCGTGGTCACAGATTGAACGTTGTCGGAGCCCGCGGCTTGAGTGCCGCCTATTGAGAATAGACCTTTCCTTGCGCGGACATGCGTGTGAGGGGTGATCTCGGTTCACAACACTTCTATCAGGGGAGGAAGCGTCATGCGTACCGCGATCCACGAGGATATGTTCACACCCGACGTCATCGCCGATCCTTATTCCTATTACGGCCGCCTACGCGACGAGGCGCCGGTGTACTGGAATGAGCTGTACCAGTTGTGGGTGGTGACCAGCTACGAGCACGTCGTCTGGCTCACTCGCCACCACGAGCTGTTCTCATCCGCCGTCTTCAAGAACGATCCCAGGCCGGCCTACCCTGACATCAATGAGTCCGATCTGGGCTTGTACGAGTATGTCCGCCAGTACCAGGCCGATCAGTTCATCCAGCACGACCGCCCCGAGCATCTCGAGATGCGCAAGGTGGTGCATGGTTATTTCACGCCCAAGTCCATGGAGGCCTGGCGCCCGTTCGTCCACTCCGCCATTAAAGACCTCCTCGACGAAGCGGAAGCTAAAGGGCGCATGGATGTCATGCGCGACTTCGCCACGCCATTGCCGGTGCTGGTGATCGCGCAGATGATGGGCGTGCCACGTGAGGACCGCGCCCACGTCAGACACCTAGCGGAAAAGCTGCTGAACATCGGGCGTGGGGAACCCGACCGCATGAAGCCGCTCACCGAAGGCATGCAAGGGATGATCGAGTATGTCTCGCCCCTGGTGGATGAGCGCCTCGTCAATCCCGGGGATGATTTCATCTCGGTGTTAGCGCAGGGCGAGAAAGCCGGTGTATTCACACGCCACCAAGTCTTGGTGAATACCTCGCTGTTGCTCTTGGCGGGCCATGAGACGACGATTAACCTGCTCTGCAATGGGACCCTGGCGTTCATCCGTCACCCGGAGCAGTGGGACTTGCTGAAACAAGATCCGGCCGGCCGGACGGTGCGCGCGACGGAGGAGTGCCTGCGCTATGATGCCCCAGTCAAATCCATCCAGCGCATCGCCTCGCAGGATGTCGAGATGCACGGCCAACGCCTGCGCAAGAACGATCGCATCCGGTGGTTCATTTCCTCCGCCAACCGGGACCCCAAGACGTTTGCGGCGCCCGACGCCTTCGACATCAGCCGCTATCCGAACCCGCATGTGGCCTTTGGTTCGGGCATCCATCACTGCCTCGGGGCCACTCTGGCCCGGCTCGAAGGCCAGGAAGCGTTCAAGGCCATGGCCGAGCGCTTCCCCCACTTGCAACTGGAAACGGAGACGCTGGAATACCAGCCCAGCATTACCTTCCGGTCGCTCAAGTCTCTACCCGTGACCTGGAATTAGGGGGCTATGATGGCGCACAAAGTGCGAGTGCGGGTGGACCATCACGTGTGCGTGGGCCATGCGATGTGCGAGACCATCGCCCCCAAGGTCTTCGTGTTCAACGCGAACCGGCAGTCGGAGGCGGTGAACCCGGAGGGGGACACGGTGGAGAAGATCCTGGATGCGGCGGAAAACTGTCCCGTCAGCGCCATCATCGTGGAGGATGCGGAAACCGGAGAACGGTTGTTTCCATAGCCTGTCCCTGGGCACGGCGTGTTCACGCCCGTGGTCTCAGTCCGGCCCAGGAATCGTTATGGAGGGGCCGGTCAGCGGGCGCCTCCGACAG
>Ga0081538_10003627_pt1 | contig 14509 bp, 14 predicted proteins | sample TabmetS5T2R1_FD_71022 | JGI IMG/M metagenome (GOLD analysis project Ga0081538, IMG submission 71022) | Tabebuia heterophylla rhizosphere microbial communities from the University of Puerto Rico - S5T2R1 | ecosystem: Host-associated > Plants > Roots > Rhizosphere ... | reverse complement strand
GCCGGTGAGCCGGCCTGTCCCGCACTGACAAGCGAGACGCACTGCGCCGACCACCAGCGCTCGCGGCTCGGGGCTAAGGGCCACGGGCCTGGCGTCGGTTCGCTTCCCGCCTCCTGCTCGGCAAGTCCTGCACCGAGCCGCACTCCGACCCGAGCGGCGACGATTCGCCCGCAGACAGCCGTTCTGCTCCTTCGCCGCTTAGTCACCCCTGATCCCTCCCGGCGTGCTGCCGCTCACGCTCCAGCTTCTCGCGAAAGGTCCGCCCCGTGCGTCGCTCCGTCGCGAGCTTCGCTCGGGCGGTTTTATCGCGCTGCTCGATCTCCTGGATGATGTCCAGCGCCTCGCCCCATGCCTCGAAGTCAGCCCACGGTGCACCCCGGCGCACGCCCCAAAGAAGCGTGCGGGCGATCGTCGCGACACGCGCGAAGCTGGCGACGGAGAGGTCCTGCTGCTCCGCCTCCTCCTGAATGCGCATGTAGAGGTCGTCCTCAACCCGGAAGTGAATTGCCCTCATCTCGCTCCCTTAGCTTGGTAGAGCGCGGCGGCTGAAGGTGTTGAGGCCCTTGTAGCGCCGCCGCGTACTCCTCGGGATTCATCGGACGACGTCGCCCGCCCAAGTATCTGCCGCTCGACGGGTCGCGTCCAGCCCGATGCGGCTCCGCTTTACGCGCATGTCAGTATGCGAACATGTGTTCGTGACCTCGCAGGGGCGGGTACAGCTAGTTCAAACGCGCTCTCGAGCGGCGGAACTTCCTGCTCGCATGGACAATGGCGGCGAAGGCTCCCGAAGCTTCCGCTCGCGGACGCCCTATCGCTGCTGTCGGGCCCTCGACCAGCAGCCGTGGCGCTTCGAGAAGGCAGCTCCGCGCTGGCACGCGCGGCTATATCACGGGGCCCACCTCACGGTCCCTGTGGCACAACTTGCCCTCGCGGCCCTCCACGCCCTTGCCGGGCCCGGCGCGGTCGGCGCCAGTCAGGCTCTCGTCGCCGTCTGCACCGCCCGCGATCTGGATGACGTCGTCGGAGTCCTCGCCGCTTGGCTCGACGCCCCGCGATCAGGGCCGAGGCTGCGCTCCCTCGAGGTGCCCGGAGGCACCACCGCGACCGTTTTTGCGGTGGTGGAGTCCCTCGGTGACCACGCCGGGACGTAGCCCTGCGGCCTGGAGGGCGTGGTCGCCAAGCGGCTCGGCAGCCCATACCTGCCCGGCACACGAAACGGGGCGTGGGTCAAGCACAAGCACCGCCGCACCGAGTCGTTCCTAGTCACCGGCTGGCCCCCGGCGCCCCGCCGCCTTCGGGAGAGCCTGCTGCTCGCACGCATTGGATCCGAGGGAATCCTCGAGCCCGCCGGAAGCGTCCCCTTCGTACCCCCGACAGCGAGACTGATGACGGGCGGCGGCAGGTCGAGACGCTTCTCGTGCCCCCGACGCGGCGTGGTCAGCGCATCCGCAGGCTCAAGCAGACTTGCGCGCCACTGTCGCGTTCCACGGCCCGCCCCGAGGGCCAGTGCGTGATCCGATTCTCCGCGCCGTCAAGCGCTTCTCGAACTAGTCTCGGCGGACGACCCGCAGATTGGGCGCATTCTGTTCTGACTTCAGGCTTGCCGCTTACCGGGCAGATCGTGGAGGGCGTCGGGCGTCGAGAAAGCGCCGTCCGGATAATAATTAGCCTTTACCCGCAGCTCCCGCCGCTCGCGAGCAAGCTCGGCCCGTCGCCTGTGTCGTGCTCTTGGATCTGCTTGAGCTGCTCCATGATCTCATCCCAGATCTCGGAGTCGGTCCAGTTGTATCCCCGGCGGGCCTCCCAGAGCACGGCGCGGGCGATCGCCGCCTCGCGGCAGAAGTGGGCCACGGAGGCACCAACGTCCTCCGAGCCGTGCTGGATCAGGATGTACATCTCGTCCGAGACCCTGAAGTGGATGCTCCGCATGAGCGACAGGGTGGGTGCTCTGCAACAGATCCGCAACAAGCCCTCTGGCAGGCCCGTCCGGTACCGCTTAAAGGTGGCAGTCCGGTCCCATACCGGTTACGGTGGCATGCGGACTCGCACCCCGACCCCGGGCCGTCTGTTTTCACGGGCCGGCAGCACGAGGAACTCACAATGCCGCCACCAATCCGTGACCTCGGAGGCAAGCAGGCACCCGCTCGACGACGGCGAATCTCCGAGCCCTCGGCCGCTGCCGTACGAGGTAATCCTGGCTCGCTCGGGCGGCGGAGCGGGGTGTGCAGCACTTTTCGTTCTGGCCGGCGCGGTGACGCGTGGGAGCATGAGTTCGAGCCCGGTCGCGCGGCCGGGCTGTGGTTTGGACGCTGCTAGGTCGCCCGCCGAGGAGTTGGCGGTCGGGGCCGGCACGGTCACCGTCCTGCCCGCTGTTGAGCGGCCGGGCAACCTGCCTGTTTCGCTGTCGAGCTTCGTCGGCCGCGAGCGCGAGCTGAGCGAGCTGGCGGAGGCGCTGGTGGACACGCGCCTGTTGACGCTTACCGGCGCCGGCGGCTGCGGCAAGACACGCTTGGCGTTACGGGTTGCGGGCGAGCTCACGGATCGTTTCCCCGACGGCGCCTGGTGGGTCGAGCTGGCGCCGCTCGGTGACGAGCGGCTGGTCGGGGCGGCGGTCGCGGAGGCGCTGGGGGTGCGGCCGCTGCCGGGCGTGACGGAGCTCGGGGCCGCGTGCGCGTATCTGGCCCCGCGGCGGGCGCTACTGATCTTGGACAACTGCGAGCACCTGCTGGCGGCGTGCGCCGAGGCGGCCGAGGCGCTGCTGCGGGCGGGCGCCCAGGTGGTGGTGTTGGCCACGGGTCGGGCCCCGTTGGGGGCGGGCAGCGAGACCGATTGGCGGGTGCCGTCGCTGTCGCTGCCGCCACCCGGCGCGGACGGGCGGAGCGACGCGCTGACGGGGTCGGATGCGGTGTCGCTGTTCGTCGAGCGCGCCCGCAAGGTACGGCCCGACTTCACGGTGACGGACCAAAACGCGGCGTCGGTGGCCCGCGTCTGCGGCGAGTTGGACGGGCTGCCGCTGGCGATCGAGCTGGCGGCGGCGCGCATGCGGATGCTGTCGGTCGACCAGATTGCGGCCGGGGTGTCGGATCGCTTCCGGCTGCTGACCGGCGGGCCGCGCACGGCGATCGAGCGCCACCGGACGCTGCGGGCGTCGGTCGACTGGAGCCACGACCTGCTATCCGCCGAGGTGCGGCGGCTGCTGCGCCGCCTGGCGGTGTTCGCGGGCGGCTTCACGCTCGAGGCCGCCGAGCGGGTCTGCGCCGGCGACGGGATCGAGCGCGAGCGGGTGCTCGACCTGCTCGGGTCGCTGGTCGACCAGTCGCTGGTCATCGCCGAGGAGGGCGAGCGCGGCGTGCGCTATCGGCTGCTCGAGACGGTTCGCCAGTACGGGCTCGACCGGCTGGCCTCGGCCGACGAGCAGGACTCGCTGCGCGGTCGCCACCGCGATTTCTTCCTGGCGCTGGCCGAGCGGGCGGCCCCCCACCTCGACACGGCTGGCCAGCGCGAGTGGCTCGAGCGGCTCGATCCCCAGGGCGCCCACCCGGCGGCGGCGGTCCACTGGGCGCTACGCAGCGAGCCGCCGCTGGCGCTGCGTTTCTGCGCGGCGCTGTATCGCTGGTGGTGCGCCCACGGACGCTTCGCCGAAGCCGAGCTGACGCACTCGCGCGCACTCGACGCCTGCCGCGAGCGCGAGCCCGCGCTGCGCGCGCATGTGCTCCACGGTCGCGCCTACATAGCCATCTGGACGGGCGACTACGAAACGGCCACAGTGCACGCGACGGAGGCGCTCGCGCTCGCCGACGAGGTCGGCGACTCCCAGACCGCGGCGCGGGCACGCTGCCACCTCGGCACCGCACTGATGTTCGTGAACCCACGCGCTGCGCGAGCGGAGCTCGGGCGCGCGGCCTAGCTCGCCCGAGCGGCGAGCGACGACTGGGCGCTCGTCACAGCCAAGCAGATAACCGCCTGCACCTACCTGTTCCAGGCCGACCACACCCAGATGGCTCGTGCCAACGACGAGGTGGCGGCGCTGGCCGAGCGGCTCGGAGACCCGTTCCAGGTCGCCCGCCGCTGGCTTTGGGCCACTTGGATTGCAATGCACGACGGACGGTTCGTGGAGGCGCTCGACGGGATCGGGCACCTGCGGGGGGCGCTGGAGGGAATCGGGGAACCTGTCCAAAAGGCGCTCGCCGACTTCGGCGACGCGTTCCTCGATGTTTGGCAGGGCCAGCCCGAGCGCCCGCTCGAAGGCCTGCAACGCCGGCTCGAACGCACACTGAAGCTCGGCGCGGGGCTCGGCGTGCCCTGGCTGCTGTGGGCGACTGCCTTTGCCGAGCTGGCTACCGGCCGACCCGAGCGGGCTCGCGGCCAGCTCGAGGGGCTAGTGCAGCTCGTCGAGGGGCGCGAGAGCTTCCTCACCTCATACGCGCTTGGCCTGCTCGCCGAGACCCGACGCCTGCTATCGGACGATGCCGCCGACGCCGCCGCGCTCGAGGCCCAGGCGAACGGCGAACAGCTCGGCAATCGCCTGTTGGCAACGCGGCCACGCCTGACTCTTGGCCGCTTGGCGGCCGCGCGCGGCGACTGGACGGCCGCCCAGCAGCACGCGCTCGCCCACCTCGACGCCTGCGCCGAGGGCGGCCACGCGACCTACGTGCCGTCTTGCCTGGACGCGCTCGCAGAGGTCGCGGCCGGCCAAGGTTCCCATCGGGACGCGGTGCGGCTGCTCGCCGCCGCCGACTGCGCCCGCGCCGAGATCGGCGCCGTCCGCGTCCCGCCCGAGGAGGAACACTGGGCGGCGATCGAAGGGCGGTTGCGAAAGACCCTGGCGCCGCCGCCTACGAGGCCGCGCGTACCCAGGGCGCCGAGTTGACGATCGCGGACGCGCTCGAATGGGCCCGCCGAGCGCGCGGCCCGCGCCACCGCCCGCCCGCCGGCTGGGAATCGCTCACACCCACCGAGCACAAGGTCGCCGAGCTCGTCGCCGAGGGGCTAACCAACCCCCAGATCGGCGAGCGGATGTTCGTCTCGAGGGCGACCGTCAAGACCCACCTGGCCCACATCTTCAAGAAGCTCGACGTCCACAGCCGCGCCGAGCTGACCGCCCACGCCGCCCGGCGAAACACAAGCAGCTGAGCGCGCACCCTCGCACACACAGGGGCGGAAATAGCCCATATGGCCGATGTTCGCCGAGCGCACGGCGACCACAGTGGACCCTGCCGCGGCGACTCAAGCAAAACCAAGGAAGGAGCAGCACGTGACGACACGCATGCGATCGCGCACATCAAAGGATTCCGCTGGAGAGGTGGTCTCTGATGAGACGAAGCATTGTTGTGCCCGCCGGGCTCGCCCTCGTCGCTCTCCTCGTCACGGTTCCCGTGGCGATGTCCGCCGACGGCGACGACTCGGTGAGCGCTCGGACCTACGTGGTCCGGACCGTGGAGGATGCCGACGGTGTCCCTCCGGTTCCCGACTCCGACTGCCCGATTGACGCCGGCATCCGCACCAAACCCCGTGGCTTTGCGTGGTCGCTCGCCACGCGCGCGAGCGACGGGATGGTGGTCGGGGAGCAGATTCACCCGGTGGGTAGCGTGAGCACATGCGCGCGCCTGCCGTTCCCGATCGTCGAGGGCGACACCGCGCCGACCTTCGCTCGGATCGAGCTCGGGGGCGACACCTACACCGCCAGTGGCCGCTGTCGCGCGACGAGCAACGGCGCGCCCCTCCCGACGGGCGTCGTGCTCGCGGGCTGCGCGCTGCGCCTGAAAACGGGGCCACCGGCGTTCGTGGGCGGAATCGCGACGAGCGCGAGCGTGCTCACGCTCGGTACGGTTCCGGGCTTCCAGACCGGCTCGTTCTGGACAGTGCGCGTTTATTCGACCACCTAGACACGAGTGAGCGGAGCGCGCGGCCGCAAAGCGCGTCGCGCGCTCTTGCTCCCTCACGGCATATCGGGTGCGGATTATGAATTTGCCGACGGAGCTGACCGAGCGAGGAGGCGTCGTTATCAGCTCGCACATTGTGCCTCCCTTCGGGTGAAAGGCGTGCCGGCGGCAGGTGCAGGAGACGCCTGGCTCGGGACGACCAGCAGGAACACGCGTTGAGAGTGCTGCTCGTCGACGATAGGAGTGACGTCGACGCCAGCGCTGCTCCTCCACAGGAGCAGCAGCGAGGCGGGGGCCAATTACGGGCTGGCCGGCACCTGCGATTCGTCCCATGCGAGCGCCCGCGGCGTGTTCGCGGAGATGCTCGCCTACGTCGACAAACGCAAGCGCGTGGCCAGGGTCATCGGCAACTGCGTGCGGCCGTGCTCGTCCTCGCCAATCTCCTCGCATCGCCCGGGTTCCCGCCTACGAAGCCTCGCTGGAGCGGATCAATGCCTTCTTCACCGACGACCGCGCGGAGACGATCGGCATGAGCGTTTGCCAAAGCCTTTCAGCCGCCGCCTCGCCCGTCTTTCGTCGTCCACCTCCCGAGTTGCTCCGCCGCGGCGGCCTGGGCGAGACACGGCTTGCCACGCTGGCCCTTGGCGGAGGGTCGCCGCTGCGGCCCTCCTGCTGCTTCGGCCCTGCTGTTCTGATCTGGGATCCGGCCTTCGTGCTACTGCTGGCCGCCGCACTCGGCTTCTGTTGCTGTTTGCCACCGTCGTCGCCCTCCCGCGGGGCGACGCACCGTGCGCCTATTCAGGGCCGCTCGTGGGGGAGCGGGTCGGCGGTTGATTCCCGAACCTCGGAGTAGCACAATCTTGAATCAACAACCCGGAGAGCCGCCGCGCGTCCGCCGGCTCAAGCCGGTTGCGCGGGGGGACGTTCCCGGCGACCCTCATGTCCAATGGGGGAGGATCGATGCCTAGTAAGCGACTGTGTATCGTCACCGTCGCGGCCGCCTTCGCGGCGGCGATGGTGCTTGGGCCGACGGCTTCGGCTAATCACCGCACGGCCGAGGAGGGGGCTGGCTTCGCTCGTGTAGCGGGGGACGGCCACGCCCAACACGGCCCCAGTGCCGGACACCTGCCCGGCTCGGTTGAGAACGTCGACCTGGTCGGGAAGCTGAGGCTGACGAACGTCGCGGAGGACATCTCGGACGTGTCGGCGCTGCGCACGTCCGACGGGCGGTGGTTCGCCTACCTCGGCGACTGGGCCGCTCAGTGCGAGACCGGCGGCGTCCACGTGGTCGACGTCACGGACCCGGCGAACCCGGTGCGGGCCGGCTTCTTGAACAGCGGAGGCTTCGGCTACGTGACGGAGGGAGTCCACGCCCTGCACCTCGACACCGCGGCGTTCGAGGGCGACGTGCTCGTGGTCAGCAACGAGTGGTGCCGGGAGAGCGGCAACCCGAGGAACATGCCGGGCGGGATCACGATCTGGGACATCACCGAGCCGACCGAGCCGAAGCAGCTGGTGAGGGCCTTTGGTGACTTCGACCTGTTCGGGAATCGGGCGAACATGTCCCATAGCGCGATCGCCTGGGACGCCGGGGACGACGCCTACGTCGCGGCCATCGACAACGACGAGGCGTTCGACGACGTCGACATCTACGAGATCACGGACCCGCGGAACCCGGTCAAGGTGTCCGAGACCGGGCTGTTCGATCTCAACGTGGATCCTCCGATCGCCAGGTGGCCCGCCGAGTTCGCCGCGTTCGGGCAGGAGCCCACCTCGCACGACTTCGACGTGCTCCAGAAGCCGGACGGCACGTGGCACCTGATGGTGTCGTACTGGGACGCGGGCTGGGTCGACCTCGACGTGACCGACCCGGCGAACCCGACCTTCGTCGAGGACTCCACCTACGCCGAGTGCGACCAGGTCGTCGAGGAAGCGACCGGCGAGTGCCTCCAGCCCGAGGGCAACGCTCACCAGGGCGAGTGGAACGCCGACGGGAGCCTGTTCATCGGGACGGACGAGGACTTCAGCCCGACCCGGGCGAACTGCTCCATCGACTCGACCGTCGTCGGCTGCACCGAGTTCGGGTGGACGGACCTGGTCCCGCTCACCGAGAGGGACCCGGCCAACTTCTCGGGCACGCCGGTGTTCGGAGGCTCCGGCTGCGTGGAGGACGTCAACCCGGCCAACGGCATCAGCGACCGGACCGATGTCCTGAACAACCTGACCCAGGCACAGACCGGCGCCGACGCGATCGCCTTCGTCAGAGGCACCTGCTTCTTCTCCGACAAGGTCCAAACGGGGATCGAGGCCGGCTACGACATGGTGATCATCATCAACAGCCATGGCGCGTCGGCCAACGGGCTGATCCCCAACGCGTTCTTCGCCGGCGGCCAGGGCAGCGCGATCACCCCAGACGCTGCCTCTGCCGTCATGATCGGGCACGCCAACGGGCACGAGCTGTTCAACGACCCGCCGGAGTTCGCGGCCGAGGAGGACATCGAGTTCGGGGCGCTCGGCAACACGTTCAGCGCCGAGGGCGGCATTCTGGACGGTTGGGGCTACGTCCGCCTGCTGGACAGCGACCCGGCCGGCGGCTTCACCGAGATCGACCAGCTCACCATCCCCGAGACGATCGATCCGGCCTTCAACCAAGGCTTCGGTGACCTCACCGTCCACGAGGTCGAGGTGCCTCGCGGCGACGCCAACGAGGGAGGCCCGGCCCCAGACGACGGGAGGCTGGCGTACTTCTCCTGGTACTCGGGCGGGTTCCGGGTGGCCGCCTTCGACGACACCGGCATCGACGAGGTCGGCCACTACATCGATCCACAGGGCAACAACTTCTGGGGGGTGGCCCTCGCGGAAGACCAGAACGGCGACCGAATCATCCTCGGAAGCGACCGAGACTTCGGCCTGTTCATCTTCCGGTACACCGGGCCGACCCCGTAGTCGAGGCCCATCGGAACTAAGGAGGGCCGGCGACAGCCGGCCCTCCTCCCCGATCAACGCCTGAACCGAGCTCGTGCCGGGAGCGCGCCGGCGCGAGCTCGAGCAGCGCGCGGCCGCGCCGCGAGTCGCGCTAGCAGGCGGATACACCCGCATCATCCGAATCCTCGCGGGCCAAGCCCGTGCCCGACTATTAGTGGTTCGCTGGGCATGCGCCCTTCGGGGGTACGCTGGCCCCGACCCTCAGCCTCGTCCGCGTATGCGAGAGGGCCACGACATTGTTGTCCTCGGGGGTGGCCAGGCCGGACTGGCCATGCGCGCCGTGCTGCAACGACCCGGCCGGGAGCACGTGGGTGCTGGAGCGCTTTCCCGCACTGGCGCGAGATCTTGCGCGTCGTCGAGGACTACGCGGCGAGCATGCTTCCGCCGGTGCGGGAGTACACCGAGGTCACCGCGCTGCGCAAGGACGGTGGGGGTTCGTGCTGTCCGTGCCGGACGGGACGATCCACGCCCGTCGCGTTGTGGTCGCGACCGGGCCGTTCCAGCGGCCGCGCATCCCGCTGTCGTCCGAGAGCGTTGCGCCGTCGGTGCTGGAGACCGACCCGAGACGCTACCGGCGCCCGGAGGACCTGCCGGACGGCGCCGTGCTGGTCGTGGGCAGCGGGGCGTCGGGCTGCCAGATCGGCGACGAACTGCTGCGTGCCGGGCGCACCGTGTTCCTGTCGGAATCCAGGCACCGGCGCGTGCCGCGGCGGTTCCGCGGCAAGGACGTCTACTGGTGGCTGGACCGGATGGGCCGCTTCGCGCAGACGATCGACAGCTTCCCTGGGCGGCGGTGGCCGCCGTCGACCGTCGTCACCGGCGTGAGCGGCGGCTAAGACGTGCGCCAGATGGCCGCGGACGGCATCCGGGTGCTCGGTCGGGTCGTCGCTGCCTCCGACGGCGCGTTGGCCGTGGCGAGGAACGCGAACGAGATCCTCGACGAGGCCGACGCGGCGTTCGCCGGCTTCCTGGCCGCCGTCCGCGAGTTCGCGGCCGCGAACCCGGATCTGGGCCTCGCCGCGGAGGAGCCCACCGGGTCAGCGGACCTGGCGGCCACGGTCGCCGAGGTCGACTCCCTCGACCTGCGGCGCGAGAGCGTCGCGGCGATCGTCTGGGCAACCGGCACTACGCCTGGCTGCGAGTCCTCGTCTGGGGTGCCCGGGGCCGGCCCCTCCAGCAGCGCGGGGTCACCCCGGTGCCGGGGCTCTACTTCCTGGGCCTGCACTGGATGCACACGTTCAAGTCCGGCCTGTTCGCCGGCGTCGGCAGCGACGCGGAGTACCTCGTCGAACACATGAGTCTCATGACGGGAGATTGACTAAGTCGGCGGTCGTCGTTCCGGCAAGCATTTCTGGCTGCTGACTTCATGGCAAAGGGATCACACCGCCCGGTGACCTCGACCTGCCGAAATGGATGAGCCTCATCGTCTGAGCTGCGCGGGTCCGGGCGCTCGCTTCGCCGGGGCGGAGCGGGAGCGTCGGTGGCGCTCAAGCCGTCGTGCCGCTCAGAGTCGCAGCGGGCGCACGCTGCCGCGCTGGCCGTGCTCCCACGGTTCGTCCAGAGCAGGCACCTACGTCCCAGAGATCGAGACGCTCGCAACCACACGCGGAAGCGAAGGCGGGGGAACGCACATGCCCCGGTCCGGGTCGTCGCGGTTCCTGCCAAGGCGAAAGCGGAAGCGCGGCACGGGCGCACCCGGCGTGCCGAGCTGGCACGCCCGATCACTTGCCGACGGCGTCGCAAAACCGTCGCGTGTCGGCGAGTTGCTCATAACGCGACACGCGACCATCGCTGACCGTCCAGATGTGTACGAAGCGTGCATCGACCGGCCCGGCCGCGCCGGTACCTCCGTGCCGCCCGCGCGCCATCACGCGAGTATCGTCGATAGCGAGGATCTCGTCTGGATCGGCAGTGAACCCCTCCACGTCCGCGAGGATCGGTTCGAAGACGTTCGCAACGATTGCCTCCCGACCGTGGTAGACCCCCCCGTACGGCATGCCCTCGGACTCGTCCCACTCGATCTCGGGCGTCATCGCCGCGAATACCGCGTCGACGTCGCCGCGGGCGAAGGCGTCATAAACGCCGCGCACAACTTCCACGTTTGCCTGGCTCACCGGCTCCTCCGATCCCCGGCGGTGCGATGGGCCCATCCTCCCTGGCCCGCGGCGGTGCCGTCAACTGGCCGCGCCGTAAACGGCCGGGCAGAGCAAAGCTAAGGGCCCAAGAGCGTCGCGGCCGTCTGGACGAGAGGTGGGAGCGCGAGAAGCGCTCTGACTGGCAACCCGCACCTGCTGCTTTGAGGCACACGCGAGAGCCCGCCGCCCCGTCGAGAGAGTGCTCCTCGCGCAAATCGGCAGTCAGTTCGGGCTCAGTTCGCACAGCCGCGTTTGGTCCGCAGGCGGCGAGCGCTTGCTGTGGTTTCGTGCTCCCGCAGTCCCTGTCCGTGGCAATGCGCGGTGATCGACGCTCGACGGGCTCCCGCTCGCCGCGTCGGCGCTAGAGGCGGCCCGCGCGGGGGCCGGCGTGCGCCTGCTCGAGCGCGCCGCGGACGACCGCCGCCAGGCGCTCGACGGCGGTTTCGAGCTCGGTCTCGGTCAGGTGGCTGAACGACAGCCGCAGTGTGTTGTGGCCGTTGTCGCCGACGTGGAACGGCGGGCCGGGGACGTACGCCACGCCAGCTGCAATGGCAGCCGGGCGCATGTCGAGCGTGTCGAGCTCCTCCGGCAGCGTGAGCCAGGTCATGAAGCCGCCCGTCGGCCTGGTCCAGTCGACCTCCTCGGGCATGTGGCGCGTCAACGCCGCCGACAGCGCCGCCCAGTGCGACGCGTATAGCGCCCTGGCCGCCGGGAGGTGGCGCTCGAAGCCCCCGGCGCGGCCGTACTCCTCGACCAGGCGCTGCCCGAGGCCGCCTGCGCACTGGTCGGTGTTCTGCTTCGCGGCCGAGAGCTCGGCGACCACGTCGGGCGGGCCGGTGGCCCAGCCGAGCCGCACGCCGGGGAAGAAACTCTTGGAGAACGTCCCCGCCTGCAGCACGACGTCCGGCGCGAGCGACCACAGCGACGGCAGGGAGGTACCGTCAAACGACAGCTCCCGGTAGGCGACGTCCTCGAACATCAGCACGCCATGTCGGCGGCAGAGCTCGACCAGCTCGCGGCGCCGGTCGAGCGGCAGCGTCCGGCCGGTCGGGTTCTGATACTCCGGGATCGTGTAGACGAACTTCGGGCGCAGTCCGGCCGCCAGGCGCCCCGCGAGTGCGTCGACGCACAGCCCATCGTCGTCCATCGCGATCGCGACCGCGTCGGCCTCGGCGCCGCCGAAGGCCATCAGCGCGCCGAGATAGCTCGGCGCCTCGACGGCGATCGTGTCGCCGGGATCGATCAGCGCCTGGCACATCAGTGCGATGCATTCCATCCCACCACTGGTGACGATCAGCTCGGCGCGCTTGGGGCGCCTGCCCTGCAGCTGCTGCTGGCGGTCGATCAGGTACTCACGCACGCTCGCGATCCCCTCGCAAGGCGTGTACTGCAGCGCGACGGCGGCGTCCTCGCGCACGAGCCGCGCGGCGATCTCGTCGAGCTCGTCGGTCGGAAAGGTCGCCGGGTTCGGGAAACCGCCCGTCATGGAGAGCACGCCGGGTGGGCTGCCGGCGAGGATCGCGGTCAGCTCGTCGCCGCCGCGCAGGCGCGTCCGGCGCGCGAAGGCATCCGCGAAGTCAGTCATCAACCCGAAACGCCAGCGTGCTGGCCTCGCCGCGGTCGAGCGCCGCGACGTGCTCGCCGTGGTTCGTCAGGCCGTGCAACGCCTCGCCGCGAGCCTGGGCCGCGAGGATCGCGCGCTCGCCACGCCCGATCAGTTCCGCGGACCCCAGCGCGGCCGCGATCCGCTCCGCCGTGGCGATCAGCAGGCCGTCGTCGTCGCCGAACACGATGTCGCCCTGGGACACCTCGACGCCGCCGCAGTCAATCGTCGTCCCGAGCGCGGCCCGCGACACGGCCGTTCCGGATCGCGGCGTCGTGCCGCGCGCGAATATCGGCAGCCCGATACGCCGCAGGCACCGCAGGTCGCGGCAGAACCCGTCGGCGACGATCCCGGCCAGCCCGCGCCGCCGCGCCTCGGTCGCGAACAGCTCGCCGAAGACCGCGCGCGATCTCCCGTTCGACGCGATCACGAGCACGTCGCCAGGCGCGGCCTCGGCGAGCGCGCTCATCACCGGCAGATGGTCATCCTCGGCGACGACCGTGAACGCTGGCCCAGCCATACGCACCTCGGGGATCATCGCCCGGACCGCGGGATCGACCACCGCCAGCGTCTTGTCGGCGTCCGAGAGCGCCGAGACGTCGATTCCCAGCAGCCGCTCAATCAAATCCACGACACTGAGCCTGCCACATGCGCGGCCGCGCTGGCCGTAGCCCTTCCACAAGGCCCGCGCGAATGGTCGACGCGGGTCCACTCGTCGACCTGAGCTCGGCTCTCCGGATCGACTGCCGCCTGTCGCGCATTGCGAGAGCGAGCACCTCTGCCGTGGGACTTCTCATACTCCTCAAACCCGAGCGTGTAGGGACATCCACGCACACCCTCGCGTCCCTGGACGAAGCGGGAGCATGATCCGCGCGAAAGGCAGCGGGACAACCCTCGGCTGCTGGCGATGAGTCCGAGGCGGGTACCGAGTCTGATAGGTAACCGGCCTCGTCACTTCGAGGCTCCAGACAGCGGCGGCGAACGGAGGAGCAGCTTGGCCGAACGAATGATCGAAGCCAACGGCGTCGAGCTGTGCACCGAGGCGTTCGGTGACCCGGCCGACGCACCGATCTTGCTCATCATGGGCATCGGGGCGTCGATGCTCTGGTGGGAGGAGGACTTCTGCTGGATGCTCGCCGGTGCCGGGCGGTTCGTGATCCGCTACGACCACCGCGACACCGGCCGCTCGGTCACTTACGAGCCCGGCCAGCCGGAGTACACGGGGGCCGACCTCACGGCTGACGCCGTCGGCGTGCTCGACGGCTTCGGCATCCCTGCCGCGCACTTGGTCGGCCTCTCGGCGGGCGGGGGGATCGCCCAAGAGGTCGCGCTCGACTCCGCCGACTTGGTGCTCTCGCTCATCCTGATCAGCACCTCCCCCGCAACCCCGAGCGACCACGACCTGCCGCCGCCTACGCCGGAGTTCGGTCGCTTCGTCGCCACGGCCGAGGTCGATCGGTCGAACCCCGACTCCGTCGTCGAATACCTGGTCGATTACTCGCGCATCCTCGCGGGCGGCGAGCGGGCGTTCGACGAGACCCGAGTCCGGGAGCTCGTCCGCCGCGACATCGAGCGGGCGCGCGACTTCGCCGCGGTGCAGAACCACAACCTCATGTCCCACGGCGAAGGATCACCCAAGCCCCTGTCTTCCATCACTTCGCCGACGCTCGTCATCCACGGGACCGCCGACCCGATGTTCCCAATCGAGCACGGCGAGGCGCTCGCAGAAGAGATCCCAGGCGCCCGGCTGCTGCGCCTTGGGGGAGCCGGACACGGGGTCGACAGGGACGACTGGGAAGTCGTCGTCGAGGCGATCCTCGAGCACACCTGATGCGCTCCGGCCTCTACATCCCGCTCTTTGACGAGCTTGCCGACCCCGCGCTCGTCGCCCGCCTGTGCGCCGA
>Ga0081538_10003626_pt1 | contig 14509 bp, 11 predicted proteins | sample TabmetS5T2R1_FD_71022 | JGI IMG/M metagenome (GOLD analysis project Ga0081538, IMG submission 71022) | Tabebuia heterophylla rhizosphere microbial communities from the University of Puerto Rico - S5T2R1 | ecosystem: Host-associated > Plants > Roots > Rhizosphere ... | reverse complement strand
TCGCCTCGTTCTTCGCCGGCCCCGTCGCCACCGTCGTGCTCGCCGTCGCCGCGCCGCCCCTTGCCCGCGTCGCGCTCCGGTTCGGCCCCGCGGAGTACTTCTCGCTCGTTGTGCTCGGGCTGCTGGCGTCGATCGCGCTGGCCCGCGGCTCCACCCTGAAGGCGCTGGCGATGATCGTCCTCGGGGTCCTGCTGGGGACGGTGGGGCAGGACATCTACACCGGCACGCCCCGGTTCGTGTTCGGGGTCCGCGAGCTGTACGGCGGCCTCAACTTCGTCTCGGTGGCGGTCGGGATGTTCGGCGTGGCCGAGATCCTCCGCAACCTCGAGGACGAGCGAGCCCGCGAGGTCGTGGTCGAGAAGGTGAAGAACCTCTGGCCGACACGGGAGGACCTGCGCCGCATGGTGGCGCCGGTGCTGCGGGCGACCGGGCTCGGATCGGCGCTCGGCATCCTGCCCGGCGGCGGCCATGTGCTCGCCGCCTTCGCCTCCTACTCGGTCGAGAAGCGCGTGTCGAAGCGCCCGCAGGAGTTCGGACACGGGGCGATCGAGGGCGTGGCCGGTCCGGAGTCGGCCAACAACGCCGCCGCGCAGACCTCGTTCATCCCCCTCCTGACCCTCGGCCTGCCGGCCCATCCGGTGATGGCCCTCATGATCGGCGCGTTCATCATCCAGGGCATCACCCCGGGCCCGGACGTGATCACCGAGCAGCCGGCGCTCGTCTGGGGGCTCATCGCCTCGATGTGGGTCGGCAACGTCCTGCTGGTGATGCTGAACCTGCCCCTCATCGGCGTGTGGGTGAGGATGCTGACGATCCCGTACCGGGTCCTGTTCCCCGCGATCATCGTGTTCGCGGCCATCGGCACCTTCTCGCTGGGGTTCAACCCCTGGCACGTGTACGCGATCGCCTTCTTCGGGATCCTGGGGTACGTCCTCGTCAAGGTCGGCTGCGAGCCCGCGCCGCTCCTGCTGGGCTTCGTCCTCGGACCCCTGCTGGAGGAGAATCTCCGGCGGGCGCTGATCATCTCGCGCGGTGACCCCACGGTGTTCGTCACCCGGCCGATCTCGGCCGTTCTCCTGGTCGTCGCGGTCGGCGCCGTGGTCCTGGCGGTGCTCCCGGCGATCCGCACGCGCCGAGAGGTCGTCTTCCAGGAGGAGCTGTAGGCCGTCGCCGGACGGCCCAGGGCGATCGTCCGGGCCGAGGGGCTATACTGGCCGTAGGGTCATGACTGCGCTGGTGAACGGCCTCCTGTGGTTCGGGATGTTCGCCATCCCGATGCTGATCGTCGTCATCCTGCGGCGTCTCGGCCGCCGGCGCGGCTTCAACGAACGCTACTGGCTCGGCGACCCAACCCAGGATCCCGACTACCGACGGTGGCAATAGGCCACGGCTACCGCACCGTGAACGACCGGGTCATGGTGGCGCTGGAGCTGTCGCCGGCGTAGACGTCGATCCGGCCCGGCTCGACGACGAACCTGCCCCGGTTGTCGTAGAAGCCGAAGTCGCTCTTGTCGAGGGTGAAGGTGACGGCGCGGGAGGCGCCCGGGTCCAGGGCCACGCGCTCGAAGCCGCGGAGGCGGCGGACCGGCTGGGAGATGCTGGCCACCGGGTCGTGGAGGTAGAGCTGCACGACCTCGTCGCCCCGGCGGCGGCCGGTGTTGGTCACCGTCACCGACGCCCGGAGGCTGCCGTTCCTGGACACGGTCGCGGCGCTCAGCCGGAGGTCCGAGACCTCGAAGGTGGTGTAGCTGAGGCCGTGGCCGAACTCGAACAGCGGCGAGCAGCTGGGGATGTCGCGGTGGCGTGAGACGTACTTCTGCTCGGGGTCGCAGGGTCGGCCGGTCGGCTCGTGGTTGTAGTAGATCGGCACCTGGCCGAGCCGGCGCGGGAACGAGACCGGGAGCTTGCCGCCCGGGTTGACCTTGCCGAAGACGACGTCGGCGACCGCCGGGCCCGCCTGCACGCCCGGGAACCAGGCCTCCAGGATCGCCGGGGCGTCGTCGACCACGTTCTCGAGCGCGAGCGGGCGGCCGTTGAACAGCACCACCGCGACCGGCTTCCCGGTCGCCCTGATCGCCCGGAGCAGCTCCTCCTGGCGGCCCGGGAGGTCGAGGGTGCTGCGGGCCGCCGCCTCGCCGCTCATCTCCCGCGTCTCGCCCAGGGCGAGCACGACCTGGTCGGCCGCCCTGGCGGTGGCCACCGCCTCGGCGAACCCGGCGTCGGAGCCGCAGCCCTCGGGATCGGTGGTCGGCGGCTCGGCGTTGGAGAGCTTGCAGCCCTGGGCGTAGGTGGCGCCCGGGCTCTGCTGTCGGATGCCGTCAAGGACGCTGACCGCGTCGGCGTCGCGGCCCGCGCCCCACCACGGGCCGAGCATGTCGTGCTGGTCGTCGGCGAGCGGCCCGATCACCGCCGTCTTCCTGGCCGGGTCCAGGGGCAGGACCCCGCCCGCGTTCTGGAGCAGCACCATCGAGCGGCCGGCGGCCCTGCGGGCGGCCGCCACCGCGTCGGGCTTGAGCATCTCGGCCTCGGCCCGCTCCGGGGCGACGGGCGCGTACGGGTGCTCGAACAGGCCGGCGCGGAACTTGACCCGCAGGATCCGGCGGACCGCGTCGTCGATCCGGCGCATCGAGATGCGGCCCTGGGCGAGCAGCCGGGCGCCGAAGTCGCGGATGAGCGTGCTGGTCATCTCGGAGTCCACGCCGGCGTTGAGGGCCAGGGCGGCGGCGTCGGGGCCGTCGGCGGCGACCCCGTGCCCGCACGGGCCGGTGTCGGGGTTCCGGGGTGGGCAGGCGCGCAGCTCGGCCACGGCGGTCCAGTCGCTCTCGACGAACCCGTCGAAGCCCCACTCGCCCTTGAGGATCCCGTTCATGGTCTCGTCGTTGCCGCAGCCCGGCACGCCGTTGATGGCGTTGAACGAGCACATGGCCGTGTCGGCGCCGGCGTCGATGGCGGCCTTGAACGGCGGCAGGTAGAGGTTGCGCAGCCGCTGGGTGGACATGTCGGTGGTGTTGTAGTCGCGGCCGCTCTCGGGCTGGCCGTAGGCCACGAGGTGCTTGGGGCTGGCCACCAGCTTGTCGCGGGCGCTGTAGTCGGCTCCCTGGATGGCCTTGACCCGCGCCGCCCCGAGCACCGAGTTCAGGTAGGGGTCCTCCCCGGCGGCCTCGGCGATCCGGCCCCAGCGGGGCTCATGGGACACGTCGACCATGGGCGCGTAGGTCTGCTTGAGCCCGACCACGGCCGACTCGCGCGCCCCGTACCGGTGGTCGTCGAAGGCCACGCGCGGGTCGAAGCTGGCCCCGGCGCCCAGCGGGATGGGGAAGATGGTGCGGAAGCCGTGGATGGTGTCGAAGGCGAACAGGATCGGGATCTTGAGCCGCGACTCCTCGACGGCGATGCGCTGGAGCTCCCTGATCCGCGCCGGGTCGGTCACGCTCAGGACCGAGCCGAGGCCCCTGCGGACCTCGTCCTCGGTGACCATGAAGTCCGGCAGCAGCTGGATCTGCTCCAGCTTCTCCTGGAGCGTCATCTTCGAGAGCAGGTCGTTCACCCGCCGCTCGACGCCGCGGTCGGCCCCCTGCCGCACCGGCTGCAGCGACCGCTCGTCGCTGGACTGGGTGCCGGCCACGACGCCACCGGCGGCCGCCAGGACGAGCGCCAGGACGGGCAGGATGACCGAGGCCCTGAACCTGAACCTCCGCATGGGCTCCTCCTTGTGCGGCAAGCCGGTGGAGCGAGGGTGGGCTGGCGAGGCGGAAGTAACATAGTCGCCCAAACCACCCGAAACAAGATGCCTGAGCGTCGGGGCGGCGGTTGCGTAAGGTCGTCAGGCCATCGCCCAGCCAGGAGCGCCGCCAATGCCGCCTCGCGACGAGCAGCCGCCCAGCCTGCCCCGGCCATGGGGCCGGGTCTCCACCATCCGGCTGGAGGCCTTCAGCGACGGCGTGTTCGCCATCGCCGTCACCCTCCTTGCCCTGCAGCTGCATCCGCCCGACCTGGCCGGCGCCGGCACGGTCGGGGCGGTCCTGCACGCCCTGGGCCGGGAGGTCCGACCGTTCGGCTTCTACGCGATCGCGTTCCTGCTGACCGGAGGGCTGTGGGTCGAGCACCATCAGCTGCTGGATCCCCTGGAGACCCACGGCCGGCGCCTGCCCCGGGTCAACCTGTTGTTCCTGCTGACCGTCTCGCTCCTGCCCTACTGGGTGAACGTGATGGCCACCTACCCGAACAACAGCGCCGCGGCCGGGCTGTTCATCCTCTGGCTGGGGGTGGCGCAGTTCGCCTTCACGCTGGTGTGCCTGCTCGTCCGGCGCGAGCTGGCCCCGGGGCCGGGCATCGACGAGCTCGTTGTGCCCAAGGTGATCCGCGGCACGATCGCGGCGGTCCTGCTGGCCGCGCTCGGGCTGCTCCTCGTCGCCCAGGTCCCGGTGCCCGACTCCCTCATCATCGCCTGGCTGGCCCTGCTGGTGCTCGGGGGCCGCACGGCGGTCGGGATGTGGTCGTCCCGGCACCGGCGCCGGAGCGGCTAGACAGCGTCGACGGGCCGGTTGGTTCAGCCGTCGTCCCGGAGCCTGGCGTAGAGCACCCCGTCGTGCCAGCGTCCACCGTCGAAGGCCAGGCCGCGCATGACGCCCTCCCGGCGGAACGCGATGCGCTCCAGCGCTCTCTGTTCGGCGATGTTCTCCACATTGGTGATCGCCTGAAGTCGGTTGGCCAGCGTCGTGGCGAACAGGTACTCGACGAGGAGCCGTTGCGCGGCCGTCCCACGGCCCTGGCCGCGGTGCTCGGGGAACAGCAGGGCGCCGATCTCCAGGCAGCCGGCCTCTGGCCCACCGGTCGGGATGCTGCGCCAGGCCACGATCCCGGCCAGGGTCCCGTCGGGGAGGGTGACGGCCAGTTGGCTGGAGTCGGCGCCGAGCCAGCCGTCCTCCTCCCAGCGGCGCCGCCGGGCCTGCGGGCTGCGGAAGCTGGAGGAGAGGTAGGGACCCCTGGAGGATGGGTCGGTGTCGAACCGACGCAGGGCGTCGAGGTCGGGTTCCTCGATCGGCCGCAGCCGCACGAGCGTCTCGGGCATAGGGTCATCATTGCCCGGGGCGGCTGACAAGGCGAACCCGCGGCGGGGTCCTTGTGTCCTACGCTGACGGGCCGAACCGGCTGACCTGGAAGCCGCGAACCGGTGGGGGTGGCCGGCCGGTGGCGATCCAGGTGGCCAGGGCCTGCCCGGTGGCCGGGGCCAGGAGCAGGCCGGTGCCGTCGTGGCCGGCGCTCACCCAGGCGTTGCCCAGGCCGGGGACGCGGTCGATGACCGGCTGGCCGTCGGCCGTGGCCGGCCGGAAGCAGCACCAGCGCAAGCCCATGCGGGCCGCTCGGGCGGCCGGGAGCAGCTCGCCCAGCCGCCGCCGGATGGCCTGGACCACCTCGCCGCGGACCGTTGGCGAGGGGTCGCCCTCCTCCCGGGTCCCGCCGGCCAGCAGGGCGCCGTCGTGGAGCGACCCGATGCCAAGACCCGGAACATGGACCCAGCACCGTAGGTGGAACCCGACCGGCTCGGTCACCACCAGATGGCCCTTGACCAGCCGTTGCGGCACCGGCACCCAGGGCGCCGGAGCGAGTCCGGTGGCGAACACCACCACCCCTGGATCCAGGGCACCGGCGGTGGTGTGCACCCGCACGATCCGGCCGCCGGCCACCTCCAGGTCGAGCATGGCCACCCCGGTGGCCAGGCTGCCGGCCCGGCGGGCCAGGGCGACGGCCAGGCGCAGGGGATGCACTCGGGCCTGGTCCCGGGCGAGCAGGGCCGCCGGCATCGACACCAGCTGCGGGACCAGATCGGCCACCCGGCCGGCATCCAGCAGCTCGACCTGGGGCCAGGGACGAAGCCCCGCTGGCGGCCCCTCGGGAAACAGGAGCAGCCCAGGCGACTCCCGGAGCAGCGTTGGGTCGTCCCACTCCTGGGCGAGGCGGCGGTACAGGGCCAGGCTGGAGCGGGCCAGCGCCACCAAGGCCGGCGGATCGGTCAGCTGATGCAGCTCGGGGGCCAGCACCCCGCCGGCGCCGCCCGAGGCGGCCCAGGCCAGCCGGCTCCGCTCGATCAGCAGCACCCGCCCGAGCCTGGCCGCTCGGCAGAACAGCGCCGCGGCCAGGCCCATCACCCCGCCGCCGACCACCAGGACGTCCGGGTGGCGGTCCAGGTCATCGGGGACCCCGGGGTGCAGGGCGACCCGGTCGGCCGGGTCAAGGGTGGCCGCCCACAGCGGCGCCCACCCATTCCCAGGGCGACCGGCCTCGACCGCCGTACCCACAACATCCATCATGCCCCGGCGGCGCCGAGCTAGAAGGAGAGCTTGCGGGTCTCGGCCATGGCTACCGTCCCGGCTTCCTGGCGTGGAACACGCTGGACAGGTCGCGGACGGCGGCGTCGCGGGTGCTGAGCGGGGCCAGGTGGAAGCGGCGCTCGATGGTGGCCAGGACCGAGGTGGTGTCGTGCTGGGTATGGTCGACCACGAACCGGTGGCGCAGGAGCGGCGAGATCACCAGGGCCGGGATGCGGGTGCCGGGGCCGAAGACGTCGTGGGGGCCGCGCCTGCCGCCCTGGCCGGGTGGGGTCACGTGGTCCCACTGGCCGCCGAACTCGTCGTAGGTCACCACGACCATGGTGTCCCTGGCGCAGCGGCTGTTCCGGACCGCCTCGAGCAGGTCGACCAGGTGCATGCTGCCCGCGGTCGCGCTGGCGTAGCCGGGGTGCTCGTTCTCGGCCCCGACCGGCTTGATGAAGCTGACCGGCTTGAGGTTGCAGGCCTTGTCCGAGGAGCGGGCGAGCTCGAGGAACTCCTGCTCGTCGTGCAGGTGGGCGGTCCTGGCGGCGGTGCCGGGGGCGAAGCTCCGGTAGTAGTTGAACGGCTGGTGGTGGAACTGGAACAGCTTGTCCGGGCAGTTGGGGAACACCGCGTTGGCCAGGGCGTCGGGGTCCGAGCAGGTCGGCCCGGGGCCGTTGGTCCAGCCGGGGCCGTCGACATCGCCGTTGGCGTTGGACCAGCCGCCCGAGTACCAGGCCCAGTCGACGCCGGCCTCGCTGAGCCGGTCGCCGATGGTGGGCGCGGTCTGGGGCGGGAGCCGGCGGGTGACCGGCGTGCCGGGCGCGTACGGCTGGTAGGCGGGCTGGACGGTGTTGACCGCGTAGTCGCCGCACAGCACCCCCGGCGGGGTCGGGGGCACCCCCGCCGGCGGGTCGCAGGAGGCGGTCAGGGCCAGGTCCTTGACCGCACCGTCCAGCGGCGAGGTGTACAGCGGGTAGTTGGTCGGCATCCCGTTGGCGTCCACCACCGAGTGCAGGTCGTCCGCGCCGCCGTCGTTGACGGCCCCCGGCCAGACCGGGTTGCTGGCCGCGATCAGCCACTGGTGGTTGAGGAACGAGCCCCCGAAGGCGGCCTGGAAGAAGTTGTCGGCGATGGCGTAGCGGGGGTGGCCGGGCCGGTGCAGGTACCGGTAGATGGGCAGGGCCCGGGTGTCGTAGACGCCCATGGCCAGCCCGACCGCGTCGCTGCCGGTCACATAGCGGTTCTGGCGGCCGTCGTTGAGCTGGTACTGCTCCTGGTAGAAGCGGTGGACCAGGTCGCGGGTGCAGCCGCCGGGCAGGCCGCTGCCGTTCGGCACCCCGTTGGGGGCGAAGACGCCCGGCGGCGGGCAGGTGGTGGCCGTGGGCGGGATGTAGTCGTCGATGGTGAAGGGCCGGTTGCGGAAGTGGCTGGAGAACGCCGTCGCGGTGGTGGTGTCGGTGCACCGGACCGACAGCGGCGGCGAGGTCAGGTTGACGTCGTTCTGGAGCAGGCACCGGTAGGGGTCGCCGGCCTGGTTGACCTGGACGGTGCGGGACCTGGGGGCGTCACGCAGGCCGTTGACGCCCTCCCACCTGCCGTACAGGTTGTCGAAGCTGTGGTTCTCCTGGTAGATGACCACGATGTGGTTGGTCCGCGAGAGGCCGCCCCTGCCTGAGCCGTAGGCGGGCGACCCGCCCATGGCCGTGGCCAGGGCCAGCGCCAGCAGGGCGAGCAGGGACAGGATCCGCAGGCGTCGCTGCATGACAGACCTCCCGCGCAAACCGCACATACTGGAATGCGCGGGTAGGATGGCGCCTGCCACCCGGCGCGTCAACGACTTCAGCGCGGACTGAGTGCCTTCTCCCGCTCCCGGGCCGGCCTGGGGGCCCGCAGGAACAGCCAGGCCACCGTGATCAGGAACCCCAGGTAGGCGACCACCTGCTCGATCGAGGGGCGGGGGTCCCAGCCGAACATGGCCCCGAGGAACCGGCCCGACTCGGTGCTCACGGTCAGCCAGCGGTAGGCGGTCAGGTCGTAGACGTTGTTCCAGACGGTGCCGAGGTCGCCGGCGGCCTGGAGCCACAGGACGGTCCGTGAGACCAGGCCGGCCGCGAAGACGATCAGGACCAGGCCGGTGACGGTGAAGAACTGGCGCATGGGCAGGCGCCGGCCGCCCAGCACGACCAGGAAGCCGAGCACCGAGGCGGCGGCCAGGCCGATGAGGGCGCCGACCAGGACCGCCCAGCCGTCCTCGGTGGTGGCCGCGGCGAGCATGAACAGGGCCGCCTCCAGGCCCTCGCGGGCCACGGCCAGGAACGCCACCCCCATGACGGCCAGACGGACGTCCCCGCCGGCGGCGATGGCCTGGTCCACGCTGCCCTGGAGCTCGCCCTTGATCCGGTGGGCCTGGCGCCGCATCCAGAAGATCATCCAGGTCAGGACGACCACCGCCAGCAGGGACACGGCCGCGAAGGCGAGCAGCCGGGGCCTGCCGACCAGGTTCTGGATGGTGAGGTGGACCACGATCCCGGCGCCGACCGACAGGGCGCCGGCCGCGGCGATGCCCTGCCACATCGGCCCCACCAGGTCGGGGCGGCCGATCCGCCGGATGTAGGCGTAGACGATGGCCACCACCAGCGCGGCCTCGAAGCCCTCGCGGAGCATGATCAGCAGCGCGGTCAGCACGCTCGGCCCTCCAACGACGCGGGATCCAGAGTTAGGGAAGCCTAACAGATCTCGCGGTAGCGGCGGCGGGCCCGCTCGATGACGGCCACGACCTCGGCCCGCTGGCCGTCGCCGGCGAACCGGCCGTGCTCGCCCACCATGGCCTCGAAGCGGTCCAGCCAGTCCAGCAGCCAGCGGGCGCTGGCCGGGCGGCGGACCGGCCGGCCGTCGACCTCGACCCAGACCGGGCTGGTGTGGGCGAACACCACCGGGCCCAGGACCGACGGGTGGCCGGGGCCGCGGGCCACCGCGCACAGCCACGCCGACCCGTCGACCTCGACGTCGGTGTCGATCGCCGGCGCCGCTCCCCCGCCGGCCTCGGCGGCGGCCAGGACGCCGTCGGGGCCGACCAGCTCCAGGCGCTCGACCCCGAGCCCCCGGCAGCGGACGGTCACCGGCAGCCGCCGGCCCCCGGTGGCTTCGACCGGGTCGCCCGGCGCCCGGCCGTCGACCAGCAGCTCGAGGAACGGGCCGTTGGTGGCCAGGGTGCGGCCGGCCCGGACGGCGTCGGCGAAGGCGGCGACCGACAGGGGCGCGCCCCGCAGGTCGGCGTAGACCCGCGCCCACCCCGGCGGGTTGGACAGCAGCGGGCCCCGGGAGAAGGAGAGCCACACGTCGGTGCCGGCGGTGGCGGCCAGCCGCAGCCCGCAGCTGAGCAGGTGGTGGTACAGGACGGCCGTGCCCTCGACGTCGCTGGGGCCGATGAGGTCGACCGAGTCGACCAGGCCGAGGGCGGCGTCGGCGACCAGCTCGCGGGCCTCCACCGACCGGGGGACGGCGAACGCCTCGGCCGGGGTGCCGTCCGACAGCGGCGAGAACACCGGGTGGGTGTAGCCGACGGCGGCTCCCAGCCCCCGGAACTCCCGGCAGGCGTCGGCGTTGGGCGGCCAGTCGTGCGGCTGGTCGGACCCGTCGTGGCCGCTGTGGTAGCGGGCCGGCCGGCCGGTCAGGCCCAGGCCGTGGAAGTGGCCGAGCAGGTCGTTGCGGAACTCGACCGAGAAGCGGGCCACCCGGTCCCCGGCCGTCCACGGCAGGTCGTCGCCCACGGTGGCCTCGAAGGCCTCCCGGTCATAGACCCGGGTGCGGCCGATGTTGCCGGCCACCAGGCTCATGAGGTGCAGGCCCTCCCCCAGCTGCATGCCGGCGGCGTCGTCGGGCCCGCACACCTGGTCGCCCGAGTAGTTCATGTGGACATGCAGGTCGCCGCCGTACCAGCCGCGGGCCGCGGTCTCGTACAGCCGCGCCGGCTCCAGCTCGACCTCGGCGGTGTCCCCGGCCCGGGGGGTCAGGGTCGTCTCGGCGGTGGCGAACTCCATGCCCCGGGTGCAGCTGACGGTGAGGGGCACGGCCGGGACCTCCAGCTCCAGGTCGTTGCCGTGGAACAGGGGCCGGTCGTGGAAGTCCCATTTGGGCAGGCACCCCTCGGGGAACCAGGCGCCGCCGCGGTCGTCCACCACCGTCCAGCGGCTGGGCGCGGCGGCCCGCAGCCGCAGCCGGGCCCGGCCGGCCGGCCGGGCCGCCGGGGCCGCGGCCCCGCCCACCGGCAGCGGCCCGGGGCCGGTCACCGCCCGGGTGACCAGCTCGACCCCGCCCGCCGGGACCGGCACCGGGACGCCGTCGACCTCGACCCGGGTCGCCCGCTCCAGGTGGCTGTCGAGCAGGACGGCCACCTCGACGCTGCCGCCCTCCAGGGCATAGGGCGCCGGCCCGGCCCGCAGCCGCAGCCCGGCACCCTCCAGCGAGGCCACCACCAGGCCGGCCGGCAGGGGCTCGGTGAGGCAGGCCCGGACGGTGGCCGGCCAGTCGCCGGCCTGGAGGGAGAAGGCCGCGGCCAGCAGCCGCCCCCCCAGCCAGCGGCCGTAGGGCTGGGCGGCGGCGTAGGCGTCGCTCTCGCCGCCCCAGTCGGCCGGCCGCTCGGCGGCCAGGGCCCGGTAGGACTCGAGCATGGCCGCCACCTGGGGCGGCAGCCGGTCAGCGGCCGGCGGGTCGCAGCACAAGGCGGGCGCCGGCGGGCCGGCCGGCGCGGACGGCGGGCACCGGGCCTACTCCTGGATGACCGACAGGACGTTGCCGGCCGGGTCCTGGAACCAGGCGATGGGCGGGCCGGCGCCGCGGAGGATGCCCCGCTCGTCCTGGTCGAAGCCCTGGTAGCGCTCGAAGCGCACGCCCCGCTCGGCCAGGGCGTCCACGGTGGCCTCGATGTCGTCCACCGGGAAGTTGAGGATGGTGTAGGTCGCCGGGGTGTGGTCGGGCTTGAGGTAGACCAGGACGGTGCGGTCCCCGCCGACGTGCAGGTTCAGGGAGCCGTCCTCGTCCTCCACCCGCAGCCCCAGGGTCTCGCCATAGAACCGCCTGGCCTGCTCCAGGTCGGGCACGGCGAAGCCGCTGAAGGCCTTGCTGTCCGCGAGCATGGCTGCTCCTCTCTGGTTGGGCCCGCCCGGCCGTCGCGGGCCGCCCGCCGGCAACCATATCGCCCCGGTGTCACCGCGCCGAGAGGCGCAGGAACCGGATGCCCGGCACCACCCGCAGGGCCGGCCGCAGCGGCGCCGGCAGCAGCGGGGCGGCCCCGGCGGCGTCCAGCAGCCGCGGGTCGGCCAGCTCGAAGCTGCGCCCGCCCCGCCGCAGGGTGGCCCGGCCGGCGTGAAGGACGTTGCGGACCCAGTCGCGGCGGGTGCCGTAGGGCAGCGAGACCAGGAAGCCGTCAGCCAGCGGCAGGGGCAGCACCGGGGTCCGGTACCGGCGGCCCGACCGGCGGCCCTGGTGGACCATGCAGGCCACCGGGGACAGCCGCCGCCCGGCGATCTGCCCGATGACCCGGTTGGGCAGCCGCCGGTTGAACCGGGCCAGCCGGTCGGCCAGGTCCACGGCCGGCATCGGCTAGGTGGCGCCGGTCATCGCGGCCGTCTTGAGGGCGCCGTCGGTGACGTTCCACTTGGTGAGGACGCGGTCGTAGCTGCCGTCGGCGATGATCTCGCGCAGGGCCTCCTGGAGGACCGAGGCGAGCTCGGCGTCGTCCTTGCGCAGGCCGATGCCGTAGGGGCCGGGGTCGATCTGCTCACCCACGACCTGGAAGTCCCGGCCCTGGCCGGAGACCTTGGCGTTGTAGGCGGCGACCGGGAAGTCGGCCAGGGCGGCGTCGGCCCGGCCGAACTTGACCTCCAGGACCACCTGGGTGCCGCTGGCCAGGGAGCGGGCCTTGATGCGGCGGGCGCCGCAGCGGCGCTGCTGGGCGGCGACCAGCTCCTCGTGGATGGTGCCGGCCTGGAGGGTGACGGTCTGGCCGCACAGGTCGGCCAGGGACCCGATCCGCTCCGGATTGCCCCTGGCGACCAGGATCGAGGTGCCGGCCTGGAAGTACTCGAGGAAGCTGATCTCCCTGGCCCGCTCGGGGGTGGCGGTCATGGAGGAGATGATCGCGTCGAACTTGTCCGCCTGGAGGGAGGGGATCAGCTGGTCGAAGGCGGTGTTGACGAAGGTGAAGCGGACCCCCAGCTTGCGGCCGAGCTCGGTGGCCAGGTCGGGGTCGATGCCGCGGACCTGGGGCTCGGGCTCGCCCACGGGCCGGTCGAGCACGTCGGGGGCGAAGGCGTCGTAGAACTCCACCGGCGCATAGGAGACGTCCGAGCCGACCCGGATCTCGCGGGCCGTCTGGATCCGCTGGGGCAGGCGCCGGCCGAGGTCGGTCAGGCCCTCGGTGGCGGCCTGGGGCTCGCCGGGCCGGCCGGGCTCGCCGCGGCCGGTGCAGCCGGCGGCCAGCAGGGCCACGGCCAGCAGGGCCAGCACCGGCGCGGCCCTGCGTCGCCGTCCCATGGCGCCTCGATGGCCTTGCACGATCCCCCGCATCTGTGAAAGCTTCGGTTGCTGAAGACACGAAGCCTACTACGGTCCCCGCCGGCTCCGTGTCACTCGACCCGTCGTCCCCATGAAAGCTGGGTCGGTGCTCGGCAACCTGTCCCTCCGTCCCAAGATCGCCCTGATCCTGCTGCTGCCCGTCGCGGCCCTGCTGCTGCTGGCCGGCCTCCGGATCGGGTCGAGCGTGTCCACCAGCCGGCAGGCCGCCCAGGTGCGCGGCCTGACCGAGTTCGCCCTGCGCGGCACCGCCCTGGCCCACGAGCTGGAGCGCGAGCGCGGCCTGACCCTGGGCGGGCTGCTGGCCGACCGGCCCGGCTCGGGCCTGCGCGAGCAGCGGACCGCCACCAACCGGGCCCTGGCCGCCTACCGTGACAGCGCCGCCGACCTGGACACCGGGGCGCTGGCCCCGGCCACCGCCGAGAAGCTGGCCTCGGCCCGCAACCGGCTGGACGGGCTGACCGACCTGCGTCGGGACGTGAACCGGGGGGCGATCGCCCCGGCGGCTGCCCTCGACGCCTACAACACCACCATCGCCGACCTGCTCAACACCAACCGCGGCCTGGCCTCGGGGATCGCCGACCCCCAGCTCGCCCAGAAGGTGGGGGCGTTCGTGGCCGTGTCCCGGATCAAGGAGCTGGCCGCCCTGGAGCGGGAGCTGATCTCGGAGGTGCTGGACCGCGGCCGCTTCGCCCCCGGCCAGTTCCGGCGGTTCACCTCGACCCTGGCCACCCGGGCGGTGCTGCTGTCGGAGTTCCGGGCCACCGCCGACGACGCCCAGCGGGCCGTCTTCGTCGACACCCTGGTCGGCCCGGAGGTCCAGCGGGCCAGGGAGCTGCAGGCGGCGGCCGTGGCCGGGGAGGGCGCGGCCAGCCTCGACCTCGACCCGGCCGAGTGGTGGACGGTCAACTCGGCCGAGATCGACCTGCTGCGCCGGGTCGAGGAGCGGCTGGGCGCGGCCGCGGTCGACGCCAGCCGGGCCGACGAGACCGCCGCCCGCACCCGGGCCGCGGTCGACGCCGCCGGCGTCCTGCTCGTCCTGGTCCTGGCCGTCGGCCTGTCCCTGGTGGTCGTCCGCTCGCTGCTGCGGCCCCTGGGCCTGCTGCGGTCCTCGGCCGAGGAGGTCGCCCACAGCCAGCTCCCCGGCGTGGTCGAGCGGCTCCAGCGGGCCGAGCCGGTCGACCTGAACGCCGAGACCCGACCCATCGGCATCCCCGACCGCGACGAGGTGGGCCAGGTGGCCAGGGCCTTCGACGCCGTCCACTCGACCGCGGTGCGGGTCGCGGCCGAGCAGGCGGCCCTGCGCCGCAGCGTGGCCGACATGTTCCTGAGCCTCGGGCGGCGGCTCCAGGCGCTGGTCCACCGGCAGCTGGAGCTGCTGGACGAGCTGGAGCGCACCGAGGCCGACCCCCAGCAGCTGCGCAGCCTGTTCCGCCTCGACCACCTGGCGACCAGGATGCGCCGCAACGCCGAGAACCTGCTGGTCCTGTCGGGGGCCGAGCCGGTCCGGCGCTGGAGCGACCCGGTGCCGCTGCCCCGGGTGATCCGGGCCGCCTCGGCCGAGATCGAGGACTACAACCGGGTCGGGGTCATGCCCATGGCCGACGTGCGGGGGGTCGGCC
>Ga0081538_10003625_pt1 | contig 14514 bp, 15 predicted proteins | sample TabmetS5T2R1_FD_71022 | JGI IMG/M metagenome (GOLD analysis project Ga0081538, IMG submission 71022) | Tabebuia heterophylla rhizosphere microbial communities from the University of Puerto Rico - S5T2R1 | ecosystem: Host-associated > Plants > Roots > Rhizosphere ... | reverse complement strand
GTGGACGGGGTGGCGCTCGCGACGGCCGACCTCGTGCTGAACTCCAAGACCGCGGGCGAGGTCGTCGACCGGCTGGCCGACAGCCCGCTCTTCGAGCGGGCGGTGGGCCGAGCCCTGGCCGGGCCGCTGGTCGAGGCCGTCAGCCGCGACGTGGTCCGCTACGCGGTCCTTGACCGCGTGGCCGACACGATTCTCGAGGGCGATGCCCTCGAGTCCGTGCTCGAGCGCGTCGACGCGGCCGAAGTGCCGCGCCGCGTGGTCGACCGGATGCTGGTCGACGGCATCGTCGAGCAGACGACCGTGCGCATTCTCGAGGGGTCGGAGCTCGAGCGGGCGGTCCAGACGGCGCTCGACAGCGCCGCGGCGGAGCGTCTCGTAAGACAGGTGATCGAGAGCAGGCTGCTCGACGAGGCCGTGGACCGGCTCCTCGAGAGCGAGGACCTCTGGCTGCTGGTCGAGGAGATCGCGCGCAGCCCGGCCGTGACCGAGGCGATCACCCAGCAGAGCATGGGATTCGCCGACCAGGTCGCGGATGGTTTCCGAGGGCGGTCCCGGCGCGCGGACGACTGGCTGGAGCGCGCCGCGCGGCGCGCGCTGCGCCGCGCGCCGGCCGACGACGAGCCCGCGGCGCCGGGGGTTCCTCCATCGTGACCTCCATGGCCGACCGATCACCGGCAGCGGCGCGGACGGGAGACCGCGCGCAGGTCGTCGCCACGCGGGTTCATGGCAAGCCGGCGCCGCCTGCGCTCAAATACCAGGGGCTCGTCACCCGCGGGATCGCGTTCACCATCGACGCCCTCGTGGTCAACGCGGTCGCTGTCGTTGTGGCGGCAGCCGTCGCGCTCACCCTGTCGGCGCTGTCGCTGCCCAGCGGCCTGGAGACCGCGCTCGTCGCCGCCGGGGCCTGGCTGTTCCTGCTTTGGAGCGCCGCCTACTTCGTGGTCTTCTGGTCCTCGACAGGTCAGACGCTCGGCAACCGCGCCATGGAGATCCGGGTCGTCCGGGAGGACGACGGCGGCGAGCTGCAGCCGTGGCGGGCGCTGCTGCGGCTCTTCGGCCTGATGCTGGCAGCGCTGCCGCTCTTCCTCGGCTTCCTGCCGATCCTCCTGACCGAACGCCGCCGCGGGCTGCAGGACGTGATCGGCGGCAGCGTGGTGGTAGGCGTCCCGGAGGCACCTCGGCCCCGGCCGGGGGACGAGCGGGAGTAGAGGAGCTCGTCTTCCCGGTGTTCGAAATCTGACGCGCGCCGCCCCGCTGGTTCTCCTACGACCCTACAGTCCCAGGATCAGGTGGCCGCCGGTCTGGAGCTGATTTCACCCGAGGTTCGACGCTTCCTCGCCGAGCGCATTGACTCGGTCGGCCAGCTCGAGGTGCTGCTGTTGGTTAGATCGGATCCGGCGCGATACTGGTCGGTGCCGGAGGTGAGCGCCGTGCTTCGGAGCGACCGCACGTGGGCGCGGGTGCAACTCGAGGAGCTGCGCGCGCACGGCCTGCTGGCGGCGCGGGAGAGCAGCGAGCCAAGGTATCGCTACCACCCGGCCGGCCCGGGGCTGGACGCCGTGGTCGCACGGCTGAGCCACTCATTCGAGACGCGACGGGCGGACGTGATCCGGCTCGTATTCAGAAAGCGCTCGGCGTAGGCAACAAGACGCCCGCGACCCTGTCCGGAAACTGACACGGGCACCGCAACGCACGGCCCGGTCGCTGGTTCCACATCAGGTGACGGATTCGCGCACGCTTATCGACCTGAAGCTCCCCGGCGGCCCGCTGACGGCCAACCAGGCACGTGACCACGTCGCGGCCGGGAACGGCATGGTCCCAAGCTCGGTCCGCGCCGAGTTGCTGCTGCTCCTCACCGAGCTCGTGACCAACGCGGTCCGGCACGGCGGCGCGAGCGACGGTCTGCCCGTCGAAGTCCTGGTGGCTCGATCGCCACGCGGTTTCAGGGTCGCCGTCACCGATCCCGGAGCGGGATTCGAGTGGCGCACACGCGAGGCAAGGTCCGCCCCGGACGAGAGCGGCTACGGCCTTCTGCTCGTCGATCGGATGTCGCATCGGTGGGGGATCGAGCGCGGAGACCACTCGACGACGGTCTGGTTCGAGCTATTGCCGGATTGAGCCGAACCGCGGGCATCGCCGGCGGCGCAGCCGCCCTCCTCGCCCTGCTATCGCCGGCGACCGCGGCCCCGGCGCTCGAGAACGGCGCCATAGCCTTCGCGGGCAAGCGGCAGGGCAAGCCGGTCATCTACATGCGCGATCCGGATCTGACCCGTCCGCGCGTGATCCCGACGCGGGGCTGGGCGGGCCAGCCCGCGGTCTCGCCCGGCGGGAGGAGGATCGCGTTCACGAGGCGCGGGCGCCTCGGCACGCAGATCTGGTCCGGCTACACCGACGGCAGCTCGCTCGTCCAGCTCACCAGCGGGCCGAGCGACTTCGGACCGCGCTGGTCGCCCGCGGGCGACGCCGTCGTCTTTGGCCGCGGTCCCGCCGAGGCGGGCGACATCTACCGAATCCGCAGCGACGGAACCGGGCTGCGCCGCCTCACGTTCGCGTCCAGCGACGACCGCGCTCCAGCGTGGTCGGTGCGGGGGCGGATCGCGTTCGAGCGCCGCGCGCGCGGCGCCGGCGGCGACATCTACGACATCGCGGCGAGCGGGGGGAGCGCGCGCCGGCTCACACGCGGTCCCGCGGACGATCGCTCGCCCGCTTGGTCCCCCAGCGGCAGGAGGCTGGTCTTCACGCGTGCCCGTCGTGGGCACCGCGACCTCCACCTGGTGAGCGCGGACGGCGCGAATGGGCGGCGGCTGACGGCGCTCCCCGGCGACGAGACCGACCCCGCATGGTCCCCCGACGGGCGCTGGATCGCGTTCACCCATGGTCGCGCCGGCCGGCATCGGCTCTATCTGCTGCGGATCGGGCGCCGGGTGGTGTCGCGCCTCGATTCGCGCCTGCTGCGGCCGCTCGGCTCATCGCGTTCGGAGCCCCGCTCGCCGCACTGGCAGCGGGCGGATGTCGACCCCGTTGTCGCGGCAGCGGGAGACATTGCCTGCGATCCGTCGGATCGCAACTTCGGCGGCGGGCTCGGCGCCGGGCGCTTCTGCCGCCACCGTCAGACCTCCGACCTGCTGCTGCGGATGGACCTGGCCGCCGTGCTGGTGCCGGGCGACCTCCAGTACGAGGACGGCAAGCTCTGGAAGTTCCAGCAGTCCTTCGACCCGAGCTGGGGCCGTCTCAAGTCGTTGATCCGACCCACGCCGGGCAACCACGAGTACGACGATCCGGGCGCCGCGGGCTACTTCGACTACTTCAACGGCCCCGGTCGGCAGACCGGCCCGGCGGGTGACCGGGCCCGCGGGTACTACAGCTTCGACGTCGGCGCCTGGCACCTGGTTGCGCTGAACTCCGAATGCCGCTGGGTCGGGGGCTGCGGCCCCGGGTCACCGCAGGAGCAGTGGCTGCGATCCGACCTCGCGGCGCATCCCGCGGCCTGCACGCTCGCCTTCTGGCACCGCCCGCGCTTCACGTCCGGGCGCAACACCGCCGAGGGAACGATGCTCCCGGTCTGGAACGCGCTGTACGAGGCCGGCGTGGACGTGATCGTGAACGGCCACGAGCACTTCTACGAGCGCTTCGCCCCGCAGACACCCGCCGGGGCAGCCGACTTCACCTACGGCATCAGGCAGTTCACCGTCGGGACCGGTGGCCGCAGCCGCTTCGGCTATGTGACCGTCGCTCCGAACAGCGAGCTGCGCGAGAACCGCCGGTCGGGCGTGCTGAAGCTGACCCTTGGGGAGGGCGTCTATCGCTGGGAGTTCGTCTCGGCCCCGACGGGGCACGTGCTCGACTCCGGCGAGACGAACTGCCACTGACCGGCGCCGCCTGGCCCACGGATGCGTGGCCGCTTGGGGGTCGAATGGGTGGTGCGCTCCATGGCCCCGGGCGTCGCTTGGCGAGAGGATCCGGCCGGTGGGCTCTCCAGCGCGCTGGTCGAACGGTGCTCGCCCCTCCCGGAACGGCGACGGTCCCGGCTGCGCGCGCATCGTGAGGGTGTTCGAGGAAGCCCCCGAGCTTTTGCCGCATCTCGATCCCCGCGCCGCCGCGGAGGCGGCACGTTTCAGGGTGCCGCTCTTGGTCGCCGAACCGGGGCCGTGGTCGCCGCCCGTGCAGCCCGGCGAGGCGCGTGGGCATCTCGGGCTGCTCGTCCTCGACGGTTTGCTGCTTCATCGCCTCACGATCGGGCCACGCAGCGGAGCCGAGCTGCTGGGAGGCGGCGACCTCCTCCAGCCATGGGGCTGGGATCCGCTCTGCGAGGCGCTTGCGGCCGAGCCGGGATGGCAGGTGCTGGAGCGCGCTCGCCTCGCCGTGCTCGACGGCCGCTTCGCCGCCAGGGTGGCGCCCTGGCCCGAGGTCGCCGCCGGCCTGATCGAGCGGGTGTTCGAGCGCACGCGGACCCTTGCCTACCAGCAGGTCGCCTTGCACATCACCGGGCTGGAGCGCCGGCTGATCACCCTGCTCGGGGCGCTTGCCGATCGCTGGGGTCGCGTGACCGCCGCGGGCGTGCTGGTTCCGCTGCCGCTGACCCACGCCACGCTCGCGGAGCTCGTCGGCGCCTCGCGGCCGTCTGTCTCGACAGCCGTGGCCCGGCTCGCACGCGAAGGCACGCTCGAGAGGTCGGCGGGGGGTTGGCTGCTGCGCGCGAAAGTCGTGGGCGCGCCTGCGGCAGCGGTCGTAGATGAGTAGCGTCGCGGAGCGATGTCCAGCCCTCGGTCCCGCTCACTAGGCGGCCTGCGACTTCCCTGGCGGGTGTTCGCGGGCAACGCCGTCGTGCTCGGCGTCGCGGTGCTGGTCCTCGCGCTGACACCTGCGCGGGTGACGGTGCCGACCCGCCTCGACGAAGCGGTCGTCCTCGTCGGCGGAATCACGGCGATCCTGTTGACCAATCTCGTGCTGCTGCGGCGCGCCTTTGCCCCACTGGCGAGGCTCACGGAGCTGATGCGCCGGGTCGAGCCGCTCGAGCCCGGGCAGCGCATTCCCGTCTACGGCGACGACGCCGAAGTGGTCGAGCTCACCCGTGCCTTCAACGAGATGCTCGACCGGCTCGAGGCCGAGCGGCGCGACAGCGTGCGACGGTCGCTTGCGGCCCAGGAGGGCGAGCGTCGCAGGGTCGCGCAGGAGCTGCACGACGAGATCGGCCAGATGCTCACCGCGATCGTGCTGCGACTGGGCCGCCTGGAGCGCTCGGCTCCGATGGATCTGCGCGAGGAGCTCGCTGAGGTGCGCGAGGACGCGCGCGCGAGTCTCGAGGACGTGCGGCGCATTGCACAGCGCCTCCGACCGGAGGCGCTCGAAGATCTTGGCCTGGAGAGCGCTCTCGAGGCGCTTTGCGGCCGAGTCTCGGAGCGGGGCGGCCTGCGCGTCCATGCCCGGCTGGACGCCGACCTCTCGGGAGTGACGCCCGAGATGGAGCTGGTCGTCTATCGGGTCGCGCAGGAGGCGCTGACCAACACCCTGCGGCACGCCGAGGCGTCCGAAGCGCTCGTCGAGCTCCGCAGCGAGGAGGACGCTCTGACGCTGCGGGTGGTGGATGACGGCCGGGGTCTCGACGGGTCGCGGCCCGGGGCGGGAATCCAGGGCATGCGCGAGCGGGCGCTGCTCGTCAAGGGGCGGCTCGCCATTCGCAAGCTCGCCCGCGGCACGGAGGTCCGACTGCGACTGCCGGGGAGCAGCCTCGAGTGAGGACGCCGCTCAAGACCAGGATCCTTCTCGCCGATGACCACGCGGTCGTCCGGCGAGGGCTGAAGATGGTGCTCGAGGCGGAGCCGGACCTGGAGGTCGTGGCGGAGGCGGGCGACGGCGCCGAAGCGGTGGAGCGCGCCGTCGCCGAGGACCTCGATCTGGCGATTCTCGACGTGACGATGCCGCGCCTCACCGGCATCCAGGCGGCCCGGCGCATATCGCGCCGCAAGCCCGAGCTGCGAATGCTCATGCTCTCGATGCACGACAACGAGCGCTACTTCTTCGAGGCGCTCCACGCGGGCGCCTCCGGCTACGTGCTCAAGTCGGTAGCGGACCGGGACCTCGTCGAGGCGTGCCGCGCGACCATGCGCGGGGAGCCGTTCCTCTACCCGGGGGCGGTCAAGGCTCTGGTCCGCGACCATCTCTCGCGGGCGGGCGAGGGGGCGGCCGTCCCGGACGATCCGCTGACTCCCCGCGAGTCGGAGATCGTGAAGCTGATCGCCGAGGGGAACACGAGCAGGGAGATCGGCGAGCTGCTCGTGATCAGCGAGAAGACCGTCGAGCGCCACCGGGCCAACATCCTCGAGAAGCTCGGGATGCGCGACCGGGTCGACCTCACCCGCTATGCGATCCGGCGTGGCCTGGCTGAGCCCTAGCGCCCCGGATGGGTGGCCGCTCATGCTTCGGCTGCATGGCAGGCCTCATTCTCGTTCGTCGCCTGTTCGGCCATGCTGGCGGCATGGGAGTCGTCAGCTGGATCGCCCTCGGCGCGCTGGTCGGACTGGTCGTCCACCGGCGCGCTCCCGGCCGCTTTCCCGGCGGGGTCGCCGGGACCGTGGCGGCAGGCACCGCCGGCGGCTTCCTTGGCGGCGGGACCTTCAGTCTCGCCGCCGAGCACGGCACGTCAGGCTTCGATCTGACTGCGCTCGGAATCGCCGTCGTCGGCGCCGTGCTGATCCTGATCGCCGCACGTAGCGCCGGCCATGTGGACCCCGGGCCCCACTAGGCGGCGGCCGGCTTTTGCGGTCCGCGCGGGGGACGCGCGATGATCCGCGTCCTCGTCGTGGACGACCATCCGGCGGTTCGCGCCGGATTGGTCGCCCTGTTGCGATCCGAACCCGGTCTGGTTCCCGTCGGCGCCGTGGGGAACGCGCAGGACGCGGTCCGCGAGCTGGCGCGCGTCGTGCCCGACGTCCTGCTCGTCGACTTCAACCTGCCCGATTCGGACGGGGTGGCGCTGTGCTGGGAGGCGAAGTCGCTCGAGGACCCGCCGCGGGTACTCATCTACTCCGCCTTCGCCAGACCGCGGCTGGCGGTGATGGCGAAAATAGCGGGCGCCGACGCGGTGCTCGACAAGACCGCGCCGGCGGAGGAGCTCTTCGAGCTGGTCCGGTTCGTCGCCGGCGGTGGGACCGCGCTGGCAAGTATTTCGCCAGAGCTGATCAAGCGTTGCGTCGCGGAGCTCGACCCCGGCGACATCCCACTCTTCGGCATGGCATTCAACCGGGTGCCGGTGGCGGAGATCGCGGCGGTCGCGGGCGATGACGTACAGACCACGCGGTCACGCGTTCGCTCGCTCATCGGGCGGCTTCAGGGCGAGCCCGAGGCGAAAGTCGCCTAGCCGACCCGGTTTGGTCATCCCGGGAGCGGGCACCCGGTCGGCATGGAGCGTGAGAGCGCAAGGCCCGAGGAGCTTCCGCCGCTCCATCTCCGAAAGCTCCGCGATCTGGAGGTGGAGGAGCCGTCCGCGGCCGGCCGCCCGGCTCACCTGAGCGCGGCGAGCGGCGTCGTCCGCAGGGGCGAGTTCGTCTACGTGATCGGCGACGACGAGCTGCACCTGGGCGTCTTCCGGCTTTCCTCGAGCGAGCCCGGCCGGCTGCAACGCGTGCTCGGAGGCGATCTGCCCGACGAACACGGCAAGCGCTCGGGCCGAAAGCCGGACCTCGAGGCGCTCACCCTGCTGCCTCCCTTCGAGGCCCACCCCTATGGAGCGCTGCTCGGCCTGGGCTCCGGCTCGGCCCCCGAGCGGGACCGCGGCTTCGTCTGCGCCCTGGCCGCCGACGGGTCGATCGCCGGAAAGCCGGACGAGCTGGACCTCGGCCCTCTCTACCGGCTGTTGCGCGAACACGTCGCCGAACTGAACGTGGAGGGCGCAGCGACGATGGGCGAGCGCCTCTGGCTGCTCAATCGGGGCACCAAGCGGGACGGGTCGAATCTCGTAGCGGAGCTGTCGCTCGGGCAGCTGATGCGTTCCCTGCGAGACGACCTCTGCCTCGACGCAAAGGAGCTCGAAAACGTGCGCGCCTATGACCTCGGCGGTATCGACGGCGTGGAGCTCACCTTCAGCGACGCCACGCCGATCGCCGACCAACTGCTGGTCTTCACCGCGTCCGCGGAGGCCGACGACGGTCGGATTCGTGGCTCGGTGGTGGGCACGCTGGGGCTCGACGGGAGCGTGCGACGCCTTCGCACGATCGACCGCCGCTGGAAGGTCGAGGGCGTGCACGCCGCGGTCGACACCGGCGTCCTCGACTTCACGTTCGTGTGCGACCAGGACGACCCCGGGGCGCCGGCGCCCCTGCTGTCCGCCGCGATGCCCCTGGAGGGCAGGCTCGAGTACACCTCGGACGAGTAGCGTTCGTTTCCCGCTCACCGACCGCAGTGAGATACTCGGCGCAATGGGCGGCAGCGGAACGCTGAGCGACCTGCTGGAGACGTCCGCGAGCAGGACTCCCGATGGCGTCGCCATGCGCGCCGGGGACGACGCTTGGACCTTTCGCGAGCTGGCCGAGTGGTCGGGTCGTCTGGCGAAGGGCTTGGTCGATGCCGGTGCGCGGGTGGGCGACCGGATCGCGCTGTTCATGCCGAACAGCGGCGAGCTGGTCGCCGGCTATTGGGCCTGCTTCGCGGCGGGACTCGTGCCTGTGCCGCTGAACCATCGCTGCATCGCGGCCGACGCAGGTCATGCCATCGGCCATTCGCGGTCGACCGTCCTGATCGCTGATCCCGGGCTCGCCGACCGGCTCTCGCCGCTCGACTGGAAGGAGCTCGGTGTGGAGCGGCGCTACCTCGTGGGCGAGAGCCGCGATGGTTGGGCGGCGTTCGAGCAGCTGGTGGCGTCAGAGGCGCTCGAGCCGGTGGCGCTCGGCCCATCGGCCGATGCGCTGATCATGTACACGTCGGGCACGACGGGTAACCCCAAGGGTGTCGTCTATACGCACCACGGGTTGCGAGCGATAGCCGAGGCGTTGCGAACTGGGTTCGGTCACTCCGCGGGAGTGGTCCAGTTGTTGCCCACGCCGGTTTCGCACATCGCCGGATTCACCTCCGTCCTCGCGGGTGCACTCGGCGGGGCGACGACCGTCGTCGGGGCCTCGGCGGACCCGGCGGTGGTGCTGCCCTTGGTCGAACGTTGGCGGGTGGAGCTGCTGAAGCTGCTCCCCACCGGGCTCGACGACTTCGTGGAAGCCGACGAGCACGAGCACCACGACCTCTCCTCGCTGCGGGCGGTAGCCGTCGCTGGCGACAAGGTGCCAATGGAGGTGCACCATCGGTTCTCCGACCTAGCCGGGTTCGAAGCCACCGAGTACATCGGGATGACGGAGTGCTCGTACTACGCCTCGAACCCTGCGTTCGGCAAGAAACGGCTCGGTTCGGTGGGTCGGCCGACGGTGGGCCACGAGATCCGCGTGGTCGACCACGACGACGCCGACGTGGCCGTGGGCAAGACCGGCCAGATCCTGGTGAAGTCGGCGGGCATGTTCGACCGCTACCTGGACAACGCGGACGCAACCGCCGAGACGCTGCGCGACGGCTGGCTGCGGACCGGCGATCTCGGCCGCCTCGACGCCGACGGCTGGCTCTGGTTCATGGGCCGCACCAAGCAGGTCATCATCCGCGCCGGCTCGAACGTCGTGCCGGAGGAGGTCGAGGAGATCCTCTATCAGCACCCGGCGGTGTGCCTTGCCTGCGTCGTCGGTGCGCCCGACCCGCGCCTCGGGCAACGGGTCGAGGCGTACGTGGAGCCCGAGCACGACGCCTCGCCGCTCCCCAGCGGCGAGGAGCTGCGCAGGTTCGTCGCCGACCGTGTCGCCGGCTACAAGGTCCCCGAGCACATCTTCTTCGTGGCCGAGCTGCCGCGCACGGGAACCGGCAAGCTCGACCGTCACAAGCTCGAGACGCAGGTCACGTCCGACCTCGCCTCGGCCTGACCGGCGGTCCGCCGATGCCCAGCCCTCGGACGATCACCCTAGGGGACCTCCGGATCAACCGGCTCGGGCTCGGCACCAACCGCCTCACGGACACGCCGGAGAACCGCGACTTCGTCAGGCGCACGGTCGAAGCCGGGGTGGATCTGATCGACACGGCACACCTCTACACGCGCGGTGCAAGCGAGCGAGCCATCGGCGCCGCTCTGGCGCCGTTCCCCGACAAGCTGGTGGTCGCCACCAAGGGCGGCTACCACCCGGGCGGCGGTCGGCCGGAGCAACTGCGCGCGGAGCTCGAGGAGAGCTTCGAACGACTTCGGACCGACACCATCGTCCTCTACTACCTTCATCGGGTCGACCCCGAGGTGCCCCTCGAGGAGACGCTGAGCGTCCTCAGGGAGGACCACGATGCGGGGCGCATCCGACACGTCGGCCTCTCGGAGGTGAGCGTGGACCAGGTCGAACGGGCACGCACCGTGGTCCCGATCGCGGCCGTGCAGAACGAGTACAACCTCTCCGAACGCAAGTACGAGGACGTCGTGGACTTCTGCGAGACGGAGAGCGTCCCGTTTGTGCCCTTCTATCCCCTGCGCGGAGCCAGCCGTGCCTCGCTTGGGGAGATCGCAAGCCGGTACGACTCAACTCCGCAGCAGGTCGCGCTTGCCTGGCTCCTCAAGCGGTCACCGAGCATCACGCCGATCCCGGGAACCCTCTCGTTCGAGCATTTGAAGTCGAACCTGGCCGCGCTCGATCTGGAACTGTCCGACGAGGATTACGCCAGGCTGAACGCGTCGAGCACCTCATGAGGCTCGGCTTCGGACTGCCCGTGGCGGGCGGATGGGCGACGCCGGAGAACATGATGGCGGTCGCCCGCGAGGCGGAATCGCTGGGCTACCACTCGCTTTGGACCGTGCAGCGGATCCTCTACCCGAGCTCGCCGCGCAACGAGTACGCGGGCGCTCCGGGTGGGCCATGGCCCGCCTACTTCGAGAGCGTGGCGGACGGGCTCGTGGCGCTCGGCTACGTCGCGGCCGCGACATCCCGCATACGCCTGGGGACGGCGGTCGTCAACCTGCCCTACTACTCGCCGGTCCTGCTTGCCAAGCAGCTCGCGACCCTGGACGTGGTGTCCGGCGGCCGTCTGACCGTCGGAGCAGGGCTGGGCTGGTCGGAGGACGAGTACGCCGCGACCGGCGTCCCGTTCCGCAGGCGCGGACGGCGGATGGACGAGTGCCTGCGCTGCCTCAGGCTCGTGTGGACCGAGGAGCTCGTCGAGTTCAGGGGAGAGTTCTACGCGATTCCCGCGTCGCGGATCGAACCGAAGCCCGTCCAGCGGCCGCATCCACCGGTGCTTGTCGGCGGTTACAGCGCGGCCGCCCTGCGGCGCGCGGTCTCGCTCGCCGACGGCTACATCGGCGGCAACATACCGCTGACCGCGCTGGCCGAGGTGATCGAGCGCCTGCGCGGAGCCGCACGCGAGGCCGGCCGGGACTCGGACGGCCTGCCCATCGTGGCGCGCGGCGCAGTCAGCCTCCGCGACCAGCCGACGGGCCCCGGGCGGAGGCCGCTGTTCGGCTCGCTTGACGAGGTGCGTGAGGACGTCGATCGCTACCGGGAGATCGGCTTGACCGAGCTGTTCCTCGACCTCAACTTCGACGAGCGCGTTGCCGCACCGGAGGCGGATCCGGACGCCGCGCTGGGGCTCGCGCGCCAGCTGCTGGCAGCGCTCGCCCCTTCTGGTTGAGCGCCCTCGCGCGTTCAGCCGCCGCACGACCCGGGGCACAGCTCGGTTCGCCGTGATCAGCTCTGCATCGCCGGCCTATAGGTGACGATGATGACGCCGGTACCAGTGGTCACCGACTCGGTCAGCTGGAACCGGGCGGGCGGGCCGGTCTCGGGGAAGAGGCGGCGTCCCTTGCCCAGCACCAGCGGGTGGATCTGCAGGACGAGTGCGTCGATGAGGCCGCGTGGCAGGATCGACTGGACCAGGACGCCGCTGCCGAAGATCACCAGGTTCTTGCCGTGGGTCCTCTTGAGGTCGGCGACCGCGTCGGCGGCATCGCCCCTCAGCAGTGTGGAGTTCCGCCAGGGCAGCGGCTCGCTGAGGGTGGTCGAGGCCACGAACTTCTCCACGTTGTTGAGGATCTCGGTGAAGGGGTTGGGCTGGGGCTGGTTGGGCCAGAAGCTCGCGAAATCCTCGTAGGTGGTTCGTCCGACCAGCAGGGACCATGAGCTGCCCATGTGCTTGCCCTGCACCTCCTGCATCGCGGGGTCATTGCCGGCGGCGGCCCAGCCGCCGCTGTCGAAGCCGTTACGGCGGTCCTCGTCGGCTCGTCCCGGTCCCTGCATCACACCGTCGAGAGTCAGGTGCTCGATCGCTACGACCTTGCTCATGGCCTGTGCTCCTTCTGATCGGCAACGATTCGGGCGGCGAGAATCAGCAGACCGCGAGCGTCCCACATCTCTTGCGTCCGCTGCGTGTTTCAGTAGGCATGCTGAGGCGTACGCTCATCATTCTTGCGGCGTTCGCCGTCGTCCCCGGCGGCGCCAGCGCCGCCACCGCCGGGTACGTGTACCAGCCGCCGTTCGGCGGCGGCAACACGCTCATCTACGCCGCGGAACCCGGCGAGACGAACCAGGTCAGCTTCGCGGCCGATGGCCCCGCGGTCGTTATCCGCGACGCGGGCGCGTCGATCACGGCCGGGTCCGGCTGCATGCAGCTCGCCGCGCAGGAGGTCTCGTGTGCCGCCACTCCCGCGGGGGCCTCGTTCCGCGTGCAGGTCGACCTCGGCGACGGCGACGACCGCGCTGTCATCGGGCCCGTGAACGCGATCCGTTGGGACGTCGGCGGCGGGGTTGGAGACGACACGCTCGACGCGAGCGCCGCCGCCGGCCGGCCGACGCGGGCCATCGCGCTCGGCGGCGGGCCTGGTAGCGATCGGCTCGTCGGCAGCGAGGGGCGCGACGACGGGCTGTTCGGCGGTCCCGGCGCTGACCGGATCGAGGGACGCGGTGGCGACGACGCGCTCGAGGGCGACGGCGCGACCGTCAATGACGATGTCCTCGACGGCGGCGCCGGACGCGACCTCGTCGACTACCGCCTCCGCGCGGAGCCGGTGACGGTTGACCTGGCCGCGGGCGTCGGCGGTGCCGCCGGCGAGCGCGACGACCTGATCTCGATCGAGAACGCGGGCGGTGGCAGCGCCTCGGATGACCTCTACGGAGACGCCGGACCCAACATCCTCGGGGGGGCCCAGGCAAGCTGCGGCGCTGGGGTCGTACCGCCCGGCACGCCCGGGCCGCCACCCGTACCGATTGCCGAGTGCCTCACGCGATCACCGATCATGACCGGCGGCGATGCGCTGATCGGGCGCGACGGCGACGACCGCATCCTCGGCACGCCCCGCGCTGACCGCCTGGCCGGCGGTAATGGGAACGACCGTTTGCGGCACCCCGACCGCCAGGACCGCGTCGAGTGCGGCTCCGGGCTCGACACCGTCGATCTCGCGGACGGCGACCCCGGGGCCAGCCACCTCGGCGTCGTCGGGCCGCCGTTTCCGCGCGGCTGCGATCGCTTTCACCTCTCGGGCTACTTCCGGGTCGACCGCCCAGCCGTGCGCGGTCGCTTCGCCCGCGCGCGGGTCAGCTCCGGGGAGGCCTACGGCGGCCGCTGTGGCGCCGGCCTCGAGCTGCGCTCGCGTCGCGGCGCGCTGCTCGGCCGGGCGCGGTGGCGTTCGCGCTCCGACGTCCGCCGGCGGGTCGCCATCCCCCTCAGCGCAACGGGCCGCCGCTTGGCCCGCCGGCACGCCTGGACCGTGCTCACCCAGCTTCGCTACATCGGGGGCATTCCGGGCAACAGGCGTCCCGGCCTCACGTGCTTCGAGGACGGTCTCGCGGTCGACGCGGTTCGAATCCGCCTCTGACCACGCCGTCCGCCCGATCCTGACAGCGGGCACGATCGCCGACGCCCTCGCCGAAGACCCGCCGGCCTGGGTCGACGCGCGCACTTAGCTACTGCCTTGGACTAGAGGGAGGTGTGCGCAAGCACCCAATCGCTGGACGCGCCGCACTCGCAACCATCGAAGCGCAGCACCGCTGACGTTCGCGCTCGCTCATCTGTAGCGAGCGCCGCCTCCGCGGGGATCACCCTTTCACGTAGAAGGGGAATCGCGAGTACCCGCTGATGGGATCATGGCGGAGGAGGAGGTGTTGGGAGCAAGGAGGCACTCCCCCATGCGTGTCGAGGAAAGCGTCGAGATCAATAGGCCCCTGGAGGAGGTCTTCAACTACGTCTCCGACGTGGGCAACTACCCGGAGTGGATGGCTCATGCCTTGGAGGTACGCAACGACACAGCCGGCCCACCGCAGCAGGGCGATAGGTTCGCCGTCGCCATCAAGTCCGTTGGTCGCCGCTTCGAAACACCCTACGAGAGGATCGCTTTTGAAGCTAACCGACGGTGTACGGATCGAGCCGTGGGTGGGCCTATCCCCAGCCAGCGCTGGCACTCTGCGTTTCAAGAGGTCCCCCGTGGGACGCGCTTGACGCGAGCCGTGGACGTTGAGTCGGGTG
>Ga0081538_10003624_pt1 | contig 14514 bp, 17 predicted proteins | sample TabmetS5T2R1_FD_71022 | JGI IMG/M metagenome (GOLD analysis project Ga0081538, IMG submission 71022) | Tabebuia heterophylla rhizosphere microbial communities from the University of Puerto Rico - S5T2R1 | ecosystem: Host-associated > Plants > Roots > Rhizosphere ... | reverse complement strand
CAGACCCCTTTATCTACCGCCGGTAACCACGGGGTCAGGCCCCTTTAGCTACCGCCGGTAACCACGGGGTCAGACCCCATCACCACCGCCAGTAAGGAGGGGTCGGCCCGTTGGCTGCGAGCGAGATGATCACCGCCCTGATGCCACTGATCGCCGCCGGCGAGCCCGCCGGCGGCGCCCCCGCGAAGGACCTCGTGCCCGCGGCCCTCGTCGCCGGCGTGCTCACCGCGGCCGCGCTCGGCCTCGGCGCCACCCACCGCTCCGGCCGGACGAGCGCGCTCACGCGGCTCGCGGGCCTGGCCGGCAAGGTCATGCCGGTCCCCGGCTGGTCGGCGCTGCCCGTCCTCGTCACGCTCGGCTCGCTCGGCATCGCCGCCTTCGGCTTCTTCTGGGACGTCGCCACCCACATCGACGACGGCCGCGACAGCGGCCCGTTCGCCAACGTCGCCCACTACCCGATCCTGCTCGGCCTCGGCGGCGTCACCCTGGCCGGCTTCCTCGCCTGCGTGCTCGGCGCCGACGACCGCGACCGCGCGGCGCTCACGCTCGCGCCCGGCTGGCGCGTGCCGCTCGGCGGCGCGCTGCTGCTCCTCTGCGGCTCGGTGGCCATGCTCGGCTTCCCGCTCGACGACGTCTGGCACCGCATCTTCGGGCAGGACGTCACGCTCTGGGGCCCGACCCACGTGCTGATGATCGGCGGCGCCAGCCTCGCGCCGATCGCCGCCTGGCTGCTGCTCGTCGAGGGCCGCCGCGCCGTCGGCCGGCCCGAGCCTTCGCGCAACCTCAGCCTGCTCGCCTGGGAGGTCCAGCTCGCCGGCGCGACGCTGATCGGCCTCTCCACGCTCCAGCTCGAGTTCGGCTTCGGCGTGCCCCAGTTCCAGCTCGTCTTCCACCCGGTCCTGATCGCGCTGGCGGCGAGCATCGCGCTCGTCGCCGCGCGGCTGCGGCTCGGGCGCGGCGGCGCGCTCGCGGCGACCGGCGCGTACCTGCTGATCATGACCCCGATGGTGCTGATCATCGGCCCCGGCTTCGGCCACTCCTTCCTGCACTTCCCGCTCTATCTCGTCGAGGCGGCCCTCGTCGAGCTCGCCGCGGCGGCGCTGGCGAGGAAGCACGGTGCGGTCGCCGTCGGCGTCGCGTCCGGCGCGCTCATCGGCACGGTCGGCCTCGCCGCCGGGTGGGCCTTCTCCCACGCCGTGATGCCCCTCCCGTGGCCGGAGGCGCTGCTGCCCGAGGCGCCGGTCCTCGCGCTCGTGGCGGCGGTCGCCGGCGGCCTGCTCGGCGCGCACCTCGGCAACGGCCTGCAGGGAGAGCGGCACGCGCTGCCGCGCCTGCTGCCCGCGGCGGCGCTCACGATCGTCGGCGTGTGCATCGCGATCCCGCTCGCCACCAGCGAGGGAGAGCCGATCCGCGCGACCGTCGCGCTCGATGGCGAGCAGACGGTCACCGCCACGGTCAAGCTCGACCCCGCCGACGCGGCCGACGACGCCAAGTGGCTGCACGCGATGTCCTGGCAGGGCGGCGGCAGCCGGCTCGTCGACCTCGAGAGGACGGCGCCCGGCACCTACCGCACGACCGAGCCGGTTCCCGTCCACGGCGACTGGAAGACCATGGTGCGCCTCCACACCGGCACCGCCATCCTCGCCATGCCGATCTACCTGCCCGGCGACCCCGGGATCCCCGCGCGCGAGGTGCCCGCCGAACCGCGCTTCGAGCGCTCCTTCCAGCTCGACAGCGAGATCCTCCGGCGCGAGGAACGCGGCGGCGCCGCGTGGATGACCGGCGTCGCCTACGGCGTCCTGGGAGCCGTCGCGCTCGCCTGGCTGGCCGCGATCGTGGCGGCGGTGACGCGCTTCGAGCGGATCGCGGGGACAATGCCCGCGTGAACGACGACGACGGCGAGGTCATCGGCCGCCGCGTGGCCGCGGCGCTGATCGACATCCTCATCGCCTTCGTCCTCCTCGTCCTCGTCGGGATCGTCACCGGCGACGCCGAGGCGTCAGACTCGTACTTCTCGGTCGAGCTCGAGGGGTTCGAGGCGCTGATCTGGGCCCTTATCGTCCTCGCCTACTACGTCGCCACCGAGGCCCGCTGGGGCCGCACGGTGGGCAAGAAGCTGCTCGGCATCCGGGTCGAGCGCCTGCGCGGCGGGCGGGCGACGACCGGCGCCATCGCGCTCCGCAACGTCCTGCGCGCGATCGACGTGCTGCCGATCCTGTACCTGGTCGGCTTCACGGTTCTCGTCACGATCGGCAAGCGCCTCCAGCGGCTCGGCGACATGGCCGCCGGCACGGCCGTCGTCCGCGGTTGACACGCTGTCGGCCGGGAAATAGGCTCGCCGCGCTATAGCTGTATAGACAGCCACGAACGCTGAGGGAGGTCGGCGGCGTGAGGGACATCAGGGACATCAAGGCCGCCGTGGTGGGCACCGGCTTCATCGGGGTCGTGCACGTCGAGGCACTGCGGCGGCTGGGCGTGGAGGTCACCGGGATCGTGGGCTCGACGCCGGAGCGCGCGGCCGAGAAGGCGAAGGCCGCCGCGTTGCCCGCGCCGTACCCGAGCTTCGAGGCGATGCTCGCCGACCCGGCCGTCGACGTCGTCCACCTCACCACCCCCAACCACCTCCACTACCCGCAGGTGCGCGACACGCTGGCGGCCGGCAAGCACGTCGTCTGCGAGAAGCCGCTCGCCATGACCTCGGAGGAGACCGGCGAGCTGCTCCGGCTCGCCGAGGAGAGCGGCCTCGTCCACGCCGTCAACTTCAACATCCGCTACTACGCCCAGAACCAGGAGGCGCGGGCGCGGGTGCAGGCCGGCGAGATCGGCGACGTCCGGCTCATCTCGGGCGGCTACCTGCAGGACTGGCTGCTGCTCGACACCGACTGGAACTGGCGGCTCGACCCCGCGGCGGGCGGGTCGCTGCGCGCGGTCGGCGACATCGGCTCGCACTGGCTCGACCTCGTCACCCACATCACCGGCCGCCGCGTCGAGGCCGTGATGGCCGACCTCACCACGTTCGTCCCCGTGCGCAAGCAGCCCACCGGCCCGGTCGAGACGTTCACGGCCAGCGCCGGCGAGACCGTCGACACCCAGATGGAGACCGAGGACGCGGCCGGCCTGCTGCTGCGGCTGAGCGGCGGCGTCCGCGCCGTGGTGACGATCTCGCAGGTCTCCGCGGGCCGCAAGAACCGGCTGAGCTGGGAGATCGACGGCTCGCAGTCCGCGCTCGCGTGGCACTCGGAGGCGCCGGAGGAGCTGTGGATCGGCAACCGCGGCCGGCCGAACGAGCTGCTCCTGCGCGACCCGGCGATCATGCACGAGGAGGGCGTCGGCTGGTCGAGCTACCCCGGCGGCCACGCCGAGGGGTTCCCCGACACGTTCAAGCAGCTCTACCACCGGGTCTACCGCGCGGTGGCGGCCGGCGGCCCGCCCGCGGAGCTCGACTACCCGACGTTCGCGGACGGCCACGACGAGGCGCTGATCGCCGACGCGATCGCGCAGTCGCACGCCGAGCAGCGCTGGGTCACCGTCAATCCCGTGCCCCAGGAGGTGCGATGAAGCTCGGCCTGCTCACGGCGGCCTTCCCGACCCTCAGCCTCGACGAGATCGCCGACTGGGCGGCCGCCAACGGCTTCGAGACGCTCGAGGTCGCCTGCTGGCCGGCCGGCGAAGGCGCGGCGCGCCGCTACGCGGGCGTCTGCCACATCGACGTCGACGACCTCGACGAGGAGGTCGTGCCCCGGCTCGCGCAGCGCGGCCTGGAGATCTCGGCGCTCGCCTACTACCCGAACCCGCTGTCGGCCGACGCCGAGGCCCGCGCCGCCTCGCACGAGCACCTGCGCAAGGTGATCGCGGCCGCCGCCCGGCTGAAGGTCGACACCGTCGGCACGTTCGTCGGCCGCGACCGCACGAAGAACCTGCCGGACTCGCTCGCGGACTTCCGCGAGGTGTGGCCGCCGCTCGTCGCCCACGCCGCCGAGCACGGCGTCCGGATCGCGATCGAGAACTGCCCGATGATCTTCTCCTACGACGAGTGGCCGGGCGGAGACAACCTCGCGTACTCGCCCGCCATCTGGCGCGAGATGTTCACCGCGATCCCGGACGACAACTTCGGCCTGAACTTCGACCCGTCGCACCTGATCTGGCAGATGATCGACATCGAGCGCGCCGTGCACGAGTTCGGCGAGCGGATCTTCCACGTGCACGGCAAGGACCTCGAGGTGCGGCCCGACGGGCTGTACGAGCACGGCGTGATGAGCGCCGGGATCGGCTGGCAGGTCCCGCGGCTGTGCGGGCTCGGGCAGGTCGACTGGGGCCGCTTCATCGGCGCGCTGTACGCGGTCGGCTACGACCACGTGGTCTCGATCGAGCACGAGGACCGGCGGTTCGAGGGCTCGGTCGAGCTCGTCCAGCGCGGCTTCCTGATCGCGCGCAACACGCTGCGGCCGCTGCTGGCGTGATCGGGCTGGCCAAGCTGGCTCCGGGCGAGGGGAACGTCGACCTCGCGGAGCGGCCCGAGCGCGCGCCCGGCCCGGGCGAGGTGGCGCTCGAGGTGGCCGCGGCGGGTGTCTGCGGGACCGATCTGCACATCTGGCTCGGCGAGTACGACAGCGTGCCGCCGGTGACGATGGGCCATGAGGTGTGCGGGACGGTGTCCGCGCTCGGCGACGGGGTGGACGGCATGTGGGCGGGCGAGCGCGTGGCGGTCGAGACGTTCTTCTCGACCTGCGGCGAGTGCGTCCACTGCCTGGCCGGGAAGCTCAGCGTGTGCGCGCGGCGGCGGTCGATCGGCACCCACGTCGACGGCGGCTTCGCGCCGCGGCTCGTGCTGCCGGCGCGCAACCTGCACCGCGTGCCGGCCGAGCTTCCTGACGCCGCCGCCGCGCTCTCGGAGCCGCTGGCCTGCGTCTGCAACTCGCTGCTCGACCCGCCCCGCGTGCGGCCCGGCGACGACGTGCTCGTCATCGGCCCGGGCGCGATCGGGCTGATCGCCGCCCAGGTGGCGCGAGCCTGCGGCGGGCGGGTGACGGTGCGCGGGACCGAGCGCGACGAGGCGCGGCTGGCACTGGCGCGTGAGCTGGGCTTCGAGACGGGCGGGCTGCCGGAGGCCGACGTCGTGGTCGAGTGCTCCGGATCGGGTCCCGGGATCGCCGACGCGCTGCGCGCGGTGCGCCGGCGCGGGCGGATCGTCCAGATGGGCCTGCGCGGCGCGGACGTGCAGATCCCCTACGACCTCGTCTGCTTCAAGGAGCTGACGGTGACTGCGGGCTTCGCGTCCAACCCGCAATCGTGGCGACGGGCCATGGCCGTGCTCCCCGAGCTGCGCCTCGAGCCGCTGGTCACCGAGGTCGTGCCGCTGGCCGAGTGGCGGCGCGCGTTCGAGGCCTCGCGCGCGGGCGACGGCGTCAAGTTCGTGCTCGACCCGCGATGACGGCCGTCATCTTCGACTGCGACGGGACGCTGGTGGACTCCGAGCCGCTGGCTCGCACGGCGTGGGAGCGCGCGCTGGCGCCACACGGCTACGCGGTCACCGACGCCGACGCCGAGGCGACCGTCGGCCTGCCCTTCCCGCGCACCCACGCCTACTACCTCGAGCGGGTCGACCTGCCGGACGTCGACGTCATGTGGACGGAGTTCTCCGGCCAGCTGTTCACGCTGCTCGACAGCGACCTCGTGGTCTTCGAGGACGCGGTCGCAGCGGCGCGCGAGCTGCGGCGCCGTCGCATCCCGCTTGGCGTCGCCTCCTCCAGCCCGCGCGAGCGGCTGCATCGGACGCTGGCCCGCGTGGAGCTGCTCGACGCGTTCGACGTCACCGTCGCGGGCGACGAGGTGGAGCACGGCAAGCCGGCGCCGGACATGTTCCTGCTCGTCGCGGAGCGGCTCGGCGTCGCGCCGGCGGACTGCATCGCGGTCGAGGACAGCCCGACCGGCGTGCAGGCCGCGGTGGCGGCCGGGATGCGCACGATCGCGGTCTGCCGCGTGCCGGGCACCGAGGAGGCGCTCGCGGCGGCGCACGTCGTGGTTGACTCCCTGAGCGCCGACGGGATCCTCGCCACGTGATCGCCACCGCCACCTCCTCGATCGTCACCAACGGCAAGGCCGCGGGCTGCCGGGCGATCGACCTGCGCGTCGAGGGCGGGATCGACCTGCGGCTCCTGCCCGACCGCGGGCTCGACGCCGGCGGCGCCTGGTTCGGCGGCCTGCCGCTCGACTGGCGCTCGCCCGTCGGCGAGACCGCCTCCGTGGCGGACGACTGGATGCTCTCGTTCGGCGGCGGCCTGATGGTGACCTGCGGGCTGCGCAACGTCGGCGTGCCGTCCGAGGGGCACGGCCAGCACGGCGACTACACGTTCCAGCGCGCCGACGTCGAGGCCGTCGAGCGGTCCGGCGACGCCCTGATCGTGCAGGGCCGGATCGCCGAGGTGGCCGCGCTCGGACACCGGCTCGAGGTCGAGCGCACGTGGCGCACGCACGCCGGCCAGGGCCTCGTCCAGCTCGAGGACACCGTCACCAACCGCGGCGACCGCACCGAGCCGGCGCTCCAGCTCTACCACGTCAACCTCGGCCCGCCGCTGTGGGCGGAGGGGTCCGAGCTCGTGCTCGACGCCCGCGCCACCCATCCGCGCGACGCCGACGCCGAGCCGTTCGCGGACGCCTGGCAGCGCGCGCCCGGCCTCAACCCGGGCGCCCCCGAGCGCGTCTTCGAGCACCAGGTCGCGCCGGGGCAGGACGGCTGGTGCGTGGCCACGGTCCGCAACGCCGCGCTCGAGCTCGAGGTCCGCTGGGACGCCGCGAACATGCCGCGCATGTGGCAGTGGGTCCACCCCGCATACGGCGTCCTCGGTCTCGAGCCGGCCAACTGCTCCGTCCTCGGCGTGGCCCACGACCGCGCCGAGGGCCGCCTCGCCGAGCTCGCGCCGGGCGAGTCCCGCCGCACCCGGCTCGAGATCCGCGCCCGCCGCCGCTGATCAGCTGCCGTTGCGGCTCGGCAGCTCGACGTCGAACTGGACGTCGAGGCCGTAGCGGGCGCCGGCGTAGCGGGACTCGCAGAGCTCGAGCGGGCGGCCGTCCTGGTCGTGGATGACGCGCTTCTCGACCAGCAGCGGCGAGCCCTCGGGGACGTCGAGGAGGAGCGCGTCGGCCCGGCCGGCGGCCTCGGCGCCGAGCCGGGCGCGGCCCATGGTGGGGACGTGACCGCCCTCGACGAGCGTGTCGTGGAGCGAGCGGCGCTCGAGGTCGGCGCCCTCGATCAGCGGCGCGATGGCGGCCGGGAAGACCGCCTCCTCGATCGCGACCGGCTCGTCGTCGGCCACCCGCAGGCGGCGGACGGCGATCACCTCCTCGCCCGGCTCGAGCTGGAGGCGGGACGCCTCGGCCGGCCCGGGCTCGCGCAACTCGCGCGCCAGCACCCGCGAGCTGGGGGTGCGGCCGCGGCGGCGCATCTCCTCGGTGAACGAGAGCAGGTTGCCGGCCTGGCGGTGCACGGGCGGCTCGGCCACGAACGTCCCGCGGCCCGGCACGCGATAGACGAGCCCTTCCTGCGACAGCCGCTGGACGGCGTTGCGGGCGGTCATGCGCGAGACGCCGAACTCCTCGCACAGCATCGCGTCGGAGGGCAGCGGATCGTCGGGCCTGAGCTGGGCGATCCGGGCGCGCAGCGCCTGCTCGATCTCGTAGTAGCGGGGCACGAAGCGCGCCGGCGGCTCGGTTCCCACGCGCGCGCGCCGGTTCATGCCGTCACCGCCAGGGCGTCGAGGGCCCAGCGGGCCGGGCGGTGCGGCGCGGCGCCGCGCAGCCCGAGGTCGAGCAGCGTGAGGTGCCAGCGGCCGAGGTTGGCGGACACGACGCGGTCGAGCTCCGGGCCCACGAAGCAGACGTTGGTCGGGGCGCCGAGCAGCGTCCCCTGCGGGTCCTGGGCGACGACCTCGAGGTGGCCGGAGGCGTCGAGGTGGTAGATGCGGTCCGGCCGGTAGCAAGAGATCAGCACGCCGCCGTCGGCGGTGAACGCGAGGCCGTCGAGCACGGTGCCGAGCAGCGTGCAGACCTCCTCGCGCTCGCCGCTGCGCAGGTCGAAGCGCGAGACGATCGGCACGTACGACTCGACCACCCACAGCCAGCGGCCGTCCGGCGTCACCGCGCAGCCGTTGGTGAAGTGCGGCGCCTCGCGCGAGAAGGTCTCGGCGGTGCCGTCCGGGTCGATCCGGACGAGCCGCCCGTCATCGGCGCCCCAGGCGCCGGAGTCGCTCACGTAGAGCGCGCCGTCGGGCGCGAAGGCGGGCCAGTTCGGGAACCCGAGACCTTCGACGACGCGGTGCACCTCCTCGCCGTCCCACGCGCACAGCGAGCCGTCGCTCGACGCGCAGACCGCGAGCCGGCCGCGGCCGTCGACCGCCAGGCCGAGCACGAACCCGGGCGCGCGGGCGACCTCGGTGCAGCCGTTCGCGTCGACCCGGTAGAGCTGGCCGCCCTCGCCGCCGGCCCAGACGACGTCGGTCGCCGGGTCGTACGCGACGCCCTCGGGATGGTCGAGCCCGTCGACCAGCACACGCGCGCGGCCGGGGGCGGGGAGGTGGGCGAGCGGGTCCATCTCAGTCGCGCGAATGGCCGACGCTGCCGTTGATGGTGAGGCCGCCGTCCACCACCAGCTCCTGGCCGGTGACGTAGCGCGAGGCGTCCGAGGCGAGGAAGAGGGCCGCGTCGGCGACCTCCTGCGGCGTGCCGATCCGGTGCAGCCCGATCCGGTGCTCGTACGTGCGCCGCACCTCGTCCGACCACGCGCTCTGGTTGAGCGGCGTGTCGATGGCGCCCGGGGCTAGGGCGTTGACCGTGATGCTGTGGTCGGCGAGCTCGAGCGCGAGCACCTTCGTCATGGCCACGATCGCGCCCTTGGCGGCGATGTAGGCGCCGAGATCGGCGACCACGAGGATGTCCGCGGCGCTGGAGACGTTGACGATCCGGCCGCCGGTGCCCTGCGCGACCATCGCCCGGCCCGCCGCGCGGCAGCCGTAGAAGTAGCCGTGGAGGTTGGCGGCCAGCAGGCCGTGCCAGTCCTCGTCGGCGGTCTCGAGCAGCGGCTTGACCATCAGCCGCGCCGCGTTGTTGACCCACACGTCGATGCCGCCGAAGTGGTCGGCGGCGGCGGCCGCGAGCCGCTCGACGTCCTCGACCCGGCCGGTGTCGCCCTCGAGCATCAGGCACTCGACGCCGTGCTCGCGGACGGCCGCGGCGGTGCGCGAGGGGTCGGCCTTGTCGATGCCCGCCACGTGCGCCCCGGCGGCGCCGAGCGCGACGGCGATGGCGCTGCCGATGCCCGTCGACGCGCCGGTGACGACCGCGCGCCGGCCGCGGAGGCTGAAGGCGGCCGGGCCGGCCGGTACGGTGGCCGTCGCCTCGTCGATGTGCGAGCTCATGTCCGGTTGTCTAGACGGGTGACCCTCGTCGCGACACTACCTGCCGACGGCACCCTTCGTCAACGTGATCCGCCACTCGCCGCCGCGCTGCTCGTGGGCGAAGTGCAGGCCCTCGTCGGCGGCCAGCGCGGCGAGGTCGATCGGCGCCTCCGGATCGGTCGCGAGGACCACGAGCGTCTCGTCCGCCGCGAGGGCGGAGAGCGCGCGGCGGGCGCGGATCAGCGGCAGCGGGCAGCTCAGGCCGCGGGCGTCGAGGGTTCGTACGATCACGACATGATCGCGAGACGCCGGGAATGGCGCGGGCGCACGATCGTCGCGGGCGCGACGGCGGTGGCGGGGCGAGCCGACCCATGATCGCGGCGTTCCTGGAGTCGGGCGACCTGCAGCGCCTCTACAGCGGCCTGTCGCTGCTGGTCAGCGCCGCGACCGACGGCCGGCCGGCCCGCGCGCTGGCCGGCTTCGGCGCGCTCGCGCCGCTCCTCGACGAGCGCCTGATGGCCCGCGCGCTGCGCCCCGAGGCGGCGCCGGACGTGTCCGACGCCGGACGCGAGACGTTCGCCCGCACGCTGGCCGCGCTGCGTGACACGGCGCTCGAGCTCGAGGACTGCCGGATCTGGGCGTGCGCCGCGGCGGTCGAGGCGACCGGCGTCGACCGGGCGCTGGTCGAGGCGCGGCTGGACGGCGTCCTCTCCACGCCGCGCTTCCTGCGCGAGGTGGCGGGCGCCGACCTGGTGGTGGTGTGAGGCGCCTCGCGGCGGCGCTCGCCGTGCTGCTGCTGGCCGGCTGCGGGACCGCGTCACCGGACCTGTTCGAGGTCCGCCGCAGCGGCGAGGACCGCGCGGCCAACCTCACGCTCGTGGTCAACGACGGCGGCCACGTGACGTGCAACGGGACCGAGCACCCGCTCGACGCCGACCGCCTCCTGCAGGCCCGCGAGCTGGCCCGCGACCTGTCCGAGCAGGCCGAGCTGGGGATCGAGCTGCCGCCCGGCCCCGGCGCCGTGCTCAGCTACCGGGTGCGGATGGAGGCGGGCACCGTGAGCTTCTCCGACACCTCGCGCGGCAACCCGCGCACCTTCCTGCGGCTCGCCGGCTTCACCCAGGATGTCGCCGAGCGCGTTTGTGGGATCGTTCGCCAATGAGCGACGCGCTGATCGCCGCGATCACCGGCGGCGACGCCGGCACGGTGCGGGAGCTCGTCCGCGACGACCCCGCGCTGGCCTCCGCGCGCGACGGCAACGGCCTCCCGGTGATCCTGCTCGCCCTCTTCCACGAGCAGCGCGCGGCGGCCGACGCGCTGCTCGCGGCCGAGCCCGAGCTCGGCATCCTCGAGGCGGCCGCCGCCGGCCGCGCCGGCCGCGTGCGCGAGCTGCTCGACGAGGACCCGGAGGCGATCCGCGAGCGCACGCCCGAGGGGTTCACCACGCTCGGGCTGGCCGCGTTCCTCGGCGGCGCCGAGCCCGTCCGCGTCCTGCTCGAGCGCGGTGCCGACCCCGACGACGACGCCGACAACCCGTTCGGCGTCCGCCCCGTGCACGCGGCGAGCGCCGCGCACGACCACGAGACGATGCGCCTGCTGCTCGAGGCGGGCGCCGACCCCAACATGCGCCAGCGCGGCGGCTTCGTCCCGCTCCACGAGGCCGCGCACAGCGACGACGTCGAGATGGCCCGGCTCCTGCTCGCGCACGGCGCCGACCCGGCGGCGGCCGACGACGAGGGGCGCGACGCCCGCCGTATCGCCGCCGACGACGGCAGCGCGCGAGTGGCCGCGCTGCTCGACGGCTAGAACCCTCGCGTGGCCGGCGCCGAGGTCCTCGTCTTCCTGCTCGTCGCGGTGGCGCTCCTCGCGGGCTTCGCCCTGCGCCACGACGTCCCGTACCCGATCGTCCTCGTGCTCGGCGGCCTCGGGCTCGGCTTCGTCCCCTGGCTGCCGGCGCCCGAGCTCGAGCCCGACATCATCTTCTTCGCCTTCCTGCCGCCGCTGCTTTACGCCGCGGCGTTCCAGGCGTCGGCCTACGAGCTGCGGGCCAACGCCGGCCCGATCGTCCTGCTCGCCGTCGGGCTCGTGCTCGCCACGGTCGTCGCGGTCGCCGCCGTCGCGCACTACGCGATCGGCCTCCCGTGGCCGCTCGCCTTCGTGCTCGGCGCCGTGGTCGGCCCGACCGACCCGATCGCCGCCGCCGCCGTGCTCGGCCGGCTCGGCGCGCCGGCCCGGATCCGCACGATCCTCGAGGGCGAGTCGCTGATCAACGACGGCACGGGCCTGACCGCCTACACGCTGGCGCTCGCCGCCATCGGCACGACGGTGACGGTCGGCGACGTCGCGCTCGACTTCGTGGTCAAGGCGGCCGGCGGGATCGCGATCGGCATCGCGGCCGGCTGGCTGTTCGGCCGTCTGCGCCAGGCGGCCAGCGAGCCGTCGATCGACCTCGTCCTCTCGGTCCTCACGCCGTTCGTGGCCTACGTCCCGGCCGAGCGGATCGAGGTCTCGGGCGTCCTCGCCGTCGTCACCGCCGGCGTGATCATCGGCGAGCGCTCGCACGAGCTGGCCGACGCCGGCGCGCGGCTGCGGACGCTGGCCTTCTGGCAGTCGGCCGACTTCCTGCTCAACTCGCTCCTCTTCCTGCTCATCGGGCTCCAGCTCGTCGACCTGATCGAGGGCGTCGACGACAAGCAGCTGCTCGACGTGGCCGCGTACGCGCTGCTCGTGACCGCCGTCGTGATCGGCGTGCGGCTCGCGTGGATGTTCGTCGTCCCCGCCGTCGCGCACCTGCGCATCGTGCCGCGCGAGCCGACCGGCCACCCCGAGCGGCTCGTGCTCGGCTGGTGCGGCATGCGCGGAGCCGTGTCGCTGGCCGCCGCGCTCGCCATCCCGGCCTCGGTCGGCCCGCGCGAGCTCGTGATCCTGATCGCCTACGGGGTCGTGCTCGTCACGCTCGTCGTGCCCGGCCTCACGCTGGCGCCGATGATCCGCAGGTTCGGGCTCGGCCAGAGCGAGCAGCGGCGTCGGGAGGAGGTCGAGGCGCGCATGCGGCTCACCCACGCCGCGCTCGAGCGCTTCGACGAGATGGGCGAGCACGGCGACATCCCCGAGCCCGACCTCGAGCGCCTGCGCGACCGCTACCAGGCGCGCCTCGACCGCCTCACCGAGCGGCTCGAGGAGGCCGAGGGCCACCCCGACCATCGCACCGAGGCGGCCGAGGCGCAGGTCGAGGCGCTCGAGGCCGAGCGCGAGGTGCTGGCCGAGATGCGCCGCGAGCGCGCCTTCCCGGCCGAGCTGCTGCGGGAGCTGGAGGCGGAGATCGACATCGACGAGGCCCGCGCCCGGTCCCGCGGCCGCTAGGCCGTCCTCCGCCGGAAGAGCAGCGCGGAGGCCGCGCAGCCGACGACCGCGAACCCGAGGCACCACGCGAGGGCCACGAGGGCGTCGCCGCCGGGCGTGCCCAGCATCAGGCTCCGGAGCGTCTCGATGATCGGCGTCACGGGCTGGTGCTCCGCGATCGCCTGCAGCCCGGCGGGCATCGTCTCGGGCGCCACGAACGCGCTGCTCACGTACGGCAGGAAGAGCACGAAGAACGAGAACGCGCCCGCCGACTCGGCGCTGCGCGCGAGGAGGCCGAAGGCGGCGGCCAGCCACGAGACGGCGGCCATGAACGCGAGCAGCATCCCGAGCACGCCGAGCCAGTCGAGCACCCCTGCCGACGGCTCGAAGCCGATGACGAGCGCGACGACGAGCACGAGCGCGGTCGAGAGCAGGTTGCGGAGGACGCTGGCCACCACGTGGCCGGTGAGCGGCGCGGCGCCGGCGATCGGCAGCGAGCGGAAGCGGTCGATCACCCCGGTCGTCATGTCCGCGTTGACCGCGACCGCGGTCGTGGCGGCGCCGAAGCCCGCGCACAGGAGGATGATCCCCGGCACGACGTAGTCGATGTAGCGGCCGTCCGGCTCGAGCGCCCCGCCGAAGACGTAGACGAAGAGCAGGAGCAGCATCACCGGCAGCAGGACGGCGGTCAGCAGCGCGTCGACGCTGCGGATGCTGTGGCGGACGCTGCGCGCGATCAGGGCGAGCGAGTCGCTCGCGGCCCAGTAGGCGGCGCTCATGCCGCGACCCCTTCCGTGAGCGCGAGGAACGCGTCGTCGAGCGTGTCGCTGCCCGACCGCGCCTTGAGCTCGCCCGCCGTGCCCTCGGCGACGACGCGGCCGCCGTCGATGACCGCGATGCGGTCGGCCAGCCGGTCGGCCTCCTCGAGGTACTGGGTGGTGAGCAGCACGGTCACGCCGGCGTCGCGGAGCCCGTTCACGGCGGCCCACACGTCCCGCCGGCTGCGCGGGTCGAGCCCGGTCGTCGGCTCGTCGAGGAACAGCACCGGCGGGTCGGCGACGAGGCTCATGGCCAGGTCGAGCCGGCGCTTCATGCCGCCGGAGTAGGTCGCGACGCGGCGATCGGCGGCCTCGGCGAGCGCGAACCGGTCGAGCAGCTCGTCGGCGCGACGGCGGGCGGGGCGGCGGCGGAGATGCCGCAGCGTGGCCATCATGCGCAGGTTCTCGCGGCCGGTCAGCAGCTCGTCGACGGCCGCGTACTGGCCGGTCAGGCTGATCGCGGCGCGCACGCGCCGCGGCGCCGCCGCGACGTCGTGCCCGGCGACGGTCGCCCGCCCGCCGTCGGCCTTGGCGAGCGTGGAGAGGATGCGGATCGTCGTCGTCTTGCCCGCGCCGTTCGGCCCGAGCAGCGCGAACAGCGAGCCGCGCTCGACGCGCAGGTCGAGACCCTTGAGGACCTCGAGCCGCCCGTAGGACTTGCGCAGCCCTTCAACTTCGATTGTGTATGCCATATACATAGTGTATGCCATATACTTCCAGGAATGCAAGACGAGTTTCCATCAGGCCTCGATCTGCTCTGGGGCCGGCGCGAGTCGCCCAGCGGGCGGCGCACCGGGTTGACCGTGGAGCGGATCGTGGCCGCCGCGATCGAGCTCGCCGACGCCGACGGCCTCGAGGCGGTCTCCATGGCGCGGGTGGCCGAGCGCCTGGGGTTCACCCCGATGGCGCTCTACCGGCACGTCAGCGGCAAGGAGGAGCTGCTCGTGCTGATGCAGGACACCGCG
>Ga0081538_10003623_pt1 | contig 14516 bp, 16 predicted proteins | sample TabmetS5T2R1_FD_71022 | JGI IMG/M metagenome (GOLD analysis project Ga0081538, IMG submission 71022) | Tabebuia heterophylla rhizosphere microbial communities from the University of Puerto Rico - S5T2R1 | ecosystem: Host-associated > Plants > Roots > Rhizosphere ... | reverse complement strand
GCGGAGGAGATCGAGGACTTGGGGCAGTCGATCGAGAACGCCATCGAAAGCCATCTGGAGCGCCTGCTCCTGCACCTCCTGAAGTACCGCTACGACCCCGCCCAGGAGCCCCGCCGCCTCTGGCGGCTCTCCATCCGCCACGCCCGGCGCGAGATCGGCAAGTTGCTCCGGAAAAACCCCGGCCTGCAGCACCACCCCGCGCGCTACCTGGCGACGGCGTACCGCCACGCCCGCGAGGACGCCCCCGACGAGACGGCGCTGCCCCCGGAGACCTTCCCCGACGCCTGCCCGTGGCCGCTCGCGCAGGTGCTGGAGGCGAACTTCTGGCCGGAGGCCTAATCCCGTGACCCTACCGCGTCGTTCCTACCGGCCACGCCGTCTCCATGTTTGGCAGGCCATGGCCTTGCTTGGGGTGGTGATCGCCGTGGCCTTCTGGTTGCGCCAGGGCTGGATGCCCGCGACACGCCGGGAGGCCGGCGGGGTCCTCCACACCCTTACCGGGCCGGTGGTGTCCGTGGTCGACGGCGACACGATCGACGTCCAGCTCGCCGGCCGCACGGTGCGGGTGCACTACCTCGGCATCAACGCCCCTGAGACCAAGCACCCAGAGGAAAGGGTGGAATCCTTCGGCCCCGAAGCGGACGCTGCGAATCGCCGGCTGGTCGAAGGGAAGACCGTCCGCCTCGAACTCGACGTCGAGCCCTGGGACCGGTACCATCGTCTGCTCGCCCACGTCCATGTCGGGGACCTGATGATCAACGCCGAACTGGTGCACCAGGGCTACGCCCAGGTGGCGACGTACCCGCCCAACGTGAAGCATCAAGACATGTTCCTCACGCTACAGCATGACGCACGCATGGCCCGGCGCGGCTTATGGGGGGCACAATGAACCCGTGCACCCAGCCAGTGGAGGTGTGCTGCCGATGACCCCCGCCGATGAAGCCCTCTTCGTCACCCTGTGGCAGCAGGGGGTCAGCTATCGGGAGCTCGCCGCGGCGCTGGGCTGCCCGCTGGGAACGGTGGCGTCCCGCTCGGCCGCCCTCGTGGCCCAGGGGAAAATTCAACCCCGGCCGCGGGGGGGCGCTTACCCTAGCCGACGTGCCAAGGCCCGGCCGGAGGACCCACCCGCGCCCCCCGCGCCCCCACGGCACCCGCCCCACCCGCACCGCAGGTGACCCCCGCACCCCCCGCGATGACCTTCGTCGCGGTGCCTGAAATTCAGGAGATGCTCCGCCTGATGAAGGACTTGCAAGCGCGGGTGATCTCCCTCGAACAGACGCGGGTGCCCCCCGCGCTGCCCGCGACCCCTGTGACCCCCGCACCCCCCGCGGTCGAGCGGAAAGAGATTCAGCAGTGGACTGTGCGCCTGTCGAAGGCGCTGATCGACCACCTCAAGGCCGTCGCCTATGAGCGGCGCCTTGCCCCGAGCCAACTCCTGGAGGCACTCGCTTGGCAAGCGCTCAACGATCAGTCATCCGATCCAGTGGCGTTCAAGAAAGGAGATATCGATGGTTGACGAGGCGTTGACACGCCACCGGTTATGTCGAGGGCCTCGGCTGGCTGGAGGCCTGGGGGACGAGCCTGGTCGCGGCGATGGAGGCGTTGCAGCAGCTGGCCGCGCAGCGAGTGGCTGAGCTGGAGAACCACGAGGCGGACACGGACGAAGAGGAGGCTCCACGATGACGAAAGACCAGTTGGCCCAGATTGTCAGCGCACGCCAATGGCAATGACTGACGTGTCCTACCTGTGGGGGCGATGACACGCTGATCGCTCGCGAATCGGCGTTTTACCGCCTGCCGCTGCCGCTGGAGGCGGGAAATCTCCGCCTCGACATCCAAATGCGCTGTCAGGCTTGCGACACTCTCATCAGGCTCCGGGTCTATGAGCAGGTTGATGAGATGTTCATCCGCGTGGCGCCAGATGACCCACACGGGGATGCCGCAGCCTTGAACGTGACAGACCTGTAAGTGAGGGGAGAAGGGTGAAATTTATCTTCCATCCCGTCGCTACCGAGCGTCAGCCCCTACGCGCGGGGGGGAGAGGAGCCATTCTTCGCATCTTTTGGTAGTTGAACAGGTGACCCCACGTGCGCGCGGACGGAAGAGGCGGCCTGATCTTCTGAATGTTTGGACACCCCATGCCCCCCACGCGCGCGGGAGAGGGGGCGGTTGAAAATTGACAACCGTACTTGTCGGGTGGCCCCTACGCGCGCGGGGCCAGGAGACCACCAGGGCCACTTGTGCAGGAGGTTCTATGGAAAGTCCTGACCAACCGGCTAGTCTGTCGCCCTTGAAGTCTCGCCAGCTCAAGGCGTTGTGGGCCCCCCTCATGCCTGCCAATCGCGCCATGATGCGGGAGGCCTTCACCAACCCCGCCATCGCGGACGCCTGGAACGCCTTTGTGGAGGTGTATGAGCCCCAGGCACAACCGCCCATCAAGGTGTTGCGTGCCCCCCTTGAGGCGCTCCTGGCCTGCCTGGCAGACCAGGCCCCAGACGTGGTGGCTGTGTATGGAGACCGCCTACCATTGTTTCTCTGCGCGGCAGCCCAGGTTGCTCACACGGGCGTGATCCCGCCATGGAAGCCCCCGAAGGTGGGGGGGCAGCCCACCCCTGAGATGCACATCTCCATCACGCCTGAGGGCGACGTCCTTGGGTATGCGCGGGCGCCCCGCCAGCATCGGCGTTTTGTGGAAAAGTATCTTGACATTATGGACCCTACAGGCCCGGGACGCCCCTCGGAACCGGTCCATTTCGAGAATGCCGAGGAATTTAGCCGCGTGATGCGACGGCTCAAGCTCGATGAGTTGCGCGCGGGTGGCAAAATCACCCAGGACAGCATCTCGTTACGCTATGGCTCAATGAAGGACGGCACCCGGTGTCTGCCCGAGCGCACCATCCGCCGCTATTGCAAGGCCTTCGGAGTAGATTGGGACGAGCTCAAGAGGGACGCTCGCCAGCAGCACCGAAAAAACCCCGCCTAATTTCCGACCTATTTTCGCCGCTTTTTGGGCATATCTTCCCTGCCATCGCTTAAAGAGGGGGAATGCCCATGATCATCCCAGTTAGACTCGATCCGCAGATGTTCGATCGGTTGGCGGAGATGGCCGCGCGCGAGTGTCGACCCCTGACCTGGCAGCTCGAAGTCGTGCTTCAGCGCGCCTTAGGCCTCAGCCAGCCAGAATCGCCCGCGATCGTAACCCAGGAGCTGCCGCGCACGATAGCGCGGGTGTGATGACATGAGGTCTCTCAGAAAAAGTAACGCCCCACCGACCGGCAATCGATGAGGCGTCTGACCGTTGCATGACCCTGTGGTGAGGTGATGACGATGCAACAGCCATCACAGACTAATATACCCGAAGATCCTCGCCCTTCACAACTCGCACCCGACCAGCAGCTGGCTCTCGCCTCTCGATTCCTACGCACGCTGTTCGGGGACGAGGCGCCGGGGTGGCTCACCATCTCCACGTTTGATAGCCAGCCGACGCAGTGGTTCCCAGCGCACGAACTTGACCGGGTCGCAACCTACTGTCAGGCCGTGGCTCGACGGTACGACGTGTACTTCGGGCTCGGCTTGCGAGCCGAACGGTGTGAAGACGGCCGAGGGGAAAGCGCGGATGTGCTGGGCATCCCTGGCCTGTGGGTTGAGCTCGACATCAAGCACGCGGTCCATACGAGGGCTAACCTGCCTGAAACCATTGAGCAGGCGCTTGCCCTCGTCGCTGAAGCCATCCAGCTCAAACCTTCCCTGATCGTCAGCTCGGGATATGGCCTCCATCTCTATTGGCTCTTCCACGAATTATGGCTCTTCGAGGATGACGACGATCGACAAGCGGCCTATCATCTTCTGCACCGGCTCCAGGCGACGATCCAGGCCGTGGCCAAGCGCCATAGCCGGGAGGTCGATAGCACATTCGACCTCGCACGCGTGCTGCGAGTGGTGGGGACCTACAACCGGAAAGTGGCGGATGATCCGAAGCTCGTGGAGATCATCGAGGCGCATGATGATCGGCGCTACAACCCGTCCGATTTCACTGAGCACCTGATCGAGGTTAACGAGACCAGTCACCATCACACCACCGGCGAAGCCTCTGCCGGTGAGCTCCCACCGATTGACCTGCCTAGCTTAAAAATTCCGACCTGGCTCAAAGCGTTGATCAAGTATGGCGAGGATGTCAACGCCGCGGAGCCCTATCCCTCTCGCAGCGAAGCACTCTTCGATGCCGTGCAAGGGCTGCTCAAGGCCGGCATCGATGACCAAACCATCATGAGCCTGCTACTCGATTCCCGCTACGTCATTAGCGAAAAGCCTCGGGAAAAGGGCCGGCAGTGGCTCGCTGGCGAGATTTCTAGAGCCCGTGCGAAGCTGAACGGGCATCGATCGGCGACGAGTGCGCCAGAGCCAGATATTTCAGACGCCGATAATGCACATCAGGGTGCGGAACAACACGATGAACCAGGCGATGCCATGCAACAGGGTCAAGAGTCAGCCGCACAGCAGTGGATTCGCAACGAGCACAAGCGCCCGATTAGCTGTCAGCATAATGCGCTCGTCTGGCTAGCCACGCATGGCTATGAGTCCCGCATTGCTATGGTTGCCTTCCGCCAGGTGATCACCATCGACGGCGAGAGCCTCAGCGATGAGCTGGTGATCGACATGGTACGGCGGATGGAAGCCGACGCCATGATGCACTGGGCTGAAATCCATGTGCGGCATGCCATCATCAACGTTGGATCGAGGCACGCATTCTCGTCGGTCAAGCGGTGGCTTGACTCACTGCTGTGGGATCATAAAAACCGTCTCTGGCGATTCTTCACCGACACTTACGGCGCTGAGCTGACTGATTATAGCGATGCCTGCGCCAGGGTGATGTTTCTGTCAGCGGTGGCGCGAGCCTATCAGCCGGGCTGCAAAGCCGATGTGATGGTCGTACTGATCGGTGAGCAGGGCATCGGGAAGTCTCAAGGGATTGAGAAGCTCGTGCCCGAGCAGGCATGGTACACCGATGACCTTGGCGGCGATTTATCCGACCGCAGAGCCGGCGAGGGGTTACAAGGCAAGTGGTTGATCGAGTTTAGCGAGTTTGCCCGCATCAACCGAGCCACCCTCGAAATGGTCAAATCCTACCTCTCCCGCCGTGTGGATCACTACCGGCCCGCTTACGGCAAGATGGCCAAAGATTTTCCCTGGCAGTGCATTTTCATCGGGACCACGAACAACCCTATCCCACTACAGGATATCGAGAACCGGCGATTCATGCCGATTCGCTGCCCAAACATCCTTGTGGACATCGCCCCAACAGATCGGGACCAGCTCTGGGCTGAAGCGGTCGCACGATACAAGCAGGGTGAAAATTGGTGGGTGACTGATCGAGCGCTGCTCGAAACCGTCAAGCGGCATCAGGAGGAAGCCCGCCAGCATGATGAGTACGAAGACCTCCTGAAGACGGAGCTCAAGCTGGTTACCAAGATCACATTGGCGGAGGTCGCTAAACGGCTCGGCATTCAGCCGCGGGATCTTGATAAACCGACGCAAACGCGCCTAGGGCTTGTCATGAAAGCCATTGGGTTTGTCCGGAAACGGGAAACCCTTGGAGATCGCCCTCACTATTGGGAAAGGGTGACATAGGTGGGACGGCCGCTCTTGACGAGGGTTAAGAGCCTATCCGTCCCACGTCGGCAAGGTGGGACAGAGGTGGGTCGAAAGGTGGGACGGCCTACTCTGGCAAGGATTCGTCCCACCTATAACCCTTTTCTCTATAAAAAAACTCTTCAGATAGGGAGGTGTGTAGGGGTGAGGTGTACACGATAAAAGTGTTTTGTAGGTGGGACGTGGGACGAGGTGGGACGGAGCTTTATTTTCAATGACTTATGGTTTTTAAGGTGGGACGGGAGAGGTGGGACGTGGGACGAGGTGAGACGGGAGGGATGAGCCTGGCGGAGACCTGTGGGGTGTGCGGTAATGACCGCTTCTGGTGGCGGTCGAAGAGCGGCTATCAGGTGTGTATGCGCTGCGCGCGTGATGCCTTCGTAGCCTTAGAGGTGCTCACCAGGCGACGGCCGGGCGCGGTGCAGCAGGTGCAACGCTGGCGAGAACAGAGCGATGCGGACGCGGTACTGCCGCTGGCGTGAGTGTGGCCGGGTGTTCACGCCAGAAAAGGCTTATCACTACTATTGCTGCTGGCAGCATCGCGTCGCCGACGTTGGACCTGACTACGGGCGGGACGATCGCGGCCATCAGCGGAGCCGGGATCAGTCCGACGACCGCGGCTTTGGGGACGGGACACGGGCGAGGCCTCCAGCGGTGGAGATCCCGCCCCAGATCTGGCAGGCGCTGGCGGCCTTGGTCCATCCCGACCGCTGGCAGGGGACGCCGGCCCTGTTGCCGATCGCCCACGAGGCCATGGTCTGGCTGCTGGCGCATCGGCCGTTGTGGGACAAGGGCCGATTGGCGAGATGGACAGACGTATGCGGGCAAGGGCCAAGTTAGGTGCGGTGATGCAGCCAAGCCGTCGCCGTGAGTTCAACAATATCGCTTGGTAATATTGAATTCAAAGAGGGGAGAAATCGTTGACGGACCATTATATGCCCCACCAGATGGACCTTGTGTCGCCGGACGCCGAGAGCCCTACACTGAAACCCGCGCGGCCCGCGACGTGGCACGGCCCTTACCGGACCCCACGGCCCACCCAGCCGAAGCGGTGCATGGGGTGCAGGGCCAGACTGTCGACCCAGTGGCGGCGCATGGGCCGATGGTGGTGCGAGCGCTGCGCGGACCCTGGCGGTTATCTTCAGCGGCTCGAAAAAGCCAGTGCCGAAGCAAGGGATCGTTGCTGTATGGCCTACCCCTCTGTCGAGGCCGAGTAACTCTCGTTGTATTAGCGTCCCCGGAAAGGAGGGAACTGGTGGGTGATTTTCTGAGCTGGGAAGACTCGCTCGTCAACATGAACGCCGCGACGATAATGGACCCTAGGAATAGCGGAATTTGCGGACCAAAACCTAGCAACGCGCGCGCGTGCGCGTGAGAGAGGAGGTCTGTGATGAGTGATCCTCTGCCGTTGCCATTCGGCCGCGATGCGGCCGGCAAATTCGCCGCGGGCAACCGCGCAGCCAAGGGCCGCAGCCATGCCTTTGCCACACAGGCGGCGGCGTTACGCCGGGCCTTCTACGCGGAGGTCACGCCGGCGGATATGCGTCGCGTGGTGCGCACGCTCGTCACCGAGGCGACCGGGGGCAATCTCCAGGCCGCCCGCCTGCTCTTGCTCTGGATCGTTGGCAAGCCCACCGACCCGGTGCATCCAGACGCTGTCGAGCACCTGATCGCCGCGGAGGCCCAGGCCGACCAGGCACCCCCGCCCCTGCCGGCCGATCGGGAGGCCTGGCTGGACACGGACCTCCATAGGACGCTGGACCAGTTGACTGATCCCGAGGCCCGCATGGACGCGGCGGCGCGGGCCTTGGGCCGGGAGATCCGCGCCCTCCGGGGCCAAACCTCGTCATAGTTTCCTTACCGCCAGTGGGCAATGAAGCCGACCGTGTCCGGGATCATCAACGGGAGGTCTCGGCAGCAAACATCGCCACGACCTCTGTGATCCCGTGTCTGGCCATGCCGAACGCCGGGCATCACGCGCGGCGCTCGGCCAGGATTGCGCCCGAAAGATCCTGCAGGCTCGTCAATCTACCGCTGGCTCCAGGGTGGGGTGGGGAACCGAGGCTTGCTCGTGGCCGCGGCGTCAGGCCAAACCACTGCCGACTGGCCGTCCTGCCACTGGATGGTGACGGCTTTGTGAGCGACCTGGAAGCCGCGCTCATCGACGGCGAAGTCGCCGAAGACGGTCTGACTCTTCAGCTGCAGCAGTGCCTCCCGGAGCTGGTCAGCGTCCAGACTGTCAGCCCGCTTCACGGCATCCACGAAGAGCTGGCAGCCGGCGTAGGAAGACGCAGCGAGGAACGAGGGGGCGCGTGTGAACGCCTGCTGATAGGCGGCCACGAACTCCTGGTTGCCGGGATAGGGCAGGCCCGGCTCCCAGTAGGAGCCGGAGTAGACGAACTCCGCCGCGTTCCCGAGCGTCTTGTAGTAGTCCGGGAAGGCGCCTCCAGGCGTCGCGCCGTACAGCTTGACGTTCACGTCCAATTCTCTCATTTGGCGGGTAAACGCGATGGCCTCGGCCGGAGGGGCGCCCACCACCAAGACCTCAGGCTTCGCGGCCTTAACCTGGTTGAGCATCGCGGAGAACTCGGTGGTGCCCGCCGGGAAGGTCTCGTGGACGACCACCTCCAGGCCCTGCTTCCGAGCCAACTCCAGCGCCCCTTTGATGATGGCTGGCCGGGCGAGAGAGCCGATCAGGGCGATCGTTTTGAGTCCGTGGCGGGCCGCCAGATCGATCGTCCCCGCCGTGGAGGCTTCCAACGGGGAGAGCACCATGACGAGGTAGCGCCGCCCCTTCTCCCAAATCGAGGTCGTGCCCGCCGTCGGTGCCACCATGAGCTTCCGGTGCTTCTCGGTGACCTCGGCCACGGCGTCCGTGATGGGCGAGCTGTAGGGGCCCAGCACCGCGTCCACCCTGTCCTCGGTGATCAGCTGCTCGTAGAGGCCAACCGCCGTTTGCTTGTCGGAGCCGTCATCGCGGATCAGCAACTCCATCGGGCGTCCGAGGACGCCCCCTGTTTCGTTCACGTGCTTCTGGCAGAGCAGATAGCCCTCATGGACGTAGCCGCCCTGGATGGCGTCCCCTCCGGTGAGGGCAATCGAGGCGCCGATCCGGATCGGTTGCTGGGCCTGAACCAACCCTGATACCCCAACGACGGACGCGACAAGCACGGCGATGAGCAAGAGTGTCTTTGATCTCATCAGGCGTCTCCTTTCATGAAAAGAACGGCGTGGAGCCATCCGCACACCATACGCACGTGTTCCCATCGCTGAACCCTCCCAACAGCCCTGGGCATCGACGCTCCCACGCGGGGAGTGGATGGGCGCGACTATAGGGGAGCTACGAGGCGGTGTCAACGCATTTTTGCAAGATTTTTCGCGCGGATAGACAGGATCATCGCACTTGTGGCCTCGGTGAGTTAGGACGCACCGGACACGGTCGGCTTCACTCCCCACTGGCGGTAAGGAAATTATGACGAGGTTTGCCGGGGCGGGGTCCCCACGCTGGGCGCGGTCGTTGGGCCCGTCCTAGAGCAAACCGGGCCAACACCTCCTTGACGCCTGTGCGGAGTGAAGCCGACCGTGTTGCGGCGTGCCTCATTAGCCCTTCAGTTCCCGCTTCAGCTCGTGGAGGAAGCGCCAGTCGGTGCCCTGGGCAATGATCTTCTGCGGGGTCGCCTTGATCATGCCGGCCTCTTGCAGGCGCAGCGCGTAGAAGCGAATCGTATCCTCTGCATCATACTCCCGCCAGCGGTTGTACCCGACATCCTTCATGGTCTCGAGAGCATACTCGTAAGTTTTCGTGTACCCCTCGTCCACCAGAAACCGAGCCGCCCGCTCCGGCTCGAGGCTGCAGACGGCCGCCGCCTTCAGGATCGCGCGCAGGGCTCGCTTGATCGCGACCGGATGCGTCCGCACGAACTCCCGCTGGGCATACGCCATGCAGCAGAAGTACTGGGACCAGGGCCGGTCCACCAGGCTGTTGACCACCACCTGGCCCACCTGCCTGGCGCGCAGCTCCTGCGCCTGCGGGGGAAAGGCCAGGACGGCATCGATCGTACCCTCGGCCAGCAGCCGCGTCGACTCCTCGAAGGGGTGGGTCACCCAGCGCATGTTCTGGCGCGGATCCACGCCGACATGGGCTGCCATGCTGGCGAGGAAGACGTGCTCGGGGCTTCCGAGGTCAGTGACGGCGACGGTCTTCCCCTTCAAATCGCGGATGGCGCTCACCCGCTCGCCGCCGAACAGTTGGAAGCAGCCGACGTGGATGCCGGCGAGGATCACCAGCGGGTCTCCGGCGTCCACGCGGGTGATCAGGGGCCCGGAGAAGTTCAGGGCGATGTCGATGTCCCCGGCCACCACAGCCTTGGGGGATAGCGCGCCCGACGCCATTCTGACGTCCTGTACATCGGTGAATCCCTCGGCCGGCAGGAACTCTTTCGCCAGGTAGTACGGGGCGATGCAGGTGCCCGGGTTGCGGGCCAGTCTGAGCCTTGTTGTCTCCGGCGGTGGCTCCGCAGTCACTGGCCCGGCATGCAGGCCAAGCAGCCCCGCCGTGCCACCCAGGGTGAGCCCACCGAGGAACGCCCGCCGGCTCCAACCGGCCGCATGTGGGGCATTCATGGAGACCTCCTCTCTTCTCATAGCCACCGTGCACAAAGGCATGTCGGCGCGAGTGTAGAGGGGTTGGGGAGGGGTGTCAATCATTACACATGAGCGTATGCCTGCGGCGCCGGCACGGTCGTCTGACCTTCGCACAGATGTAGAGGAGGTCGTGACTCTATTGGTTAAGTCAAAATCATGCGTAACAGCAGTCTTACCTAGAACGTATGAATGCCAGGAAGATCGTGTCCATTCCTTTGGTGACACTCATGCCCATGGTGTTGGAGATTGCCCCTCGCGACTTAACCAACAGAGTCGGTCTTGGCCATGTTTGTACCCTCAACCTCACACCTCATGCACGGCCGTGTGATAGAATGCCGCGCTGGAGACCCGATCTGCTCACGTCAGAGGAGACAACCGATGCAGATCGCGAAAACAATAGGGTATATGACTCTGGCGGTAAGCCTTCTTGGTGGATTCATCGGTGGCGCCGTGCAAGCGGCGGGCGACAAAGCGGAGCACATCATGGTGGCGCCTGACGCGGTTAAGTGGGTCGACGCGCCGCCCACGCTACCGGCCGGAACGAAATGGGCGGTGCTCGAAGGCGACCCCACGCAAGCAGGTCCCTTCGCCTTCCGGGTGAAAGTACCGGCAGGCTCTAAGATGCCGCCCCACAAGCACCCGAACATCGAGCACGTCACGGTGATCGCCGGGACATTTTATTTCGGCATGGGCGAACAACTCGATGAAAGCCAGGTGAAACCGATGCCAGCGGGGAGTTTCGTCGTCGTGCCGACGGACTCGCCTCACTACTTCCTCACCAAGGATGAGACGGTCCTGCAGGCGCACGGGATCGGCCCCTGGGGGATCACCTTCGTGAACCCCGCAGACGACCCGAGGCAACGGGCGGGGCAGCGGTAGGGAGCACTTCGCATACGGAAAGGGTGCTGGGCAGAGGCGACGTGAGGGGATCGGGCTCCAGGCTTCAGGCCAGTGCCACTGGGTGTCGTCGCCCTCACGGGCGATCCAAATCCTACCTGGGGTAAGACAAGGCTAGCTGCGACACGATGCAAGAGGATGCCTCTTCACTGCATTGGCAAGGCTTGAACGGTCGCTCGTGAGAGACCTCCGAGCTCACTACAGGGGTCCCGGCCTTGATTTCCGCAAACAGGCAAAACCGGCGATGATCGGCCGGAATGCCCCTCGTCCAGGGGGTCGGAGGGCCAATTCTACCAGAAGATTGCCAGGATCAAAACCAAAAGCGGAAATGTATGGTGCTTCTCTTGCACCGTATCGCAGCTAGCCTTGTCTTACCCCTTCTACCGATAGTACTTTACGAGGGCGCCGATTCTCAGACGACCCCCAGCACCTGATCGATCTCTGGAATGAGAAAGCCCCCGCCCCGCTGCACCGCGTCCATAAGCTAACCGACGGCTTGCGTGCCGCCATCAAGCTGGCCTTGAAGCAGCTGCCCGAGCGCCGGGATTGGGAGCAGATCATGCAGGAGGTCGACAGCTCGGAGTTCCTGCAGAACGCCGGATGGTTCAACTTCCCCTGGCTGGTGAAGGCCGAGAAGAACGAGGCCGAGAATTACATGAAAGTCCTGGCCGGCAACTACCGTGATAAAGGCCCGCCGGGCATGAGTGAGCGCGACAGGGCCAACCTCGCCACCATGAATCGTGTGTTGGCAAAGCTGCATGGTGAGTGCATAGAAGGAGTTGGCAATGGACAGCATGAAGGAACAGGCGATTTTTCTCAAAGAGCTCTACCGCCTCTTACAGATGAACCGGGAGACGTTGGGGGATGGGGTGGGCGAGCTCTACATCGAGGATCTCTCGATCTATCCGCTGGAGACGGTGATGGATGCCCTGACCTGGGCGCGGAAGAACCTGCCCCGTTTCCCGAAGATTGCTGAGCTGTTGCGCTACATCGAGGGTGACCCGCAGACGCACGCCGAGAACGCCTGGAGCACGCTAGTTGTAACGGCGCGAGAATATAAATCGTTCTGCCCGAGAACATCGCCTTTTCATGCCCACATTCAGTGAGAATATGACGCTGCCCCAACCCAGATTCTCTGAGAATGAGCCCACATTATGTGAGAAGAGCCCGCAAACATCTCGTCAAACCCACTATCCGTGAGAATGAGTGGCGGATGCTGTATCCCAAGGTTCTGAGGCCAGCGCTCAGCGCTGAGAGGGGTCGTGCGGGAAAACGGCTTGTTTTTCTGCACGAACACTTCATCGCACGTTCAATCTCCCGACCCGCATTCCTGCGGTTCAGGAAACTGGTTCTGAAAAACAACGTCTGAGAAACCCGCGCTGGTGTGAGTAAAGCGAACCGTTCTTAGGTCATGTGGGTCCAGCCGGATGTTCTCGGGCTGTTCTCAGTGAGCGTGGGCTCATGCTCAGATAATGTGGGTTTGAGCGTTATTATATTCTCATCGAATGTGGGCACGAAAACGCCTTGTTCGCGCGCCGGGCGATTTATGTTCTCGGGCAACTACAACTATCCTTCCATATGACATGTTATCCAACATGGAGAACGTCAGATAGCAGAAAAAACCGGTCAAGAAATTTTCCATAGGCGTACAATAGAAACACCCACTTGAGAGTTTTTGGGAAACCAGGGGATCATAATGAGGCCCGCTGTGGGACGTCAGGGCACCAGCCAGCGCCCACAAATCAGCGGGCCTGTGCCGTGCAGAGGCGCTGAGCACCTTACCGCGTCGCGGAGTTATCCAGAAACTGTAGAATAACTTGTTAGGCTGATCGGATTCTTCGAGTGAGTTACTAATGAGGCTCTTCCTCTCTTATGGTAGCGAGGATCGGGAAGTGGCGCGGGAGATAGCTGCTGCTCTGCACGCTTTGGGCCACCATGTCTTTTTTGACCGAACGGCACTTGCCCCTGGAGGCGAGTTCCATGCAGAGATATCGCGTCAATTGCGGATGAGCGATGCAATCATATTTTTGCTCAGCTCTTCTACGTTAAAGCCTGGGAGGTATCCTCTCAGTGAAATAGAACTCGCAGAGCGCAGATGGCCTAATCCAGCGAATCACGTATTTCCAGTCGTTATTGAACCGGTCGATACGACCTTAATTCCAGGCTATCTGCGTGCGGTCACTATTATAACCCCGTCAGGCCCCATTGCCGCGTCTATAGTGCAGGCTATACAAAATCTCCAGGACCGCCAGCGCCGTCGGTTGAGGTGTCGAGTTATCGTTGCAGTCGTTATCCTGCTACCTATTGCAGTTGTTAGTCTCTTTGTAATTAGGAATTTTAATTTTTCAGCATCCACTCAAGTAGCTCCCAAAAACTTTTTCCAAAAATTGCCTGACAATGAACTAAAAAAGATAAAAGGAATAGATGGACAAATTACAAGTGATTTAAATTTTGAATGCGAGATTTACAACAGCTCGAACTGGGCCTTGGAGGAATTAACAATTTCTCTTTCATGGTATACTCCCGATTCTGAAGACCGTACAGGAAGCAAATTAATTACATTAACTCTAGCTCCAGGAAGTTCTGGAGATCCTCATAAAACTTCTAAATTTATTGGGAAGGAAAAACTAGATTTTCTAAAAGGTTATAAGCGCTACTCATGGAATATTGTAAGTCTATTAGGAGGGTGCGACGATTCTTGCCAATCGGCAAATTCACCCTGAACACTTATTACTCTGGGGCGGGGACTCCAAATGGGGCCTAACAACGCCTTGCAGCTGACTGCCTACAGCCTCCGCTACGCTCGGGCTTCCGGCAGCAGCTGAAGGTTGGCGTTCCGTATAGCAATCCAATTAGTTCCGTCAACACAGAATGCAGGCGTCTGGAGAGCCCACAAAAACGCCCATTTCTTTCCCGAGGCGCCGCCATACGTGGCAATCAGCAATGCCGTCGCCAAGAAACCCTCCTTTTACTTCATCAAAAATCAAAGCCCTGCAACCTTTCCCTCTTCATGAGTTTTGACGATCAATCCAGACCCTTTACCTACTATGACCAATTCTAGGTAACGTGCAACCTATAGGCTCCTGTCAATTCGCTTCGCGTTAGTGTTCCAGCGTTTGCTCCTGCAGGACCTATATGGCTTTCCGATAGTAATCGCGAAATTTTGTACGGTCGACGATTTTTCGCTTATTGAATAAGCACTTATAGGCAGTCTTGGAAAACGAGGGTTACATGAGACACTCCGCGACGCACCTCAAGAAGGGTAAAAACCCTCTGCTAACGTCTCATGTTGCCATCTCAACAAACATAGTCTTATCAACTCATTAG
>Ga0081538_10003622_pt1 | contig 14521 bp, 13 predicted proteins | sample TabmetS5T2R1_FD_71022 | JGI IMG/M metagenome (GOLD analysis project Ga0081538, IMG submission 71022) | Tabebuia heterophylla rhizosphere microbial communities from the University of Puerto Rico - S5T2R1 | ecosystem: Host-associated > Plants > Roots > Rhizosphere ... | reverse complement strand
TGGACAGAACTTCGTCTATGAGCCCCAAGAGGTCGGCCTCATCGTTTCGGACCTTTCGAGAGAGCAGCTTTTCTCCCGAAGCGTCGAGTACGTGGGCCCAGTGGGCCTCTTTGCCCGCATCGATTCCGGCCCAGGCTTGATCCATGATCGCCTCCCTATTTTGGTTGCCTGTCTATCCTCGGAGAACCCCGCCGACGGCTCCTTATGCAGCGAGTCTTGGACATCGTCGTCGTCGCCGATCTCTATTAGCGGTCGGGGCCTCCTCGAAAGGGGCCGAGGGGCGATTCCTTTCAAGCCATCGGACGGCGGAGCAAACAAAGCCATCCTCGGTCCCTTTGAGCGTCATCCAGAAACTGTAACTGGACAACACACAAAATGATAAGGAGCAACCATGAAGAAGAAGGAGCTAATCGAGAGGATCGCACGGGAAGCTGGGGTGCCCAGGAGCGAGGCACAGAAGCACTTCGAAGCCTTCGAGGAGGTAGTGACCGAAGCGCTCAAGGCTGGCGAGGAGGTCCAGATCACAGGCTTCGGGAAGTTCTCCGTTAGGGAGCGTAAGGCCAGGGAGGGCAGAAACCCCCAGACCGGCCAGAAGATGAAGATCGCGGCCCAGAAGGTTCCCTCATTCAGCGCGGGCAACGCCCTAAAAGAAGCGGTCTAAGAGCTGTGGAACAAAAGGTTCCTTGACCGAGGTGACGAAGCCGGGATGTTGCCAGGTACGCAGTAAGACGGAGAATCCTTGCCCCCGTCGCGCAGAGGTGGAGATCTTGGGTGTGGGCTTCTGCGGACCATGTGCCCGCCAGCAGGAGGCGTACTTCGCCATCGGCGAACTTACGCACGAGGCGACGCAGGGCCTCCACAGCAAGACGTTAGCCCAGGTGCTGGAGAGGAAGCGGCAAGAGCGCGCGGATAGTAGGGAACGCATCGCAGCAGAGATGCCTCACGAGCTCTCTGGCGTAGAGGAGACCAAACCTCTCGCGTTCAGGAAGAGCTAACCTCCATCGATTCCTTCCGCCGCAACTCCCTCCCTTAGACACGGCGGGAGGAATCCACTCCTCTCGGCATCATCTACTCCGACTAAAACAACCTCCAATCCGGAATCAAGCCGCGGTGTTCCTATACGGACCCTTCACCAAAGAGGCTTAGACAAGGGCCAAACCCTATTCCAGGCGTGGAGTAAGTCGACTCAACACGTCTTCTAGAAAGTTCTCTCAAATGCCACTACCGAACCAGCGGGTCTATCTACGGCCTTCGAGTACGCGAGGGGGAGGGGTATCAGGAGTTCATGGGGGCGGTGCATTATTCGAGGTACGGCTGTCCTGACCTCGATGCGTACGACCGGTTATGCCTGCAGTCAGTACACTACCGACGGCCACTCCAACCTATATCTGCTGCAAACAGAAGACCGTAGAGGCCTTGCCAAGTGTATCCGAGTAAGGAGTGTATTGATGTCCTTAGGGAATGGCTGTCCCCAGGAGTTCGTTGTGGCGTTGCACTCTGAGCCTAGTGTATCTTTCGGTGTAGCTGTGCCGCTCGGGCGAGTGAGGAGGTAAGAGGTGGAATCAGAGCAAAGGTTCGACCATATGCGGTAACATTCCATCGGCTTTGCGGGGCCGGTCTTGCCGCTCTCGGTCATCTTCGCCCTCGCGGTGGGAACTCGACTCCAACGTACCCGGTTACGAGGGGTCTGCTCGGACGATCGTGAGGAGAGCCGCCTGATTTATAGGAGGTAACGATGAACTACAGCGATCTGAGCGCCAAGGATCTCGAAGTGCTGAGGGAACAGATCACTGAATACTACGAGACCTACTACGCTGAACTGCGGAGCCAGTTAACCAGCCATGATTCGGCAACCTTCCAGTCCGTCCCCGAGGTTTTCAAGGGGTACAGAAGGATCGTCACCGAGCTCGGCCGGGACGGGGTGGTCGTGACCCATTGGCCCAGCAGCCAGGATTCCTTCGATTTCCACATCTCTCCAGACCGGATGGCAAAGGACCTGGCAGCCGAACAGTGCGGCGGTGAACAGATTATAGATTATCCGCCGGGGAGCGATTTCGGAACTTACGAGATCGCGGAACCTCTCCAGCTCGTGGTCGACGATAGGGTCGTCTGGGTAGCTCAGTGGACGCGTCTAGAGATCTCCAGTAAGCTCGACGCCTGGCTGAGCACCGATCAAGCCCGCACTGCCGCCAGAAACGACCTTCTACCCTACAGAGAAGCTCGATCTAGGTAACGTCATACAACGTCTGAGGCTTCCGGCATTTCTCGACTTACAGTCACACTCTCCTCTGGAGAGGTCGGACAGATTACCACCGGACAGTTCGCGCACGCTATGACTTTGTGGACCGTAGAAGTCCAGCGTAAACGGTGCACGAATCCACGGCCTCTCCGGCCCAGAACTACGAAGTCAAAACCCGTCTCTTCGATGTGGCGCAATATCGCAGTCGCCGGAATCCCTTTGGTCACCTTGGTAGACTTCAACCTGACTCCGGCTTCCTCCGCCGCGCACTGGATTCGATACTTGCAATCGTCGAAGAATTCGTCGTGCAGCGTTTGCGGTATCTCTACCTCCATCCCTATGACCTCGAGCGGTCTGGGCCACTCTTGAACCGAGATGGTGTAGAGATCGGCGTCAAGCTCCCGAGCAAGCCTTACCGCCTGCTCCAGTGTGTCGGCGGATGCCGGTGATCCGTCAATGGCTGCCAGTATTCTTCTGTACATGCCTATCACCCTTCGAAATTCGCCCCGCGTGCACCTCGAAGTGCAGGCAGTATAGCATTGGAGCAAAACGTAGCTAGGCAGCGAACTATTGGTAGGGCCGCGATCTAAGGTTTGTGCGGTTCAGTGAGGAAGTCCGAGCAGCAGCGCCAATCGCCTAGAAGCCACGAGCTATCTCTTGGATATGCTGCTCCATAGCCTTTTGTGCAGCTGCTTGATCACGACACCGGACGGCCTCCAGGATGCGGCGGTTGCCCTCAAGTGAATTTTTCGACCGCTCGGCGGACCGGAACCACCGCGCGTGCTCGTCCTTGAGCAGGTTATCGATCACCTCCATCACCCGTACCACCACCGTGTTGTGGGTCGCGCGCGCCAGAAGTCTATGAAACTCCGCGTCCTCCTCCGCAGTCGCTTGACCATCCCTTGTGCGGACTTCCTGCCGGCGTATGACGTCCTCCAACTGCCGCAGATCCTCCGGCGTGGCGCTCCTGGCGACCTCCCGCGCTATCTGCGGCTCGAAGAACAGCCTCGCGTCCATGAGCTCCTCGCGAAGGTGCCCCATATCGTTCAGCACGGTGGCGATGGGAGCTACCAGATGCTCGACTGTGACCTCCCGGACGTAGTTGCCACCACCGTGGCGGCTCTCCACGAGGCCGGACACCTCGAGCCGGCGGATCGCCTCCCGTATCACCGCACGGCCCACCTTGAATTCCTCCGCAAGCTTCCTCTCCGAAGGCAACGCCTGCCCCGGCCTGAGCTCGCCGCTGACTATGAGGTCGCGGGTCCGGGACGCCACCTCCTCGTAGAGTTTGACGCGCCTTATCGGTACTATCGCAGGCTTCGTAGCACCCGTGTCAGTCGGCTCCATCCGGCCAGTTTAACACCTTTGTGCCGTATCTCATCCAGCGCCCATGCAAATTCGGCCCCCTCTCGACCTGCGAGAGGGGGCCGGAGCCAGCGGATTATGCCCGCCCTACTTGCTGTGCTTGCGGTCGGTGAGTCGCGGCCCGCTACCCCTGCCAGGGAAGCTCTTGCCCATCATGCGGAAGGGCTGAGCGCTGGGCGCCACGGCATTTCTCAGCTTCTTGAAGATCATCATCCACTCCTCTTTCTCAATTGGCTCGCTTCTCGTTAAATAGCGCCTTCAGAATCCCAGGCTCACGATCTCTCACCTCCAGTTACTGGTATGACCTTTTCTAGGGGGATTGTATCTACCGTGTATCAAACTTCAAGCAAGTCTGTAGCAAAGTGTGAGAAAGATATCACAAATCCGGCATCTGAAAGGCCTGCTCGCATCTTTGGGGGACCATGTTATGCTTGACACAAATCTCACGCCTATGTATGTTAGTATGCCCTGTCGGTAGAGGGAAAGGCAGAGGAGAAGTCGATGGAGAGGATGAGCGCTGAAGGGTGCACTGCGTCGGCGCCCGTTTTCTACGCCTTCGTCGGCCGCATTTAATGGCTACGGGCACCGCTGCTCGAAAACGCGCAAAGGTTAGAGGTTTTCTGCCTCTTCGACTGAAGCCTTCGCCCGAGAGTGAGGAAGGTGATGGGACAGGTTGCTGGTGTTTCGAGCTGACTGGTTGTTCTGAAAGGAGGTCGTCGTGGGAGCACCAGGGAGGTGTAGATGCAACCTTATAGCCGCCAACGCCCCCTTCCCGGGCCTTCTCCCATCCTGGGGGTTTGGCGTTCCTCTCGACCTTCGTGATAGGAACATACGGCCTGTTGCTCACCAACAACATGCTCCTGCCCGGGAAGATCAGGCCGAACATCGTGACCAGTATAGCCCTCGGTATTGGGGCGGTCTTCTACCTCGGATTGCTGTTCTACCGCATCTTGGCCCATGGAGCGCTTCCGGATTAGAGGAATGATGCCAGCGATATCGCTGGCTGCGCCGGGCTGTCCAGCAAACCCGCGATTGTCCGGTGAACGCTGCGGCGGCATCCTACAGGGGAAATTTCGTCTTATTGAGGAGGCTTTACTGCCTCAATCGCCGTGGTAAGCGTGCGTCAGAAAGGGTTGGGCTAATGACACCGATGACAGGATCTACAGAAAAACAGTTGCATGCCGCGCTGGACGGCGGGCTGGACGGGTATTTGCGTACCGACCCCGCCTCCCGCTCACTGTGGTCCACGGATGCCTCCATCTACCAGAGGAGACCTATCGGGGTCGTTGTGGCCCGCTCCGAGGGCGACGTCAGGCGAACCCTCTCCGCCGCCAGGGACCTCGACCTCCCGATAACTCCGCGCGGCGGCGGGACTTCCCTGGCCGGGCAGACGACCGCTCCGGGGCTCGCCCTCGACGTCTCGGGGATGGACCGAGTACTGGTGCTGGACCCCGAAAAGAGGCGTTGCTCGGTCGAGCCGGGGGTGGTGCAGGGCGAGTTGAACGCGATGGTCGCGCCGCACGGCCTCGCCCTCGGTGCGGATACTTCGACCTCGGAGCAGGCGACTCTGGGCGGCATGATCGGCAACAACTCCGCCGGGATGCGCTCCATCGTCTACGGGACGACCGCCGACCAGATCCTCTCTCTTCGGTGCGTGCTGGCGGGCGGCGAGACGGTAGAACTGTTTCCCCTCCCCAGGGATGAGGCCGAAAGGCGTGCCCGGGAAGAGGGGGCGGAGGCGCGCCTCCTGCGCGGCTTGCTGGAGATCGGGAAGCGGTACGGCGAGGAGATACGCCGGCGGTTTCCGAAGATGATCCGGCGCGTCTCCGGCTACAGCCTCGACGCCCTCACCGACCCCGACACCATAGACCTCACCCGCCTCGTATGCGGCTCGGAGGGGACGCTGGCCCTCGTCACCCGTGCCGGGCTCAAGCTCCACCCGCTGCCCGCCGAGCGTGCCCTGGCCTGCTTCGAGTTCGACTCTCTTCCTGCCATCGGCCGGGCGACGGTGCGGCTGCTGGAGGAGAACCCTTCTGCGGTGGAACTCCTCGACGATGTGGCGCTCCAGGCGGCCCGCAGGGCCCCGGCCTACCGCGACTCCACCCTCTTCGTCCGCGGCGAGCCGAAGGCGCTCCTGCTCGTCGAGTGGAGCGGAACGAAAGAGGAGCTGGATGAGCAGTTCGCTTCTCTGGAGTATCTCGGACGCGAGGTCGGGGCGACGGCGGTGACGCCGATGCGCTCGAAGGCAGAGATGTCCCAGACAGTCAAGCTGCGCAAGTCCACGCAGCCGCTCCTTATGGGCATCATCGATCGGGAGAGACCGGTCGCCTTCGTCGAGGACGCGGCGGTGCCGCCGGAGCGACTCGAAGAATATTTGAGGCGGTTCGAGGAGATCATCCGGCGCAACGGCACCTGGGCCTGCTTCTACGGCCACGCGAGCGTTGGCTGTCTGCACGTCCGGCCGGCGCTGGATACCGGCGAGGTGGAGGGCGTGGCGCGGATGCGCCGGATCGGGGAGGAGGTCGCCGACCTCGTGAAGGAGCTTGGAGGCACGATCTCCGGCGAGCACGGCGACGGCCTCTCTCGATCGGAGTTCCTCGAGAAGATGTACGGCACCGAGATACTCCGCGCCTTTAAGGAAGTGAAAGCGCTCTTCGACCCGGAGGGACTGCTCAACCCGGGCGTGATCGTGGACCCCCCGAAGATGGACACCCAGCTCCGCATCGGGCCGGGCCACAAACGCTTGCCCCTAACGACCGGCCTCGACTTCTCGGCGCAGGGCGGCTTCCACCACGCCGCCGAGCTGTGCAACGGCTCTGGCTTCTGTCGCAAGCGAACCGGCGGCACCATGTGCCCTTCCTACATGGTCACCCTCGACGAGCAAGACACCACCCGCGCGCGGGCGAACATGCTCCGCTCCGTCCTCGACGGTACGCTCCCGCCCGAGGAGTTAACCGGTCAGAGGATGAAGGAGATCATGGACCTCTGCGTCGGCTGCAAGGCCTGCAAGACCGAGTGCCCCGTGCAGGTGGACATGGCGAGCATGAAGACCGAGGTCCTCTCCCAGATGGGTAAGGAGCACGGCTTTACGGTTCGACAGAAGGCCGCCGGACACATCCGAAGGCAACTCGCCCTCGCCGCGCTCTCTCCATCCCTCTACAACGCCCTCGCAGGCACCCGTCTCGCCCGCCGCGCCGCCGCGCTAGCCGGCATAGACCCCCGCCGCTCCCTGCCGAGAGTGACGAACAAGACCTTCTCCAAGCGATTCCCGTCCCTGCCGCAGAGCGAAGGACCGGCCGAGGTCGCGCTCTTCAACGACACCTGGAACGAGTACCAGCGTCCCGAGGTCGGCGTCGGGGCCGTCCGCCTCCTCGCCGCCACCGGTGCGAGGGTCCACCTGCCCAAGGTTGTCTGTTGCGGCCGGCCGATGCTCTCCGAGGGTCTCGTGGACGAGGCGCGCGAGAACGCGCGGCGCAACGTGGACCTCCTCTACCCCCTCGTCGAGCGCGGCGTCCCGCTCGTCGGTCTCGAGCCGAGCTGCATCCTCACCATCCGCGACGACTACACGAAGCTACTGCCGGACGACGAACGCGTCGCGTTGCTCGCCGAAGCCACCCGCCTCTTCGAGGAGGCATTGTTGGAACTCGGCCCGGAACTGCCTTTGCACGAAGGATCGCCTGTTCTGCTGCACGGGCATTGCCACCAGAAGGCTCTGGTGGGGACGGGTCCAACGGAGCGGGCGCTCTCCCTGGCGTCCGGCGCCGACGTCGAGGTGGTGGACTCGGGCTGCTGTGGGATGGCGGGGCTCTTCGGCTACGAGAGGGGCCATTACGAGGTCTCGATGAAGATGGGTGAGAGGCGGCTCTTCCCGGCGGTGCGGGGTGCTGAAGGGCGCGTCGTCGTGGCGCCGGGGACTTCTTGCCGGGAGCAGATCTTGGGCGGCACCGGCCGCCGTGCGCTGCACCCGGCCGAGTACCTGGCTGGCCTCCTTCACGACGCCTAGCCGGTGGAAAGCGACCTGCGCTCGACGCTCTCGAGGAAGATGGACTTCGACGACGTGCCCGTAAAAGCTCAGTGTCTACAGGGAGATAAACGAGCATTCCGACGAGGGCGCCATCTTCGTTACGGCCATCGGGCTCCACCAGATCGGCAGAGCGGAGAACCTCCTCGAACAGGGGCGCCTTGGCGACCGCCTGGAGCCAACGGAACGCACCAGGAACACGATGCGGGAGGAACAGAAGGGATTGTTCGAGAACTCGGAGCGGCAACTAGCCGACCGATCCGAGGAGGGGCCGGGGGAGGCTCGACCGTGTCGCACGAGATAAGTTGGCCGGTCACGTGACGTCGTTTGCCTCTGGTTCAGCTCTAATTGCTGTCCCGCTAAGCGCGACGGTCCTTATCCTGGCCGTGCTCATCCTGGTAGCCGCGATACTTTACTCGTCGGTCGGGCAGGGAGGGACATCGGGATACCTGGCGGCTATGGCGCTGGTCGGCATCTCCCCGGTCGTGATGAGGCCGACGGCCCTTAGCTTGAGCGTCCTCGTGTCGGCTATCGGCACGGTACGGTTCTACCGAGCAGGACACCTCTACTGGCCGGTGCTCTGGCCTTTCCTGGTAGGCTCCGTGCCTCTGGCGGCGGTGGGAGGCGCGTTGCGGCTTCCGGATTCGCTCTACAGCCAGTTCGTGGGATTGCTGCTGTTGGTTGCTGCCGCCACCCTCATCTGGCGCGCCCCGGATAGAAGCGGAGAGTATCAAGCTGATCCGGTCCCGGTCTTTTGGGCAGTGATCTTGGGAGCGGCGATCGGCCTGATCTCCGGCCTGACAGGGGTGGGGGGCGGCCTCTTGCTTAGCCCGTTGCTCTTGCTCACCGGATGGGCAGGAATCCGGCAAACCGCTGGAGTATCGGTCGCATTCATCTTGTTGAACGCTATGGCCGCCCTCTCCACGAATCTGGCAAGCGTGGGCACCCTACCCGCCGCGCTTCCGGTGTGGGCCGTGGCCGCAGTCGTGGGTGGAGTAGTGGGTACGGAGCTGGGTACCCGGAGGCTGAAAGGCCGCACGATGCGGTTCATACTGGCAGCCGTTCTCGCGGTTTCGGGCTTGAAGCTGTTCTTCCCTTAGCATGCTCTCGAAGTTATCGGCGTAGAGGAGAGGCGTGATGACACCACCACTGAGCAAGATAAAGGTTCTGGACCTCACGCAGGTAATGGCTGGCCCATTCTGCTGCCAGGTTCTCGCGGACATGGGGGCGAACGTAACGAAAGTCGAGCCCCCGGAGACCGGAGATCAAGCGCGGCGGGTGATGGGGTTCAGGATGAAGGGCGAGGACACCGCCGCCTTTCTCGCCGTCAACCGCAACAAGAAGAGCGTTACGATCAACCTCAAGGAAGAGGAGGGGCGCGAGATCCTCTACCGGCTTGCCCAGGACTCGGATGTGCTCGTCGAGAACTTCCGTCCCGGGGTCGCCAAGAGGCTCGGGGTCGACTGCGAGACGCTAAAGGAGATCAACCCGCGCCTCATCTACGCGAGCATCTCGGGCTTCGGACAGTCCGGACCTTACGCCGACCGTGCGGGCTACGACCTGATCGCCCAGGGCATGTCCGGCGTTATGAGCGTCACCGGCGAGCCTGACGGCCCACCCGTCAAGTGCGGCATCCCTATCGGCGACCTTTCGGCTGGCCTTTTCTGTGCCTTCGGCATCTTGTGTGCCTACGTCGCCCGCGAAGAGTCCGGCCACGGACAGTACATAGACACCTCGCTCTTTGAAGGCGCTCTAGCGTTCTCGATCTGGGAGACGGCCGAGCTCTGGGCCACGGGCCGCGTCCCGCAGCCCTTCGGCTCTGCGCATCGCCTGAACGCTCCCTACCAGGCGCTAAAAACCCGCGACGGCTACCTCAACGTGGGCCCTAACAACCAGCGGCTCTGGATGCGATTCTGCAAGATCCTCGGGCGTGAAGATCTCACGGAGGATAAACGCTTCGCCACCAACGAGGACAGGATGGAGCACCGCGAGGAGCTCGTCGAGGAGCTTGAGGCCGTCCTCAGAACGAGGGACACGGACGAGTGGGTGGAGTCGTTTCTCGAGGCGGGGGTGCCCGTCGGTCCCATTTACAACTACAAGCAGGTGTTCGAGGACCCGCACACCCGGGCCCGCGAGATGGTGGTCGAGATGGAGCATCCAGTGGAGGGGACCGTGCGGGGCCTGGGCATCCCCGTCAAACTCAGCGAGACGCCCGGAGAGATCAGAAGCCCCGCCCCGCTGCTCGGGCAACACACCGAAGAGACTCTCGCCGAACTGGGTTATTCTAGAGCGGAGATAGCGGATCTCCGGGAGAGGAAAGTCATATGATCGAGACAGACCAGCTGCTGTACGAGCGCCGAGGGGCAACGGCCTCCGTCACCTTCAACCGGCCCGAGGCGCGTAACGCGATGACCTGGGAGATGTACGACGCGCTCTACGAGTGCTGCGAGGAGGTCGACGCAGACGAGGGTGTGCGCGTCGTCGTGCTGCGCGGTGCGGGCGAGAAGGCCTTCGTAGCCGGCACGGACATCAAGCAATTCCTGGAGTTCGAATCGGGTGAGGATGGCATCTCCTACGAGGAGCGGATGGAGCGCGTCATCGGCCGCCTGGAGAGGGTGCGCAAGCCCACCATCGCGGTGATAGACGGATACGCCATCGGAGGCGGAATGAGCATCGCCGCCGTCTGCGATCTGCGACTGTGTACGCCGGATGCGAAGTTCGGGATACCCATAGCCCGCACTTTGGGTAACTGCCTCTCGATCGAGAACTACGCACGCCTTATGACCCTGATCGGGCCCGCCCGCACCAAGGCCATGATCTTCACCGCCAGGTTGTTCTCCGCCGAAGAAGCCCTGACCGCAGGCCTTGCGACGGAGATAGTTCCGGCTTCCGAGCTCGACGAGAGGCTAGGCGAGCTGTGTACGAGTCTGGAGTCCCACGCCCCCATCACCATGCGCGTCACAAAGGAGGCCGTCCGGCGCCTGCAGTTCGCCGAGCTCCCCGACACCGAGGACCTGGTTCGGGAGACCTACGGCAGCGAGGATTTTCACGAAGGCGTCTCGGCCTTCGTAGAGAAGCGCCGTCCGGCCTGGCGGGGACGGTAGCTCGGTGACGAACGGCGCTGGACAGCCTTGTCCGACTTTTTCAATCATCATAGAGTGTGGATGCAATACACCAGCCGAGTCGGACGGGGACGCTGACGTGGCGCGGCTTTCGATCGTAGCCGGGTGTGACGAGCCGGTGCGCCCAGCTCCCGTTTACTTCCCAACTTGCCAGCATATGCGGTAGCTAACAAAGGAGTCGATCGTGGCCTATCAGAGCGGACGTCACTTTCTGCAGATCCCGGGTCCTACGAACGTGCCGGATCGGGTCCTACGTGCTGTGTCCGCTCCGACCATAGATCATCGTGGACCGGAGTTTTCCGCACTCGCGCTCGAAGTTCTCGATGGAGTCAAGCGCATCTTCCAAACATCGGGGCCCGTCGTGATCTACCCCTCCTCGGGCACCGGAGCCTGGGAGGCGGCGCTGGTCAACACCCTGTCTCCTGGCGACAAGGTCTTGATGTTCGAGACCGGACATTTCGCTATTCTCTGGCGAAATATGGCGGAGAAACTGGGCCTGGTGGTCGAGTTCGTTCCCACCGACTGGCGCCGCGGCGTGGACCCTGCCGTGGTCGAGGAGAAGCTCTCCGGGGACCAAGATCACGAGATCAAGTCCGTGATGGTCGTGCACAACGAGACCTCTACCGGGTGCACCAGCCGGGTGCGGGAGATCCGCGAGGCCATGAATCGCGCCGGGCATCCGGCTCTCTTGATGGTGGACACGATCTCTTCTCTCGGCTCTATAGATTACCGGCACGACGAGTGGGGTGTTGACGTCACCGTCGGTTGCTCGCAGAAGGGCCTGCTGCTGCCGCCCGGTCTCGGGTTCAACGCCATGAGCGAGAAAGCCCTCGCCGCCTCCGGATCGGCGCGCCTGTCCCGTTCCTACTGGGAATGGCGACCGATGTTGGAGGACAACGCGGAGGGCTTCTTCCCGTACACACCGCCGACGAATCTGCTCTACGGTCTGCGCGAGGCCTTAGATATGCTGTTCGAGGAGGGTCTGGAGAACGTCTTCGGCCGACACGACCGGCATGCCGAGGCTACGCGTCGGGCGGTGCGTGTCTGGGGACTCGAGATTCTCTGCGAGAACCCGGAGGAGTACAGCGGTTCGCTCACGGCCGTACTGGTGCCGGACGGGTACGACGCAGACAAACTCCGCCGCGTGATCCTGGAGAACTTCAACATGTCACTGGGCACCGGTTTAGGAAAGCTCAAAGGTAAGGTCTTCCGCATCGGACACTTGGGCGACTTCAACGACCTGATGCTCGTCGGGACGCTCGGCGGAGTGGAGATGGGCCTCGCCGTCGCCGGTATTCCGTTCTCCGAAGGGGGCGTAACGACGGCGCTCCACTATCTGGCGGATGCCAGATAGTCCCGCAAACCCGCGGTTATTCAGTGAACGAATGCTCGGCTTGATACGAATTTCGCTTTGTAGTACATTGGTGTGACCATTTAGCCTGAGGGAAAGGGAGATGGTCAGAAGTAGATTACTGGCGTTTCGAGCTGGCTGTCTGGTCGTTCTGAAAGGAGGTCGCTGTGGGATCACTAGGGATAGGAGGTGGCGATGGCTGATAGAACGCTAGACCAGGAAGAGCGCGGGGGAGAAGAGAGGGTGTGGCATGCGGGTCGGCTGGAGCCGATGCCGCTTCGCAAGATGCCGGATGCCCCGCAGTCACTGCACATTCTCGGACCTGCCATGATTCTGGTGGCGTTGGGGGTGGGCTTAGGCGAGACGTACATGTGGCCGCGGCTCGTTTTGGTCTTCGGACCTGAGATCCGCTGGCTGTTCTTGATCGGCGTGACGCTGCAGGCGATCGTGATGACCGAGTTCGCCCGCTACGCGATAGCCACCGGGGAGAGCATCTTCTTCGGCGCCGCCCGAATAGCCAAACCGTTGATGTGGTTCTTCTTTATTGTGGCCATACTGGTATATATCTGGCCGGGGCACGTCTCCGCCGGGGCCGAGGCCTTCGAGCTGATGACCGGAGTTCCATGGCTCATCACAGCCATCATAGGACTGCTGCTCATCGGCGCCATATACAGCTTTGCGCACATCGTCTACAACTGGGTAGAGAACCTCCTGACGGCCCTCGTGGGGTTCATGGTGATCGGTTCTACCATCGTTGCGGCGTTAGTGGGGACTTTCCAGGACGTGTGGCTCACCATCTATGGCATGTTCACCTTCGGGTACATGCCCGCGGAGGCACTCACGCCCCTCTGGTTCCCGATCATCGTGGGCTCGGTCGCCTTCGCCGGCCCCTCGGGGATGCAGCAGATGTGGTACACGCTCTACCTGCGGGACAAGGGGGCCGGCATGGGCGTGCACGTCCCCCGCATCAGGGGCCTGAGATACCTCGAAGAAGAGGAGACCATGCCCGCTCGAGGGTTCATGTTCGACACAGAGGACTCCGAGGAGATGAACAAGTGGAAGGGCTGGAGGCGGTGGGTACTGTTTGACGCTCTCGTCTTGTTCTGGGGCATAACGATGCTGGTCACCATCGTTTTCACGGTCCTCGCCCAGCGCGCGGGTCGGGAGAACCCCGACGTGCAGCAGACCATCGAGACCGGCGAGCAGGGTGCCGCCATACAAGCGATGGCTGATGCCTTCGCCTCGGCCGGCGGGGCTTTTCTGGGCGTCCTGTTCTTCCTCTTTATCGCGGTGGTGGGCTGGAAGGGCACTCTGGGTGTCTTCGACGCCTTTTCGCGCGGGCAGGCGGACATGACCTACTACTTCATCCCGGGAATGCGGCGCTTCAGGATGTCTACCCTCTACTTCGCGTTCCTGTGGGGCGTCATCATATTCGGCATCCTGATCCTGCTGTTCGGGCCGGCTGACGGGCCTGCAGCCATCCTGGGGGTTCTGGCGTTCCTCTCTGCGTTCGTGATGGGGGCATACTGCCTGTTGCTGTTGTTCACCAATAACATGCTTCTGCCGAGAAAGATCCGGCCGAACATCGTGATCAGCGTCATACTCGCCTTCGGAGGGCTCTTCTACCTCGGGCTGCTGTTCTACAGCATCTTCGCCTATGGAGCGCTTCCGGACTAGAGGAATAGATGGCTGTGTCCACGAATTCTGTCCGTCAATTTGCGGAGGTTTCTTTCCCCGGTGCCGTTATAGGGCTCGGCACCGGGGGGATAGCAGGGGGACTGGCCGCCGTGTCCGGCCTCCCCTTCGGCTACACGTTACTAACCACCCTCGGCCTTGGCATCCCGCTGGCGATCTTCGGCGCCGGCTACGACGTCCTTCTGGCCTCCGGCCGAATTCGCCTTGGAGGGGTAGTCCCGGCCGCGCTGTACTGGCTACCGGCGTTTCCGCTGGCCCGGCTGCTGCACGAGGTCGTGCTCGACATCGGCTCCGGCAGGAGCATACTTCTACCGGAAGCCCTCCTCCCTTTTCTGGCGTATCAGGCGATTCTGAGCGTCGGGTTTGCCATCGGGTTCCTGTGGACGCATGAGCAGCTGGCAACGGTGTGGTGGCCCCGCATCAGAGACCACAACCCCGTAGCCGCACGTTATGTCAGCCAGTACACAGGGCAGGCCGCCGCTACAGAGCATCGTAAGGCAAGCAAAAAAGGTTAGACTCGCGGGCCAAGAGAAGCCTGGGGTCCACCATCCCACAAGGAAATAAGACAGAAGAGAGCGGGCGGGGATATCCCCGCCCGCTCTCTTCGGGACTAGGTTTACCCTTACTGCCCCGTCGAGGGGAGCGCCCAGGGGTACTCACCCAGCTCGTTATCGTCGCGCCAGGGCTCGTAGGGGGCGTCGGCAACCTCCCTGAACTCCTCGTGGGCG
>Ga0081538_10003621_pt1 | contig 14521 bp, 14 predicted proteins | sample TabmetS5T2R1_FD_71022 | JGI IMG/M metagenome (GOLD analysis project Ga0081538, IMG submission 71022) | Tabebuia heterophylla rhizosphere microbial communities from the University of Puerto Rico - S5T2R1 | ecosystem: Host-associated > Plants > Roots > Rhizosphere ... | reverse complement strand
CGGGCAGTGTCCCGCCGCCATCACCTGCCGCGCGGCTTCCACGCCGTCCCCGTCGGGCAGCCCCACCGCCATCACCACCACGTCCGGGCGATGCTTGCCGACCAGGTAGGCGACGTCCTCCGCGCGGCTTCCGTTCCCCAGCACCTGCCCGCCCTGCGCGGTGATGGCCTCGGCCACTGCGGCGCGCGAGGGGGCATGATCGTCGACGACCACGACCTTCCATTTGGGCTTCATGACCTCTCAGGCCACGCAAGCCGGGTGCCAAGCGCGAACCCCAGACAATCACGCGATCTCGCGGGCCGGCGAGCGGGCCCCTCTGCTCACGCGGCGCGCAGTTGCGCCGAAGCGCCCAGCGTTTGAGCACGCCCGCCCAACGCGCGCACCGTCCTCAAGCAACCGGCATCGTGAGGGCTCGCTAGAAGAACGAGTAGTAGAGGCTGAGGGAGAATGTGTCGAGCTTCTTCGACTCCGCTACGACCCCGCCCGAGGCATCCGGCCGCGTCGTCTGCGCCTTGTAGACCTTCTCGCTCGCCGCGTCGTGCCGATACTCCGCCCGTGCGACCAGCCCCTTCCAGATCTTGAACTGGGCGGTCAACGTCGAGGTCCAGTACGCGACCCGGTTCCCGAACCCCGTGCGCGCCCCGTTCTGGTCCTGGAAGAACTCCTGCCGGAACGCCAGCCGGAACCAGTCCGTGAAGTCGTACGCCACATAACCCGCCACTCCCCACCACCGGGCATCGTTGTCCTGGCGGGTTCCCAGCGAGCGCAGGAACGCCTCGTCCTGCTCGAACCCGTAGTCCACGTTCAGCCCCAGGACGGTGTTCTTCAGCCCGGTGTAGTTCGCCACCAGGTCCAGCACCGCCCGTTGATTGGCCTTGTTGTCGTTCTGCTCCGGCCCCACGATCCAGTTGAGGTTCACCGCGAGGTCCTTGAAGGGCGTCGTCGCGAACTGCCCGGTGAAGCTGACGCCGTCGTTGTTGTCGCGGCTGTTGTCCCACCCGAGCACCACTCCCGCCGTCATGCTGAACTGCTCGCTGAAGGTGTACGACAGCACGCCCCCCGTATGCGTCAGCGGGATGGCGAAGCTGAACAGATACCCGCGTGAGAAGTTCAGATTGTTCGGGGAGTCGATCACCTCGTACCCGAGCAGGGTCACGAACTTCCCCCCCTTCACCGTCAGGCCGCTCCCGACCGGCAGCATGCCCGACACGTACGCCTCCTGGATGTCCACCGGCGGCGTGTTGCGGAACGGGAAGGTGTCGTTGATGCCCCGGAAGATACCCAGCGAGTGAGTCTTCTGCGAGTCCAGGCCGGCCGTCACCACCAGCCCGTATCCCCATGGATACCGTTCCGATGGGTCCTTCTTGATGCTGAACGCGGCCACGTTGAAGGTGTAGCCCTCGTCGAAGTCGTAGAAGCGGAGCTCGTTGGTCGCGTCCCGCCCCGCGCCCGTCAGGTTGAACGTGTAGCTGTTCTCGATATACGCGTAGAGCCGGTGCTCCTCCCAGTACGTCTTCGGCTTGTCGTCGTCCTTCTTCTCCTCCGTCTTTTCGCCGGCGGCGGGCGCGGGGCTGGGCGCGCCCGTCTGGGCGAAGGCGGGCGCCGCGCTCCAGGCTGCCGCCAGCGCCAGCGCGACCACGAGGCTTCCGAAGCGACTCGTCATGCGCTCCTCCCGTGCACGGATTGTCGGCTCGCAGGGCAGCGTGCTATTCCGATGCCAACGCCATGCGCAGGCGCCGTGCACCCAAACGACGCATTCTCCCGATCGTTACGGGCGGGCGCCTCCGGCGTGCCCCAGCCCGGATTGCCGCGTCGCCGGGCAGCGAGTCGACCGATGCTCGTCCTCGCGCCATCGCCCGGAGAAACGCCAACGGCCCCCGGGATGATTTCCGGGGGCCGTGGCGCGGCCGAGCGTCGGCCGGCGAGGGGCTAGATGTCGTAGTAGAGGGCGAACTCGTACGGATGCGGGCGCAGCCGGACGGGGTCGACCTCGTTCTTCCGCTTGTACTCGATCCAGGTCTCGATGAGGTCCGGCGTGAACACGTCGCCCTTGAGGAGGAAGTCGTGATCCTTCTCGAGGTTGTCGAGCACGATGTCGAGCGAGCCGGGCAGCTGCTTGATCTTCTTCTGCTCGGCGGGCGGCAGCTCGTAGAGGTCCTTGTCCACGGGCTTGCCCGGGTCGATCTTGTTGGCCACGCCGTCGAGGCCCGCCATCACGCAGGCCGCGAAGGAGAGATACGGATTGCAGGTCGGATCCGGCGTGCGGAACTCGATGCGCTTGGCCCCTTCGGACTTCGAGTACATCGGGATGCGGATGGCCGCGGAGCGGTTGCGCTGGCTGTAGACCAGGTTGATCGGCGCCTCGTAGCCCGGCACCAGCCGCTTGTAGCTGTTGGTCGAGGGCGCGATGAAAGCCAGCAGCGCGGGCGCGTGCTTGAGGATGCCGCCGATGTAGTGGAGGCACGTCTTCGAGATGTCCGCGTACCCGCCCCGCTCGAAGAAGAGGTTTTTGCCGTTCTTCCACAGCGACTGGTGAGTGTGCATGCCGGAGCCGTTGTCCTGGAAGAGCGGCTTCGGCATGAAGGTGGCGGTCTTGCCCCACTTCTTCGCGGTGTTCTTCGCGCAGTACTTGTACCAGCACACCTTGTCCGCCATCTTGGTCAGGGTGTCGTAGCGCATGTCGACCTCGGTCTGCCCGCCCGTCGCCACCTCGTGGTGGTGCACCTCGACGCGCACGCCCACCGACTCGAGCGCCAGCACCATGTCGGACCGGATGTCCTGGAACTGGTCCATGGGCGGCACGGGGAAGTAGCCCTGCTTGTAGCGAGGCTTGTAGCCGAGGTTCGGCCGGTCGGAGGTGCCCTCCTTGCCGGTGTTCCAGGCGCCCGCTTCGGAATCGATGAAGTAGTAGCCGTGGTTGTAGGTCTGGTCGAAGCGGATGGAGTCGAAGAAGAAGAACTCGAGCTCGGGGCCGATGTAGATGGTGTCGGCGAGCCCGCCCTTCTTGACGTACGCCTCGGCCTTCTGGGCCACGTAGCGAGGATCGCGCGTGTAGGCCTTGCCCGTCACCGGATCCTTGACGTTGCAGATGAGCACGATGGTCGGCACCGCGGTGAACGGATCCATCTGCGCCGACGACGCATCGGGGATCAGCAGCATGTCGGACTCGTCGATGGTCTGGAAGCCGCGGATCGACGAGCCGTCGAAGCCGAGGCCATCCTCGAAGATACCCTCGCTCAGCTCCGAGATCGGGATGGAGAAGTGCTGCCAGAGCCCCGGCAGGTCGATGAACCGGAGGTCAACGATCTTGGCTCCCTTCTCCTTCGCCATCTTCAACACGTCCTTCGGGGTCATTCTCCTGCCTCCTTATGGATGTTCGTTGGGACCGAAAACCGGGGGCCGGCAGAGCCGTTCTGGCTCCGCCGGCCTCAGACACTAGAGGCTTCGCCCGGCCCCGTCAAGGGCCCGGCTAGTGCGCCGTTCGAGCCTTGGCTTGCGAGGCCCGCATCGCCTCCTCGAATGCGCCGCCGCCCATCGAATACTCGCTCCCTCCGCCGAGCGCGTAGGCGGTCTCGGAATGCTGAGACAGATCGAGTCCGGCCTGCTCGTCCTCCTCGCTCACCCGCAGGCCCATGATGCCGTCGAGCACCTTCAGGATGACGGTGGTCATGATGAAGCCCAGGACGAGCGTCACCACCACCGCCATGAGCTGGACGACGAGCTGCTTGGGATTGCCGTAGAGCAGGCCGTCGGCGCCCGCCTCGTTCACGGCCTTGGTGGCGAAGATCCCCGTGGCGAGCGCGCCCCAGGTGCCGCCCACGCCGTGCACGCCCACGACGTCCAGCGAGTCGTCGTAGCCGATCTTCGTCTTGATGTTGCAGGCGTTGTAGCAAATGAAGCCCGCGACCGCGCCGATCATGATGGAGGCCATGGGCGTCACGAAGCCCGCCGCCGGGGTGATCGCCACGAGCCCGGCCACCGCGCCCGACGCCGCGCCCAGCACGGTGGGCTTGCCGCGCGAGGCCCACTCCGTGAACATCCAGCCCAGCGCCGCCGCCGCCGCCGCGGTGTTCGTGGTCATGAAGGCGTGACCGGCGAGGCCGTTGGCGCCGAGCGCGCTCCCCGCGTTGAAGCCGAACCAGCCGAACCAGAGGAGACCCGCGCCCATCACCGTCAGCGGCAGGTTGTGCGGAGGCATGGGATGGTGGCCGAAGCCCCGGCGCTTGCCGATGATGATGGCCGCGGCGAGCGCCGACACGCCCGAGGAGATGTGCACGACGGTGCCGCCCGCGAAGTCGAGCGCGCCCAGGTTGCGAAGCCAGCCGCCCACGCCCCATACCCAGTGGGCGAGCGGGTCGTACACCAGGGTCGCCCACGCGAGGATGAACACGATGAAGGTGGAGAACTTCTTCCGCTCGGCGAAGGCGCCGGTGATGAGCGCGGGCGTGATCACCGCGAACATCATCTGGAAGAGCATGAAGACCTGGTGGGGGATGGTGGCCGCGTAGTCCGCGTTGGGGGTCTGGCCCACGCCCTTGAGCCCCACCCATTCGAGGCCGCCGATGATCCCGCCCTTGTCGGGGCCGAAGGCCAGGCTATAGCCCCACAGCACCCACTGCACGGAGATCAGGGCCAGGATGATGAAGCTGTGCATGAGCGTGCCGAGCGCGTTCTTCTGGCGCACCATGCCGCCGTAGAAGAGCGCCAGCCCCGGCGCCGTCATCAGGAGCACCAGGGCGGTCGACGTGAGCACCCACGCGGTGTCGCCCGAGTCGATCTTCGGCGGCGCGGGCGCCGCCGGGGCCGCCGGCGCGGCCGCGTCCGCCTTCGGGGCGTCGGCCTTCGGGGCTTCGGCGGCCGGCGGGGCGGCGGGAGCCTGCGCCCATGCCGAGGTGCCCGCGAGCACCAGCACACCGAGGAACAGCGCCATCATCACACTTCGCTGGACTTTGCCCACCGCGTGTCCTCCTTGATCGCGGCCCACGATCGCTCGCGTCCGCGCTTCCCCTCTAGAGTGCGCTCTCGTCTCGCTCGCCCGTCCGGATCCGGATGGCGGTGTCCACCGGCGTGATGAAGATCTTGCCGTCACCGATATTCCCGGTCTTGGCCGCGCTGGCGAGGACGCCGGTGACCTTGTCGAGGAGATTGTCGGGCACCACGACCTCGACCTTGATCTTCGGCAGGAAGTCCACCGTGTACTCGCCGCCGCGATACAGCTCGGTGTGGCCCTTCTGCCGGCCGAATCCCCTCACTTCGGAGACGGTCATGCCGATGACCCCGATCCCGGTGAGAGCCTCCTTCACCTCGTCGAGCTTGAACGGCTTGATGATCGCTTCGATCTTTTTCATGGTGGCCTCCCGGCGCGGCGAGTTGCACCTTGCGTGCCGCCTCCTCGACGGGTGCGGGCAGCCTCGAAATCAAGACGTTAGCGTGCAGGTGGGAACCAACCGGGGCCGGTGTCGTGCCCACGGATTAGGCACAGGTCAGGCCGGTGCCTCGGGATCAGGCATGGCTGACGCGGAACTAGGCGCTATCGGCGGTCGGGCCGAGGCCGGGAAGGAGCGGAGGGGGCGGGCGGCTGGCCAAGGGCCTGCTCGACGGCGGCGCGGATCTCGCGGAGGTCGGCGGTCTTCGGCGCCGTGCGCACGCCCGGAATGGGGAAGCTGTCGTCGTCCTCGACCAGGCCGGAGCAGACGACCACCGGCGTCTTGACGCCCTGGCGTTCGAGAGCGCGGAGGAAGTCGAGGCCGTTCAGGCGGGGAAGGCGAAGGTCGAGGACGATGATGTCCGGCTTCGTGCGCTCCAGTGCGTTGAGCGCCTCGAGTCCGTCAGTGGCCTCCACGAGCCGGAACTGCCGCTTGAACTCCGCCGTGTACAGCCCGCGCCATGCCTCGTCGTCGTCCACGATGAGCATCGTCCGCATCGCTGGTCCTCACCCCTGATCAAGCAATAGGGTTGCCGAGTATGGAACGCTGCCATATCAGGGAGTTGGCGGGCGGGACGTGGGAAGAAGCGTTGCTCCTCTGACGTCAGGCTGTCGGGAGGCGGGCGGCGGGTCAGGCCCGGCGCTGCGGGATGCCGTGCCGCCGCATCTTCGAGTAGAGAGTGGGGCGGCGCAGGCCCAGCACGGCGGCCGCGGCCTGCTTGTTCCAGCCCGTGGACTCGAGCGCTCGCACGATGGACACGCGCTCGATCTCCTCGAGCGAGCCGGACGAGGGCTGGGACGCGGTGACGCTGCCGGACTCCGCGCGCAGCGGCTCGGGGAGATCCGACAGCGCGATCTCCTTGCCCCGGGCGACCAGCACCGCGCGCTCGACCGCATGCTCGAGCTCGCGCACATTGCCCGGCCACTGATAGGTGAGCAGGCGCCGGTAGGCTTCCGGATCGATCCCCTCCACCGGCCGCATGTGCTTCTCGCGGAAGCGCTCCAGGAAGGCCTTGGCCAGGAGCGCGATGTCCGAGCCGCGCTCGCGGAGCGGCGGCATGGGCACCGTCACGGTGTTGATGCGGAAGTAGAGATCCTGGCGCAGCTTGCCTTCGCGCACCGCGGTCTCGGGATCGCGATTGGTGGAGCAGAGCAGGCGGAAGTCCACCGGCACGGTGCGCGAGCCGCCGAGGCGCCGGACCTGCCGGTCCTCCAGTACCCGCAGCAGCTTGGCCTGGAGATCCATCGGCATCTCGGTGATCTCGTCCAGGAGCACCGAGCCCTTGTGAGCCTCTTCCAGGAGACCCGGCTTGTCCGTGGTGGCCCCGGTGAAGGCGCCCTTCACGTGACCGAAGAGCTCGGATTCGATCAGGTCCTTCGGAAGCGCGGCGCAGTTGATCTTCACCATGGGGCCGCCGGCCCGCGTGCTCTTGGCGTGCAGCGCGTTGGCGGCCAGCTCCTTGCCGGTGCCGCTCTCGCCCACGATCAGGACATTGGCGTCGGAGCCCGCCACCGACTCCAGGAGGTCGAACATGCGGCGCATGGCCGGGGAGCTGCCCAGGAGCTCTCCGAGCCCGGATTGCTCGGCGAGCTTGCGCTTGAGGTCCGAGGTCTCGGCGAGGAGGCGCCGCCGCTCCAGGGCCTTCGCCACGAGGGTGATCATCTCGGCGCTGTCGAAGGGCTTGGCGACGAAGTAGAAGGCGCCCTGCTTGGTGGCCTCCACCGCCTTCGAGATGGAGGAGTGGCCCGTCATGATGATGACCTCGATGGACGGATCCTTGCTCTTGAGCTGCTGGAGCAGCTGCATCCCGTCCCCATCGGGGAGCACCAGATCCACCAGGGCGAGCGAGAACTCACGCTCCGTCATCTGGCCGATGGCGGAGACCGTATCGCCGGCCACGCCGACGTCATAGCCCTCGCCCTCGAGCACGATGCGGAGCCAGTCGGCGATCGCCGGCTCGTCGTCCACCAGAAGAATACGCGGCTTCATTCGCCCTCCAGTACTCCCATCCAGCCTAGCATGGGCAACCCATGTGTCACCAGACTGACACCTCTGACTCCTACAACACGTTGCAGATCAATTAGATAGTCGACGGTATAGAAGGGTTTACCCAATCCCCGTAAGCGCGGACCCTTGGGCGGCGCGCCACCCTTTATAAGGGGGCCCTCACACGCCCCCCTCGCTTGACAGCCCCAAGGGGGGGCGCGCAATATGGCGGCCATGCAATTCGGCTTTGCCCTGCAGGGCCGCGGGCCGCTGTCCAAGCCGGACATCCTCTTCAGGCTCGCGCAGAAGGGCGACGCGCTCCGCTACGCCTCCGTGTTCGTCACCGACCACGTGGTGATCCCCGTGGAGATCGAGTCGGCCTATCCCTACTCGGCGAACGGGCGCGTGGCGGGCGACTGGAAGGAAGGCTATCTCGAGCCCATGCCGCTGATGGCGCACCTGGCCGCCATCACCAAGCGGATCCGCATCGGCACGAGCGTGCTCATCATTCCGTACCGGAACCCCGTGGTGACGGCGAAGATGCTGGCCACCATGGACCTCCTGTCCGGCGGCCGCATCATCCTCGGCGCGGGCGTGGGCTGGATGGAGGAGGAGTTCGAGGCCCTCCATGCCCCGCCCTATCGCGAGCGCGGGCGCGTCACCGACGAGTTCATCCGACTGATGCGCGAGATGTGGTCGCGTGAGCCGGTGGACTTCAAGGGCCAGTACTACTCGATGGCCCGGGTGAGCGCCCTGCCCAAGCCGGTGCAGAAGGGCGGCATCCCCGTGTGGACGGGCGGCCACACCGACGCCGCGCTCCGGCGCGCCGGCCAGGTGGCGGACGGCTGGCATCCCATCGGGCTGCGCCCGCCGGGCCTGCTCGAGCCGAAGGAGTACGCGGACAAGATCACCATCGTGCGGGACTGGGCGCGCCGGGCGGGGCGCGATCCCGAATCGATCACCATGAGCTTCCGCGTCCCGCTGGAGCTCAAGCCCCGCGGCGCCAAGGCCACCGCCGGGGACCGCACGCTCTTCCGCGGCACCGCCGCCGAGGTCATCGAGGACATCCGCACCTATCAGCGCCTGGGCGTGACCCACTTCGTGTGGGACCTTACCGCTCCCGACCTCAAGGGCGCCCTCGCCCTGCTCGACCGCTTCGCCGCCGACGTGCGGCCCAAGGTCCAGCGTCTCCCGCGGTAAGCAGTCATGCCGGCCTTGCCCGAGCCCGTCGCGGGCTTCATCTCTCAGAGCCGCGTCGGGCGGCTGGGCACCGCCGATGCCTCCGGCGAGCCCGCGGTGGTGCCGTTCTGCTATGCGTGGGACGGCGCCGTCCTCTACTCGGCCATCGACGCCAAGCCCAAGCGCGTTGCCCCGGCGAGCCTGCGCCGGGTGCGGAACATCCGGGACAACCCGCGGGTGAGCGGGGTGATCGACGAGTACGACGAGGACTGGAGCCGCCTGCGCTGGGTCGTGATCCAGGGGCGCGCCGAGATCCTCACCAGCGGCCCGGAGTTCGAGCGTGGCGCGACGCTGCTCCTGGAGAAGTATCCCCAGTACCGGCGCATGGGACTCCCGCGCGAGTCGGGCACCATGGTGAAGATCACCCCCGGCCGTATCAGCCACTGGAGCTTCGCAGGATGACCGGCCTCGACCGCGCCCTCGCGCGCGCCGCGTCCGGGCGGGCGCCCGATGCCGAGCAGGCCGAGGCCTTGCTCGGGACACCGGACGCGCGCCTCCCCGAGCTGCTGGCCGCCGCCGGGGCGCTCCGCGACCGCGGCCGCGGGCGAAGCATCACGTTCTCGGCCAAGGTCTTCGTGCCGCTCACCACGCTCTGCCGCGACTACTGCGGCTACTGCACGTTTCGGAAGGACCCCGGCCAGCCGGGCGCTCACACCATGACGCCCGACGAGGTGGTCGCCCTCGTCCAGGCGGGCGAGCGGCTCGGCGCCAAGGAGGCGCTCTTCTCCCTGGGCGACAAGCCCGAGGCCGCCTTCCCCGAGTACCGCGAGACGCTGCGACGTCTGGGGCATCGGACGACGATGTCCTATCTCCGCGCGATGTGCGAGCGGGTGGTGGCGGAGTCCTCGCTGCTGCCGCATGCCAATCCGGGCCTCATGTCCGAGCGCGACCTCTCCGCGCTCCGCGAGGTCAACGTGAGCATGGGCATCATGCTGGAGACCGTCTCCGAGCGGCTGCTCGGCCCCGGCATGGCGCATGATCGGGCGCCCGACAAGGTTCCGGCGCGGCGGCTCAAGACTATCGAGCTGGCCGGCAAGCTCCAGATCCCCTTCACCACCGGTATCCTCATCGGCATCGGCGAGACGCATGCCGAGCGCGTCGCCGCGCTGCTCGCCATCCGCGATCTCCACGAGCGCCACGGCCATGTCCAGGAGGTGATCGTCCAGAACTTCCGGGCCAAGCCCACCATTCCCATGCGCGGCGTGCCCGATCCGAGCCTGGACGATCTCGTCCGGACCATCGCGGTCGCGCGACTGCTGCTGGGCGCGGAGATGAACATCCAGGCGCCGCCCAATCTCGCCGACGCCGCCTACGGGCGCCTGCCCGCCGCCGGCCTCAACGACTGGGGCGGCATCTCGCCGCTGACTCCCGATCACATCAACCCCGAGCGCCCGTGGCCCCTCATCCGCGAGCTGCGCCGCGCCACCGAGCAGGCGGGTCACACGCTCCGCGAGCGCCTCGCCATCTATCCCGAGTACACCCGCCGCCCCGAGTTCCTCGATGCCCGCCTCCGCGAAGCGGTCGCCCGCTACGTGGACGACCAGGGTCTCGTACGCCAAGACCTGGAACGTTGGCGAAAGTGGTAGGCTACAGCCTCGCGGGTAGCGCCAACCGATTGGAGAAGCCGTGAACACGATCACTCTGGACTGGGCGACGCCGGACGTGCGGCGCATCCTCGGCCGCGCCCTCGATGGCGAGGAGCTCACCGTGGCGGAAGGCATCCGGCTCACGGAGACGGGGGGCCGGGATCTCCACGCGCTCAGCCTCGTCGCCGACGAGATGCGCCGCCGCCAGGCCGGCGATCTCGTCACCTATGTGGTGAACCGCAACATCAACTTCACCAATGTCTGCATCAAGCATTGCACCTTCTGCGCGTTCAGCCGGGACCATCGGGAAGAGGAGGGCTACTTCCTGCCCCTCGACGAGGTGGTGCGCCGGGCCATCGAGGCGTGGGAGATGGGGGCGACCGAGGTCTGCATCCAGGCCGGCTTGCCCCCCAAGCTCGACGGCAGCTACTACGTCGATCTCTGCCGCGCCATCAAGGCCGCCGTGCCCGAGATGCATCTTCACGCGTTCTCGCCGGAAGAGGTGCTCTACGGCGCCACGCGAGCCGGGATGGCGATCCCCGACTATCTGAAGACCCTGCGGGCCGCCGGCCTCGGCACCTTGCCCGGCACCTCCGCCGAGATCCTCGACCAGGAGATCCGCGACGTCATCGCCAAGGGTCGCATCACGGTGGACCAGTGGATCGAGGTCATCACCTCCGCCCACGCCCTCGGCATCCGCACCACCTCCACCATCATGTACGGCCACGTGGAGCGGCCCGAGCACTGGGTGCGCCACATGGCGCTGCTCCGCGACATCCAGCGCCAGACCGGCGGCTTCACCGAGTTCGTGCCGCTCTCCCTCATCCACTCCGAGGCGCCCATGTACCAGCGGGGACTCGTGCCCGGAGTGCGCCCCGGCGCGACCGGGATCGAGGTGGTCAAGATGCACGCGCTCGCCCGGCTGATGCTGGGCCCCACCTTCCGCAACATCCAGTGCTCGTGGGTGAAGGAAGGGCCGAAGCTCTCGCAGCAGCTTCTGACCTGCGGCGCCAACGATCTCGGCGGGACGCTCATCAACGAGTCCATCTCGCCCTCCGCCGGGGCGGGCTTCGGGCAGCTCGTCCCGCCCGCCGAGCTTCGCCGGCTCGTCCGCGACGCCGGGCGCGTGCCCGCGCGCCGCACCACCGAGTACGAGATCGTGAAGGTGTACGCCACCGAGGCGGACGACGACGCTTCCCCGCTCGACGCGGTGTCCGACGCGGAGACCCGGTTCGGCTCGTACCGGCGCCTCACCGCGTCGTCCCAGTTCCGTTTCATCCACCCCTTGAAGACATCGGCCGGTTGAGTACACTAGGGCGCTGTTTGGCCCGACCTACCATTCCCCACTTCAGACTACGGAGGCGCACCACATGGCAAAGTCGATGACCAAGTCCGCCATCATCGGCCAGCTCGCGCAGAAGTCCAGCCTCAGCAAGAAGCAGGTGAGCGATCTCATGGATCAGCTCCTCACGCTTGCGACGAAAGAGGCGAAGAACGTGTTCATCGTTCCGGGCTTCGGCCGGCTGGTGCTGGCGAACCGCAAGGCGCGCATGGGCCGCAACCCGCAGACCGGCGAGCCCATCAAGATTCCCGCCAAGCGGGTGGTGAAGTTCCGCCTCTCCAAGAGCCTGAAGGACGCCGTGCTTGGGAAGAAGTAAGACCGCGGAGGGGCTCACCTACCGACCGCTCGAGACGCCCGGACGCGACGCCCGGGACCTCTTCGGGTTCGTCGGCGCGTGGGCCCCACCCGAGTCGGCTGTTTCGGCCGGCTGGGGCGCGTGGGACGCGGACCGTCTGGTCGGCGCCCTCGTGCTGGAGCGCGCGGGCGGCGCGGGCATGCTGTACGGACCCGTGGTGGTGGCCGCCGATTCCGCCGAGCCCGACGCGCCCTTCGACATCGCCTTGCGGCTCCTCGAGAACGCCCTGAGCCTCGCCGAGGCTCAGGGCATCTCCACCCTCTACACGCGCCCCCAGAGCCTCGACCGCATCTGGGTGCGCACGGGCTTCATTCCCATTCCGGAGGCCGACCTCCCCGCCGCGCTGCGGGGTCGGCCGGGGCTGGGCCTCTTCGGCTGGCGTGGCGGCACCGCGATCTGGAGCATGGCCGGCCGCGCGGAAGCCGCCCGCCGCGGCGAGCGCGTGCCCGAAGGGACTCCCCCGCCGCGATCGTCCGGCGGCCGTCGCCGTCGGTAGTCCCATGAGGATCGCCGCCCTCGCCGGTGGCACGGGCGCGGCCAAGCTCCTCCGGGGCCTGGCGCCGCTGCTGCCGCCGGGGGCGCTCACCGTCATCGGCAACACCGGCGACGACGCGGACTTCTGGGGGCTCCACATCTCGCCCGACCTCGACACCGTGTGCTACACGCTCGCCGGCCTCATCGACGAGCGGAAGGGCTGGGGGCTTCGCGACGAGACCTTCTACGCCCTCGAGCAGATGCCGCGCTTCGGCGAGCCCGGCTGGTTCGGGCTCGGCGACCGGGATCTCGCCACGCATTTGCACCGCACGCGGCGCCTCCGCGCGGGCGAGCCGCTCAGCGCGGTCACCGCCTCCATCGCCGCCGCGCTGGGCGTCCCTGCGCGCGTCCTGCCCATGTCCGATCAGCCGGTGCGCACCCGCATCCTCGGCCCGGAGGGCTGGATCACGTTCCAGGAGTACTTCGTGCGCGACAAGGCCCAGACGGACGTGCGCGCGGTCGAGTACGCGGGCGCGGACGCGGCGCGGCCGGCGCCCGGCGTGATCGAGGCCCTCGCGGAGGCGGATCTCGTGCTCGTGTGTCCCTCGAATCCCATCACGTCCATCGGGCCCATGCTCGCGGTGCCCGGCCTGACGCGCGCCCTCGAGGCCACGGGTGCCGACGTCGTGGGCGTGAGCCCCATCGTGGGCGGTGACGCGGTGTCGGGGCCGGCCGGGCGCCTCATGGGGGTATCGGGGCTGCCGGTCTCGGCCGCGGGCGTGGCGCGCGCCTACGCGGCGTGGCTGGACGTCCTCGTGGTGGACGAGCGGGACCGCGGGCTCGCGGGCGAGATCGCCGCGCTCGGCGTGAAGCCCGTCGCCGCGCCCACTCTCATGAGCGACCGCGCCACGGAGACCGCCCTCGCGCGCCGCGTGCTCGAGTGCGTGGGATGACGGTGTACGCCGCGCTGCCCGTGAAGGACCTGGTGAACGCCAAGCAGCGCCTCGCCGCCCTGCTCGAGCCCGCCGAGCGCCGCGACCTCGCCGCCGCCATGCTGGAGGACGTGCTCGATGCCCTCCAAGCGATTCACGAGCTCAGCCTGCGAATCGTCACCCGGGACCCCGAGGTGCTGGCCCTGGCCGCGCGGCGCGGCGTCGCGTGTCTCACCGAGCAGGCCAATCGCGGCCACACCGAGGCGGTGGCCTTCGCGCAGGACGAGGCCGCGCGGCTCGGCGCCCCGGGCTTCCTCACCGTGCCCGGCGACGTCCCCTGCGTCACCCCGACGGAGCTGCGCGCGCTCCTCGCCGCGGCCGAGAGCGGGCCGGCCGTGGTCCTCGTGCCCTCGCGCTCGGGCTTCGGCACCAATGCCGCGCTGCTGGTGCCGCCGAGCGCCATGCCGCTCAAGTTCGGCGAGCCCTCCTTCGCCAATCACCTCGACGCCGCGCGGGCTCGCGGCCTCACGCCGCGCGTGCTCACGCTGCCGGGGCTGGGGCTCGACGTGGACGCCCCCGAGGACCTCCGCCTCCTCCTCGAGCGTGGCGCGACGACCCGCGCCGGCCGTCTGTGCGGAGCGCGGGGGTTCGCCGCGCGCCTCGCCGCCGACCGCTAGCCCGTGCCGTCCCGCTACGAGGTGATCGGCGTCGAGGGCCTGCCCGAGATCTCGCCCGGCGCCGATCTGGCCGCGCTCGTCGTGGACGCGGCGCGCCGGCAGGGGACGCCTCTGGCCGCGGGCGACCTCCTCGTGGTGAGCCAGAAGATCGTCTCCAAGACGGAGGGGCGCCTGGTGCGCCTGAACGCGGTCTCCCCGTCCCCGCGCGCCACCGCCCTGGCCGCGGAGATCGACCGCGATCCCCGGCTGGTGGAGGTGATTCTCGGCGAGACCCGGCGCATCGTGCGCCAGGCCAAGGGCGTGCTGATCGTGGAGACGCATCAGGGGTGGATCTGCGCCAATGCCGGCGTGGATCAGTCCAATGTCGATCCCGACACCGCGTGCCTGCTCCCCGTGGATTTTCGGATCAGGAAGCGGTCACGCCCTGCCGAGCCTCGACTTCGAGGCCGACTTGGCTCCTCAACTCAACGATCCAGCCCGCCCCAGCCCTGCGCAAGCGGAGCG
>Ga0081538_10003620_pt1 | contig 14523 bp, 11 predicted proteins | sample TabmetS5T2R1_FD_71022 | JGI IMG/M metagenome (GOLD analysis project Ga0081538, IMG submission 71022) | Tabebuia heterophylla rhizosphere microbial communities from the University of Puerto Rico - S5T2R1 | ecosystem: Host-associated > Plants > Roots > Rhizosphere ... | reverse complement strand
GCGTCGGGCGACCCTGGAAGCGGAGGACGTGTGCGTGGTCGACAGCTTCCAGTTCCTCGGCCCCAACAACGTCGCCGCCAGGGTGAGCTTCGAGGTCCGCTGGGAGGCCACCGGCCCGGCGGTGCGGCGCGGCCGAGGCACCGAGGTTCCGCCCACCGATCCGGCGGCGTTTCTGGGCCGGATCGCTCCGGCCCGGTCGGTCGGCCGGTTCTCCGGGTCGGGGGTCGGCTTCAGCTTCACCGGCAGGGGAGACACCGAGCGCGGCTACGCCCTGCTGGGCCGGGAGCGCAACGGCGCCTTCCTCGGCTAGCGCTCCGCGCGCTGCTCGCGCTGGTCGTGACCGGCCGTCCGGATCGCGGCCAGGGTCAGGCTTGGTCAGCGACCGGTCCCCGGGGCGGACCAGTCGACGGCCGGCCTGGCTCCGGCGAGGAACCACAGCAGCAGCGGGTTCACCACCTCCGGGTTCTCCACCGGCAGGGCGTGGGTGCCGGGGAGCACCGCGAGGCGCCCGTGCGGCAGGGCGGTGGCGACGGCGGCGCCGTGCTCGAGGGTCACCTCGTCGCGGTCGCCCTGTAGCACCAGGGTGGGCGCGGTGACCGTGGCCAGCGAGGCCAGGTCGAGGTCGGGTTCGGTGGCCAGCATCCGCAGGGTCTTGGCGTAGACCACCGGGAAGTGCTCTGGACCGTCCGGGGAGACCTGGTCGTACTCGGCCCGCAGGAAGCCCATGACCTGGTCGCCGCCGGCGCTGAGCTGGTCGACCAGGCCGCCGGTGACCTTGCCGCTCGGGTTGTAGTACTGGCCGATCAGTACCAGCCGGTCCACCAGCTCCGGGCGGCGCCAGGCGGCCAGCAGGGCCACGACCGCGCCGTCGCTCCAGCCCACCAGAGGCGTCGGCCGGCCGACCACCTCCTGGAGGTAGGCAATGGTGTCGTCGGCCATCACCTGGTAGGTCAAGGGTCCCTGGACGTCGGGGGTGTGGGCATGGCCCCGCCGCTCGGGTAGGTACACCCGGTAGCCGGCGGCCGCCAGGGCCGGGGTCTGGGCCGCCCAGGACGAGGCCCCGGCGAACGCCCCGTGCAGCAGCACCACCGGCTGGCCGGCACCGTGGACCTCGTGCCAGGTCAGCCGCCCACCCACCCTCACATAGGGCATCACGACCTCCCGGGCGGGGGGTCAGCCGGCGCGACGATCATCCTCCGCCCTCCTGGTCTCGGCGGGGGCGGCGGCGGGCCTTGACCAGCTGCCGCGGGTGCACCAGCCAGTAGAAGTTCAGGCCGAAGCCCCAGCCGAAGGTCTTGGGGGTGAGGATGTGCGGGTCGTCGGGATTCCAGGCTCGCGACCGCAGGCGGGTGGTGGTCGGCCGGCGAAGGTCATAGGGCAGGCCCAGGAGGCGCCGGGGGCCCTGCTGCTGGGTCGTGTCGTGCTTGTTGCTCATGTCCACCTTCCTCGGTGGGCGGCTTGCATCGATCGCACCGTAGGCGTGGGCGGGTCCCAGCCGCATTGCAGCCAGCAGGAAGATCGCGAGATGGATCGGGCCGCCTCCAGCGCCCGTGGTGGCCAGGCGGGTCGGTCGGCGGTCAGGGGCCGGTGTCGCCGGGTGCTCGGTCCCCCTGGGCCGTCGGCATCTGGTCCCGAAGGGGCGGCCACGACGCCAGAGAGGCCCATCCGCCGGTGGTGCTCCTGGCGGCCGTGGGTCGGCCCGTGGTTGCGACCTGGCCGGGCTGCTTGCGAGACTGGCGGTGGTCGGCGGCAGGACGCGGCACGGCTGACGTGTGGTCCCCCAAGCGCGTGGTGCCGGCGGCCGAAGGGAGAACCGTCAGCATGCCCTCCAGCCCGACGAGCTTGCTGGCCGACCCTGGTCGGCTGGCGGCCCTGCAGCAGACCAACCTGCTCGACACCGCCGCCGAGGAGGCCTTCGACCGGCTCGCCCGGCTGGCCGCCCGGCTGCTGGCCGCCCCGATCGCGCTGGTCACCCTGGTCGATACCGACCGGCTGTTCCTCAAGGCGTGCCTGGGGCTGCCGGAGCCGTGGGCGTCGGCCAGGCAGCTGCCGCTGTCGCATTCGCTGTGTCACCGGCTGCTGGCCACCGAGCAGCCGCTGGTGATCGGCGATGTGGGCGCGGATCCATTCGCCCAGGGCAACCAGGCGGTCGTGGAGCTCGGCGTGGCTGCCTATCTCGGCATCCCGCTGCGGTTTGCGGGGCAGGTGCTGGGGTCGCTGTGTGTGGCCGACCGGCAGCCACGCCAGTGGACCCAGGATGATGTGGCCGTCTTGGCGGATATGGCCGGGCTGGTGATGACCGAGATCGAGCTGCGCGCCGACCTCGACACCCGCCGGCGGGTCGCGCCCTTGGCCAGCCGCGACCAGCCGCTGGCGGACCTGGCCGCCCGGCCCGAGCTGGAGCGGCGGCTGGCTGACCTGGAGGCCAGCTACCAGGCGCTGCTGGAGCGGCTGCCCGGGGTGGTCTACACCCTCGGCCCGCAGGCGCCCAACCCGGTGCTGTACATCAGCCCGCAGCTGGAGGCGCTGCTGGGTGAGCGCGCCGCCGACTGGATCGGCGACGCCGACATCTGGTCACGGCTGGTCCACCCGGAGGACGCCGGGTGGGTCGCCGCCGAGTGCGAGCGGACCGACCAGACCGGCGAGCCGTTCGTGGCCGAGTACCGGATGTGCACCCGTGACGGTCAGGTGCGCTGGGTGCGTGACGAGGCGGTGCTGGTCCGCGGCGGCGACGGCCGCCCGCTGTTCTGGCAGGGGATCCTGACCGACCTCACCGCCAGCAAGCTCGCCAGCGCGCGGCTTGCCGAGGCGTTGGACCGCGAGCAGGACGCCGCCCACCAGCTGGCCGCCGCCCTGGAGCGGGAACGGGCAGCGGCCGAGCACCTCCGCGCGGTGGACGAGATGAAGACCACCTTCCTGCAGGCGGTCTCCCATGATCTGCGCACCCCGCTGACCACCGTGCTCGGGATCGCGCTCACCCTGGAGCAACGCGCGGCCCTGCCTGACGAAGATGTCGCCGATCTGCTGCAGCGGCTGTCGGCCAGCGCCCGCAAGCTGGATGGGCTGCTGGCGGACCTGCTGGACCTGGACCGGCTCGCCCGCGGCACCCTCACCCCACGCCGGCAGCAGGTCGACCTTGGCGCGTTGACCCGCCACGTCGTCGACGAGGTCGGGGTGGCAGCCGAGCACGCGGTGGTGGTGGATGCACCAGCGCTGCAGATCGCGGTGGACGCCCCCAAGGTGGAGCGGATCGTGGAGAACCTGCTGGTCAACGCCGCCAGGCACACCCCGGCAGGCACCACCATCTGGGTCGGCGTCCGACCCCATGACGGTGGGGCGCTGCTGCTGGTCGAGGACGAGGGACCGGGCGTGCCGGCCGAGCTCCAGGAGCAGATCTTCCAGCCCTTCCGCAAGGGCCGCAACGTCGCCGACCACGCCCCCGGCTCCGGGATCGGCCTGGCGCTGGTCGCCCGCTTCGCGGAGCTGCACGGCGGCCGCGCCTGGGTCCAGGACCGCCCCGGTGGCGGTGCCTCCTTCCGGGTCTTCCTGCCCCTTCGCCAGCCCCCTGACACCACCGACAACTGAGTCGGCGATCGCCGGGGAACCGGCCGGCCTTCCAGGTGGTTCCCTCACTCGTGGTCGACTTGGGTGGGCGGCTCGTGCTCGGGCCGATGCGCTGGCTGCGGCGCCGCGGGATGTAGATCTACGCCAGGCTCTGGTGGTCGCAGCGCAGCCGTGGCGTCGGGGTGTTCGAGGCTGGAGCGCTGCAGGCTCCGGGTGAGATTGGCGAGAGCACGGTGTTGCAGGGCCTTGACCGCGCCGGTGGTCTTGTGGAGCGCGGCGGCGACCTCTGGGGCAGTGACACCGGCGGCCATGAGCAGCAGCACCTCGCGTTGGTCGGGTGGGAGCTGTTGGATGGGGGCGGTCATGCGGCTGCCTGCAAGGTGCTCGATGGACAGCTCTTCTGGGTCCTCCAGGCCGGGTGACAGGTCGTTGCGCACCGCGGAGGTGGCTGCCTCCAGCCTGGCGTGCATCTCCAGCTTCTCCAGGATGTTCTGCAGGTGGGTGCGGACGGTGTGCGGGCTGACGAGCAGCTCGCGGGCGATCTCGGCGATGCTCCTGCCGCGTCCCAGCAGCGCCAGCGCCTGCCGCTCCCGCGGTGAGAGCCGGTGCAGGGGCGCGTCGGTGGTTGGGCCGCTGGTGCTTTCCAGGCGGCGTACCAGCTGGGGCAGGGTCGTCGGTGGGGCGGCGTCGGGGCTGTCCACCATCGCCTGGAGGGCCTGCAGCAGCGGCTGGAGGTCGCCCTCGCCGGCCGCTGGCGCGGGGAGGCGGGCCTGCTTGCGCCGGAAGTCGTAGAGGTCGTGGCGGGCGATGCGGAACAGCCAGCCGCCGAGCGCCTCGACCGGGCCGCGGAACCCGGGCAGCGCCTCGATGGCGCTGACGAAGACGCTGCCGGTGAGGTCCTGGGCCTGCTGGCGGTTGCCCACCTCGGCCATGAAGAACCGGAACAGCGCCGGCGCGTAGGCGCTGTAGACGCGGGAGACGGCGGCGGGCTCACGCTGGCGGGCGGCGGCCAGGTCGTCGGCGGTGAGGCTGTGGCGAGCTGCCGGCTGGGGGCAGCGGCGTGCCGTTTCCCCACCAGGTAGTCGGCGGCTCGGCGCAGGACCTCGGCCAGCTCGGTGGTGGGCTCCTCGTGCGCGAAGGCCTGCTGCAGCCGGCGGATGACCGGGTCGTCCAGGAGGGGCCGCTGCTCGTCAGTGGTCATCGTGTCGCTCCGGGCTGCGGGGCTCGCCGAGGGCCCGGCGATGGGTGGTGCGGGCGCGGGAGAGCTGGCCGCGGACGGTGCTGGCCGCCTTGCCCTGCACCTTGGCGATCTCGGCGGGGCGCAACTCCCCCAGGGCCGCCAGGACCAGGAGCTCGCGTTGGCCGTAGGGCAGGCCAGCGATCGCAGCGATCAGATCGGGGTCGATCCACTGGTCGGCGGCTGGTGGGGTGGCGGGTGGCGGGTCGGCGACCCGGCGGCTTCCCCAGGTCCGCCACGAGGAGGTGTGGTAGTTCCAGGCCACCCGCAGCACCCATGCGCGTGGGTTGGGATGGTCGGCCACGGTGTGCCAGTGCGCAAAGGCGCGGGCGAAGGCCTCGGCGGTGGCGTCCTCGGCGGCGGCCCGGTCCAGGGTCCGGGCCAGCAGGGCACGGAAGACCGGCCCGCGGTTGTTCTTGTAGAACAACGCGAACGCCTCCGACGGCTCGACAGTCATCTCGCGGCCAAGTCATGCACGGTCAACACCAGGTGCAGGTGGCATGGCGGTCCCGGCGACGTCATGCGGTGTCCAGCAGGACATGCGCAGGAATTCTCCGCAGCATCGGGCGAGGTTGTGGTCGGGCTGCCCTCCTCTCGGCTACGTCGTCTATTGGGAAACGCCTGCGCCCGGCGGAACGCTCACGCCGGTGGTGCGGCCGCATCGCTGGGTCGGGCTCAAACGCCGGTGTCGGAATGGCGTTAGAGCTGGTCGGCTGCGGCCCGTTCGGCGGGGGTGAGTGCCGCCGGCGGGAGCTGGGTGACCCACGACGGTGCGAACAGCTTCAGGTAGTCGGGTGAGGGCTTGTCCAGGTCGAGGTCGGTGGGGCGCACGGCGCGGTCGCCGGAGGTCCCCACCCAGCGCAGCGTGCCGTAGGGCAGGTCGGCGCGTGGCAGCTGACCGCGGCCGGTGGGGAGCTGGAAGGTGGGGTTGGCGAGGTCCTTGGGATAGCTGCGGGTGGCGAGCTGGTCCAGGGCGGCCTGCCAGGAGGCGGCCGCGCCCGCGGTGCCGTGCGCGGCGAGCCCGATCACCTCCAGCCCGGCCGGTGCGACCTGGGGTGCGAGGCGTTGCGCGCCGGGTCCAACCGCGAGCAACGCGGTGACATCCGGGTTCTCGGCCAGGATCCGCTGGAGCAGCTCTCGGTGGAGGGCTTGGACCTGGGGCTCGTCGAGGAGGTTGTTGCGCCGGCTCTGGGTCAGGTCCAGCGTGTCCACCGGCAGGGTCCGCAGGATCAGGTACCGGCGGGTGAGGCCGGCGGCCAGCAGCAGCTGGTTGAGGTGCTGGCCGGCCTCACCCGAGAGCGCACGGCCGGTGAACAGGTCGTCGTTGGCGGCCTGGTCGGCCAGCACCAGCAGGCTGAGGTCCTGGAAGCGGCCGCGGTAGAGCGCGCCGACGCCGAAGGAGGCGTCGGCGGTGACCCCGCTGGCGGCGAAGTCGGGCCAGGCAGAGCCGGGCTCACCGCCGAGCAGCAGCCGCGCAAGGCTGCCGGGTGGGCCGCGGTCGAAGGTGGTGGCCGCCGCTCGTGGCGGCTCGTACGGCAGGTCGCCGCTGTCGTCGGTGTAGCCGTCGGGGCTGCCGATGGCGGTGGAGGGGTCGCGCAGGTCGGCGCCGGCGGCGTTGTAGCGGCCGTTGGCGGAGAACAGGCGGATGCCGCGCTGGTTGTCGGTGCGGTTGCTGGAGGTGCCGCCGCGGCCCAGGCGGGGGCAGGTTCCGAACGGGAAGTCGCGGTAGGGGATGGCCATCGACCGGTACTGGTAGGCGGCGTCGAGGTTGCGCGCTATGCCGGGATCGGCGGGCAGCCACCCCGGGTCGGCGTCCAGCCGATCCCGGATCAGGTTGCAGGCGCGCTGGAAGTCGCGCCTGATCGTGCTGGTGGACCCACCGCTTGCGGATCCGGGGTGGAGCACCCCGACCAGCTGCACCCGGCTGGGCAGCGACCCGAGCGTGGCCTCGTGGAGCCGGTCGGGATTGGCGTTGCCGCCGTGGGCTCTGACCCAGCTGGCGATCGACTCCTTGGCCGCCCGGCCGACGGCGACCACCAGCCGCACGTCGCCGTCGACGACCGCCTTGTCGAGGATGCGGTTGCGGTGCTGGGCGATCGGTGAGCGCCGGTCTTGCGCCAGCGGGCGCATGGCGTCGCTGTACTGCCCGAAGATCGGGTAGACGAACGAGTTCAGGAACAGGTAGGAGCGGTCCAGGCCGAGGTGGCGCAGGAAGTGCTGCATGCGCGCGCCGGTGCCGCCGGTGAACGACCGGTGCGACAGCGACTCGTCCTGGGCGCCTTCCTGCCCGACCAGCACGACCTTGGCCGAGCCGTCCAGCCGGCCGCGGAAGAACATCGGGCCGTGCTGCCAGCGGAACACCTCACGACCGAGCACCGCGCGGCCGAGACCGCGATAGTTGGGCGTGTCGGCGAGCAGGGCAGCCCAGCCGCTGGCGTTGGTCGGACCTGGGTCGTGCTCCCAGGGGTCACCCCGCTCCTCGTCGGCCATGCCCCTCCCCCGCTCGCCTCGCTGGCGGCAGCCCCCGGAGGGTGCGCCGGCTGGGAAGCGCCGACTGTACCATTCGCCGATTCGGACCACGAGCACGGGAGCGCTGATGCTGTTGGCAAAGCAGCCGGGCGGGCGTTGCTGCGGTAATGGCGCGGCCTGGCTGCTGCGCGGGCCTCGGCGCACGGCCATGCCGTCAGGAGCGGCGGGCCTCGAACAGCCGGATCGGGCTGGTCAGGCCCGGCAGCTGGGTCGGGCCCAGGGCAGCAAAGCGCACCCCAGCAACCGAGGTCATCGCCGCCACCGGCTCGCTGACCAGCACCTGCTCGATGTGCTCGATCTGGTGCTCGGTCCACGACAGCTCCTGCTGGCGGCGGTAGACGGCCACCAGCGCCTCGCCGAGCAGATCCAGGACCCGCTGGCTCACCTGCTCGGCCAGCTCCATTGTCGTTCGCTCGCTCTGGCCCGAGCGCAGCAGCGGCAGCTCGATCCCCGCGTGGTAGACCTCGACCTCCACCGCGGTGATCCGCCGCAGCGCCTCCGCGTAGGCGTTCCCGAACCGCACCGAGGCGGCCTCGTCGACGAAGAAACCGAGCGCAACGGCCCGCCCCATCAACTGGGCGACGGGGCGCTCGGCCTCCACGACCGCGTCCCCAGGATCGGGCCGGGCGAAGCCGAAGGCCTCCACGATCCGCTGCAGTGACTCGAACGGCAGGCCGACCTCGGTGGCCAGCTCGGCATGGGTCTGCGGCCGCGCGCGGCCCACCGCTCAAAGGGCCAGCTCTCAAGGGATGCAAACGACAGGTGCCCCGCCCGGATGGCCCTGGCCATCCCGCCATCGGCAGGCCGCCCTGCTCACAGGCCCGCGCAACGCGGACCTTCCCACGCCCGCCCTGGCGGCCAACTCCGCGGCGGACAGCTCCTCGGACGACGGGGCACCTGCTCCCAGCTCGCCGCTCAACGCCACGACATCCCGGAGCTTCACCGAGGCCCTGCGTGGTCGGCGTCAGCGGTCCAGATGCCGGTGGCGGCGGCGTCCCGGGCGAACTCGGCGAAGTCCCGCGGCGGCCGGCCCAGGGCACGCTGGACGCCGTCGGTCAGCCAGGCGTTGCGGCCGTCCAGGACCTCGGTGAACACGTCGGTCAGCATCTTCACGTAGTCGCCCGGGACCTGGTTCTCGAGCAGCAGCGACGCGTACTCCTCCAGGGAGACCGGCAGATAGCGGATCGGGCGGCCGGCCGCGGTGGCGATCTCGGCGACCGCGCCGGCCCAGGACAGCAGCCGCGGGCCGGTCACCTCGTAGACCTGGCCCACGTGCCCGTCGGTGGTCAGGGCCGCGACCGCGACGTCGGCGATGTCGTCGGCGTCGATGAACGGCTCGGCCAGGTCCGGATCGGCGGGGAAGGCGACCTCGCCGGCCCGCACCGGCTCCAGGAACATGCCTTGGTCGAAGTTCTGGGCCATGAAGGCCGAGCGCACGATCGTCCAGTCCGCCCCGGACTGCTGCAGGGCCTGCTCGCTGGCCAGCGCGCCGTCCTCGCCCCGGCCCGACAGCAGCACCAGCCGCCGGGTGCCGTGGGCCACGGCCAGGTCGGCGAACGCGCCGACCGCCTCGGCGGCGCCGGGGACGGCCACGTCGGGGTAGTAGGTCACATACACCGACGCCACCTGCTCCAGCGCGGGCGCCCAGGTGGTCTGGTCGGTCCAGTCGAACGGCGGCGTGCTGGAGGGGGTCCCGATCCGGGTCGGCACGCCCTTGGCCTGGAGCCGTTGGGCCACCCGGCGGCCGGTCTTGCCGGTGCCGCCAAGCACCAGGGTCGTGTTCATGGGGGTCTCCTCTCGCGGGGGTTGCTCCTGCCGCCAGTGGACGCCCAGACGCTGAGACGAGCCATGGTTGAAAGGCTCAACTCCATGTTCCTGCGTCTACACCGCGGGGGTGATGGGGCTACACTGCCGCCCATGGACGCACTCACCGGCCTGCTGGACGGGCCCAGGGCCCAGGGCGCGTTCCTGCTCCGCTCGATCCTGGACCCGCCCTGGTCGGTGCGGATCCAGGACCAGGCACCGCTCGCCCTGATCGCTCTGCTGCGGGGCGCCGCATGGGTGGTGCCCGACCGCGGCGACGCCGTCCGGCTGCACCCCGGGGACGTCGCCATCGTCCGCGGCCCGGACCCCTACACGGTCGCCGACGACCCCGCCACCCCGCCCCAGGCGGTGATCCACCCCGGGCAGCGCTGCACCACCCCGCAGGGGGAGGACCTGCTCGAGGCGATGGAATGGCTGGGCGTGCGCACCTGGGGCAACAGCCCGGCCGGCGCCACGGTGGTATTAAGCGGCACCTACGAGCTGCGCGGCGAGGTCAGCCAGCGGCTGCTGCGGGTGCTACCGGCGCTGCTGCTGCTTCCCGGTGACGCCTGGGACTCCCCCCTCATCGGGCTGCTCGCCGCAGAGATCGTCAAGGACGAGCCGGGCCAGGAGGCGGTGCTCGACCGGCTGCTGGACCTGCTGCTGATCGCCGTCCTACGCGCCTGGTTCGCGCGCCCCGACGCCGAGGCGCCCGGCTGGTACCGAGCCCACAGCGATCCGGTGGTGGGCCAGGCCCTGCGGGTCCTCCACCACAACCCGGACCGCCCCTGGACGGTGGCCACGCTGGCCGCCGAGGTCGGCGTCTCCCGGGCGGCGCTGGCCCGTCGCTTCACCGAGCTCGTCGGCGAGCCGCCGATGACGTTCCTGACCGGCTGGCGGCTGGCCCTGGCCGCCGACCTGCTGCGCGACCCGGACGCCACCGTGGGCGCGGTGGCCCGGAAGGTCGGCTACGGCAGCCCCTTTGCCCTCAGCGCCGCCTTCAAGCGCGTCCGTGGCGTCAGCCCCCACCAGCACCGCGCCGGCGCATCCGCGAGGTGACTGCCGGTCCGCGGAGCCGTCACAGACCCCCTACCTGACCGCTTGACAGCCTTCCAGCCGGGTGTCGGTGATGGGCTTGTTTGGCATCGGTGATCGCGGCCACAGATCGGGCCACGGCCAGCACCGCGGCGACCGCGACGGTCAGCACCGCGCCTTGCGCATGCCATCGGCCACGCCGCTGCCTGGATCGGTGACCTAGGCGAGGTCGTCGAGCAGGTGGCGGCACTGTTCAGGCGCCAGGGCGACAGGAGCACCCAGCTGCTGGCGATCGCGGGATGCACGATGCTGTGCGCAGGCGTGGTCGTCCAGAAGGTCATGGGCCTTGACATCCAACATGATCGCTGGAGTCCGCGCCTGCCTCACATTCGCCCAAACAGATCCACCCGGCTATCCAGACAACTCCGCACTATGACGAGTCCCTGGGGTTGGAGGCGCCAGGTGTGTTCATAAGCACACCTCGGCTGTGCTCTGCGACACCGCATCTGGCTGCATTTGGGTGAAGCATATTAGCTGACCTGTCTGGAGCCGCCTGGCAGGCTGGGCGGCTTGGCATGGGGGGCGCGTCATGTGGGGGCGTAGGCAGCGGCTTGGGCGGAACCGGCGAGTTCGGCGGAGGCGATGGCAGGAAACGGTCATCGCCAAAGCCAATCTTCTTGAGCATGAAGGCAAATTGCTCTATCGACAAGATCAACTCCGCGATCAACAAGAGCAGCTCCCGACGCCAGACGGGAGCCAGGAGGCGATAAGAGACGTCGTCCTGACGGCCGTGAAGGAGCAGCTGGACAAAGCCCGCATGGCCGCCGGCGACGAGGCCGAGGCCGGCAAGGCCGGTGAGGGCAGCAAAGGTCAGCAATCCTCCCGCCCGAGAAGCCGCCTGTTGCCAGCCGGCGCCGAGTGCGAGGGGGCCTTCGCCAGCCTCCACGCGGCCCAGGTCACGCTGGTCAACCTGTACTCCGAAGAGGACATCAAGGCAAACATTCCCGCTGTGCTGGAGCGCCTACAGAAGTGTCTACCTGAGACCGATCAACGCCTGCAAAAGGCGAAAGACGCGCTCGATCCTCCTGACAACAGCACCAACGACAGGCTGGCTGGCAACCATCGCGGGAACGGACGCAGCAACATCCGGCAGTTGATTCCCGTAGCCCGCAACCACCGTGCCAATCACGACTGCACCGGCGACACGCTCGCGCAGCGACGGGCAGTCCTCCGCGACGCCATGCAGGTCGGTTACGACGCCCAAGACGAGCTCTACGCGCAAGTCCGTAACTTCCGAAACATCCTCATCGCCGGGACAGTGCTGCTGACCCTGCTGGTGATCGCGGTCTGCATCGTTGGCGCCCTGCAACCCGGGACGATCCCGCTCTGCTTCCAGCCGTCGAACACTGCAGGCACCTCTCCACCGCCGACCACTGGGGGGGAGAGCTTTGTATGCCCCTCGACGACCGGGTACGCCGCTCGGCCAACAGGAGGCGACGTCTCGATCGTCGCGCTCATGGGACTGCTTGGCGGGGCGCTGTCGGCTACCTTCACCGTTCAGAAACTGCGGGGCACCTCCACCCCATACGGTGTCCCGGTCGCTCTGGCGGTCCTCAAACTTCCCGCCGGAGCACTGACCGCCATCACCGGCTTGGTGCTCTTATACGGCAAGTTCATCCCTGGCCTATCTGAACTGGATTCACAGGGGCAGATTCTGGCCTATGCCATCGTGCTCGGCATCGCACAGCACTTGGTCACGAGGTTTGTCGACCAAAAGGCCGAGGCCGTGCTCCGCAGCGTGCCGAGCAAAGAGGGCAGCCCGACCGGCGCCCAGCCGGCGGCTGCGGCAACACAGCAATCGACTCCCACCACAACGACTTCGGGGACCACACCCAACGCCACCGATCGAGTTAACGTCAACCAACCGGACGGGTAGCAGCAGACCACGCTTGCCAAGGGGATGGCCGCGTCCCGTGGAGTGGTGGAAATGAGGGCGTCGTCGTGATGCTCAGTGACGATGCTCGAGCCGGTCGCTAGGTGGCGACGAGCTCGGCGGGTGCCCTCCTCACCTCCTTCGGTCGCGGGTCATCATCGCCGGTTGTGGCCAGCTTGGCCATCGAGCCCTCCGACAGGTAGCGGCGTTCGGCCACCTGCCACTCGTCATGGGCCTCAATCAGCACCGCCCCGGCCAGCCGCAGCACCGCGGCGTCATCAGGAAAGATCCCCACGACGTTGGTGCGCCGCTTCACCTCCTTGTTCAGTCGCTCGAGCGGGTTGGTGCTCCACAGCTTGCGCCAGTGGGCGACCGGGAAGGCGGTGAAGGCCGTCAGGTCCTCACGGGCGTCGGTCAGCATCGCGGCCACGATCGGGAACTTGGGCTGCAGCATGGCGGCGACCTTGTCGAGCTGGTCAACGACTCCTTGGCTGGTGGGCTGGGCGAAGATGGTCCGGATGGCCGCGGCGACCATCTCGGCCGAGCCCTTGGGCACCCTGGCCAGGACGTTACGGAGGAAGTGGACGCGGCAGCGTTGCCAGCTGGCCCCGGCCATGACCGCGCCGATGGCGGCCTTGAGCCCGGTGTGGGCGTCGGAGATGACCAGCTGGACGCCGCCCAGTCCACGAGCCTTCAGCGAGCGCAGGAACGCGGTCCAGAACGCGCCGTCCTCACTGTCGCCCACGTCCAGGCCGAGCACCTCGCGGCCGCCGTCGGCGGTCACCCCGGTGGCGATCACCACCGCCCGCGACACCACCCGGCCGTCGACTCTGGCCTTGAGGTAGGTGGCGTCCACGAACAGGTACGGGAAGCCGGTGTGGGCCAGCGAGCGCGACCGGAAGGCCGTGACCTCGGTGTCCAACTCCGAGCAGATCCGGCTGACCTCCGACTTGGAGATGCCGGCATCCACGCCCAGGGCCTTGACCAGATCATCAACCTTGCGGGTGGAGGTGCCATGCACATAGGCCTCCATCACCACCGCCAGCAGGGCCCGGTCGATGCGGCGGCGCGGTTCCAGCAGGGCGGGGAAGAACGAGCCCTCGCGCAGCTTTGGGATCTTGAGCTCGACATCGCCGGCCTTGGTCGACAGCAGCCGAGCGCGGCTGCCGTTGCGGTAGGCGGTGCGCTGCTCGCTACGCTCGTAGCGGCCGGCGCCGATCTGTTGGGCGGCTTCGGCCTCGATCAGCGCCTGCAGGACCAGTGCCAGCGCCTGGCGGACGACATCTAGGCCGCCGCCGGCGCGCAGCGCCGCCAGCAGGTCGGTCATGGCAGACTCGTCAAGGGCCATCGTGGCGGACTCCTTGGTGTGCACCTTGGCAGGGACACACTGAGCTTCACGCGATGGCCCTTCGTCCTGCTACTCAGCAGAGCAAGGACCTGCCTCAAAGTCCACCACTACCTGGGACACCTACGCAGTCGCCGCCGGCGCGCACTTCAGCCGGGTCTTCCGCACCGCCTACGACATCCCACCGCGCGAGTCCCGGCAGCGGGCCTGCCAGCGCAGCGGCACCATGCACGCATCGTCCAGCATCGTGCAGTGATCGCAAAGACATCCCGGTCACCAGCGGCGACACTCGACCCGTCGGCCACACGGCGACCGTGGAGACGACGGTGGAGTTCATCAGCTGCCCGGAGCCCAACTGCCAAGTGCAGGCCGAGATCGTGGACCGCTTCGTACTGGCGTCCACCCACGGTCCAGTCGAGCATGCGCAGACCGTGTGCCTGAACGGGCACGTCCGCACGCCACTCACCGCCCATCTCGCCAGCACCACTTGCTGTTCCGCGCCGCGGGACGCATGCAGGGCGTTCTAGTGTCGTGAGTCGTTGATTCGGACGCTCGACGATGGGAAGCCGGCCCATCTGCTCGCCGCTGGAGCCGGCACTCCACTACAGCTACTGCCCGTAGCAGGCAACGTTTGCCCTGTTGCTGCAGCGGACCGGGGACAGCGAACGCGTGGTGAGGACGGGTTCCGGCGCCCTCCAGCTGGCTATCTGGTAGATGAACCGACCGTCACGCCCGGTCCGGCCAGCCCCGGGCCGGGGCGCGTGCTGATCGGATCGTCACGCCGGCCAGTCAGCGGCAAGCGGAACGGATCTGTGAGTGTTCGGGACGCGGTCTTGGGGATCGCTGTCAGGCTTCGGCGTCGGTATCTCGGCATGACCCGCAACGGATCAGGCGCCCATGGGGCTGCCTTGGTGACGAGTCGTCTGCCGGGTGCCGACGTCGGCCTGGCACCACCGCTTCTGGCTGATACAGCAGCCTGTCCAGCCCCGTGGGTTGTGACCCATCACAGGTTCGCCGTGCGGTGTCTCCAGGACCCGCACGAGACTGTCGACCGAGGAGGGAGCAGCATCGATGTTC
>Ga0081538_10003619_pt1 | contig 14524 bp, 13 predicted proteins | sample TabmetS5T2R1_FD_71022 | JGI IMG/M metagenome (GOLD analysis project Ga0081538, IMG submission 71022) | Tabebuia heterophylla rhizosphere microbial communities from the University of Puerto Rico - S5T2R1 | ecosystem: Host-associated > Plants > Roots > Rhizosphere ... | reverse complement strand
GCCGGGTGGCCGCGGCCGGCGCGGTCACGAGCGCCCTCGCCGGCCTCCGGGCGGCGGTGGCCTCCGCCCTCGACGAGGACGGCGTCCAGCTCCCGGCGACCGACCTCACGGCGGTCACGCGCTCGATCGGCGACGAGCTGACCGGGCTCGGCCCGCTCGCGCCCCTGCTCGCCGACCCGCTGGTCACCGACGTCATGGTCAACGGCCCCGCCGAGGTATGGGTGGAGCGGGCGGGCGCCGTCGAACGGTCCGCCGTCCGCTTCGCCTCGGCCGCCGCCGTGGCCGCCCTGGTGCAGCGCGTGGTCGCCCCCCTCGGCCTCCGCGTGGACGAGTCCCGCCCCTGGGTCGACGCCCGCCTCCCGGGCGGGGAGCGGCTCCATGCCGTGCTGCCCCCGCTCGCTCCCGACGGCCCGGTCGTCACCATCCGCAGCTTCGCCAGGCGAAGGCTCCAGCTCGACGACCTGATCGAGCGGAACACCCTCGACCCCGCCACGGCCAAGCTGCTGGCGGCCATGGTCGCCGCCGGGATCGCCATCGCCGTGTCGGGCGCCACCGGAACCGGCAAGACGACCCTGCTCAACGTTCTCGCCGCCGCCATCCCGGCCCGCGAACGCGTGATCACCGTCGAGGACCTGGCCGAGTTGCAGCTTCCCGGCCCCCACGTCGTCCGGCTCGAGGCACGGCCACCCAACGTCGAGGGCCGGGGCGAGGTGCCGCTGCGCGAGCTCGTCCGCAACGCCCTCCGCATGCGCCCCGACCGCATCGTCGTCGGCGAGGTGCGCGGCCCCGAGGTGCTCGACATGCTGCAGGCCGCCAACACCGGTCACCGCGGACTCATGACCACCCTCCACGCCGGCGGCCCCGAGGAGGTGCCCGCCCGTCTCGAGGCCATGGCCCTGACCGCGCCAGGCGCCGGCCTCGACGTCGTCCGCCGCCTCGTCGGCGGCGGCATCGGCGCGGTCGTCCACCTGGAACGCACCCCCGCCACCCGCCCCGGCCGCCGCGTCACCGTCGTCGCCGAGCTCCTCACCATGCCCGACGGCCAGGCCCGCTCCATCCCGCTGCGCACCGCCAACCCGACCACCGGCCTCTCCGCGACCGGCCATGTCCCCAGCTGGGCCAACCGCCTCGACCCCTCGGTCCTCCCGGTGTTCGAGCCGACGCACCCAGCCGGCACCGTCCGCGTCCTCTGCCCCCGGACCCACACCCGATGACCGCGTCACGGGAGCGGTGGTGGGCCCCGCGCCGCAGCCGCGGTCTGCGACGAGGATCCCGGACCCGGCGTCGGCGATCAGCCCTGCTGGATCGGTCGGTGTCCCTGGAGGACCAGCCGATCGCGGCGCGGTCGGGGGCCCTGCCGGGCCGTTGGAGCTCGCCAGGGCCCAAGAGGTCATCAGAGCCCAAGAGGTCATCTGGCCTCAGGAGGTCGCCAGGCCCCAGCGCCGCTATCGACACCGATCCCGCCATCGATTCAGGTCCCGCCATGGCCTCCGGTCCCGCCAGCAACACCGCCGGCATCGACCCCGGTCCCGCTAGCGACACCGGCGCGGAAGGCAGCTCGTCCACCGGCCGGGGCCGCGCCGCAGTCTCCGGTGTGGCCTCAGACCCAGGCTTCGGCCCTGCGGGCGGCCAACTGAATGGGGTGCGCATCCCCATGCCAGGCCGGGCGGCGGCGCGACGGCGCGAGATGGAGGAGGCCGTGCCGGAGGTCGTCGACGTGCTCCGGGCGACCGTGGCCGCCGGGATCAATCCGCGTCGGGCCCTGCAGGCGGCGGCCGAGGGGACGCCCTCGGCTCTGAGCGACGTCCTTGGTGAGGCGATCCGGGCGGCCGAGCTCGGCGCGGGAGCCGGCCAGGCGCTCGCCGCGGCGGCCAGGGCCGAGCGGCTGAGCGAGCTGGAGCTCGCCGGAGAGGCCCTCGACCTCGCGGAGACGACCGGCGCCCCTCCTGGTCCGGTGCTGGCGGGCGTGGCCACCGCGGCCGCCGACCGCGTCCGTTCCAGTCAGGCGGTGCTGGCCGCCACCGCGCAGGCCCGCCTGTCGGCCCGCGTCGTGTCCGCGATGGCCCCGGCCTTCTTCGGCGTCCTCGCCCTGACCTCGCCCTCGGACGCCGCGTTCCTGTTCCGCGAACCCGGTGGCTGGGCGACCCTGACGGCAGCGACGGTCCTGGAGCTGCTCGGGATCTGCTGGGCCACCCGCATCGTTCGAGGCCCAGCACCATGACCCGCCGGAACCCACGTCTTCCCCAGCTCCTTGTTCCGCCTGGCCGCCCTGACCTGCGATCCGCCCGAACCCGCGGTCTGCGACCCGCGCTCATCCGCGGCCCGGGTCCAGCTCCCTCCCGTGTCCGGGATCCTGCTCGCCGGTCTGGCCGGGGTCCTGCTCCCAACCCTGACCAGGGACCCGATCACCGCGCTGGACGGGACCGCGTTCGGCGTGCTCTCGGCCGCCTCAGACCCCGGCAGGGGCTCAACCCCAAACGACAAGGGCTCGACCCCTACGGGCACGGGCTCGACCCCAACGGGGCCCCGCGTCACGGTCGGCGTCTTCGCCGGCGGGTCGCCGGTGCCGGCACCGGGGTGGTGGTCGGCTTTCTCGGGGCCACGGGCTTCCCGGAGCTGGCCGTGGTCGCGGTGCTCGCGGCGGTGCTCGCGGTGACCGCCTGGCCCGTCTCGATGTGGGGCTTGCGACGGCGCGCGACCGCCCGGCGGCTGGCCGTCCGGCGGGCGTCGGCCCCGGCGGTCCTCGACCTGCTCGGCGCGGCCCTGCTGGCCGGCCTCAATCCGCACAAGGCCGTGCTCCGGGTCGCCGACCGCGCCCCCGAGCCCCTCGAGGAGGACCTGGCCCTGGCGGCCGCCGTCCTGCGCCTCGGCGGAACGCCGTCGGCGGCGCTCCACGCGGCCGCCGAGCGGTCGGGGCTCGACGAGCTGCGCGCGGCGGCGGCCGCCCTCGACGCGGCCGAGCGCTGGGGCGCCCCACCGGCGGAAGCGCTCGCCGCCAGGGCCGAAGCCCTCCGCAGCCGAGCCCGGCTCCAGGCCGAGGCCGAAGCCGGCCGGGCCGCCGTCCGCCTCGCGTTCCCTCTGGTGCTCTGCTTCCTCCCGTCCTTCGTCCTGCTCACCGTCGTTCCCACCGTGGCCGGCGCCGTCCGCGCCCTCACCCCGTAGCCCTCCGCACGCCCGCATCCCTCCGCGCCCTCATCCCGCTTCTCTCCGAGCCCTCATCCCATGGCCCTCCGCACGCCCGCGGCTGCCCGGGCCTCGCCCCTTAGCCCTCGGCAAGCCCGCATCCCCACCGCGCCGTTATCCGCCGTCCGCAACCGGGCCCCAGCCCCGACCCGCCGTCGTCGTTCCGCGTCCCGCGCCAGCTCAATCCGCCAGCTCAACCCAAGGAGTCGCCATGACCGTCAGATCCGTCCCGTTCCCGACCCGCGCCGTGTCGTCGCGGCGGCTCCAAGCCGAGTCGGGGAGCCAGACCACCGAGTACGCGCTCATCATGGTCGTCGCCGCCACGGTCGCGTCGCTCGCCCTGGCCTGGGCGCGAAACGGCGCCGTGGCCGGCCTGCTCGACGGCGTCCTCGACCACGTCCGCTCCCTCTTCGGGATGGGGTGACGGCGGTGCCGTCCCGGCGTCGGGCGGCCGTTGCCCCCGGACCGTTCGAACCGGATGCAGGGGCGGCCGTTGCCCCTGGACCGTCCAGACCGGACCCAGGGGCGGCCGTTGCCCCCGGACCGTTCGAACCGGATGCAGGGTCGGCGACGGTCGAGCTGGCGGCCGCGATCCCGCTGCTGGTCGCCGTCACGCTGGCCATGGTCGGTGTCCTCGGGCTCGCGCGCGACCACGTGCTCGCGCAGGGTGCCGCCCGCGAGGGAGCCAGGGAGGCCGCGATCGGCGGCGACGCCGCCCGCGCCTCGGCGGCCGCCCGTGCCGCCCTCCCGCGCGGCCGCCGGGCCCGGGTGACCGTCGCGACCGCCGGACCCGACCGGGTCCGGGTCTCGGTCGAGCTTCCGGCCCGCCTGCCCTTCGGCGTCCGCCCGCCGGCGGTCAGGGCCACCGCCGTCGCCGCCCGCGAACCCGGCCCACCCTCGATTCCGGTCCCCCCATGACCCCTTTCGGACAGCCGGGAGGGCAGCGCGGCGGGGCGACCCTCATCGGGCTGGCGCTGGCGGGGTTCATCCTCATGGTCGGGCTCGTCGGCGTGGACGTCGGAGCGCTGGCCGTCGCCAGGGCGTCAGCACAGACCGCGGCCGACCTGGCGGCGCTGGCCGCCCTCGCTCCTCTCCAGGGGCCGGCGGTCCCCCCGGGCCCGGACCCGCGTGTCGCTCGGGCGGCCGCGATCGCGGCCGACAACGGGGCCGAGCTGGTGGGGTGTGTCTGCTCGGCGGTCGAGGCGGTGGTCAAGGTCCGGCGGCGGTTGCGGCTCGTGCCTGGAGGCTTGATCGTGTCGGTCACCGCCTCCGCGCGAGCCGTGCTCGCGCGGGCGCCACCGGCCGGTCGAGCGACCGTTGGGGCGGTCGACCTGTTGAGGGCAGTGGATGGGAACCAGGCGAAGCCGCTCCGTGACGCCCTCGAGGGCGGGGCAGCCGGCCGACCTGCGCGCCAACGCGAGCGCGGCGACGGCGGCGGTGCTGTTCGGGGCTTCGGTCATCGCCGTCAGGGTCGCCGTCCGGGACATCCCGCCGGTCAGCCTCGCGGTCCTCCGGTTCGGGCTGGGCGGCCTGCTCCTCACGGGGATCCTGCTGGTGGCCGCGCCAGGGCAACTGCGCACCGGATGGGAGCGGCTGTGGCGGTTCGGGCTGCTGGGGATCGTGCTGTTCGTCCTGTTCCCGCTGACCTTCAACGTGGGGCTGCGGTACACCGAGGCCTCGCGGGGAGCGATCATGCTCGCCACCATGCCGATCTGGAGCGCGGTGCTGGGAAGCGTCGCCGGCGAGCGCCTGTCCCGCCGGCAGGCGGTCGGGGTGGGGCTCTCGGTCCTCGGCATCGGCCTCGCCTTCGCGGAGCCCGGAACGGTGCTCGGCGGCGACCCCATGCGGCTGCTCGGTGACGGGCTCCTGCTGCTCACCGGGCTGCTCGGCGCGGTGTACGGCCTGATCGCGAAGCGGGTCCTCGCGGTGGACAGCCCTGCGACCGTCACGACCTACGCGATGCTGATCGGGGCGGGACTGCTGCTCCCGGCGGCCTTGGTCGAGGGTCTGGTCCCGGCGGTCGGGCGGCTGGACGGGCGGCTGCTCGGCCTGGTCCTGTTCCTCGGCATCCTTGGCGGCGCGGCGGCCTTCCAGCTGTGGACCTGGGCGCTGTCCCGGCTGACGCCGACGCAGGTCGCGGTCTACGTCAACCTGAACCCGATCGTAGCCGCCGTCCTCGGCGTCGTGCTCCTGGGCGAGCGGCGCGCCGGCCTGTTCCTGCTCGGCTTCGCGACCGTGGTGGCCGGGGTTCTGCTCGTCAACTGGCCGGGCCGCCGAAGCTGACGCGCCGAGCTGGCGGGCTCGGCCTGCCAAGGGTCACGGTACGAGCGTCCGGGCGACCCGGAGCTCGGTCAGGTACCGCTTGGTGATCCGCCCGCCGTAGGCGCTGTCGATCAGGTGGGCGATGCAGCCGAGCAGACCCGCCTGGGCTCGGGGGTCGAGCTCGCGGTGGCCGGAGTAGGTCAGGAGGACGTCGATGTAGCCGGCGGTCGTGTAGGCCTGCTCCCACTCGTGGCGGCGGAAGGTCGCGGGGCCGAACCGGTGTGAGCGGTCGAGCTCCTCGCTGGAGGTGGGGATGTCGGCGGCCGCCTTGAGCGGGTCGCCGCCAGGCGGGGTCTCGGGATCCCAGCGCTCGTAGCAGGCCTGCGCGGCGGCGAAGAACGACTCGTCGCCGCCGGCGACGTGATGGGTGGTGACGGTGGCGAGCGCGCCACCGGGCCGGAGCGCGTCGGCGGCCTTGACCACCCGCACCGCCGGGTCGATCCAGTGGAACGCGGTCGCGGCCAGGACCAGGTCGAACGGCTCCGCCGGCAGGGGCCAGTCCTCGAACGCGGCCGTGACGACCTCGACCTCGGGGAACCGGGCGAGGTTGCGCCGGGCCACCGCGGCCAGGTCGGCGCCGAGCTCGACGGCCACGACCCGGCAGCCGCGCTCGGCCAGCGGGACCGTCGCCTGCCCGGTGCCGGGGCCGATCTCCAGCACGCGGGCGCCCGGCCCGATCCCGGCCAGCTCGGCCAGGTCGTCGAACAGGGCCGCCGGATAGCGGGGCCGCACGCGGTCGTACAGGTCGGCGACCTGGTCGAAGGTCGAGCGCCTCCGCTCCCGGTCCTGGGTCATGGCTCGGGTCCTCCGCCTGAGCGCCTCGGCGCCGCGGAGTGCGAACCCGTCAGACCTTCGCGCCAGCCATCCGCCCGGCCGCCGGCGGCGTCAAGGGTGGCCTTGCCGTCAGCGGCGGCGGGCCTCCTCGTCGGCGGCGCGGGCGTGCTCGTCCGCCGCGCGAGCGTGCTCGTCGGCGGCGTGGGCGTGCTCCTCGCGAACCGGGGTGGTCCCGGTGCGGTCGTCGAGGCGCTCGCGCCGGACGCTGGCCGGTTCGGGTGGGGCGGTGACTCCGTCGTCGGCCCGCGGGCGGTCGTCGACCGCGCTCGAGCCCGTGCGGTCCGCGGCGGTGGCGGTGCGGACGCGGTCGGCCGCGGCCTCGGCCCGGTCGCGCTCGGACACGGCGTCGTCCCGGTTGCGCTCGACCGTGCCCAGCTCGTCGCGGGACGAGGACAGCTCCTGCCGCAGGCGGGCGTTCTCGCGCTCCAGCTCGTCGACCCGGCCCTCGGCGTCGCGGCGGCGGGACTTGAGCTCCTTGCGCCGGGTGCGACGGGTCCTCGAGGCCCCGAAGGCGAGGAACAGGAACAGGGCGACAGCGAAACCGAGCCCGGCGGCCAGGATCAGCAGCTGGCCCTCGGTGAGCTGGCCGAACGACCGGTCGAGGAGCGTGGCCGTGGACGGGTCGTTGTTCTCGAGCCCGGCGGCGCCCAGGACGACAAGGCAGAGGACGGCGAGCAACAGGAACAGGACTGCCATTTGGTGCCTCCTCAGGATGGCAAGCTCATTGGTTCGATCGTCAGCCTGTAGCTGCCCCGTGACGCAGGTCACCAAACGGGGCAAGCTCGTGCAGGGTGCTCAGCCGTCGCGCGGGGCGCGGGTCGGGTCCGCGTGGTGCGTGGGGTCCAGGGCCCAGCGGGCGGCGGTCTCGGCGTCGGGGGCGACCGGGAACGCCGCCACGGGACGGTCGTCGAGCTGCAGGGACCAGGTGGCCAGGCCGATCACGGGGACGCCGGTGCGGAGGGCGATGGCGATCTCGGAGAGGGTCCCGAACCCGCCGCCGACGGCGACCAGGGCGTCGCTGGCGCGGACCAGGAGCAGGTTGCGGCCCTGGCCCATGCCGGTCGGGACCGACACGGTGAGGTGGGGGTTGGCGTCGGCGCGGTCGAGGCCGGGAAGGAGGCCGACCGTGACGCCCCCGGCCGACCGGGCGCCGCGGCAGACCGCCTCCATGACACCGGGGCCGCCGCCGCACACCACCACCGCGCCCCCCTCGGCCAGCCTCCGGCCGAGGAGCTCGCCCTGGGCCAGCAGCTCCGGCTCGGCCCGGGATGCCCCCGCCACCCCGACGTAGCGGCTCACGACCTGCCCCGGGCACCGTCGCCGGCCGCGGACTTCACGGCCCGGGCCCGGCCCTGGGGAACCCGCCGCACCGGCGACGACACGGCCTCGAGGTCGGCGAGGAGCTCGTCGAGCAGCCGGACGGCGCCCGCCTTGTCCAGGGGGTTGTTGCCGTTGCCGCACTTGGGGGACTGGACGCAGGAGGGGCAGCCGGTCTCGCAGGGGCAGGACGCGACGGTGTCGCGGGTGGCCTTGAGGTGCTCGAGGGCGCGGCGGTGGCCCTGCTCGGCGATGCCGGCGCCGCCCGGGTAGCCGTCGTAGACGAAGATCGTGGCCGCGCCCGTGTCCGGGTGCCAGGCGGTGGAGAGGCCGCCGATGTCCCAGCGGTCGCACATGGCGAACAGGGGCAGCAGCCCGATCTGGGCGTGCTCTGCCGCGTGGGCGGCGCCGGGGATGTCCCTGGAACCGAGGGCGGCGGCGTCCAGCAGGCCGGGCGAGAGCGTGTACCAGTAGGCGACGGTCGCCAGCCGGGCCGGGGGCAGGTCGAGGTCCTCGTAGCCGAGCAGCTCGCTCGTGCCGACCCGGCGGCGTTCGAAGCCGACCACCTGCTCGGAGACGTCGACCCGGCCCAGCCACAGGGTGGAGCGGGGCAGCTCCACCTGCCGGGTCGGCTCGACCACGGCGATGTCGACGTCGCTCCGGGCCTGGGTGTACTCGTCGCCCTTGGCCTCGGTGACCAGGGCGACCCCATCCTCCAGGTCGAGCTCGGCCACCTTGAAGTGCTCGCCCTGGTGGAGGTAGACGGCGCCGCGGTGGACGGTCGACGGCGCCCGGGCCCGGTCGACCGTGCCGATGACCTGGCCGGAGTCGGCGGCGACGATGGTGACCGGGCTGCCGCCGGCGTTGCGGATGTCGACCTGGTCGGCCTGGCTGCGGCCGGAGCCGGGGTGCAGCTTGTCGCCCCGTCGGCGCAGCGCCCCCTCGGCCTCGAGGGCGCCGGCCAGGGCCCGCGCCCCGTCGCCCCCGAACAGCTCCAGGTCGCCGTCGGTGAGGGGGCCCTCGTAGGCGGCGCAGAGCAGATGGGGGGCGAGCACGTAGGGGTTGGTGGGGTCGACCAGGGCGGCCTCGTGCGGGCGGCCGAACAGGTCGGCGGGGTGGTGCAGCAGGTAGGCGTCGAGCGGGTCGTCCTTACCGACCAGCACGGCCAGGGACGGCTCGCCCTGGCGGCCGGCCCGGCCGGCCTGCTGCCACATCGAGGCGACCGTGCCCGGGTAGCCGTCGAGCACGACCGCGTCCAGCCCGCCGACGTCCATGCCCAGCTCGAGCGCGTTGGTGGTGGCCAGCCCGAGCAGCCGTCCCGAGACCAGGCCCTGCTCCAGCTCGCGCCGCTCGGAGGCCAGGTAGCCGGCCCGGTAGGCGCGGACCCGGCCGGCCAGGCGGCGGTCGACCTCGGCGACCCGGCCGCGGGCGAAGGTGGCCACCAGCTCGGCCGACTTGCGTGAGCGGGTGAAGCACAGGGTCCTGACCCCGGCCTCCACGGCCCCGGCCAGCCAGGCCGCCGACTCGGTGTTGGCGCTGCGCCGCAGCCCGGTGGTCTCGTCCAGCAGGGGAGGCTCCCAGAGGGCGAAGGCGACCGGGCCGCGCGGGGAGCCGTCCTCGGTGACCGCCTCCACCGGCAGGCCGACCAGCCGGGAGGCCAGCTCGGCCGGGTTGCCGAGGGTGGCCGAGGCGAGCACGAAGGTCGGGCTGGCCCCGTAGCGGGCGGCCAGGCGGCGCAGGCGGCGCAGGATCGCGGCCACGTGCGAGCCGAACACCCCGCGCAGGGTGTGGGCCTCGTCCACGACCACGAAGGCGAGCCGGCCCAGGAAGGCGGCCCAGCGCTCGTGCCCGGGGAGGATGCCGCGGTGGAGCATGTCCGGGTTGGTCAAGATGAGATTCGCGCTGCGCCGGATCATCGGCCGGTCGGCGGACGGGGTGTCGCCGTCGTAGGCCGACGCCCGGATCCCGGCCAGGGCGAACGACCGGATGGCGCGGAGCTGGTCGCGGGCCAGGGCCTTGGTGGGGGAGAGGTACAGGGCGCTGCGGTGGCCGTCGCCGAGCAGGGCGTCGAACACCGGGAGCTGGTAGCAGAGGCTCTTGCCGGAGGCGGTGCCGGTGGCCACCACCACGTTGCGCCCGGCCCGGGCCAGGGCGACGGCCTCCGCCTGGTGGGACCAGAGCGCCTCCACCCCACGGGCGGCCAGCCGCGAGCGCACCACCTCGGGCAGGTCGTCCGGCGGCGCCGCGAGCCGCGCCGGCCGGGCCGGCAGGCGCTCCAGGTGCACGAGCTGGCCTCGGTAGTCCGGGTCCCCGACGAGGTCGTCCACCAGCGCGACAGGGTCATTCACGCCGTCATGGTAGCCGCCACCCGGACAGCGCGGACCAGGCGCGATTGATCCGCCCCCACCGACGCAGGGGCCCCAACCGGGAGGGTAGCCCAGCCGCGGGAAGCGAGTCGGCGGCTGTCCACAGCCCGGGCTGTCCTCAGCCGAGCTTGCCGGCGCGGAGCCGGCCGAACAGGGCGTAGGCGCCGGGCTGGAGGTGGACCACCGACGCCCCGCCGGCGCTGCCGGCCGCGCTCGGCACGGGCACGTTCTTGATGCCGCCGGGGGGCACCTTGTTGGCCAGCAGGGCCAGGCGCAGCAGCTCCGGGAACGGCAGGTCGGTCTTGACCTCGTCGCGCACGACGCCGAGCCAGGTCAGCACCTTGGCCGGGTCCTCGGCGACCTGGCGCTGGAAGGTGCCAAGGCCGCCGATCAGGAGCTGGCCCTGGTGGCGGGAGCGGTCGAAGTCGCCGCCGGGCAGGGTCTTGCGGGCGCGGGCGTAGGCGAGCGCCTGGCGGCCGTTGAGCTTCTGCTTGCCCTTGTTCAGGAACGCGCCGGCGAAGGTGTCGCGCAGGTTCATGTCGACGTTGACCTGGACCCCGCCGACCTTGGTGACGATGTCGGTCAGCCCGTCGAACGAGGTCAGCGCGTAGTAGTCGATGGTCAGGCCGGTGAGCTGCTCGAAGGTCGCGACCAGGAGCCGCGGGCCGCCGAAGGCCATGGCCGCGTTGATCTTGTTGGTGCCGTGGCCGGGGATGTTGACGTAGCTGTCGCGGGGGAAGCTGAGCACAACCCCGCGCCGCTTGGCCGTGTCGACGACGACCAGCTGGAGGGCGTCGGCCCGGCCGCCCTCGACGCTGCCGCCGCGGCCGAACTTGGGCGCGCCCGCGTCCGACCCGATGGTCAGCAGGACGATCCGCCGCTTGAGGGTGGGCGAGGCCGAGCCGTCGTGGGCCCGCTGCACCGTGATCGCCGGCCCGTCCTGGGCGGTGGCCGCCCGCCGGGGCGAGGTGGCCACGACCAGGCCGGCGGCCAGGGCCGCGACCAGCCCGAGGACCGACACCCAGGTCAGCGCCCTTCGTCGCACTCCACCAGCCCCACCGGGCGGAGCGGGACCGGACCACCTGCCGGCTGGGCCGTTGCGGGTCACTTGAGCGGCCCCGTGCGGCTGTCGAAGTCGGCGATCCGCCAGCCCTCGCCGGTGGCCAGCAGCTGCAGCACCGAGCGGAGGTGGACCTGCCCGCTGCCCTGGGCGGTGTCGGCGGTGCCGTCGAAGGCGAGGTTGACGGTGGCGGCCGCCGGTCGCCGGTCGCCGTAGAGGACCACCGCCCGGGCGCTCGCCCGGCCCGGCCGGACGGCGCTGACCTTGGCCGCGGCCGCGCCAAGGGACAGGGCGTCGAGCTGCTTGCGGGCCGATGCCCTGACCGGCTTGTCGAACAGCCCCAGCAGCCCGTCCCACTTGGCCTCGCCCCCGGCCGCGTCGACGTAGGCGGCGGTCAGGTAGCGGTCCAGGAACCGCTCCAGCCCGGGGGCGGCCTGCCTGGCCGCGCGCTTGGCGTCCGGGCCGCCCGGGGGGACCTTTGCCGTGGCCACCAGCTTGACGTCGAGCGGCTTGGCCGGCCCGGCCGGGCTGGCGGTCGAGCCGGGGGCCTGGCCGGCCGGGTCCGGCCGGTCGCCCGAGGTGCAGCCGGCGACGGCCAGGATGGCCGCGAGCACGCCGGCGGACCCGATCACGCGCAGTCTGGGGTTCCTGCGGACAGCCACGATCACCTGTTCCGGGAGGAGGTTTGCAAGGCGCGGCGTAGGCTACCAAACCCCCCTGACGTTGCTCTGAGACGCCCCGGCGGCCTATCGTTGCACGTCCTCAGCCCGCGAGACTGGAGAGAGGATGGATCTCGACCTCAACGTGCGCAAGGATGGCGACCACTCGGTGCTCGAGGTGGCCGGCGAGATCGACGTCTACACCGCGCCGAAGCTGCGAGAGCAGCTCATCGAGCTGGTCAGCGACGGGTCCTACCACATCGTCGTCGACCTGGAGAAGGTCGACTTCCTGGACTCGACCGGACTCGGGGTGCTGGTCGGCGGGCTGAAGCGGGTCCGCAACCACGACGGCTCGCTGCAGCTGGTCTGTACCCAGGAGAAGATTCTCAAGATCTTCCGGATCACCGGGCTGACCAAGGTCTTCCCCATCCACAGCTCGGTCGGCGACGCCATCTCGGCCCCGGCCGAGTAGCGCCCGGCCGTGGATGCCGACGCCGGCGGCCTGCCGGCCACTGTCCGCCTGGCCTTCCCGCCGGAGCCGCGGCTGCTGGGCACCGTCCGCCTGGTCGTCGGCATCGTCGCCCGCAAGGCCGGGCTGGGGGAGGAGGGCATCGAGGACCTGAAGGTGGCCGTGTCCGAGACCTGCGCGGTCGCCGTCGGCGACCTGAACAGGGCCGGCCGCCCCGACCCGATCGAGGTCGACCTGGTCGAGGGGGCCGACCGCTTCGGGATCGAGGTCCGCGACCGGGCCCCGGCGCACCCGGCGGGCGCCGGCAACCCCACCGACGGCGAGGTCGACGACCGTGAGCTCGGCCTTGCCCTGGTCGGCGCCCTGGTCGACGACCTCAAGACCTCGACCCTGGAGGACGGCGGCACCCGGACCAGCTTCTGGCTCCGCCGTGGGCCGGGCGGCCTGGGCCCCGACGGCCTCGACGACCTGCCGCCGCCCCTCACTTGAGGCGTGGGCAACCTTTTCACGGGTTGCCCGGTTCTCCGGCCCGTGGCTATGATCCGCCCAATCCTCGCGGGCTCGCGGGACGGCCGGTTCCCTGGGCAGGTATCCGGGACGACGCCGGGCCGGGGCCCGCGTTCGACTCTTTCCGCTCGAACCGTCCAGGGCCTCGGCCTGGACACCGGGCTTGATCCAACGCCCCAGCGCTGGGGCGTCGAGGAGGTCTGATGAGCCCAGTACGGCTGCTGGCGCAGGAGGCAAGCGCCGAGGTCGAGTTCGGCTCCGGGGAGAACCTGGCCCTGTTCGCCATCATGGCGGTCTGCATCGTCGCCCTGCTGGTCGCGTTCGTCCTGGTCCGGCAGGTCCTGGCCGCCGGCCAGGGCACCGACAAGATGCGCGAGATCGCCCGCGCCATCCAGGAGGGCAGCCGCGCCTACCTGAACCGGCAGTTCCGCACCCTGGCCGTCTTCGTCGTCCTCCTGTTCTTCCTCCTCCTGCTGCTGGAGGCCCACTCCGGCGGGGTCCGGATCGGCCGCTCGGTCGCCTTCCTGTTCGGGGCCGTGTTCTCGGCCCTGGCCGGCTACACCGGCATGCAGCTGGCCGTGCGGGCCAACGTGCGGGTCGCGGCCGCGGCCGACCAGGGCGGGCTGCTCAAGGCCATGCCGATCGCCTTCCGGGCCGGCGGGGTGGCCGGCATGTTCGTGGTCGGGCTGGGGCTGCTCGGCGCCGCCGGGGTGGTCTTCATCTACCAGGGCGACGCGGCCAGCGTGCTGTTCGGCTTCGGCTTCGGGGCGGCCCTGCTGGCCATGTTCATGCGTGTCGGCGGGGGCATCTTCACCAAGGCGGCCGACGTCGGGGCCGACCTGGTCGGCAAGGTCGAGCAGTCGATCCCCGAGGACGACCCCCGCAACGCGGCCACCATCGCCGACAACGTCGGCGACAACGTCGGCGACTGCGCCGGGATGGCCGCCGACCTGTTCGAGTCGTACGCGGTCACGCTCGTCGCGGCCCTGATCCTGGGCACCGCGGCGTTCGGCCAGCAGGGCCTGCTGTTCCCGCTGATCGTGCCGGCGATCGGTGTGATCACCGCCGTCATCGGCGTCTACATCACCCGGGCCCGCGAGGGCGAGGGCGGCCTCAAGGCGATCAACCGGAGCTTCTACATCGCGGCGCTCATCTCCGCCGTGCTGTGCGTGATCGCCGCGTTCGTCTACCTGCCGTCGAGCTTCGACGCGCTGAACGGTCCCACCGACGGCTCCGTCGTCGACGCGATGGGCGGGGCCAACCCGCAGCTGATCGCCTCGGCGGCCGTGATCATCGGCATCGTGCTGGCCGGCGTGATCCTCTGGCTCACCGGCTACTTCACCGGCACCGAGGACAAGCCGGTCAAGACGGTGGGCCAGTCCTCCCTCACGGGGCCGGCCACGGTGATCCTCGCCGGCATCTCGATCGGCTTCGAGTCGGCCGTCTACACGGCGCTCGTGATCAGCGCGGCGGTGTTCGGCGCCTTCGCGCTGGCCACCGGCTCGATCACGGTGGCCCTGTTCGCCGTGGCGCTGGCCGGCACCGGCCTGCTCACCACGGTCGGCGTGATCGTCGCCATGGACACCTTCGGCCCGGTCTCCGACAACGCGCAGGGCATCGCCGAGATGTCCGGTGACGTCGAGGGCGAGGGCGCGCAGATCCTCACCGAGCTGGACGCGGTCGGCAACACCACCAAGGCGATCACCAAGGGCATCGCGATCGCGACCGCCGTACTGGCCGCGACCGCGCTGTTCGGCTCCTACACGGCCTCGATCTACGCGGTGCTGAACGACGCGGGCGACGCGGC
>Ga0081538_10003618_pt1 | contig 14528 bp, 15 predicted proteins | sample TabmetS5T2R1_FD_71022 | JGI IMG/M metagenome (GOLD analysis project Ga0081538, IMG submission 71022) | Tabebuia heterophylla rhizosphere microbial communities from the University of Puerto Rico - S5T2R1 | ecosystem: Host-associated > Plants > Roots > Rhizosphere ... | reverse complement strand
CGGATCACGACCGGCCTGGGTGGCTCCCTGGTCGACGTGGTGACGGATCCTCGCGATCCGGGTGGGGTCGGCATACCGGTTGGTGGGCGCCCAGCCGTCGGCCAGCCGGCCCGTCAGGTGCAGCAGCCGCGGCCCGAAGGATCCGATCCACAGCGGGATCGGGGTTGGGGCGTGCGGGCCGGGCCGGGTTCCCGGCAGCCGGTAGTGGCGGCCCTCGAAGCTGACCGTGCGGCGTTCGGCGTCCCAGAGGCTCCGGATGACCTGCACGGCCTCCTCCAGGGCGTCGACAGCTTCCCCGGGACCCAGGGACGGGCCGCCGTAGGAACGCACCACCCTGGGATCGCCGGCACCGACGCCGAGGATGACGCGCCCCCCGGTGAGGATGGCCAGGGTCGAGGCCGCCTTGGCCAGCATCGCCGGCGGGCGCAGTGGGACGCTGGCCACGTTGGGCATCACCGCCACCCGCTCGGTTCGCATGGCCAGCGCCACCAGCAGGGTCCAGGTCTCCAGGAAGTGGGGCTGCTCGGGATGATCCATGACGCTCACGAAGTCGAGGCCGCGCTCGTCGGCGATGGCAGCCAGCTGGAAGGCCATGGCCGACCTGTCCACCCTCGGATCGACGTTGAGCCCGAACAGCAGGTTGGCCATCACGCGCTCCCCTCGTCATCGGTGACGAGCCGGTACAGCACGGGCATGGCGGCCACGCCGTTGACGCGGAAGTGCTCCAGCACGTAGCGGTGGAAGCTGCGCTTGAACAGCAGCGCCGGCAGCACATCCCACAGCCGGTCCCAGCGGGCGTGGTTGACCAGCCGATACCTGGGCTCGCTGGTGTGGTCGGGCAGCAGCACGGTGGAGTTGTCCAGGCCGGTCTGGTCGCCGAACCAGCCGGCGGTGTACTGCCAGGCGGCCAGGTTCAGGTCGGCACGGTCGGCGTAGAAGTAGTTGAACAGGAACACCCCCTTGCGGTGGTGGTCGACCGGGCCCATGCGGCGCACGTTGTGGGCGCGCAGCCGGTAGCTGCGGCGGCTTGCCGCCTGGATCATGCCGACCAGCTCCTGCCAGGCCGGTGCGGCCTCCAGGTCGGCCGCGGTGGCCGGGCTGGTGGTCTCCACCAGCACCGCCAGGTCGAAGCGGGCGATGGGGACCTCGGGGCGGTGGCGGAGGAGCTCGCCGCGGCGGGCAGGGGTGAGCAGGCCGTCGAAGGCGACCGCCTCCAGCACCCGCTGGTCGTCGTGCAGGGTCGACAGCAGCCGGGTGAGGCGGCGCAGCAGCCGGCGCTTGGCGCGGCTGTTGGGCAGGAACATGGGCCGGCGGTCGACCTCGGCGGCGACCAGGAGATAGCCGGAGGTGGTCGGCTCGATCAGCTTGGCCTGGGGGAAGCGCCTGCCCACATCGACATAGGTGAAGTCGGGGGCGATCGCCTGGATCGACTGGTGGTTGGTATCCATGTCTCCCTCGTGTTCTCGTGCGTGCCCGAACCGCCGCCGCAACAGCTCACCGTTGCCCACGAGCGTAGGCAGCGGCTCGGGCGGGCACATCCCACGATGGTGGAGGATCCGGTGGAGTCCGTGGACGCGAGACGGCTCCACTCGGGTTTCCACCTTCGTGGGATGCGCCCGCTCCGGCGGGCGCCTAGGTTGCTCGCATGACAAGCGACGGACCAAGCTCGAAGGTCATCGCCTCGGAGCGGATGGAGGGCGCGTATGTCCAGCGGAGCTGAGCTGCAGGTCGTCCTCGGCGCCGGTGGCGGGATCGGCGGCGCCGTCGTCCGCGAGCTCGCCGCCCGCGGGCACCGGGTGCGCGCCGTCAACCGCAGCGGCCACCTGCACGTCCCAGGGGGCGTCCAGGTCCGCCAGGGTGATGTCACCACCGCGGCCGGCGCCAAGCAGGCCTGCGAGGGTGCCACGGTCGTCTACCACTGCGCCCAGCCCGCCTACCACCGCTGGCCGCAGGAGTTCCTGCCCATGACCCGGGCCATCCTGGAGGGGGCGGCCGCCGCCGGCGCCAAGCTGGTGCTGGCCGACAACCTGTACGCCTACGGGCCGGTGGACCGGCCGATGACCGAGGACCTGCCATACGCGGCGACCAACCCCAAGGGCCGGGTCCGTGCCGAGATGGCCGAGCTGCTGCTGGCCGCCCACCGGGCCGGCAGGCTACCCACCGCCATCGGGCGGGCCTCCGACTACTTCGGGCCGGGTGGGGTCAAGACCGTCAACGGGCCGGTGATCTTCGCCAACGCGCTCAGGGGGAGGACGGCCCGCTGGATCGGGCCGCTGGACGTCCCGCACACGGTCAGCTACCTGCCCGACATCGCCAGCGGCCTGGCCGTCCTCGGCGAGCACCCGGAGGCGGATGGGCAGGCGTGGCACCTGCCGGCGGCCGAGCCGGTCACCGGACGGCAGTTCCTGGAGCTGGTCTTCGCCCAGTTGGACCGCCCGGCCAGGATCGCCGGCATGGGCCGGCTCACCCAGCGCATCCTCGGCGTGGCCAACCCGGCCCTGCGAGAGCTGGGCGAGACCTGGTACCAGCGCGACCGGCCCTTCATCCTGGACGCCGGCAAGTTCCAGCGGACCTTCGGCCCCCTGGTGCCAACCCCCCATCGCCACGCCGTCGCGGACACCCTCGACTGGTTCCGCCAGCATCCTCGCTGAGGCTCCCGGCCTACCATCCCTGGACGGACGGTCCGGCTAGCGGATCAGGCCCAGGGCTCTGGCGTTGGCGATGGCCTCGGTCCGGTTGGTCGCCCCCAGCTTGTCGAAGATGCGGGTGAGGTGCTTCTTGACGGTGTCGGTGGTGACCACCAGGTCGTCGGCGATCTGCTGGTTGCGCTTGCCGGTGGCCAGCAGCCGCAGCACCTGCAGCTCCCGGTCGGTAAGCGGCGCAACCAGGCCGGCGACGGCGGCCGCCTGCTCACCGACGGGCGCTGGCCGCTCGCCTGTCGGCGCCGACGCCCGCAGGATCCGGCCCAGGTAGTCGATCGGGACGGCCCCGGCGGCCGGGGCATCGCCGCGGCGACGGGTTGCGACCAGCCGCCGCAGCAGCGCCGCCATGGGCGCGCCTTCGTCGGCGAAGACGCGGACATGCCCTTCCGGCCACCCGAGCGCCAGCGCCTGCTCCAGCACCCGAGACGCCTGGTCGTGGTCCCCGGTGGCCTGGCAGGCCAGCGCCTGGAGGGCTCGAACCTCGATCAGGCTCCCGATCCGCCCCTGGGCCTGGGCGGCGGCGGCCAGACGTCCAAGGAGCCGTACGGCCCGGTCGGCGACCCCACGGGCCAGCAGCAACCGCGCCAGCACCAGGTACTCGGGCTCCCGTGGGTAGGCCGGCTCGTCCTGCTCGCTCAGCCCCCGTTCCTCGACCCACCGTTGCGCGCCGCCCAGATCACCGTGGGCCAGCAGCAGCCGCCCCCGCGCCGGGATGGCCGCGTTCAGGAGGGCGGCGACCTCCCGGTTGGGCACAGCCAGCTCGGCCTCGGCGATCGCCTCCAGGCTGCCCGCCCGGTCGCCCATGAGCTGGCGGAGCCAGGCCAGGATGGCCAGCCCCGACGCCAAGGGAGCCCGGTAGATCTGGGCCCGGCAGAGCCCGACGCCCTCGGCGGCGTGCTCCAGGGCCTCGGCCAGATGGTCACGCTGGAGCTCGATCTCGGCCAGGCCGACCAGGGCCGTTCCCACAACGGCAGGCAGCGGCTCGCCGGATGGACCAGGCAGCTCCAGGGTTCGCCGGTGGGTCAGCAGCGCCGCTCGTAGCCGGCCTCGGGCCCGCTGCACCTGTCCCAGGTCGTAGCCCGCCCATGAGGCGAGGTAGGACTCGCCGATGGCCCGGCGGTCGGCCACCACACCAGCCAGGCCGCCTTCGGCCTCCTCGACCCGACCGTCCAGCCACTCCGCAACAGCGAGGTGGTAACTGGCGAGGGTGCCCAGCACCTTGTCGTCGGCGGTGAGGTGGGCGGCGGCCTGGGTGGCGAAGGCTCGTTCGGTGGCGGCGTCGCCCCGCAGGTGCGCGACCTCGGCCCGGAGGACCGCGGTCGCCGCCGCGACGTTCGTCATCAGGCTGGCGCTGCGGCCGACAGAGGGCTCGTGCCGGTCATCGCGGCCGGCGGGGGCGTCCTCGGCCACGCTGAGGAGCAGCTCCGCCTCGTCCACCCGACCCGCCACCAGCGCCGCCATCGACCGGGTCAGCCACAACCGCGGACGGGCCCGAACGGTGTCCGGCGGCAGGGCGGACAACCAGCGGTCGATGGTGACCCGCTCCCCGCGCCCGAGCACCAGCTCCTCCACATGCTGCTCGGCCAGCCGAGCCGCCCACCCCAGCTCGTCGGCGCCGATGGCGTGCCGGACGGCCTCATCGATCAACCCGTGACGTTCGCACCACAGCGCCGCTCTGCGGTGCAGCTCCCGTTCCCGGTCGGGCTCCTGCTGGCGGAGCCGGGCCCGCAACAGGTCCGCGAACAGCTGGTGATAGCGGTACCAGCGGCGTTCCTGGTCCAAGGGGATCAGGAACAGGTTGGCCCGCTCGATCTCCGCCAGCACCTGCAGCGCATCGGCGCGGCCGGTGACGGCGTCGCAGAGCGGCGCGCAGAGCCGCTCCAGGACCGACGTCTCCAGCAGGAACCTCCGCAGCCGCTCGGGCTGGCTCTCCAGCACCTCCTCGGCCAGGTAGTCCAGGACGAACCGGTCGGTGCCGGAAAAGCCGCGCACGAACCCCGCAGGGTCCCGGCAGCGGCGCAGCGAGAGCGCAGCCAGCTGGAGGCCGGCCGCCCACCCCTCGGTCCGCTCCTGGAGCGCGGCGATGGTCGCGGGGTCCAGGGCCAACCCCCAGACCTCCAGAAAGCTGACGGTCTCGGTAGTCGTGAAGCGCAGATCGGCGGCACCCAGCTCGACCAGCTGGCCACGCGCCCGCAGCCGGGCCAGGCGCAGGGGCGGGTCGGCGCGACCGGCCAGGACCACCCGCAGCTGCGCGGGCAGACGCTCAACCAAGAACCCGAAGCCCTCGTGCACCGCCTCGGACTCGATCGTGTGGTAGTCATCCAGGACCAACACCATGCCCTCGTCCAGCGCCGCAGCCTCGTTGACGAGCTCGGTGACGATCACCTCGAAGCTCGGAAGCGCCCCGCCGGTCAGCAGCGCCAGCACCCGCTCGGCCGCGCCCGGATGTGCCCGGTCGACAGCGGCGGCGAGGTACCGCCAGAACCGGGCAGGGTCGTTGTCGTCCCGATCCAGGGAGAGCCAGGCCACCGGCGAGCCTGCCTGCCTGGCCCAGGTGGCCAGCAGCGTCGTCTTGCCGAACCCGGCCGGCGTGGAAACGACCACCAGCCGGCGGGCGATCCCCTCATCCAAGGCGGCGATCAGACCAGCCCTCGGCACCAACGACGCGGAGACCTGGGGGATGGCGAACTTGGTGGCGAGCATCGCCGCTTGCTCGAGCCGGGCCATCGATCAAGTCTCCGGTCAGCGATCAGGCCAACCCTCATTGTACGAAGCCAACCACCAACCGCCCGCCGGGTCATCGGCCGATCGCCCGCCTTCGGCCCCACAGCAACGTCACCACCCCGGCCACGCCCGCGGTCAGCACCCCCACGACCGCCGGATCGTAGTGGGAGCCACCATTCGGGAACAGCGCGACGCTGACGTTGCTGAGGTCATGAAACAGGACCGCCGCCAACAGGCTGCGGCCAGTGTTGTTGTAGAGCCAGACGACCAGCACCCGCGCCGCCACGGTCTCCACGCACTTCCACGCAATCCATCCAGGGTCATGGTGGGCCTGGACCAACGGGACCACATGCCAGACCGCCCACACCGACCCAAGAACCAGGCTGGCCTTGACAGCGCCCAAGCGATCCTGCAACGGATCGATCGCATAGCCCGTCCAGCCCGCCTCCTCAGCAACCGCCGGAGCCAGGAACACCAGCACCAGAACCGGCACGGTCAGCAGCGGGACGCGCGGATCGGGCAGCGGCCGCTCCAGCCACCGCATCACCCCGTAGGCCGCCACCAAGATGACGGGGTTCAACAGCAGGACCGGCAGATACCACCACCTGCGCCCGATCCGCCGGTGATCCAGCACCCGCCGCAGCAGCCGCCTCACACCGGCAGGGCCCTCCTCCCGGTGGATCAGGATCACGGCCGCCACCAGCGGGCAGACCACCATCAGCGCACTCACCGGCAGGTCCAGCGGCCCCCCAAGCCGCAATCCCCGCCGCTCGACGACCGGCCCGATCAGCCAGAACGGCAGCGACAGGCCGAAGACCAGCAGGCAGAACCGCACCGGTGACCGCCGCAACCCCACCCCGGCTGTCCTGGTCATCCCCCAAACCTCACCCGACCCACCGCCGTCGTGCCTCCTCTGTCGCGACGATAGGCACCGGCGACCGTCGGGCCATCACCCGAAAGGGGACCGTCCGGTGGAGTCCTCGGACGCCGCGGCGAGGTGGAACCCGGCAGCGCCTGCCCGGCACACTCAGCGGGTCCTCATCAAGGAGGTCCGGTGCCTGCCAGGTCGTCGAAGCCGTCCTCGCTGCTGCCAGCCGGCAGCGTCCTACCCTCCGGCGAGCGCTCCCAGGTCCCCACCGCCGACGGTGGGCTCCTCCACGCCGTCGCAACCGGTGCTGGCAGGCCGCTGGTGCTGACCCACGGGGCGCTGCTGTCACTGGAGGCCTGGGCACTGCTCTGGCAACCACTGCTGGCCGCCGGCCACCGCCTCATCGCCTACGACCTCCGCGGCCACGGCCGCTCCACCCTCGGACGCACCGGCTTCGGCCTGCAGGCCTACGCCCAGGACCTGGCGGCCGTGCTCGACCACTTCGACGTCCGCCGCGGGGTGGTGGTGGCCCACTCAACCGGCGGGATCGGCGCGCTGGCACTGGCCGCCACCGCACCGGCCGACACCGACCGCCGCCTGGCCGGACAGGTGCTGATCTCCACCGCGCCGCAGGGACTGGGCGACAGCCTGCAGAACCGGCTGCTGGCCCCCATCGTGCTGTCCGGGCTGGTACACCAGCTGCTGCGCCGCCGCCGCCTGGGGACCCTGTTCACACGCACCCTGTTCGGCCCCACCCCGACCCCGACCAGGTGGAATTCACCCGCCGCATCATGGCAACCGCGCCGCGACAGACAACCATCGACGCACCCAAGGCGGTGTGGCGGTTCGACCTGCGGGACCAGCTCGACCAGGTGACCCTACCAACGCTGGTGCTGTGCGGCACCGAGGACCGCTCGGTCAAGCCCGAGCACGCGCGAGCGCTCGCCGACGGCATCCCGCAGGCACGCCTGCAGAGCTTCCCCGGGGCCGGGCACCTGGTGGTGCTGGAACGCGCCGAACAGATCGCCCTGGCCATCACCCAGTTCACGGCCAGCCGCACCTAGGACTCCAGCAGGCTCACTCGAACCGCACCTCGTCCAGGAACCGCGTGACGATGTCGCGCAACGCCTCGCTGGCCACACCCCAGAGCAGCATCACCAGCGCCACCGTCATCGCCGTGATCAGCACCCAGCCGGGCACGTCGCCCCGCTCCCCCCGCAGTCCAACCAGCAGACGGTCCAGCCGGGGCATGGATGCCTCCTTGCTCAGCGGGCGAGCCGCGACAGCGTGAACAGGCCCGGGTACAGCGCGAACAGCACCACCACGGGCAGCATCAGGAACACGACCGGCACCAGCATCAGCACCTCGCGCCGGCCGCCGGCCTCGATCAGGTCGCGCTTGTGCTGCTCGCGGACGTCGGCGGCCTGGGCGCGCAGCACGTCGCCCAGGGGCGTGCCGCGCTCGACGGCCACGACCAGGCCGTCCACGAAGCGGACCACCGGCGGCATCGGCACCCGCACGGCCAGCCGCTCCATCGCGGTCACGAACGGCTCCCCCGCCCGCAGGTCGGCGAGGACCACCGCCAGCTCGCGGCTGAGCTCGCCGCGCGACCGGGTGACCGCCCGCTCCAGCGCGGCGCGCGGGCCCTCGCCGGCGGTGACCGCAAGGCACAGCAGGTCCGCCAGGGTGGGCAGCTCCCGCAGCATGCGGGCCTGGCGGCGGGCGACCTGCCGGTGAAGCCACCAGTCGCGCCCCAGCACCCCGCCGCCCACGCCCAGCACCGCGCCGCCGACCAGCGCGACCGCCGACACCGGCCGCCCGGCCAGGGCGGGCAGGGCGAGCGCCAGCAGCACCGCGGCGACGAAGCCGGTCAGGCCCCACAGCACCTGCTCGGCACGGAAGCGGCCGACGTCGCCGGCGGCGCCGGCCTCGCGGAGCCGGCGGGCGACCCCCGCCGACCCGCCCAGCCACCGCTCCACCACCCTGGCGCCCTCCTCCAGCAGCGGCCGAAGTAGTCGTTCCAGCGCCGGCAGCGGGGTCAGCGGTGGGTCGCCGGCCTTCAGGAGCGTGGTCCCGGCCGGCTGGAGGCCCCGGAGGTAGGGGTCCAGCCGGGCCGCCAGGCGGGGTCGCCGCTGCCGCGGCGCGCCGGAGACCAGCAATCCGAACCCGAGCACCAGCACCGCGATGACCAGCAGGCCCGACGGGAAGCTCATCCCAGGACCCGCTCCTCGCTGGGGAGCCGGCCGATCGCCAGCATCAGGCGGTAGCCGGCGGTCGCCATGGCCGCGCCGACCGCGAGCACCACCGCACCGCCGGCGCCCCGGTAGGCGGCGACCGCCTCGGGCCTGGTCGCGAGCAGCAGCAGGACCACCCACGGGGTCACGAACGCCATGCGGGCCGCGACCAGCACCCACGTCTGGCGGGCCTCCAGCTCCTTGCGGACGCGCAGCTCGTCGCGGAGGAACCCGGACAGCGTCCGCAGGGTGCGGCCGAGCTCGCTGCCGCCGACCTCCCTGGCCAGTCGCAGCGCCTCCACCACCCGGTCGGCGGTCGGGTCGGCCAGCTCGTCCTTGAGCCGGTCCAGGGCGGCGCCGAAGCGGCCGGTGGCGTGGTAGTCGTCGGCGAACCGCGCCAGCGGCGCCCGCAGCGGCTGCGGGCCGCGCTCGGCCAGGCCGGCGACCGCCTCGGGCAGCGACAGCCCGGCGCGGACGCCGGAGGCGAGGTGGTCGATGGCGTCCGGCCAGACCTCCCGCAGCTCGCGGGAGCGGCGCAGCCGCCTGGCCCGCAGCATGCTGACCGGCAGCACGCCGGCCAGGCCCGCGAACGCCAGGCCCATCCACACCGAGCCGCTCATGGCGAGCACGCCCAGCCCCACACCGCCGCCGAGCGTTCCGCACAGCGCCACCACCTGCCAGGGCCGTACCCCGCGCACCCCCGCCTGCGCCAGCCAGTCGCGGGCGCGGCCGGCCCGCTCCCGCCGCGCCGCGCGGGCCCTGCCGCCCAGCCCGAGCGCCACCAGCACCACGCCGGCGGCGCCGGCCGCCGGGATGGCGAGGACCGCCAGGTCGTTCACGCCGCCAGCACCTCGACCAGGTCGAACCCGGCGGCGCGGAACCGCTCGGCGTGCGGCGGGTACTCGCCGGTCCACAGCAGCCGCTCGCCGGCGCGGCGGAACATCAGCCCGGCCTCGACCTGGTCCTCCTCGACCCGGCCGCTGACCGCCAGCACCTCGTCGACCCGCCGGTGGCCCCAGCCGTCGGCGCGGAGGAAGACGATCAGGTCGATGGTGGCCGCGACCGTGGGCAGGATGAAGCGGTGGGAGACGTTCTCGCCGGCGAGCAGCGGCAGGGTGGTCAGCTTGACCAGCGCCTCCCGGGCCGAGTTGGCGTGCACCGAGGTCATGCCGGGGATCCCGGAGTTCAAGGCGATGAGGAGGTCCAGGCACTCCTCCTGGCGGACCTCGCCGAGGATCAGCCGGTCGGGTCGCATGCGCAGCGCCTCCTTGACCAGGCGGCGCTGCCGGATCTCGCCCTCGCCCTCCAGGTTCGGCTGCCTGGTCTGCATGGCGACGGTGTCGGGCAGGCCGACCTGGAGCTCGAACACCTCCTCGCAGGTGATGACCCGCTCCCGTGGCGGGATGGCCGCCGCCAGGCAGTTCAGCAGGGTGGTCTTGCCGGCCTGGGTGGCGCCGGCGGTGACGATGTTGAGGCCGGCGACGACCGACGCCTCCAGGAAGCGGGCGCACTGGCCGGTCATGGTGCCGAGCCGGACGAGCTCGGCCAGCGAGTGCGCCCGGAGCACGAAGCGCCGGATGTTCACGGCCCAGTGGCGGCGGGTGATGTCGGGGATGACCACGTGCAGCCGGGAGCCGTCGGCGAGGGTGGCGTCCACGAACGGGCAGGACAGGTCCACGCGGCGGCCGCTGGCCCGCAGCATGACCTCGACCAGGTCGTGGACCTGCTGCTCGGTGAGGACGGTGGTGGTGAGCTGGGGCCGGCCGCTGGTGGCGACGAACACCTTGCCCGGCTCGTTGATCCAGATCTCCTCGATGTCGGGGTCGTCGAAGTAGGGCTGGAGCGGGCCCATGCCGACGACCCGGTCGGCGACGGTCTTGGCCACCTGCCCGGCATCGGTCAGCGGCGGCATGCTGGCGGTCAGGCGCCGCACGGCGTAGTCGGCGACGACCTCGTCGATGAGGTGGCGGACGGCGGTGGCGTCGCCGTTGCCGGGGTCCAGGCCCCGTTGGCGGACCAGCTCGCGGACCTCGCGTTCGATGATCTGGTCGGCGGTCTGCTGGCCGGTCGGGGTCATGGCACGGTGGTGGTGGCGGGGCCGCCCTGGCGGGCGGCGCGGGTGCGGCGGCGGCCGCGGCGGGTCGGGAGGCGGGGGGCGAGCGCCACGGCGAGCCCGGCGATGGCCTGCTGGGCGGGGCAGCCGGGTCGGGCCTCGCGGAGCGCCTGGCCGGCGAGCAGGGCGGCGTCGACGCCGGCGCGGTCGTAGGGGACGAAGGCGGCCGGCTGGATGCCGAGGTAGCGGTGGAGGGCGTTGCCGACCTGGTCGGCGGGCCGGTCGCCGCCGAACAGGCCGGGGCGGAGCTGGTTGACGACCACGCGGACGCGGCGGGGCGGGACGCCGAGGTCGCGGAGCTCCTGGTAGCCGCGGATGAAGGCGTGCAGCCCCACGGGGTCGGCCCTGGCGACGGCGACGACCAGGTCGCAGCGTTGCAGGGCCAGGCGGGTGACGGCGTTGCGGCGCAGGCGGACCTGGTCGTAGAGCAGCTCCTCGTCCTCTTCCAGGCAGAAGCCGGCGTCGATGACGGTGAAGGGGAACGCCGCGCGGAACAGCTCCAGCAGCGACTCCCAGGTGCCGGCGCGGACCTCGGTCCACAGCTCGGCGCGGGGCAGGCCGGTCAGCACCCGCGGCGCGCCCGGCGCCGCCGGCCGGGTCGCGTGCCAGAGCCGGGGGGCGTCCAGCTCGCCGCGGCCGGCCAGGCGGGCGGCCCATGCCAGCCCGGGGGTGTCCTCCAGGAAGCCGAGGGTCTGCGCGACCGCGCCGCCGTAGGTGTCGGCGTCGACCAGGAGGACCTCGCCGACCAGTGGGGCGGCTTCGAAGGCGAGGTTGACGGCGACGGTGGTGCGGCCGGGTGCGCCCTTGGGGCCCCAGACGGCCAGCAGGACGTGCGGGACGTCGTGGTCGGTCGGTGGCGGCGCGTCGGCGGGCGCCGGCGGGCTGGGCGCCGGTTCGGCGCTCAGGGCGGCGCGGGCCAGGTCGACCAGGGTGGCCGGCGGGTCGGTGTCGGCGCCGACGTGGTGGAGGCCGAGCTGGCGGAGGCGGCGTTCGCTGTCCTCGTCGCCGGCGGGTGCCACGCCGACCACGGCGAGCCCGGCGGCGGCGAGCCGGGCGAGGGCGTCGTGGTCGAGCCAGCGGGTGCCGGCGGCGACGACGGCCGCCTCGGCCTGGCCGGCGGCGGCCACGGCGAGCAGGTCGCCGAGGTCGTAGCAGCGGTGGAGGATCTCGGCCGGCACCGCGCCCGCCTGGCATGCCTGCACCAGTGCGGCCTCCCAGGCGGCGCCGGCGCCCGCGGTGACCAGCCGGATCCTCATGGCGTGGTGGAGGCCGGGTCGTAGGTCGACGGCTGGGTCGTGTCGGTGGGGGCCGGCTCGGCGCTGCCGGTAGGGGCCGGGGCCGGGACCTTGACGAGGAAGATCCTGGCGGTGGCGATGGCGGCGGCGACCTGGGGGACCCTGGCGCTGGGCATGCGGAGCTGGACGCCGGTGGGGCGGCCGCCGCCGGTGAGCCCGCCGGGGTCCTCGAGGACCCGGACGACCTCGGCGGCGGGGAGCAGGACGGTGGCGTCGCCGCGGCGGGCGCCCTCGGTGTAGGCGGCCAGCACCTGCACCTGGTCGCCGGGTCGCAGGCCCTGGGCCATGTCGCCGGGGTCGGCCTGGACGGGCAGCTCGACCTGGTCGGCGGCGGCGCCGGAGGCGAGCAGGAGCTCGGCGGGGACGAGGGTCTCCTGGCGGACCGGTGCGGCGAGCACGCGGCCGGCGACGGTCTGGCCGGGGGTGGGCTGGAGGTAGTGGCGCAGGGCGGTGGGGGGCAGGCGGACCCGGACGACCACGAGGTCGCCGTGGTCCAGGGTGGTGCCGGCGGGCAGGTCGCGGGCGGCGGCGTAGACGGGGACCAGCCGCTGCGCGCGGTCCAGGAAGGCGGCACCGGCGAGGATCGCGGTCAGCACCAGGCAGGTGCCGAGGGCGGTGCGGGTGTTCATCCAGGTGACCGCGCGCAGGCGGTTGGCGGGTGCGGCCGGGGGCGGTGGGGGGTGTTGGTCGGTCAGGGTCGACGCTCCCTGGGGGGATGGAGCAGCGCCGGCACAAGATGCCCGTTTTCCGCGTTGGTGATCAAGGGTGTGATTAGTGCCACGTTAGCCTCCGAGGACGCGAGGGTAACCGGGTCATCAGGATGAAGATGGAGGCTCTTGGAAGCAAACGTGGCTTCTGATATTGTGGACAACTGCGGCGCTTCGCCGCGGCAGCCAGCGGTCAGGAGGTCTCATGCCCACTCCCGGCGTCGAACCGAGGTTCTACACGCTCGAGGACGTGGCCACGGTCCTCAACGTGCGGGTGGCGCAGGTCTATGCGCTGGTCCGCAGCGGCGAGCTGCCCGCCGTCAAGCTGGGCGGGCGGGGGGTGTGGCGGGTGGACCGCAACCAGCTCGAGGCCTACATCGAGCGGATGCACCAGGAGACGGCCGAGTGGGCCCGCAAGCACCCGCTCATCGGCGCGCCGGAGGAAGGCTGACCGCCGCGACGGCGGCCAGGGCCAGGAACCGGCGTGCCTTGACCGCGCGCCGGCGGCGGGCCTCGCCGGGGTCGTGCTCGGCGATCTCCAGGTAGTCGCTGCCGACGGCCTCGATGGTGCCGTCCACCCGGCCGCCGTCGACCAGCTCGACCCTGACCGGCTCGCGGCGGCGGGCGAGCTCGCGGAGGGCCAGCGTCAGCCGGTAGCGGCGGGCGGCGGCCGCGGGTGTGGGCTGGAGGGTGGCCGTCTCGGCGGGGAGGGCGACCGAGGTCGCCGGGCCGTAGCGGATCAGGTGCTCGGTCCCGTCGCCGTCGTGGAGGACCAGGAACTCGGGATAGCTGGCGACGATGGCGCCGCGGAATCGGCGGCCGCCGGCGTGGGCGACCGCCTGGGTTCCTGCCCGGCGGGCGAGCTGCTCCCAGAGCACCGTCTCGCCGATCTCGGCGCGTAGCGCCGCCAGGGTCTCCTGCTCGGCCTCGCGCCGCAGGCCGGCGTCGAACTCGGCTTCGAGCTCCTCGAAGACCCGGCGCATGGCCGGCGAAGCCGCCTGGTCCGGTTGCTCCGGTTCGTCCATGGTGGCGAGCCTAGTTCGCGGCCATCTCATCCACAACCTGGCACGTCCGGTTGCCCGTTCATGGTGTCAGATGGTAAGCAAATGGAGGCAAACGCAGGCATACGTAGGGAAGTGGCCCCTTGGTGGATGGCTGGCACGGAGCGCGCGGCTGGGGCGCGCCGGCGGTCGGGGCCGGCCTGGCCGGGCTCGAGGTGGCGCTGGTGCGGCTGGCCGGTCCGCCGGGCCGGCAGCTCGAGGTGCTGCGCCAGCTCGGCGAGGTCGGGGCGGATCCGCTGACCTCGCTGCTGGCGCTGCTGGCGTTGGCGGCCGAGGTGCTGGCCGGCTACCTGCTCGCCGTGCTGGGGCTGCGGCTGCTGGCCATGGTGCCTGGCGCCGCCGGCCGGCTGGCGGCAGGCGCCACCCTGCTCGCCACACCCGCCACGGTCCGCCGCGCCCTGGACCTGCTCCTCGGCGGCGCCCTGCTGGCGCAGACGACCCTCACCCCGCTCCCGGCCCGAGCGGCCGCCGCTCCCCCACCGCCGGCCGCCGACGTGATGGCCTCGCCGTCGGCACCGACGACCCACCAGACGTCGCCGACCGCCTGGCCGTTGGTGTCACCGGCAGCCTGATCGCCGGCGAAGTAGTACAGCGGCTTGCCGCCGTAGGTCACCTGGGTCGTGCCGTCCTCCCGCTCGCTGGTGCCCAGCAGGCTCTCGTCGACGCCGTCGCCCGCCCCGACCTCACCGGTCAGCGGCGGCCAGTTGGCCTCACAGTCGTCGTAGCACGTGCTGTTCTCGTCGGTGTCGTTGTCGAACACGTACAGCGTCATGCCCTCGCCATCGACCAGGATGTCACCGAGATCGGAGCTCTCGACAGCGATC
>Ga0081538_10003617_pt1 | contig 14529 bp, 11 predicted proteins | sample TabmetS5T2R1_FD_71022 | JGI IMG/M metagenome (GOLD analysis project Ga0081538, IMG submission 71022) | Tabebuia heterophylla rhizosphere microbial communities from the University of Puerto Rico - S5T2R1 | ecosystem: Host-associated > Plants > Roots > Rhizosphere ... | reverse complement strand
GCCAGCGCGCCCAGGATCGGCGCGCAGAACAACGGCGCCCAGGAGCTGCCATAGGTGATGGGGATGCGGGTGGAGAACACCAGCCGCTGCATGCGGCTCACCAGCCCCCCGATCGCCCCGGCGACCAGCAGCACGCCGTACCCGAGTCCGGCCAGGACGGCCAGGGGGAGCAGGGCGACCAGGATAACCCAGGTAGCCCGGTTGTACAGGCCCGCCAGCTGGATGGCGTTGCCGTTGGAGGCCTCATAGATCTCCCCGAGGAGCTCATCCAGATAGGCCCGGTAGACGCGGTTCAGCCGTCCGGTGTCGGCCTCCTCCTTGGCGTCCAGCAGGTCGCGGATGACGTCCTCCCACGCCTCCCGGCGCGGTTGGGGCAGCTCGCTTAGCTGCCCGAGCGCCCGTTCCAGCCGGGCAACCAGCTGGGCATGGCCGAGGGAGGGTAAGGCCAGCCGCTCGGCTTCATGCATGAGCACCCACTGGGCAATCTGGTGGGATCCGTTCCAGCCCAGGACACCGGTGTGCCCCTTTTTGGGTGTCTCTCGGTGGAGGTCCTTCTTGAGCTCCTTAACCGTGCGCTGCAGGGTCGCCGGGCTCAAGGACCCCTTGCCGTTGCTCGAGGGGCGCTGCTCCACCTGGAACGAGAGCCGCTTGGCCATGGCCCGTGCCTGGACGCTGGTCCAGACGATATTCGGGCGGGCGATATAGACCCATCGAGCCAGGACCACTAACACGACATAGGCGCCCAACAGCACCAATGCCCAGCCGAAGTCAGACATTCGACTTCGCCTCCTTACTAGTCGGCACCGTTGTGCAGCACACCACGATGGGCAGCCACCAGCCATGCCCCACAGCACAACCATGGTGTGTCATCCGGCACATGCCGGCTGGATTGCAGTGAACGGCGCCGTGGGCGGCGGTGGGCGCCAGCACCAGCAACGCCGCGACTGCTGGCTGGAAGCCAACGGCCACCTCAACACCCTAGTATCGGCAGGTCGTGCCGGCCCCGGCCTGGCAGCGGTGCGCCACCGGGCTTGCGGTCGAGGCCGACCGACACCGCTATGTCCTGGATGGTCCCCGATCGAGTAGAGCCTGTCGCCGTCCATGCCCCGCATCTGCCAGCCTCCACCGGCTGGAGACTCAAGGCCATTTCCCGCCCCGGTCGTCATAGGATCTTGTTCTGTGGACGCGAACGCCCGCCAGCAGCCGCGTGCGACGAGCCATTCAGGCCCAGGCCCTGTGCGAAGTCGGCCTATGGAACACCGAGTCGCCCGCGTCGACTACGACGCCGAACTCCAGCTGCACGACGAGGTCCTTCGCCGCGCGTGCAACATACGGGCAGACGACCGGGTCTTGGACATCGGCTGTGGAACCGGCCAGACGACGCGGGACGCCGCGCGGTCGGCCGGGAAAGGGAGGGCGCTCGGCGTCGACGTCTCCGCCTCGATGATCGAGCGGGCCCGCGAACTCGCCCGGGCGGAGAGCGTCCACAACGTCGCCTTCGAGCAGGGTGATGCGCAGGTGCACCACTTTCCGGAGGACGGTTTCGACCTCGCCATCAGTCGGTTCGGGACGATGTTCTTCAATGACCCCGTCGCGGCGTTCGCCAACATCGCGGTGGCGCTTCGGCCCGCCGGGCGCCTGGTGATGATGGTCTGGCAGGAGCACGAGCACAACGAATGGTCCGTGGCGATCGAACGGGCGCTCGACCGTGAGGCGTCACCGCTCCCAGCTCCGGAAGCGCGGGAGCCGTTCTCGCTTGCCGATCAAGCCACCGTGGAGGCGATCCTCGGCGCGGCCGGATTCGGCGAGGTCACGTTCACCGGCGTCCACCAGCCCGTCTACTACGGTCCGGACGTCGCGGCGGCCCTCGAGTGGGTCAGCGGTTTCTCGAGCACCAGGAGGTTGCTGATGCGCCTGGGTGCCGCCGCCGCTGAGCGGGCGCTCGAGCGTCTCCGTGAGGCCCTCGCCGCGCACACAAGCGAACGTGGCGTGTGGTTCGATTCGCGGGCCTGGATTGTCGAGGCCCGCCGTCCATGACCGAGCCGATGCGCTCAGGACTCTTTGTGCCGATCTTCGATGCGCTGGCGGAGCCCGCGCTCGTCGCCCGGCTGTCCGCCGAGGCAGAGGAAGCCGGATGGGACGGAATCTTCCTCTGGGACCACGTCCGCTGGCGGGAGCCGGTTCTCGAGGTCGCCGATGCCTGGATCACGCTCGCGGCGATCGCCACCGCCACAGAGACGATCCGACTCGGTCCGATGGTCACCCCGCTCGCCAGGCGCCGACCGGTCAAGGTCGCCAGGGAGACCGCGACCCTGGATCGGCTGAGCGGCGGCCGCCTGACGCTCGGCGTCGGCCTCGGCAGCGACCGGTGGGGGAGCGAGCTGTCGATCACAGGGGAGGAACTCGACGACCGCCGGCGCGCAGGGATGCTCGACGAGGCCCTGGAGATCCTGACGGCCGCCTGGTCGGGCGAGCCCGTATACCACCGTGGTGAGCACTACACGGTCGACGGCATGCGGTTCCTGCCCCGGCCGGTGCAGCGGCCTGGGGTCCCGGTGTGGGTGGGGGGGTACCCCGGGAAGCGAAAGCCGCTTTGGCGTGCCGCCCGGTTCCAGGGGTTCTTCCCCATCGACCTCGAGCACCCGGGCCAGCTCGCCGAGACCGTCGCTGAGATCGGTTCGGTTCGAAGGGAGATCGGGAGGGACGTGGAGGAGCCTTTCGACGTCGTCGCGGCGCTGCCGGTAGGCACCGATCCGGCGCCCTACGCATCGGCGGGTGCTACGTGGTGGCTGGTGGAGTTTCCGTGGGACCGGGTGTCGGTGGATCAGGTCCGCGGTGTGATCCGCGACGGACCGGCGCCCTCGGGCTGATTGCCGTGGGTCGGCGGACGTAGTGCAGCGAGCCACCCGGGCGCCGCTTGCTAGGCGGTGGAGCGATGGCGCAGAACCGCTAGACCCTCGCCGCGTACGCCCGCTCGAGCTCGGCGATGTCGAGCTTGGTCATCTGCAGCATCGCTGCCATGACCCGCTGCGCCGCCGCCTCGTCCGGATCGTTCAGCAGCTCGGTCAGCCGGACCGGCGTGATCTGCCAGGACAGGCCATAGCGGTCCTTGAGCCAGCCGCACGGTCCCTCTTCGCCCCCCTCGCTCAGCGCCGTCCACAGGTAGTCGACCTCGTTCTGCGACTCGCAGTTCACGGCGAGCGAGAGCGCCTCGGTGAACGAGAATTCGGGCCCGCCGTTCAGGGCGGTGATGGCATGGCCCTCGAGTTCGAAGTCAACGGTCATCACCATCCCGGCCGGCCGTGGGCCGGCCTCGCCGTAATGGGTGATGTTCCTGATCCGCGACGTCCCAGCGCCGGGCCGCTTCGAGATTGTGGCCTGTGGCATGACCGTGAGAATGACCACCTGAGCAACCGACGAGGCAGGGGTGGGCTGCGGCGCCAGAGGCGTGTGGAACACTCGACGTCGCCACCTCAAGGTGACCTTCCAGGTGCAGGCGCAGGTGCAAGCCCAGCGTGGGTCGGCGGTAGTTGGCCGTGCACGCTGGGCTTGGTTGTCAGCGGACGAACCGCATGGTGAGCGGATATCGGTGGGACCGGCCCTGGCTGGCCTTGGCGGCGGCCAGCGAGGCTAGCACCACCCAGGCGATCACCCCGACGATGAGCAGAGGGATGCCGACCAGCATCAAGGCCGCGACCAGGGCCACCACACCGTAGATGGCGATCGAGATGCCGAAGTTCAGCGCCTCGCGCCCGGCCTGGTCGATGAACGGGTCCCGGTCGCGCCGGGTGAGCCACACCGCCAGCGGTCCGACCACTGAGCCGAAGGGCATGACCAGCCCGGCGAAGGTCGACAGATGGGCGGCCACTGCGGTGTTGCGGACCGCCTGGTCCGCCGCACCGGGCCCAGTGGCCTGGTTGGCGCTGCCCGCGGCGAGGTTGGTGCCGCAGTGGAGGCAGGTTCGTGCTTGTGGGTCCAGCCTGGCCGAGCAGGCCGGACACGTCCTGTGCATGACCTCTCCTTCATCGGCGCCCTCCCTTTGGGGCGCCTGTTGGTACGCCATCGACGATAGGCCGTCAGGCGATGTCCGTCGTCGGCCTGGGGGCGACACTTGGCAGTCGGCCGACAGTTGAAGAGGCGGCGCGCCGTCATCCCCGAGGGGGAGGCCCGCCATGACATCCAGCGCCAGGTGATGGTCCTATGGATCCCTTCCCTTCTTGAGCTGAACCCGGAATCCACCCCGGCCGATGGTGCTACCGTGCGCCCGCATACCATGCAAGTCAGGGACCGTGCCGGGGGCTTCCAGCGATGCAGGAACTGTCGGATGCGCAGGTTCATCGCGCTGGCGCCACCGGTTAAGCCGCCCCCTGGACGCGATGGGAACGGGCATCGGCGATCCTGCTGCTCATCCTCGCGCAGGGCATCTTCGCGGACTGGATCGCGCACCTGCTCCTCGCCGCATCCAGCGCCATCAACTGGGCCGAGCTGCCAGCCGTCGGCCTGGCCGCGTCGTTCGTGTGAGGGTGGAGGTGAGGGGATTTGAACCCCTGGCTTCCTTCGTGCGAGTAATCAGCGGCGCACCGCCATGCCGACCAGCGTTCCCGCAGGTCGATGCCGACCGTCAGGGGCCAAGTTATATATGGCGAGACGGAGGGCCGCTGAAATGGACACGTGGGCGCCGACGCCTCGGATCGCGCTGCAGAGTGGTGTCTGGCGCCAGCCTGGATCAGGCAGCTCGAGCGTTTCAAGTAGCGTCGCTCCACCTGCTGCACACCATCAGTGGGATCTGCGCTCTCGGGATGGCGACCCGATTGCTGGAGAGGACGATGCTCTGGCAAGAGGCTGACCTGCGGCTCTCGGGTGGGCCGCCATAGACTCGACCTTGGGGCCTACTGCCCAGGCGCCGGCTCAGCAGGCGCTGTCTGGGATGTGAAGTCGCCGGTCGGTCGCGACGCGAATCGTACGTTGCCTTGTGGTGTTGGGCTCTCCGCTTCTCGTTCAGAGCCATCTGTACCATCCCTCACGAAGTCGGTCTCGATGAGAGGTGCCGGAGAGCGAACTGTCCAAGGTCACATCTGGACGATGTACACCGCAATCGCAAGTAGGAACGCTCGGATTACCCAGTTTTCGGCAATATCGCCGATGGTGATACGAGGAAGTTCCACAGTTGGACTGAGAATTTGTGGAGCGTTGGCGCGCCAGAGCAGGAAAGCAACTCCGCTCACCAGCAGCGCGACTAGGCCAAGAGCTAACAGCCGGACCGTCATCTCTGCGGAAAGCCTGCTCCGACTATTGCCGCGCCGCCGGTCGGGGTCGTGGTTGTGAAGGTGGTGGTCCAGGGCGCTGGGCGTGCGCGACCCACCAGCCGAGGAGGACGATGAGCAGCGCGACCCCGACCTTGAGCAGCAGGGTCCACCCGACGGCGTTCCAGTGGTTGCGCTTCCAGTCCCACCACAGGAACCCGGCGAGCGCGGCCGCGACGAGCAGGGTGGCGACCAGTAGTCGTCCGCCAATCCCCTTGGCCCCCGGCGTACGCAGCGCCGCGGTGGTGAGCCCGGCGAGGAGCAGCACCACTCCCAACAGGGTCAGTCCCAAGGGGATGCCGGGAACCAGGATGGTGATCGCGAGCAGCACGCCACCGGCAGCCAGGGCGATCTCCACCGCACGGGCCCCAAACCGGCTCTCCATGGTGAGGAAATGGATCATGGCCCACACGGTGAGGGCGTAGCCGCGGAAGGCGCGCAGCACCGTGCCCACGACCTTCGGTCTGGTCATAGTCCCGAGCGTGTTGGCGGCCACGGCGGTGGTCTTGGAGGCCGTGCGGGCGAACGTGTCGGTGCCGACCTCGTTGCGGATTCGCTGCTCGCCGACGAGCTCGGTCCCGTGCCACAGGGTCCACAGGGCGGCCGCGTCCAGCGAGTCGGCGGCGGCCTCGTAGTTCTCTAGCCACGCGATGCTGCCCTTTGGAGGGTCGGGCTCCTCCCGGATCGCCTCGGCGAGCGCTGGCAGGTCCTCGCGCAGGATCCGGGTCTGGATGCGCCGTGCGATCTGTCGGGCGCAGAGTGGTAGGGCCAGCGGCAGCCGGTCGGAGGTCATCGCCGCCTCCAGCTCGTCCGCGCAGTCCTGGCGGTGCTGGCCCCATTGCCCCTCCAGCCAGTCGTGGTCCGGATGGCTTGGTGGACCGACGGCCACACCATGGATGTCCTCGATGGTTGGTGCGGCCGGGCCGAGCTGGCGGAGCCGTTCGGGCAGCAGCAGCAGGCGCATGAGCTGTTCGGCGCCGTCCATGCGGCCGTGCAGCCAGTCGTTCACGCGCCAGGAGGGACGGTAGAAGGCGCCGAAGTGATGCTCCTGGACGCCGGTCAGCTGGGTCGGCTGCTGGGCTGAGACCTGGACGAGATCGACCTGCTGCTGGACCTCCTCGGTCGCGCCGGCGTAGGCGAGCTGGACCACATCCAACCTGAGCAGCCGCTCCAGCACCTCTCGGTCGGAGGCCGGCTCGAGAAGGTAGGTGTATAGGGCACGGAGCCGCTCCGGCTCGTCCGGGTCGAGGGCCGCGTTAGGGTCGTCGCAGACCGCCTTGATCGACGGTGCGCACCGGTGCAGGTGCTCGGCCAGGCTGAGGGCGCGCTCGTAGAGCAGGGTCCGACGGTCCGGGGCGGCCGACTCCGGTGGCGGGACGATCTCGTCCCACTTGTGGAGGATGTCGGTAAGCCAGTCGTCGAGCGCCGGCCGGTTGGTCGCCGGCTCGTTGGCCGGGCCGACGCGTTCGGGTTCGGGGATCGGTGGCGTGCCGTCGGCCGGGTTGCCCCGTGGGGCGGCGCTCCAGTAGTCGTTGAGGGTGGTCTGGTCGTCGCGGATCGCCTTCAGGGTCATGTGGACAGCCCACCGGCACTCGACGATCTGGGCTCGGGCCTCCGAGCCGATGGGGGCGAGCCAGACGGCCCGTCGCAGGACGTCAAGGGCCGTCTCTCCCAGACGGAAGACGGTGGTCTGTCCCCAGTCCCAGTCGCGCCCGGTGCGCTTCACCGCCTCCTCGAGGGGGCCCTTGGGGACGAACCGCATTGGCTGCTTGCGCAGGGCCTCCGCGAGCTCGCGTTCACTCCAGCGCCCGCTGGTATTCGGCTGCCCCGCCGCCAGCAGCCGGGCGATCGTCCGAGCGGCGTGGTCCGTCCGGACCTGCTGGTATCCCGGCCATGCGGCATCCGAGAGCGGGCCGGCGACCCCGGTCATGGCGGTGGCCAGCTGCACCCGTGCCCGCCGCCGGGAGCCGGCCGCATCGTTGCGGGTGCGCAGCTCGGTCAGCTCCCGGGACACCGAGTCGGTCGACCGCATCCGCGTCAGCACGCTCAACAGCACCGTCTGGGCTGTGGGCACGTCCGGCCGGTCCTGCAGGACCGTCTGCGATCTCCGTTCGCCGGGAGTGGGCACCACGTAGGCCAGCACCCGGCGCACCTGGAGGCCGGCCGGCTGCCGGTAGATCGCCTCCAGGGCCGGCCGCAGCGGCTTGTTTAGCAGCACCCCGCCGTCGACGACATACTGGGAGACGGCGAAGTTGAGCCGGCCAGCATCAGAGGCGAAGCGGCCGTCGGGAACTCCGTCGTCGCCGCGCACGGCCACCCAATGAGGTTCGAACGCGGCGGGAAACGACGACGTGCACCGCGCTGCGGCGGCCAGCTCGGCGACGACGCCGTCGTCGTTGAGGTCTCCGCTGCGTGTGCGGCCGTCCAAGCGGGAAGGAAGGGCGTCGCTGAACCGGAACGTCGCGTCGTAGTCGACCTCGGTGATCGGGGTGTCCATGTCGTCGGTGAAGGCCGAAGTTCGCCCATCCCAGAGCGTCCCGGTCAGGAACAACTCGATCGGCAGCGGCTCCTCGAACGCCCGCCGAGACGCCTCGTCCTGCCCACCCCGGTCGAGCGCCGGCCCCCGGAGTACCTCCTGAAGTGCCGCCCGGACCTTTACCAGGAAATAGGCGTCACCTTGCAGGAGCGACGGTGGACCCTTGACCAGCGGGTCGCGGAGCAGCTTGTCCAGTGCCCCGTGCTTCTTCCACAGATCTCGCATGGTGGCCAGGTCGCGCCCGCGGGCCAGGCCAAGGGCCAGGAATGCGCCGTTGAGACCGCCCGCGGACGTGCCCGCGATCACATCGACACGGGCCGTCGCATGCAGCAGACCGAGCACCTCCCGGTACTCCGGCCATGAGTCGACTGGCGCGTCGGCGCGATGGGCGAGGTGGCGCAGCTCCAGGGTGACCCCGCTGATCCAGATTGCGAGGCTGACCCCGCCGTTCATGACCACCGCAAGCCGGATGTCCTGCTTGTCGAAGTTCGTCAGCACCGCAGACGCACCATCATCGGTGGCGCCGTTAAGCCTCTGCGCCATGGCTGACCCCCTCGCGCGAGCTATCAGATGGGAGTGTGGACCGGCCACGCATGGGCGACAAGAGGCAAATATGCCTCATCACCCGTAAAGCGCAGAAAGTTCGGTCCACCGAGGGTAGGGCTGACCGGATAGCGTTGTGTACAGTCTATCCTTTAGGTCGAAGAAGTCCTATCTGAACTATATGCACTATCTAGGTCAATTGCTACGGAGGCCAACGCATCGACCTGTAGGGACGTTGGTCGCACTGGACCGTGCACATCCTGGTCCTTCGCCACCACGTGCCACCCTGGACTGCTCACTCTGCTCACCAGGTCATCGACGAGCGCCGTTCTGGGTAGGGCTCTGTCAGGTCGGGGCGGCCGGCGGGGCGGCCGGCGGGGCGGCCGGCGGGATTGGCCCTTCGGCGAGCGACGGCTGCGGCTTGGTGCTGACTGGTTCCTTGCTGGGCACCTTGGTCAGGATCTCCTGGGCCTGCCGGTCGACCGCACCGGTGATGAGTTGCTGGGCGATGCCGAACAGGAACGCATAGGCCAGGATCTGCGGCTGGTTGTCGAGCTGGGAGAGGCCGGGGACGAACTCGCCACGGATGAACAGCAGCCCGACCAACGCTGACAAGGCACCCGAGGGCAGCTTGAGCAGGGCAAGCGCGACCGGGACATCGTAGGGTGCTGAGGTGCCCTGCAGGCCCCGGAGCGAGACCGCGGCCGACAGGCCGCCGCCGAGCATGCCGAGGAGCGCCACCAGGGTGACATCGCCGGGAGCGGGCAGGCGGCGAGCCTGTATCCCAGGGGACGGGGGTGCGTCCTCGGACGGGCAGGCCACCCCGCTCGGCCCTTGCACCGGCTCGGGCACGCCGCCTGGGGTGGTCGTCGGTGGTGGGCCGAAGCAGAGCGGAAGCGCGTCCGGCCGCCAGGCGCCGACCAGGCACACAGCGGCCACCAGGAGCGCCAGCCCCGCGGCGGTGACCAAGACGACGTTTCGGAAGGCCCGGAGGCGGTCGTGCTGCAGGTCCTTGAGTTCCATGCCCATCCTGGTCGCGCTCTGGAACTCGGCCCGGAGTTGGCTCCCTGACAGATTTGAGGTCAGCTGCGTCTCGGCCGCCCGGCGCCGGGGGTCGGTCACATCCATGGTCTGCAGGCGGGCGAGTGCCTCTGGGATACGTGCCTTGATCTGATCGTCGGGAAGGAGCTGCGCCAGGGCGATCTCGGCCTCGTGGACGTTGACGTAGGCGGCTTCGCACGGGGCGCCGGTCCACCAGTCCAGGAACTGCTCGCCGACCGAGAGCCGATTCTTTTCGTACGGCCAGGCGGCCTTGCGGGCCACGTCCAGATGGTGCTCCACCGCGTTGCCGACCGACTGCCTGAGAGCCTGCTCGGCCGGCGTCGCGGCGGCGGGCAGCGCGTGGAGCTCGAAGTGGAGGGCATCTGCGGCCGCGAGGATGTTCACCCGCCACGGCGCGCCCCACGGGCGCTGCAGGAGCCTGTTGAGCAGCAAGAGCACCAGGATTGCGACCGCGACAATTGCGGCCAGGACCAGCCACCCCCGATAGTCGTACACGGACGACCTGATCGTCCGCCAGCGCGCCGGCCAGGCAATCGCCGTGAAGACAGCGGCCACGAGCAGCACGCCCACCGTGATAACGACGACCCAAAGAACGCGACGGCTACCACGCTTACCCGTGCTGGCAGGGCTACCACCATCACCTGTCTCGCCAGGGCTACCGCCGTCACCTGTCTCGCCAGGATGCATATTCTCCCCCCCAGGCTCCGCGATTGCCGCAAGCAAGCAAAGAATGGCCACTTCGGGCGTCCCGGTCAATAGCGTGATAGATCCGGACCGGTCCGGCTCGACCGCCGCGTCGCTCGCCTCGAGAACCAAGCCTTGAACAGCACCACGTCCGCCGGACGCGTCACCAAGACAAGCATGGGCTCGACCTGATAGAGCTCTACCAGCTCCTTGGCATCGAGGCCGTACGGGATGGCCAGCCAATCGGGCCGACCCAGGTGTACGGGTTCACGCTACTGGCGTCCGCGCCGACTTGGCGACGGTGGTCCCGCGAGGCAGCCCACAGGACACGGCGGCGCTGCCGCCCTCCAGAACCCAGAGCTTCTGTACCTCGGGCAGAACGACGGGACGGCGGTCCTATTCGACCCGCAGGAGAAGCGGGCGATCTACCTCCAGGCCAGCGACATCGTCATGCGACGCTCTCGACCGCGGCCGGAGACGGTTCGGCCGCCCCATTGCCAGCCGTTCGATATCGCCTTCAGTTGGCGGGTACCTGGGTGCGGCCACTAAGGGTGGCAGCCTCGGTTGCTGTTCGGCCAGTTCCCCGCATGGTCCTGCCTGGCTCCTCTTACTTCTGGTGAGGCTGGTCGAGTCCGCCGCTGTCCTGACTCAACGAAGTTGATCGCACTCAGCGAACTTGATCGGCGACCTGGCACGGGCCGGGGAAGCGCTACGAGGGCTGAGGCCACTCATGGCCAGGTGTCCAGCCGCCGTTTGGGGACGACTGGCTCACTTGATACAGCCCCCCTGTATCCGGGGTCCGGAGGAACACCTCCAGCCGCCCGTCGGCGTCCGAGGCCAGCGTCGGACCAGCAATCGTTCCACTGGCCACACTGCCCATCGATTTCCACGGCGACCACTTGCCATTGGGGGCCGTCTGCCAGATGTGCCACAGGTCGGTGCCGTCCCGCAGGGTGGCGAACAACTCCAGCCGCCCGTCGGCGTTCCTCCCAACGCCCAGGTCAGCGAACCCACCCGCCCGACTACCCATCGATTTCCACGACGACCACTTGCCATTGGGGGTGAGCTGCCAGCGTTGCCACACCGCCCCGTCACCACCCACCACGAACAGCTCTAGCCGGCCGTCGGCATTGCGGGCAACCACCGGCACGCTGGTCAGCAGCTCGCCGCTGCCGGCGGTGTCCGGGGAGAACCACTTCCACCAGTCGTCGTCTCCCGGCGTGCGCTGCCAGCGCTGCCAGATCTGTTGGTTACCTCCTGAAAACGCCTCCGGCGCGAACAGCTCCAGCCGGCCGTCGGCGTTGGCGCCGACCGCGAGAGGCCCGGAGAACCCGCCGGGCGGCTCCCCCAGCGAGTCCCATTTTGACCACCTGCCATTGGGGGCGGTCTGCCAGCGGTGCCAGACCGCCCTCTTGTCACCCGCGTCGTTGTTGGCTGGGACGAAGACCTCAAGGCGTCCGTCGGCGTTCCGCGCCAGCACCAGCCACGCTATCGCTCTCTGGTCGTCCAGCTCGCCGAACGACTCCCATCGCGACGACCAGTCGTTGTTGGGCGCGGTCTGCCAGCGGTGCCAGACCGCGCCGTCGCCGCCCACGACCGCGACCTCAAGACGCCCATCGGCGTTCCGGGCGACAACCGGTGCGCTGGCCCCTCCGCCGGGTCGCCGGCCGAGCCGGCTCCATTCTGACCAGCTACCGTTCGGGGCGGTCTGCCAGGCATGCCACACGTCACCTCCAAGCCCCTCCGTGCCGCCCGTTGTGGCCACCAGCTCCAGGCGCCTGTCTCGATTCGCCGCCAGCGCGATGCCTGTCACCTCTGACATGACACAATCACCCCCGCCGTCGCCATCCCCGCCATCCCCCTGTACAGGCCCCGGTGTACGGATCCCTCTGTACGGACGAAGTGTCCCACATCCTACCTACGGGACAGAAGCGAAATGGTAAGGATGCGGTCGCCGGTCCGCGCTGGGTCCGCACGGCACCGGGAAGCGGCAGTCCTGGGCGAACACGAGCGGTCATCGTCGGTGAGTAGGAACCGCAGCTCACGGGCCATCCACCGTTAGGACCTCGGCTGGCGAAGCAGCACCGCCCAATGGCCGCAGGTCCAGGAAGCGGCCTTCCAGCACTCTCAAGGCAACGGTTGCAGCATGATCGCAGGCCGCAACCCATCCCTATCTCCGAGCGCCCCGACCGATCAGGCCACCCAAAGCGCGGCGCGCACCTGCTCCAACATCTGCTTTTCCCCGGCGCTCACCTGCTCGGCCCCGAACCCCATGAAGCCACCCTCCTTGGCGGCGTCGGCGGCCGCCTGGGCCGCGGCCACCAGCCACCGGCGGAACGCCTCGGCCTCCTCGGGCGTGGCCTTGGCCGTCACCAGCTCGTTGACCCCTCGCAGCTCCTCCAGCACCTGCTGGCCACCGGTCGGCCTGAAGTCCCCCAGCGGGTTCTGCCGTTGCCGCGTCAGCGCCTGCACATCAAAGGCCACCGACGCCAGCAGCTCCTCCTGGCTCGGGGGCAGGGTGGCCGCCCGCAACGTGGCCATCGTCTCCTTGGCCACCTCGATCGGCCCGCCGGGGTCGGCGAGCGAGATCGCCACGCCGGCGACCAGCGGGGCGCGGCGGATCCGGGACCATTCCTGGTCGGTGAAGTCCTGCTTGGACGTCATGGCCACCTCCATGGGCACGGAGGACCAGCCTAAACGAGGCGGGCCTGGCGATGTCTGTGCCCGGCTGGCCGGGCAAGATCGGCCGTCGACGTCCGCCAACCACGCTCAGGTCGTCGGCTGTACCTGGAGCTCGGCGGCCAGCTGGCGGATCTCCGATGCCGGATAGCGGCGGTGGCCGCCAAGGGTCTTCAGGAACGGCAGTTTGCCTTCTTTGGCCCAGCGGGACACGGTCTTGGGTGACACGTGCAAGATGTCAGCCACCTCGGCGGCCCGCAGGTAGCTGGGAGCGGGGGGTGTGGCGCTGGGTTGGGCTGCCACGGCGCATCCCTTTCGTGCGGTGGACCCGATGGTTACCTCGGGCCCGGACTGAGCAAGCGTTCCTCGGGCTACGACCGCAAGGGACCGGCGGCAGCCATGGTGGCGGCTTCCCTGCTGAGCGCAGGATAAACAGGACGATCATGCAGACCGACCCGACTGCCTGCCATAGCCCGATTAGTGTGGACTGCCAACCACCGAGCATTCCGGATCGCCGCGCGCCAAGCACTCAGGTCGCCTGTCGTTCGGTGGAGATGAGTAGCGTGGCCTTGCCCGCTCCAAGCGCGCCAAGGGTCAGTAGCCCACCAGCGGCCTTGTCGATACCTCGCTGATCGGCATGCCCACCGGCAGCGGCCGAGGAGAGCGGCCCCCGCTACGTCGGATTCGTGTCCCCGAGTCCAGGGCCTCCAGGCGCTGCCCTGACACGGGCGGCGCTCAGTTACGGGCATGTTTGTCGTAGACGGTGGCGACTCGGCGGAACTGCTTGAGCCCCCGACGCTGCGCTCGATCCGGTTGCGGCCGCCGGTAGGCAGCCCGGTCGAAGTTGGGCTGGTGTGCTGGTCGGACCTGGGGGATGACCGACCTGATGCCACGACGGCGCAGCAGCCGCCGGGCGCTCGGGAACGAGTCGTCCTGGCATCGTTGGCCGCGCCGCCAGCTGTACGGTCAGCGAGGGGAGAGGACGCAGAACTCGTTGCCCTCGGGGTCGGTGAGGACGGTCCAGCGGACGTCGCCTTGGCCGATGTCGATCGGCTCGGCGCCGACAGCGCGGAGACGCGCAACCTCGGCGCTGTGGTCACCGTCGGAGAAGGGTGCGACATCCAGGTGCACCCGCAGCTTGGCCGTCTTGGGTTCGCTGACCCGGTGCAGGTCGAGGTACGGGCCGCCACCTCGGTCATCGCGGAGCCAGACACCCTGATCGTCCCGTCCGAGCACCGGCCACCCGGTCGCCGCCGCCCAGAACGGAGCGATTGCCTCGGGATCCATGCAGTCGAACACGACCGCGGCCACCGGCCCGATCCCGGCGAACGCCGATGCGGGGTCCTTGCCCACCGACCCGAGATGGCTGACCACGCAGAATTCGTTGCCCTCGGGGTCGGCCATCACCACCCACGACACGTCGTCGGGTTGACCGATGTCGATCTGCCGGGCGCCCAGCCCCTCCAGCCGAGCGACCAGCGCCGCCTTGTGCTCGTCAGAGGTCGAGGCCACATCGAGATGCATGCGGTTCTTGGACGACTTGGGTTCAGGGACCGGCACAAACACCAGCGGCACCTGGCCGGCCTGGGCGGGGTCATCATCGGGCGGTTCGATCACCACTTCGTCGGGCTCCTCGAAGGTGACCGGCCACGCCAGCGCCCCCGACCAGAACCGGGCCAGCCCGGCGGGGTCGGCGGCGTCAACGACGAGATGGACCAGACG
>Ga0081538_10003616_pt1 | contig 14529 bp, 17 predicted proteins | sample TabmetS5T2R1_FD_71022 | JGI IMG/M metagenome (GOLD analysis project Ga0081538, IMG submission 71022) | Tabebuia heterophylla rhizosphere microbial communities from the University of Puerto Rico - S5T2R1 | ecosystem: Host-associated > Plants > Roots > Rhizosphere ... | reverse complement strand
AGGATGATTACATTTCATATCTTTTCAAGATTGAAATTGATGGTAAACGTGAGCATTCAGAGCTACTTATATACCAAAAGAAAAGAAAAGGTTTGGTTTTACGCGCCAGCCATGTTATTACGTAGCTCTATTCCTTTATGATCGTCTGCTTGCTCTAAAGCAACAGCCTTGTGCATTTCTGACAGTGCGCAACCCATCTGAGCTTCAGGTTTACCCCTTCTCATTAAGCCTCGATACAGGCCTGCCTCCAATGTCTGACCATGAGCCTTCTCCCATTCTTCGACAGGAATGCTATACTTCTTCTGGATTCTGTCGCGATACCATTCTGGTATGACGTTGAATGCACAGAATGGGATGATTCTAAGGTCGGGGGTGAGATAATGGATGTCACATCTCTGAAGCCTTTCAAGATCCTCATTGTACTTGTCTTGGAAGTGCATCATGCCAAGGAAAAGTGATCTTACATGCCAGGAGCCTACTGAGTCAAAGTTGCGCTTGAGCAGTATGCTTGAGAACATTCTTGCTAGATCTAGACCTCTTGGCTGCTTGTCTTTGTTAACAAATTGCTTTAGCTTACGGACAACTTCAAGCAGTGCCCAGTACCTATTGGCACCAGATTTAATCTCGTCAGCCTTTTCTTCAAAGTATTCAAGAACTCCTTTGATGTCAACAAATGACGTGAGCGGTATGAGTTTTTTTGTATCTCGATCTTCAAATACATATGTGCCTGCACCACATGCAAAGTGTATTGACAATTCATACTTAGGCTTCTTACTAAAAGCCTCAATCACATTTGTCATGGGCATGCATGAAGGAACTGGAAACCATGCATCTTTTGAAATTTCACCATTCGTTTGTTCTTCAATCCTTTCAATGCAGTCAGGAATTGTAATTCGATATTTTTCACGCTCTTTCTTTGTCATTCTGCCTGTAAGGGACACAGGTTGGAAGTTGACAGCATGAACCACGTCTAAGTTCTTCTGAGCATACCCGATGATTTGACCAAGTTCATGGTCATTGATCGACTTAATGACAGTTGGAACAAATACTACTGTCATTCCACACTTTCTTGCCGATTCCAATGTGTATGGAATTTCCCAGTGATTCTTTGGGTTTGTCCTTGGACTTACACCGTCGAATGAAAGGTAAAGGTTGTTAACACCCGCCATCCTTACTTGACGCATCGTTTCTGGGGACATAGCCAATTTGATACCATTAGTGTTGAGTTGTATATGGTCAACACCCTCCTCCTTCATGATATTGATAACATCATTAATATCATCTCGGAGCATTGGCTCGCCGCCTGTGATCTGAATAGAGTTACCTGCAATCGGCTTTTCCGCCTTGAGAGTCTTCATCATAGCCCTTATCTGCTCCATATTTGGCTCATATAGATAAGCGCCTTCAAGACCCTTCTTGACGTAAAAGAAGCAGTACCAACAGGTCAGATCGCATCTGTTAGTGATTATCATGTTAGAAAGTCCAGAATGTGAAAGGTGGTTCGTACAAAGTCCACAATTATTGGGGCATGAGCACTTGTCGATCATGACATTTGGCGCTTGGGCGCCCTTTCCATCCATCCAATAGGTACTGAACTTCTTATACATCTCATATGAGCCAAAGTATAGTTCTTCGCACTCACCGTGCGTCGGGCAGGTCTTACTCATAAAGACCTTACCCTCCCTTTCAAAGACCTCAGCATCCAGAATCATATTGCAGTCTGGACAGATGCTTTGTGTGAACCGAATTGTACGTTTAGCACTCACACTTTTGCTAGACATATTCGAAATTTGGATTAAGTCCATACTACTGCTACCTTTTGGACACAATCTTTTCTTTGATATAAAGCTAACTTACTAATTCCTACGGTGATGAATAGGTTTATAATCATGCAGGATTTCCAGTAAGATTGTAAAAAACTCACGCTCTAAAACTAATAATAAATCTTGTTACCCCTTGAGAAAGGAGCACATCTATTTTAGCTACGATACATGATGGTTGTAATTATGCAGTGAAAAGCGCATACACTATCTAAAAAGCATAAAATATACCTCAGTGTCCAGTTTTAGAGGAAGTGAGCATTAGCGACAGGTCAAGGAAGGCAATGGAAAACCTTGGCTTGACGGGTTATGAGATTCGTGTTTACCTCTCATTACTTGAAACTGGCTCTATGACTGCAGCAGATATTTCAAAAAAATCTGGAGTTCCATATTCGAAGATCTACGAAGTCCTCAACAGCCTAGAAGAGAAGGGATGGCTTGAGTCAGGAAGCTCGAGGCCGCAAAAGTTTTTCCCCAAATCACCCTCCACAGCTCTTGGGATCATGAGAACGCGTCATGAGAACAACTTTCGTGAGAGCCAAAGCACTATTGTAAATGAGTTAATGCCAATGTATACTAAAAGCGGCATGAAAGAGAGGCCGGAGATATGGGTCGCAAGAGGAGTGTATAATATAATTGCCAAGGTCAATGAAATAATTCAGAACGTGCAGCAGGAATTGCTGGTCGCACTTCCCTTTGTTGCGGTGGACATAGCGAAGCCACTCCAGCCAGAGCTTAGAACCCTGCATGACAAGGGAGCGGTCAAGATAAACATCCTTGCGTCAGCCAAGATAAGTCCTGACACGGTTAAGACACTATCAAGAGTGGCAGAGATCAGGCTCAAGGATGGTCTTTTTGGAGGTGGCATAATAGGGGACGCGAAGCATGTGGTAATATTGCTAGGAGAAGGCACAGGGGAGAACGGCAGTTTTGAACCTATAGCCATCTGGGCTGACCATACAGGCCTTGCAGGCTTTGCAAAAGGTTACTTTCAGTATCTGTGGGAAGACGCGGATCAAAAGAAACAATCTAGGTAAAAAACGGCGTTATACACATAGAGATAAGGTTAATACAGTTTGGGGAGAACAGAATAACTACAGTGGAGTCTGTCGTTGCGAGGAACAAGCAACAAGTGCCCAGAGATGAAGAGCTTTATGTTGGTACAGCAGAGTCTGAGCACATCGAGATGTACTTGAAGGCAATATGGTATATTCGTGAAAGAGGCGATGAAGTCAAGGTGAGCTCAATAGCCAAGCTCCTAAACGTCACTCAGCCATCTGTTGTTCAGATGCTCCGCAAGTTGAACAGATCCCGGTTTGTGCATTATAGCAAAGGTAGTGTGGAAATGACCAAAGATGGCGAACACATTGGCAAAAGGATGATGCGAAATACCAGACTGCTTGAAGTCCTGATGAAAGATGCTCTCAAAATAGAGGTAGATGAGGAAATGATCTGCGGGATAGAACATCATATGAAGGACAGGTTCACTGATGCACTATGTACACTTTTAGAGCACCCACGGAAATGCCCTCACGGCCACCAAATTCCAAAGGGCAAGTGCTGTTCGTAGATTTTTATTCTAGCAATTCCTCAATTTTTAATGTGGACAAGCGATGACTAGATAGCCCTACTGACTTGGTGAAGAAGATCTTGAGTAAGGAGTTTGTCCACTCGTGTCCACTCTATATTACTTCTCACAAAACTTGATAAATGGCTAGGGGGCTCTTATATACTTACATTGGTCAAGATAGAAACTACAGCTTCATTAGAGAGCTTTAGAAAGTTTATTATCATAAGTACGTGCAGGTCCTTCATACCTGAAAGTTATCTACGCGATTATGAAGTATTCCCAGAGCGTGAGGAGGGTCCTGGAGCAATCTATATTGAAGCCGCGGATAAGGTTACTCTGAAGAAGATAAGAGAGATGACGTTTGTAAATGCAAAGGAGATCCTCGGCATCATTTATTCATCTAAGAGTGGCAACACTCAGTTAAAGTGGAGGCAAACTCGCAGGCGAATAGGTAAGGTACAAGGCTTTGCATCACCAAATGCTCTAGTCAACCTAGTTGAGTCAGGTGTTCTGACACAGGAATGGGTTGACAACTATTTGAAAATAATCCAAAATCAACAACAACAAGGGCAAGAACAACAAGGGCAAGATCAAGATCCAACATCTGCTGTAACCCCAAGCGAAAAGACAGTATGATAGTAAAGCCAAGTGGCACATCGAACACTGCTTTTTTTGCAATTCCTGAAGACGCAGACGACCTCTTTACCTTGCGTCGTGTCATAGAGAGAGGCGATCGTGTTATTTCAGATAGTACTCGTCTAATCAAGCAGGTCAAGGAGTATGGCCGACCGGATAAGGGTGAGCGCGTTAAGGTGCGTGTTGCCCTCAAAGTAGAGCAGAGCAGACTTGACTCTGCAGTAGATAGGCTCAGGATATCGGGCATCATCACAGATACTGACAACGAAATGGTACCAAAGGGGACTCATCATTCTCTCTCAATACATGCAGGCGACATGGCAACAATAGACAAAGGAAGAAAATGGCGAGACATTGAGCTTAGAATGTTAAAGCGGTCTGTCAGCAGTACCAACTTTATTTTGGTGGCAATAGACACACAGGAGGCAGCCATTGCCAAGGTTTCTGGCACCCATGTTAAAGTGATCCCAAACATCTATTCTGGGCAGAGCGGTAAGCGCTATCAGACAAAGAATCCCAATATTGAGACGTATTTTGTAGACATTGCTAAGACTCTTTCTTCAATAATCGGCGAAAATGACAGGATCATAATATTCGGTCCGGGAGAAAGCAGGCGTAGGTTCTTCAACGTATTGGTAAGCAAACAGTATGTCCTAAAAGAGAGGGTGCAAATTGTTGAGGGGATAGATGTTGCAGGCGAGGATGGGATATATGTATTCCTGCGCTCAGATGCAATGAAGCAGATTATGAACACAAGCAAGCTTGCGGAGGTCTCTTCAATGCTAGACACACTAATGCTAATGGTGAATAGAGGTGAAGCAAAATTTGCCCTAGGAATGAACGAAGTATCAAATGCGGCTGCATTGAAGGCAATAGAGGCAGTAGTATTCTCCGACTCTATCTTCAAGACCGCAGATGAAGAGGAGATAGTCAAATTACTCAATTTAATTGAAAGCTATGGAGCAAAGATGTTCGCTGTCGACTCTTCGACGGATATTGGCCTACGTGTCTCATCACTTGGAGGCATTGTGGCGCTTCTTCGCTACGCGATACGTTGATTCTGCATCGAGCCACGACAAATAGGGCTTTGATACATTGCTCATTTTAAGCTCCACTATCTCTGGTACTTCGTATGGATGGAGCCTTGCAATTTCAGCCTTGAGCTTTTTTGCAGATTTTGAAGTGGCTTTGAAAAGAGCAATGAATTCGTGCTGATCCTCTATCTGTCCATTCCAAGAGTAAATTGACCGGATTTGAGTAAAGTTGACACAGGCACACAACTTCTCGCTGACCACATATTTGGCAACCTCTACAGCTAACTCTTCGCTTGGAAACGTTGACAGGATTATGACACCAATGCTAGCCATATTTCAAAGATAGATCATAATGCAATTAATTATTCTCATACTATTTCGCAAAGAGGGTTTGCCTTTATGACTATAAACTCTTGGTTTGCCATATTCTTGGACATTACTTTTTCAAAGTCAGCCTTGGAGCAAGCAATGACGAGAGTTGTCTTGTCTGTATGATATAGGTCAAATGTCTGCCCTTGATGCCTTTCAACATCGCTTATATAGTCTTTGACCTTCGTTTCAAACGAGGATAGCAGTTCTATTCGGTCACCTCTCATTTCATGGGGGTCAAGGGTCCATGCTATCGCCACTTTTGTTCTGCTTGCCTTAAGGTCACGCTTTTTCAATGTTGTCCGTATCTGGTCGATAAGAAATTTGACGTATCCATCTACACCCTTAATGCTACCGTTGACAAGATACATCAGTGATCCTGTGCCATCAAGTGATGACCCTATTATTCGGAGATCATATAGCCCACTCGTCACGTCGTCGATATAGAGATCGGCGAAGGTACTGCGCATCAATTCACTGAAGATATTATTGTCAGTAGCCTTTTTACAGACTTCAAGGATGCTGGCTATCCCAGAATAGTGGCTCAATGTTTTTATGACATGCACCAGCTCGGCGGAATTGACGTCTACAAACCTCAACTTGCGACGAGTGTCTGGGTCATAGAGCATCTTGGAAATATGATTGTCATGTTTAGACTTTACCGAACCAATTAGGGTCTCAGAGCTGGCTGTCGCAATAGCGCTCATTGGAAGGTAATAATAGGATACATCCTTCTCAACAGTCATTCCTGTCATGTGCTCTATAAGAGCAATGTTCTCATTGTTGCCACCTACTCCTGTCGGAAGCATATAGATTAGAGAGGCGCCACGTCTGAGCGCCTTAATTGCATCCTTGAACTTTGTCATAACGTCGCTTTTAACATCTGGGCCAACCTTCCTTATTCGGGGAGCAAAATAGACGTATGAGGCATTGCTTATAGCAATGTCAATAGGTTGCAGATCAAGAAGAGGCTCATCTTCCATAAGCGAGCTTACATTTGGATATGTCCTTGCTATATCAGGCTTGAGCAAAATGGCCATCCGGACCGATTCATCGATTAATGAGACCTTAGAGCCGTTTATGGCTATTGAGGATGCTATTCGATAGCCTTCTGTGCTCAAGCCATACACTGCAACAGAAGCAGTGGTAGAAGAAGAGGAAGATGTAGTACTCAAAGTGTAGAGTAAGCTCCCCCCTTCATCCCCTCCGTATATACCTAACGTGGTCTACAAAAGGTTTTTCCAAGAGGTTTTCAACTACAGACTATATTTGAAGATCTGGTTTGATATTTTGACTCCAAAGCAGGTAATGTTTTTCAGACGTGCAGTCAACTTGCTGAAGAATTCAGGTCACGATGTTCTCTGCACCTCAAGAAAATACAGAGAAGCAGCGGAACTTGCTAGGATTAAAAAGCTTGACCTTACATCCGTCGGAAGCCATGGCGGATCAGATAGATACCATAAGTTACGTGAAAGCTCCCGTAGGATGTACGAGCTGGCACAAGTCATAAAGCAGTTTGAGCCCGACGCAGCAATTACCTTTTCGTCACCAGAAGGCTCACGAGTAGCTTTTGGCCTCGGAATCACGCACATAGGCTTTAATGACTCGCCTCATGCAGAAGCGGTCGCAAAGCTTACGATTCCCCTGACAAGCAAGCTATATTGTCCTTGGGTTATACCTCACTCTGCATGGTTAGGATACGGTATAATGAAAAGGAATATTGTGCGATATAGAGCACTTGATGCTGCGGCATGGCTTAAGCATCATAACCATGATGACAGTATATTGGAAGTTAATCGGGATAAAAAAAAGATGATCCTTATTCGACTCGAGGAAAGCAAGGCATCATACATTGCAGACAAAAAGGTAAGTGCTACAAAAATGATAGATAGTTTTGTAGATAAATTATGGCAGTCAACCAACATTGTAGTGCTTTGCAGATACGAAGACCAGATTGAAGAAGTAGAGTCACGCTATGGCAAGAAGGTGCAAGTGCTAAGAGATGTAGTAGACGGCACGGCCCTTGTAAAATCTACACATCTCTTTGTCGGAGCAGGGGGCACGATGACTGCTGAGGCAGCACTCCTAGGCAAGCCCACAATATCCATAGCACCTGTCCATTTTTACGTGGAAGAATATCTTGTCAAATCAGGCCTAGCCAAGAGAGCAAATGACCCCAGATCGCTTGTAAGGCTGGGCATGAAAATGATCTCTGATGAACGGTACATACAGACTCAAAAGAAAAGGGCAGTACGTATTCTTAGGAGAATGGAAGACCCAACAGAGAGGATGATTGGTGCCTTAAGATTATAAGTATGTCATAGGTCATAGATACTTGAAATTACGCCCGGAAGCCCGGTAGAGGAAAAAAGAAATTTTTTCTGCTGAATGTAGTGGCCAAGCATAGGGGCCTTTGGAGCCCTTGACCCCAGTTCGAATCTGGGCCGGGCTATTATGATTAAATAACAACTCAATATAGAATGTGCTAATGGTGTCGTGAGCAACAGCAAGAAGAAGGTCTATGTGACAAGAAGGATACTAGAGCCTGCCCTTTCCATCCTCTCAACAGAATGTCAAGTAACATTGAATAATAAAACCCAGCCGCCAAGCAGAAAAGAAATATTGAAAAATGTTGTTGGCAAGGCTGGCATCCTCTGTATGCTGACGGATCATATTGATGCCCATGTAATGGACAAAGCAGGTTCCAATCTTAAAGTCATCAGTTCATACAGTACAGGCTTTGAGCATATTGATGTCAAAGAAGCGACAGAAAGGGGCATCTATGTTACCTATACAGGAGATATCCTTGCGGAAGCGACAGCAGACTTGACATTCGCTCTTATCCTCGCCTGCGCACGCAATATTGTAAGTGCACATGAATATGTCAAGAACAAAAAATGGAAGAGTGCATGGAGTCCAGACCTGATGCTCGGCTATAATATCCATGGCACAACCCTTGGTATAATTGGGATGGGCAGGATAGGATCAGCAGTAGCGCGCCGAGCAAGAGGATTTGATATGAAAGTCATTTACCACAATCGCAAGAGGAACCAGCAGCTAGAATCCGAGCTCAACGCAACATATGCAGAGCTTGACGAGCTGCTCACTCAGAGTGATTTTGTATCGATTCACACAACCCTGAATAGTGCTAGCCACCAGCTGATAGATAGTACAAAACTAAGATTCATGAAAAAGTCTGCATTCTTGATAAATACGGCGAGAGGACAGGTCGTAAAAGAAGTTGATCTAGTTAGGACTCTCAAGCATAATCAGATTGCAGGCGCAGGTCTTGATGTATTTGAAGCTGAGCCTCTACTAGAGTCAAATCCACTTTTGAAAATGAAAAATGTAGTATTACTGCCGCATCTTGGAAGCGCAACATATCAGACACGCTCCAAGATGGCTGAAGTCGCAGCAAGAAACTTGCTTGATGTTCTAGCAGAAAAAGAGCCCAGTTCTAAGTTTCTAGTAAATCCAGAAGTAAAGAATGTACGGCCATTGTAAGATCATTTACTTGCTTACAGGAGTTTTTCCTCTATTGCTTGTATTACTACTTTGATTCCCACTCTTTCTTCTTTTTATCATATTCCGCACGGCTGTATGCAGGCCTAGCAGGATGACCCATCACCACAGTATCAGGCAGGACATCTTTTGTCACAACTGCAGCCATTGCAACCACGCTGTTTCTTCCCACTCGAATACCAGGTTTGAACACAGACCTCCCGCCTATTATGACGCCATCCTCCACTATTACGCCAGCCATCTTGGGGCTCATGGGGTACGGATCATTTGTGAATGCTGCTGCAGGTCCAATGAAAACATTCTTGCCAATAACTGTCAGAGGTGGAATGTAAACTGATCCCTCAATTCTAGTATTGTCGCCTATTTTGACCTTGTAATCGACATGCGTTAGCGAACCTATCATGACATTGTCTCCTATTTCAGATTCTTTTCCCACGTATGCAAAGTGCCATATCTTGACATTCCTCCCGATCTTAGCACTCTTATCAACATAGTTTGTCACACCGGGCAATGCGGTATAGTTGTTGCTCATTCCTTCACAAATGCCATGGATTTCCGTGTCTTATAACTTTGTCAGGGATCCTATTTTGCCATTTCCTCAAAAATTCGATATCTTGGGCCTTTCGCCTTTCTCTAAGCTCGTCTGGTAGCATGACAGGTATTTCATCGATTATTGGATAGTAGCGGCTGCATTTGGTACAAAATAGAATACCCTCTTTCACGATCTGACCTTCAGCAACAATTTGGAAAAGCTCTAGTGGATAGTGCTTGTCTATAGGACATGCAAGGATATCAAGCATCGACCTGTTCATTTCAGATCTAAATACACAGGCGAACCAGTATTGCTTGACAATATAGCAGCCTCTGCCACTTTTGTAACGTTTGTTGCATCTATAGCAGTCACGACTATCTTTGCTCTACCTTCTATTGATTCAACAAAATTCTTTAGCTCTAATGTTAGTGGCTCTTGAAATTTACGGCGAGGCACAATCGTGGCTTCGGCATGGTCTATTCGGATCTCCTGCGTTAAAAAATCACCAGAAATGATGCCGTCGGTGCATACAGCGCTAAAAGTCCTCACCTTTTTTGGAGTCAGCCAGTTGGACGCTATGATGGCCACTTTCTGTCCCTCGAAGCCAAGCATTATGGTTGCAAAGTCCTCATGTGCATGAAAGTGTTTGCCAGCACGTGCAAATATGACGTGTGGAGGACTCCCAAAGAGAAATATCGCTGCATCGATATCATGCACCGAGGTATCATATATTATCCCTACATCTGTGATGTGTGGCGGCATCCTGTTTTCCCTATGGAACTCAATCATCATGGGATCACCATACATCTTATCCTCTACGAGCTTGCGCGTATCGCTAACAGCAGGATTAAATCTCTCGACGTACCCTGATGTTAGAATTAGCTTTTTCTTTTGCGCCAACTGTGTCATTTCTTCACACTCTTTGGAGGAGAAAGACATAGGCTTTTCAACAAATACGTTGATATTATGTTCCATAACCTTCTTGGCCACGATTGCATGCGTGTTTGTAGGAGTGCACACTAGACAGCCATCAAGCCGCTCCTTTTCCAACATCTCGTCGATCGCAGAATAAGCCTGTGCACCATGTTTGTTTGCAATCTCCTTAGCCCTTCCAAGATCAAGATCGCATACAGCGACCAGACAGTCAAGCTCCCTCAAGACTCTTGCATGATTTTTGCCCCAGCCGCCAACACCTATAACGGCAATTCTAGTTTCATTGTCAGTGCCTACCATACAGAGGTCAACCACTCCATGTATTTTTTGACCTCTGCAGATACGATCTTTTCGTACATTTCGCGAATACTCGTTGTCAATGGGCCTTCCTTTCCGGTGCCCACAGGATGGCCATCTATATTGGTTACTGGAACTATCTCTGCTGCAGTGCCAGTAAGGAATATTTCGTCAGCCATATACAATTCAGTTCTTGCAATTTGACGCTCGATGACGCTATGGCCCAAGTCCTTTGCTATCATCATGACAGTTTCTCGCGTTATGCCTTCAAGCGCTGAATCGGCGAAATACGGCGTATACATCTTGCCGTGCCGAACAACAAAAATGTTTTCGCCCGAGGCCTCACTTACATTTCCGTAGAAATCAAGCAGAATTGATTCATCATAGCCGTTGCGCTTGCTCTCTTGTGTTGCCAGAACTGAATTGAGATAGTTGCCGGCAGCTTTGGCAAGTGGAGGGATCATATTGTCATGTATGCGCCTCCACGAAGAGACACAAGCACTGATGCCTTCACCCTTAAAGTACTTTGCAAATGGGAACGTAATTATAACAGTATGGGTCGGCGAATCCTTTGTCACATTAAGATCAATACCGTGTAGACCTACAAACGTTAGAGGACGAATATAGCATGACTCTTTGACCTTATTCTCCTGCAATAGTTCGACTGTAGCATTCGCAAGCTCGAGAGCAGAATATTTCAGCGAAATCGAGTAAACCCGAGCAGAGCGATGAAGTCGCTTCATGTGGTCTTCTAAGCGAAAAATGTAGACGTTGTTCTTGGCTGCATAGGCACGTATACCTTCAAAGACCGCAGTGCCGTAATGAAGGGCATGGGTATAGATTGGAACTTTGGCGTCTTCCCATTTCACGAGCTTGCCATCAAGCCAGACAAACTCGCCGCCTTTTTGCCTCATGTGTAAAGGCACGATCCCTCACTGGCTTATAAAAATCTTGAACTACTTGTAGCCTTCCTGGGGGAATTTCATGCCCATCATCATAGTAGTGTTATCTTCCATTCTTGCGAACTTGTCCACAATATTCCAGTTCTTCTTGATGATTTGTGCTACTGCTTCAGGCACTTTTCTGCGCCATTCTTCGTCACTTTCCCCTTCAACCACTTGGTTATATAGGCTCGCCCTGATCGATGATGCAGAAATCTCAAGCCTGTCAGCTTTGAGAGGATTGAGCCTGTATGCCTTAAGCATAAGCCGCTCAGCCTTGTCGCCGGTGTATGATACGAACTTTTTTTCATTGATCTGTGAAATTATCTGATTACGGAGTTTCCATGACCGTGAGGAAAGAAGTGGCGGTAAATACTTACGGTATGGTGCATAGAAGGTATATTCTGGAAGCACTATGACAGAGTCGCCAAAGACAGATTGAATCATCTCCTTTCTAAGAGAGTATGAAAACGGGAGACTCTTTGTATTTATCTCCCGCCCGTCTTTAACAAAGCGAACTGGGAAAATGTAGACAGGGTACTCCTTTTTGAGCATCGAAATTATTGATTCGTGAGCAACAGTCATTGGGTTTAGATGCACAAGATAGATTGCAGCTGTGCTTGCGGTAGGAATGCTCATGATTTAATTTCGATAGTATTAGAAAGAGACAGTGAGAAAAAGTAAAAGAAACAGCAGGTCTAGCTCTTCCTTATTTCGATCTCAATCGTAGAGACGTTTCGTGTCCTGCCGTCCTCCGATTGGACTGTCTCAGATCCAATCCTTACGTCGCCTATCTTGTATCCGGCATTTTCCATCCTCTTCAGCGTAATCTGCGATACGTCTACGGCTCGTCCAATGCTTAGGCCCCTTGCCTTGATTGTCACGGATGGCTGGTTGGCCAACTGGATCAGAGTTGACGTTACGTATGTCATAAGTGGTTTCTTGCCAATGTATATTGTGTCATGTGGTCCTTCTTTACGTTGAGTTGTCTGTTCTTGTGATGGTTGTGATGGTTCTGACATGTATCGGTTAAACCCTTAGGGATAATTTAAGTCAACGGTCAACAAGATATCAGTGACTCGAGTCCTAACCCGTAGAATTATCGCTAGCGACATATTACATAGAGAAATATGTGAGACAGGTATGCATACAAAATCAGTTGCGGATATTTGGCAAGAAAGGAGAGGGTATCAAGTGGAAGGCAGAATATGACGATATGCTCTACAAGATCTATGACTGGGGCGGCAATCTTGCAGGCTACCTGTTTCCAGCATACAGCGATACCGAGCCAGAGGATGAAGAAGCCATTGTTGAACTTAATAGAATCCACGCTCAAGTCACAGAAGGAACACTTTTGCTTCCAATGTCTAAGCTGAACCTCCTTGATAACAACGAAGGAATGAAGATTGACTATGTTATTTCTTCACTTCAAGCAAACATTGAGAGAACCAACAGGTGGAAAAAGTGGTTACAAGATAACGCCCAATCTTTCAATATTGCAGGTTCAGCAGTATATACTGCAAGAGAAGATCGTAACATGCTTTCAATAGCGCTGGGAATCGTTAAAACGTTCAATCTAGGCGAAAAGGAAGTGCGCGATTTTTTATCGCCGTTACTTGACAAGTTGCATGAAGATGGACTTCTTTGATTTTATATATGAAGCAGTTATTGTCATATGAAAGCATGAAGACCCAGTTTGCGCACCACCTTGTCTGTCTTCAACACCCAGATAGGCAACTGCGACTCCAACTTGAAAGCTTAGAAATGGAGGGGCCAAGCGAGTGTGATGAGGGATTTCTGAGATGTAAAGAATGTGGCACAAGATACCCTATAATACAAGGTGTGGCGATAGTCGTCAAGGATTTCTTTGTCTATGCTGCAGGCAGACCGCAAATGTACGGAAGGTGGCTTCTTGAGAGCAAGACGAGAGAGATGAAGCAATTTTTGAAGGAGAGTGGCTCAAGACTTTCCCACGGTTCTATATCAAATGACAGATATGAAGAGGGGGGGAGCTGGTTCATCCCTTATAGGTGGACCCAATATGAACATTCTGTAGAAGACAGGCTGCTCAAGTCACTCCGGTGGCGATTGAAGCCAAATGAAGTTTATAACAGGATAGTACACGGCATCAACCCCAAGATGGATGGGGTTGCACTTGACATGGCATGTTCAATGGGGTATAGCACTATGCTCCTTGCACAAAAGTATGCTTTCGCAATAGGCATAGATATTTCATTTTCGTTCATCCGCGAAGCCAGGAAAAAGATGTACGAATTAAAACGTGGAAATGTTGAGTTTTGTGTATCTGATTTGCTCAACACACCATTTAAGTCGGGCAAGTTTGACTTGATACTTGCATTGAATCTGCTTGAGCTTGTGGATCCGGAAAAGCTTCTGACATCAATACATTGGTTGCTGAAGCCGCATGCAGATATGATAATTGCTGATCCTTATGATTATAACCGGGATCCGCCAGTAGAAAAGGTCTACGATGCACAATCCTTCCGCAGGCTTTTGGAAAATTCAGGTTTTGAAATAGCGGAAAAAAGTAGCCGAAACGAATCATTTATCCCATGGGTTCTCAAGGTAAATGAGCGAGCATATCTCTTCTACTTTGTAGACTATATCAAGGCGAAAAAACTGTCAAAGCAGAAATTTTAATAATACAGCCAAATCTAACATATCCATGCCAACAGCATATGTCCTTATCAATTGTGACTTAGGTTCTGAAGAAGAGATAATTCGAGAAATAAGAAGATTGCCAGAAGCAGTGGAAGTATCAGGTGTATATGGTGTTTATGATATTATTGCTAGAATAAGCTCAGATTCTATGGATAAACTAAGGGAAACAATAACTTGGCATGTTAGAAGAATA
>Ga0081538_10003615_pt1 | contig 14529 bp, 14 predicted proteins | sample TabmetS5T2R1_FD_71022 | JGI IMG/M metagenome (GOLD analysis project Ga0081538, IMG submission 71022) | Tabebuia heterophylla rhizosphere microbial communities from the University of Puerto Rico - S5T2R1 | ecosystem: Host-associated > Plants > Roots > Rhizosphere ... | reverse complement strand
TGTCCCTCGAGGCGATGCAGAAGGGCATCCGGTGGGAGTTCGAGACCTTCCGCGAATACCTCGATGCGCTGGACCGCCTGCCCCTCTGGGTCAACGTGGCCCCGCTCATCGGCCACTCCGCGGTGCGGCAGTTCGTCATGGGGGACGACGCGTGGGCGCGCGAGGCCAGTGATGCCGAGCTCGAGCGCATGGGCGCCGAGGTGCGGCGCGCCATGGCGGACGGCGCCATCGGCTTCTCCTCCACCACCAATCTCAATCACGTGGGCGACCGCGGGCGTCCGGTGCCGAGCCGCCTTGGCACCGATCGTGAGCTGGAGTACCTGGCCGCCGCGATGGGCTCGACCGGGCGCGGCATCGTCGAGCTCACCATCGGGGGAAGCCGCCCCAACCGGGTCGTCGAGGTCGAACGCTACGCGGAGCTCGCGCGCGCGTCGGGGCGACCCGTCACCATGGTGTCGGTGCGCCACAATCCGGTGCGCCCGGACGAGCACCGACAAATCCTCGAGAAGGTGGAAGCGGCCTGGCGGGAGGGCCTGCGCCTCCATCCGCAGGGCACGTGCTCTCCACTGACCTCGACCTTCACGATCACCAACGGCTTCGTCTTCGGACGGTACAAGGCTTGGCGTCGGGTGCTGGAGGCCAAGCCTTCGGAGTGGCGTGCCATCCTCGCCGACGCCGGCTTCCGCGCCGAGTTCCGGGACAGCGTCCGCCGCACCGCGCTCTTCAACGGAGACGTCGTGCCCCTTCGCATCAAGAAGGTCGTCAAGCCCGAGCTCCAGCACTTCGCGGGCAAGACCGTGGTGGAGCTCGCCCGCGACACCGGCAAGGACGTGGTCGACGCCTTCCTCGATTTGACCTTGGCCGACGACTTCCGCACCGAATTCATGTCCGCCACCATGAACACCGACGCGGCCGCGGTGGCGGAGATCTTCCTCCATCCCACCGCGGTGCTGGGCCTCTCGGACGCGGGAGCCCACATCACCCAGTTCTCGGAGGCGGGACAGACGAGCCAGCTCCTCGGCCACTGGGTGCGCGAGCGCGGAGCGCTCTCCCTCGAAGCCGCCGTGCGCCTCATCACCAGCGCCCCCGCGGAGATCTTCGGCATTCCCGACCGCGGGCGCCTCGCCCCCGGGCGCGCCGCCGACATCACCGTCTTCGATCCCCGGACCATCACCTGCCACGAGGAAGAGATCGTCCACGACATGCCGGACGGCGGGCCGCGCTACGTCGCGCGCGCCACCGGCATTCAGTGGTCGTTCGTCAACGGCCGGCCCATCATCCGCGACGGCAAGCTGCCCGAGCCCGCCGCGGTCTCCACCGCGGGACGGGTGATCCGCGCCGCCTGAACCACAAAAGCCGCGGCGCCACGCGCGCCTTCAGACGCGCGATTCTCGGCCCCGGACGCGGGGTGACCGATGGGGCGAGACGGCCAGCGGAATCGCGAGGGCGCAGAGCAGCGCCATGACGAAGAACGCCTGGGGCCCCAGGCGCGCATAGAGCGCGCCCGAGGCGAGCGTCAGCGCGGCGCTCGCTCCGGCGGCCCCCACCGCATAGGTCGCCTGTGCGGTGGCGGCCAGGCCGGGCGGGACGGTGGCCCCGATGACCCGCATGCACGCCAGATGGAGCGCGGCGAAGGTGAGGCCGTGCAGCGGCTGCACCACGGCCAGCGCCGCCGCCGCCGTGGTGGATCCCACGACCACCCAGCGCACGAGGCCGGCGGTTGCGGCGAGCGCCATGACGCCCCGAGCGCCCAGCCGCGCGATCAGCGCCGGACCGACCAGGAAGAACACCACGACCTCCGCCGCCACCGATTCCGACCAGAGCACGCTGACGGTGGGCGGTGTGATGCCCGCGCCCGTCCAGCGAATGACCGCGAACGTGTCGTGCATCGCGTGGCTACCCAGCACGAGGGTGGAGACCGCCAGGACGCGCCGAAACTCCGGGATCCCAAGGAGGAAGCGCACGTCGTGGGCTCGAGGCGGTACCGTCGGCCCGGCCGCCGTCGGAAGCGGGACGGGTGCCGGCACGAGCAGGACCGTGCCGGCAGCCAGGGCGAGCTGCGCCGCGTGGAGGGAGAGGATCGAGCCGAGGCCCCAGGCGCCGACGACCTGCCCGCTCAGCAGCGTGCCCAGGATGAAGACGCCGGACCCCGTCCCGCGCACCCAGCCGTACTCGAACCGCGCGCCGTCCCGGGACTCGGCCGCCGCGCGCAAGGTGAGCGCATCGCCCAAGGTGGTGATCGGGGCCAGGGCCGCCGCGTGGAGCAGGCTGATGGCGAGCAGCGTGGGAAAGCCGGCGCCCGCGAGAAGGCTCAGCGCCACCGCCGCGGCGAGGAGCGCACAGACCGCGAAGACCCCGCGCAGCGCCCCGGTGAGATCGGCGAGGCGGCCGCACAGCGGGCCCGACACGAGGCGAATCGCCGTGCCGGCGCCGAACAGGAAGCCGAGCTCTCCGGCGGTCAGTCCCCGCTCCGCGAAGAACGCGGGCATGAACGGCGAGGAAACCCCGAAGGCGCCGTACATGAGCGCGTAGAGCGCCACGAAGCGCAGGAGGGTCGTCACTGCGCGTCACCGCGGCCTGGACGCCGAGACGATGTTCCAGGCGGCCAGGAACAGGGCCGCGATGATGGGCCCCACGACGATCCCGTTCGCCCCGAAGACGGCGAGACCGCCCAGCGTGGCGACCAGCACCACGTAGTCCGGCATGCGGGAGTCCTTGCCCACCAGTACCGGCCGCAGGACATTGTCGACCAGGCCGATGACGAGCACGCCGTAACCCGTGAGGATCAGGCCCGACCCCACGGCGCCCGTCACGAGGAAGTAGACCGCCACCGGCAACCACACGATCGCGGTGCCGACCGCCGGGATCAACGAGAATACCGCCATGATCACGCCCCACAGCAGCGCCCCCCGGATCCCGAGCAGCCAGAACATCAATCCGCCGAGGCCGCCCTGAACGATCGCCACCACGACCGTGCCCTTGACGGTGGCGCGGATCACCAGGGTGAAGTTCTCGCTGAGCGCGCGCTGATGCTCGGCGTTCAGCGGCACCGCCGCGCGGATGCGCCGCACCAGGGCGTCGCCGTCACGCAGGAAGAAGAAGAGCAGATACAGCATGACGAAGAAGCCGACGACGACGTCGAATGTGCGCTGCCCGACGGTCAGGGCCTGCGCCGCGAAGAACTGGCTGCCGCGCAGCAGGCCATCAGAGATCCGTTGCTGCACCGCAGTCAGCTCGGTGAGGCCGAAGCGCTCCAGGATCCGCACCGCCCATCCCGGAAGGGTCTGGACGATGCGCTGAAAGTGCTGGCCCACGTTCAGCTCACCGGACTTCACGCGCGCGTAGACGTCGGCCGCCTGATCGACGAGCAGGGCGGCGACCACGGTCAACGGGAGGATGACGATCACGAGGACGAGCACGAGCGTCACCAGCGCGGCGGCCGTCCGCCGGCCGCGGAATCTCGCCGTGAGCCGCCGATTCAGCGGCGCGAATACGACGGCCAGGATCGTGCCCCAGAGGATCGCCCCGTACAGCGGCCAGAGTATCCACGCGAAGGCGACCGAAACGAGGAGGAGGAGCAGCAGGAAGGCGCGGTCCCGCAGGACGGGCGGACCGCCGGAGGCGGTGGAGGTCATACCAGATGAATGGGACGTCTCATTGGACAGCCTCCTTGGTCAGACAGCAACGTGTGTGCCAGCGCGTGAGGCCACGATCCGGCCGGAAGTCCGCACAGGACTGATGGCCTCGGAGGGCTCGGCCGAATCCTACCGGGTCACCGCTCTCCGGGCGTGCGCGATGGCCCGGCAGGCCAGGCGGCGCCACCGGTGGTACAACGGCAGCATCATGCCACGGATCCCCGCGCGCGAGCTCGAGGGCCTCCCCCTGCGGGCTCACGACCTCCTCGCCGGGGTACCGCTTCACGACGCCTGGGCTGTGGACCTCCCCCGGTGGCGAGCGGGGATCACCCTCGACGAGTTCCTGCGCGCGGCGGGGGGGCTTCCGTTCAAGCCGTCACGGATGGTCCGCGTGCTGCTCGCCCTCCGCTTTGCGGTGGGACGCCTCTTCAACTGGGATCGCGAGGACCGGGAACGCGAGCGCGCTTCCACGGCAGGGGCTGCCTTCATTTCACGCATGACGGCCGCCGACACCGCGCGATCGCTCGTGCCGCCCGGCTCGCCGCGTGGTCCCTTCCGCGTCGTGTATTGCTTCGAGAACGAGGAGCTCCTCGAGCTGCGGAATCGTACGGCCCACGCCGGAGCGCTGAGCGCCCTCGTCGAAGGCGCACAGACCTACCGGTTCTATTTCGGGGTCTACGTGCGCGCGGTCGGCCGCTTCACGCCGGTGTACATGGCCGTGATCGCTCCTTTCCGCAGGCTGATCGTCTATCCATCCCTCTTGCGCAGTGTCCGCGCCAGCTGGGATCACGCTTTCCGCCCGCGCGGGGGCTAGGGCCAGGGCAGCCCGTAGATCTTGGCGGCGTTGCCTCCGAGCACGCGCCGCGCCACCGTGAGGGCCTCTCCGCCATCGAGCGCGCCGAGCGACACCAGCTCGTCCAGGATGGTCCCGAGCCCGCGACGCCCCCAGCGGGCGGCCAGCCAGAAGAGCTCGGGAATCTGTGACGCGTCGCTCGAGTACACCACCTTGGTCGAGGGCGCGAGGCTCAGGAGCTGGCGCAGCATGGTCGGAATCTCGGCGGCGAGCTGCGGGATGGCAAGGCCCACGTCGGCGTGGACATGGGGATAGATCGCGGCCAGGTAGCCCAGCTCCCGGACATAGGGATAGCTCGCGTGCAAGAGGACGAAGGGCACGCTCGCGTACTGGCGGTTCTCCAGCAGAGGCCGGAGATGCAGGGGATTGGCCTCGCGAAGGTCGAGGTCGGCGTCGCCGAAGCCGGTGTGGATCTGCACGGGCATGCCCTGCCGCGCCGCGATCTCGAGCGCGCGCAGGAGCAGGTAGTCGGTCAGCGGCTTGGCGGCGAGCCGCACTCCTCCCTCGCGCCGCGCCCGCTCCTTCAGCGGGCCGAACGCCGCCGCGGCGTCGCTCCGCGACACCGGCTGCACGGCGAGGCCGGTGCGGTACGCGATGATGCTCTTGAGGCCGACGAAGCCCTCGGCTCGCGCCCGCTCGACGCGTGCGGAGTACGCGTCGAGCACGGCGTCGAACGTCTGGTGCTCAACGATCAGCGCCTGGGCGAGCGTCTCCAGTCGCAGGAGCGGCAAGATCCGGCACGGCACCCGCGCCGCCAGCTCCTCCGGGGGCCACGTCTCGTCGGTTCGGTAGCCGTGATCGATGAGGAGCGCCGCGATGTTGGCCTCGCCGAGCAGGCGGCGCGCCAGCGCGTCCGCGGAATGCGCCGCCCGCGCCGCGAGCACGGCCTCGGTGGTCGGCGCGCAGCCGAGGAAGCCGGCGAGCTCCCGGATGGCCCAGCGATAGAACACGGTCTCGGGGGCGTGTTCCGCATGCATCGCCGGATCGCCGCTCTCGGTGAAGAAGCCGGCGTACGCGGCGGGACCCGAGACGGTGCCGTCGCGCCGCAACGCGTGGCAATGCTGGTCCAGGATGGGGATGGCGCCGAGATCCAACTCAGAACTTCCAGAAGTGGTGCTTCGTCTCGAAGGCGGCGTCCTCGCGGCCGAACGCGTCGGCTTCGGAGCGCTTCACGGCGAGATACGCGCGGGCCAGCGTCGGCCCGAGGGCGGCCATGAGCACCGCGTCGCCCTCCAGCCGCTCGAGCGCCGCGGCCAGGGTCGTGGGGAACCGGTGTATTCCCCGCTCGGCCCGCTCGCGCTCGGACAGGACGCCGGGATCGACGAGCACGGGCTCTCCCGGCTCGAGCGCCCGGGTGACCCCGTCGAGCCCGGCCGCGAGCAGGCCACCCAGCGCGAGATAGGGATTGGACGAGGAGTCCGACGCCTTGAGCTCGGCATTGGTGGAGCCGGCGCGGTCGGAGGGGAAGGTCGACGGCACCCGCACCGCCGCCTCACGATTGTCCGGGCCCCACGCGGTGAACGCGGAGCTCCAGAAGTGGGGCTGGAGCCGCCGGTACGAGTTCACGCTGGGGCACGTGAGGGCGAGCAGGGCGGGCAGGTGCTCGAGGACGCCCGCGATGAAGTGATAGCCGTGCGCGCTCACGCCGTAGCGGCCCCGCGGGTCGTACATGCGCGATCGCCGGCCCGCCCCGTCCCACAAGCTGAAGTGGATGTGCGCGCCGTTGCCGGCCTGATCGACGAATGGCTTCGGCGCGAGGGACGCCCAGAGCCCATGGCGGTGTGCGACGGCGCGCACCGTCTCGCGATAGAAGACCTGGCGATCGGCGGCCTCCAGCGCGGGCGCGTGGCCGATCGACAGCTCCTGCTGGCCGTGGCCGAGCTCCGGGTAGTACTGCTCCACCGGAATCCCCTGCGCCTCGAGCGCGGCCACGATGTCGTCCATCACCGGCGCCGCGGTGGTCATCCCGACGGTGGAGAAGCAGAGGCTCTCGTCGAGCGGCGCGAACCCGCCGTCGGCCCCCTTCACCGCCAGGGTGAACTCGCACTCGAAGGCCGCGCGCACGCTGAGCCCGGCCGCCGCGCACGCGGCGATCTGCCGCTTGAGGAAGGCCCGCGGGCAGGCGTCCCACGGCGCCCCGTCGAGCGTGCGCATGTCGCTCGTCATGGCCGCGGCGCGGGGCGCGTAGGGGAGCACCGTGAATGTCGCCGGATCGGGGACCAGGCGGATCTCGCCGACGGGGCCCAGGCCCTCGACGGACTGGAGCTGATCCAGCATGTTCATCGCCTGCATGGCCACCGTGAGGCCGATGCCGTCGGTGAGCCGATGCGCGAGCCCGTCCACGTGCGTGGCCTTGCCACGCGTGATGCCTCCGTTGTCCGTGTAGAGGAAGCGCACGAGGCGCACGCCGGCCCGCCGGGCGAGCTCGGTGGGGTCGGGACCACGTCGACGGGACGGGCGGGTCGCCATGGGCACGTAGGATAGCGCGTCCGGAAGGGTCGCGGCCCCTAGGTGGCGCCCGAAGCCCGCGCGTGTCGCAGGCCGCCCGCGTCGCCGATTCAGGGGATACTCGGGGAGAACCAAGGAGAGCGAGCAGACGGGTCCGCACGTCCGACCATCACCGCTGCAGCGCACGCAGGGCGGCCGCGAACCCGAGGATACCCAGCGTCGTCCGAACCCAGTGCCACGCGGCCCACCGGTCGAGCAGCGATCGCGCCGCCGAGTCCGACAGGCCGGCGCGCTCGAACGAGGCATTCGCTTCCGCGAAGAAGATCGGATACGTCACCATCACACCGACCGCCGACAGGCCCGCAATGAGGAGCCAGCGACGGCGGGTCGCTGGCCCCGACCAGCAGACGACGAGCGTGGCCGCGGTAACGGCGACGCTTCCCGCCCCCAGCGGGATCATCAGTCGGCCGATGAGATGGGAATGGGCCGCGAACCACGCCTGAAAGTCGCCCGGGGAGAGGCTCTTCCAAAAGCTCACGAAGGCAACGCCGATCACGAGCATGCCCCCGGCGAGCAGCCCGAGAAGGAGGCAGGCCACTATCAGCAAGAACGCTCGGTACCCTCCGAGCTTCGCCTCGTGCTCGCCGAACACCGCCACTGAACCGCCGCCTCAAGGCTCGATTCTACGCGAGCCGGGCCCTCACCGCCCGCGCGCCCTCAGCGAGGGCGCGGAGCTTGGCGAACGCGGTGGCGCGCGGCAGGTACTTCATCCCGCAGTCGGGCGCCGGGATGAGGCGATCGGGCGTGACGCGGGTGAGACCGGCGCGGATGCGAGCGGCGACCTGGTCGGCGCTCTCCGCCGCCGGGTCGGCGAGGTCGATCACGCCCAGGATGATCGTCTTGCCCGCGAGATCGGCGAGCACGCCGAGGTCGAGCTTGGGCTGGGCCGCCTCGATGGAGATCTGCTGCGCATGACTCTCGGCGAGCCCGGCCAGGAACGAGTAGCCGGTGGGCTTCTGGTGGCGGACCACCGCGGCGTAGCCGAAGCAGAGGTGGATCGCGGTCGTGACCGTGAGGCCGGCCAGCGCCCGGTTGATCACCGGCACCGCGTAGCGCCGGGCCCCCTCGGGATCGTTGCGCAGCCAGGGCTCGTCCAGCTGGATGACGTCGGCCCCCGCGGCCTCCAGCTCGCGGGCCTCCTCGTTCACCGCCTCCGCGAACTCCATCGCCATCTCCTCCACGTCGCGATAGAACTCGTTGTGGGCCTGCTGGGCCATGGTGAAGGGACCCGGCAGCGTGATCTTCGCCGGCCGGTCGGTGTGCTGGCGAAGGAACTGCATGTCGCGCAGCTCCACCGGCCGCGCGCGCCGGATCCGCCCGACCACGCGCGGCACCGGAGTCTGGTTGCCGTAGCGGTCGGTGATGATCGCGGGCTTCGCCACGTCCACGCCGTCGAGGGCGGTGGCAAACCGGTTGGAGTAGCTCTCCCGCCGGATCTCGCCGTCGCTGACGATGTCGATGCCGGCTCGCTCCATGTCGCGGATGGCCACGATCGTCGCGTCGTCCTGGGCCTCCATGAGGAGGGGCTCAGGAATGCGCCACATCGTCTGCAGGCGCACGCGGGGCACGCCCTTGGACAGGAGGGCACGGTCGACGAGCCAGTCGGGCTGCGGGTAGCTTCCGACCACGGTGGTGGGGAGAAGCGGTAGAGGCATACGTCAGTCCCCCTGGCGAAACGCGGCGACCTTCCGCTCGAGTCGCCGCAGGATGAGCTCGTGAAGCCCGGTGATCGCCAGCACGAGCACGATCCCTGCGTAGACTCCGGGGCTGTCGAGGAGGGTCCGGTGCCGCGTGATGAGGTAGCCGAGGCCGTCGGCGGCCCCGAGCATCTGCGCGACGATCACGCCGACGATCACCAGCGCCCCGCCCAGGCGCAGGGCGGCCACGATCGACGGCAGGCTCGCGGGCAGCGCGACGTAGAGAATCTGCTGGGCGCGGGTCGCCCCGAACGCGCGGGCCGTCTCGGCGAGCGCCGGTGTCAGAGCCGCCACGCCGGCGACGGCGGTGAGCATGGTGGGGATGAACGCGTAGATGGCCGCGAAGGCGATCTTCGACTCGGAGCCGAGTCCGAACCACACCATCATGGCCGGGTAGAGCACCACGAGCGGCACCGCGTACGCGCTGCGCAGGACGGGCAGCAGCACGCGCCGGGCGGTGGCGGAGGCGCCCACCACCTGGCCGAGCAGGATGCCGCCGCCGCACGCGATGGCGTACGCGGCCAGGATCTCGCCGAACGTCGTCGGCAGGCTGCCGAGATAGTCACGATGGTGCGTGACGAGCGCGGTGAGCGCCTCGCTGAGGGGCGGGACGAAGAGGCGCGGCACGAGGGCGGCGCGCGGCAGCATCTCCCAGAGGGCAAGGATGCCCAGGTAGAGCAGCGCCTGGCTCACGCGCACGTGCCGCTCGGGCCAGGTCATCGCCGCTCCGCGCTCTTGATGTGCTGCCAGATGCGATCCTTGAGCGCCCCGAAGCGCTCGCCCGCGGTCATGGCGAAGGTGCGCGGCCGAGGCAAGTCGACGGGGATGTCGTCGACCAGCCGCCCGGGCCGCGCGCTCATCACGACGACGCGGTCGGCGAGATACACCGCCTCGTTCAGGCTGTGGGTCACGAAGAGCACGGTCTTGCGCGTCTCCGACCAGATCCGCAGCAGCTCGTCCCCCAGCACCATGCGGGTCTGCTCGTCCAGCGATGCGAACGGCTCGTCCATGAGGAGCACCGCCGGGTTCTGCACCAGCCCCCGCGCGATCGCCACGCGCTGCTTCATACCGCCGGAGAGCTGATGGGGCAGCCGGTCCTCGAAGCCGCGGAGGCCGGTCAGGTCCAGCATGCGGCGCGCGGCGCTCAGTCGCTCGGCCTTCGCCACGTGCCGCAGCTTGAGCGGGAAGGCCACGTTGTCGACGGCCGAGAGCCAGGGCAAGAGATTGGCCTCCTGGAAGATCATGCCGACCTTGCGGGGCATCGGACCGGTGATGGGCTCGCCATCGCACAGCACGCTCCCGCTCGAGGGCAGCCGGAGCCCGGCCACCAGCGAGAGCAGCGTGGACTTGCCGCAGCCGCTCGGGCCGACCAGCGCGGTGAACTGCCCGTCGGGGATGTCGAGGTCGATCGAGTCCAGCGCGGCGACCCGGGCTCCGTCCGCGCCGAAGTGCTGGGACACCCCCCGGATGGCGACGAGGGGCCGCGTCACGAGCGCTCGCGCCACGCGCCCAGCCGGCTCTCGACCGCGCGCAGCGCCTCGTTCACCGCCACCGCGGCCAGGGCCACGATGACGAGCGCGGCGTAGAGCTGCGGCATCTGCACGTTCTCGCCCCAGGCCGCGATCCGGTATCCGATGCCGTCGCGCGCGCCGTAGATCTCGCACAGGAGCACCGCGGTGATGTTGAACACCATGCCCAGCCGGATCGACTCGAGCAGGATCGGGGCCATCGCGGGCAGATAGATCTCCCGGATGATCTGCGCCCGGCTCGCGCCGTAAGCGCGGCTGACCAGGATCAGCTCGCGAGGCACCGACTGCACCGCGGCCGTCCCGCCCACGATCAGCACGAAGATCGTCGTGAACACGCCGAAGGCGATCTTCTGCGGGATGCTCACCCCGAAGACCAGGATGAACACGGGCAGGAAGATGGACTTGGGGACGCCGAAGAGGAAGTTCACGAGCGGCCGGAAGAGCGCGCCGAGCATCGCCACCTCGGCGAGGAGAAAGCCGAGGAGCAGGCCGACCGGGACGGCCAGGAGAAACGCGGCGACCACCTCCCAGGCGGTCACCAGGAGGCTCCGCAGCACCTCGGGCCGCCCGAGAAGCGCCTGCAGGGCGGCGAACACCGTGCTGGGCGCGGGCGCCATCCCTGCATCGAGCCGCCCCAGCCGGACCATGACCTCCCAGAGACCGAAGAGGCCGAGGACGACGGCGGCAACGATCAGACGCTCGTGCCGCCGCATGGCCCTACGGCTTGGTCGGCGTGATCGGCATGTTCATGAACACCTCGGCGGCCGGGGCCATGTCCTTCACCCCGCTCGCCGCCGCAAGCTCCATGGCCTTCTCCACCGACGCCTGGCTGATCTTGCCGTCGCGCGAGAGCCGCAGGAAGGTCTTCTCGTACTCCATCTTGGCGATCTCCATCGGCAGCTCGTTGTTCGTGGCGATGGTCTTGATCGCGTAGTCGGGATTGTTGCGCATGTACTCGAGCGCGCCGTAGAGCGCGTTCAGTCCCTTCTGGATGAAGGGCCGCCGCTCGTTGAGGTTCTTCTCGGTGGCCGCCCAGCCGCCGATGAGGTTCGCCGGCATCGCGGTGGCGAAGTCGACGAGCGCGCGCACCTTGCCCTCGGACACCACCTGATAGCTGAGCGGCGAGTAGATCACCGCGGCGGCGAGATTGTCGTTGAGCAGGTTCGGCACCAGGCCGCCCCCGCCGACGGGGACACGCTGGAACGTCGCCTTGTGCTCCGACTGGGCCCACAGGGCGAGGGTGTCGGTGCCGGAGCCGGCGGAGGTGATCCCCACCTTCTTGCCGTCCAGCTCCTTGGGCGACTTGACCGGCGAGCCGGTCTTCACGCCCAGGATCCAGCCCGACCACTCGTCGCCGCTTCCCCCGATGATCTTCACGAGCACGCCGCGCTTGCGCGACGTCGCCACGAGGGGCACCGCCACCGTGCCGAGGTCGGCGGAGTTCGCCGCGATGGCCTCGAAGGTCTCCCCGCCGCCCCGGTAGATGGTGATCTCCGGCCGCAGCCCCTCCTTCTCGAACAGGCCCTTCTCCTTCGCGACGATGGCGAGGATGGTGGGGAAGTACGTCTTGGTGGGGCAGCCGATGCGGATGGTTTCCTGGGCGTCCGCGCTTCCGGGGACCGACAGCAGCGCGCCGAACGCCAGCACCACCGCCAACCGAGCCATGAGCGTCGTTGCCATGGAGTCCTCCCTGGAGGGTCGTGAGCCGGCGGCCATGGTAGCACGGCGCCTCGGCACGTTGACGCCTTCTGGACCGCGGGCTACTGTCGGAGCATGGCGGTGAAAAGAGCTTTGCCGAGCCGCGCGCGCGGGTTGACGCATTGTCCCGCTTGAGCCCGAAGAAGCGTTCCCGCCTGCCCGACCGGGCCTTCGCCTACATCGATTCGCGCGGCCGCCGGCGGCTGCCCATTCACGACAAGCCGCACGTGAAGAATGCGCTCGCCCGGTTCAACCAGGTCGGCTTCGAGACGGAATCGGCGCGGGAGCAGGCGCGGCGCCGGCTCTTGAACGCCGCCAAGAAGTTCCGCATCGTGCCCGTGGGATTCTTCACCGGTCAGCTGCGCTCGGAGCAGCAACATGCCACCGCCGGCCGTCTCGTGATCGAGCTCGGACAGCATTCGGCGCCAGGCGAGCTCGAGGGCCGCCTGCGCACGGTCCTGCGGGATCCGACCCTGGCCGTCCTGCGCTGGTCGGAGGCATCGGGCGCCTACCTGGACGCCGCCGGCAATCCGACACCGTTGCCGGCGGAGGGCGACCCGCGCCAGGTGACCTACCTGGAGCGCGGGGGCCGCCCCATGACCGCCCTGGTGCACAACCCCAGCGTCCTGAACGATGCGACGCTCTCGGAGACGGTGCTGGACACGGTACGCTTCGTGATCGAGAAGGAGCGCCTGCGCGGACAGATCGAGGCCACCTCGACGGACGCCGCCGCGTTGCCCGTGGGATTCGTGACCTTGCTCATGACCGACATCGAATCATCCACCGCCCTCCTCCGAAGACTTGGCGACCGGTATGCCGCGTTGCTCAACGAGGTCCGGTCCATCGTCCGTCAAGCGGTGTCCCGCGGTAGCGGCCGGGAGATCGACGCGCGGGCCGACGAATTCTTCGCCGTCTTCGAGCAGTCCGGTGCGGCCCTCGAGGCGGCGGTCGCGGTTCAGCGAGCCCTCGGCAAGCACGACTGGCCGGAGCGCCTGGAGGTCCGCGTGCGCATCGGGCTGCACAGCGGCCATCCGACGCTCACCGATGCCGGCTACATCGGCCTGGCCGTCCACATCACCGCGCGCGTCTGCGCGGCCGCCCACGGCGGACAGATCGTCGTGTCGGCCGCCACCCGCGCCTCCGCAGGCACGTCGCCGCCGGCGGGTATCCGGTTTCGAAGCCTCGGGCGTCATCGCCTGTCGGGGCTCCCCGAGCCCGAGGCGTTGTTCCAGGTGCAGGCGCCGGGCCTACGGGCGAGCTTCCCTCCACCGCGGACCAACCGTCGTTCGCCGCTGCGCGACGGTTCGAAGGGCCGGCGGGAGGCCCGCGCGAAGCGGGCGGCCGCCGGACAGCGTCAGCTGGAGCTCCCGGACACGACCTGAGCCTCGCGTCATCCACTCACCGCACGGGGACGATGCTGAACGTGCGCGAGCGGACCTTCGGCGAGAACTGGTACCACCCCCGCATGGCTTGAAATTCCGGCGTGGTGGTGGCGCTGGGGCTGTCGAGCTCGTAAATCGTGGTGTAGATCCGGCGCGCCGTCTTCTCGGTCTGGCCCCGCGTCGTCTCGGAGATCTCGCCCGACGACACATAGCGCCGGCCGCGCCGCACACCGGGACACTTCAGCGCGTCCGGCAGGTGCACGGTGTCGTACCAGTGGTTCCACTCCGCCTCGACCTCGGCGTCGACCTCGGCGGTCACGATGAGCAGGCAGTCGGGCAGCTCGGACATGGCGTCCTCCTCGGGTGGTCGCCCACAGCATATCAGGCGCCTGTGCTACCCTCGCGCCCGATGTCTCTCGTGCGCCTCCGCAATGTCCAGAAGACCTACCGCTCGCTGCAGGGCGCCGACTACGTGGCCGTTGAGCGCTTCGACCTCGCCATCGAGTCCGGCGAGTTCTTCTGTCTCCTCGGCCCCAGCGGCTGCGGCAAGACTACCGTGCTCAAGATGGTCGCCGGGTTCGAGAGCCCGACCGCGGGGGACATCTCGATGGACGGGCAGCCCGTCACCGGCGCGAGTCGCGATCGCGGCGTCGTGTTCCAGGGTGACGATTCACTGTACGGGTGGCTCACCGCCGTCGAGAACGTCGAGTTCGGGCTCCGCATGCGCGGCATGGGCAAGCGCGAGCGTCGCGAGCGGGCCCTGCGCTACCTGGAGCTGGTCGGCCTCCACGGACAGGAGCAGAAATACCCAGCGGAGCTGTCGGGCGGGATGAAGCAGCGGATCCAGATCGCACGGGCGCTCGTGAACGAGCCGAAGATGCTGCTGATGGACGAGCCGTTCGCCGCGCTGGATGCGCAGACGCGGGCCCTGATGCAAGTCGAGCTGGCCACGATCTGGCGCGCGACGCGGACCACCGTGCTCTTCATCACCCATGATATCGACGAGGCGGTCGCTCTGGGGACGCGCATCGGCGTGATGCGAGCGGGGCCCCGCTCCGACGTGAAGGGGGTGCTCGGCGTCACGCTGAATGGGGCGCGCGACCGGACCGACGACGCCTTCCTGCGCTACTACCGCCAGGTGTACGACATGATCCGGGACGAGGTCGCCAAGTCCAATGCCCGCGTGGAAATGATCCATGAGTAGCCTGTGGGGACGTTACGGAGGCT
>Ga0081538_10003614_pt1 | contig 14531 bp, 16 predicted proteins | sample TabmetS5T2R1_FD_71022 | JGI IMG/M metagenome (GOLD analysis project Ga0081538, IMG submission 71022) | Tabebuia heterophylla rhizosphere microbial communities from the University of Puerto Rico - S5T2R1 | ecosystem: Host-associated > Plants > Roots > Rhizosphere ... | reverse complement strand
TCCGCCGCGATCCGCTCGCAGATCCCGAGCCGCTGATCAAGCGCGTCTACGCCTACGCGGCCTACCGGCTCGGCGACGGCCCCGACGCGGAGGACGCGACGAGCGAGACGTTCGAGCGCGCGCTCCGGTACCGCAAGAGCTACGACCCGCGCAAGGGAGAGCCGGTCGCCTGGCTGCTCGGAATCGCGAAACGCTGCATCGACGGCGGCTGGTCGAACACCGAGTACGCGACCGAGGACATCGACTCGGTGGCGCCGACCGACCTCGAGGACGAGACCGTCCGGCGTCTGACGATCTCACGCGCCGTCGCGTCGCTCGACGAGCGTGACCGCGAGCTGATCGCGCTCCGCTACGGCGCCGACCTCACCGCACGCCAGATCGCCGAGCTCCTCGGCGCACGCACGAACGCGATCGAGGTGGCCCTCCACCGCGCGCTCGGGAGACTGCGCGGAATCCTCGGGGTCGAAGAGGATGAGCCTGTAAGGAATCGCGGCGCATCCCGGTAGTAACGAGTGCAAGACCACTGAAACGACTTCTGAGGGGGTTGTACTCAATGCGTTACTGGCGGAGACGGCACGGGGGTCTCGACCTCGAAGCCGAGCTGCGGGCCGGCCGCCCCGAGCCCGCGGATGAGTTCACGCGCCGCCTGGAGGCGCGTGTCAGGAATCACCAGCGCACCCGCGTCGGCTCGCTTCGCGTCGCCTTCGTCGGTGCTCTCACTGCACTCATGCTGCTCGCGCTCGCCTCGGTGGGCGGAGTCGGCTATGCGTCGTCCGCTGCGCAGGACGCTGCGGTCAGCGTCAAGCGGGTCGTGGCGCCGCAGGACGTCATCACCGTCCTCAAGCGCAGCCCGGCCATCGATCAGTACGGCAGGCCCAAGGCTGCCAAGAAGAAGGTCAGGAAGGCCAAGAAGCGCGGCAAGGGCGCGAAGGGTCGCGTCAGGGCCCGCACGCGGCCGCCCTTCACGGGCTAGAACGGACGAAACGCGGAACGCGAGAGAGGGCGGCCGGAAGGTCGCCCTCTCTCTGCTACAAGAGGCAGGGGTCAGATGAACGGCGGATCGACAGGACGGAGCGCAGCGGCGCTCCTCGCCGTCCTTGGAGCGGCGATCGCATTGTTGGCGCCTTCGAGCGCAGGCGGCCAGACGGGCGCTGTGTTCTGGCAGGGCGCAACTCCCGACGACGGAACGGCGTACGCCGCCGGCGTCGGACGCGAGTTCCGGCTCGAGCTCGAAGCGACGGGCTCGTTCGGCTCAACCGTCCGCATCGCGGTGAACCAGCTGCCGAAGGGCGCGCAGCTCGTCAAGCTCGGCGAGGCGCCGGCGAAGGCGCAGTTCCGCTGGCGGCCGCTCCGTACGCAGCAGGGCGAATGGCGTTTCGTCTTCCGGGCGATGGACGGGGCCTCGGCGGCGCCGCGCGTGGTGATTCGCGTCCACGTCGGCCGGACCGCGGCTCGTGCCTTCCGGCTCTCGAGCCGTTCGCTCGGCGGTCGCACGCAGCACGCGGTGCTGAAGCACGCAATCGTCGCGCGGGCGACGCCGAGTCCGGGCTCCCGCGCGGTCGGCCGCCTGAGTGCGATCACGCCGGAGCACGTCCCGCACGTCCTCTTCCTGGCCCAGGGCATGATCGACGCCCAGGGCCGCTACTGGGTCCGCGTCCCGCTCCCGAAGCTTCCGAACGGCACGATGGGCTGGATCCCGCGCGAGGCCGTCGGGCCGTTCTCCGAGATCGATACGCATCTCGTCATCGACCGCGGACGGTTCCGAGCGACCCTCTACAAACGGGGCCGGCCGGTGTACAGCTCGATCGTGGGCGTGGGGGAGCCCCGCTGGCCGACTCCGGCGGGCCGGTTCTACATCCGCGAGCGGCTGACCGGCTTCACCGATCCGATCTACGGCTCGCTCGCGTTCGGGACGAACGGCCGCTCCGCCGTCCTCACGGACTGGCCGGGCGGCGGGTTCATCGGGATCCACGGGACGAACCAGCCGGAGATCCTGCCGGGCCGCGTCTCGCACGGCTGCGTGAGGATCCGGAACCACGACATCCGGCGTCTCGATCGGCTGATGCCGGTCGGGACACCCGTTACGATTCGCTGAAGCACGGGCGGGTCCAGGTCCCCGCCGTCGACCGACATGTGTTCTAGAGTTGCGCGCTTCATGCGGCCCAGCCTTCGTGTCTCGCTGATCGGCGTGGCAGTCGCGTGCCTCGCTCTGCCCGCCTTCGGAACGGCGGCGTCATTGTCCGGCGCGAGGCCGTCCGCCGTGCCCGGCACGGCCTGGACGGCGCCGACACCCGTCGAGGGAAAGCGGATCGCCGCGCAGGTCGGGCGCCGGGTCAGCTTCGGACTCGCGGCCACGGCTCCCGGCGCCCCTGCCGTCTCGGTCGCGATCCGCGGCGCGCGATTGCCCGCGCGCGCCGTGCTGCAGCCCAGCGACGGGAATCCCGCAGCGGCGACCTTCACGTGGGTGCCGCCGCGCGCCGCGGCCCGCAGGACGTATCGCCTGACCTTCACGGCGCGGGCGAGCGCACCCGGGCTCGCCGCAGCGACGCGACATGTGTCGATCGCCGTCGCGGCCGCGCCGAAGCGCGAGCGCTTCGTCCTCAGCAGCGAGAAGCGGCACCTGTACCGCTACGCGTTCGTGCTCCGCGCCGGGGTTGCGCGGGCCGCTCCTCGCCGGACGTCTGCGGTCGTCGGTCAACTGAGCCGCTGGACGCCCGAGGGAACCACCAACCTCGTGCTGACACTGGACGGCCGGCGCACGAAGCGCGGCGTCTGGATCCGCGTCCGGCTCGCCACCCTGCCGAACGGCCGGACCGGGTGGGTCAAGCGGAAGATGCTCAGCGACTGGAAGGAAGTGCGGACGCGACTCGTCGTCGACCGCCGTCGCCTCACCGCGACGCTCTACCGGCGCGGCAGGGTGATCTTCCGGGCCCCCGTCGGCGTGGGGCTGTCGCACTGGCCGACGCCGCGCGGCGAGTTCTACATCCGGAACCAGCTCTACGGGTTCGGAAATCCGGTCTACGGCCCGATCGCATTCGGGACGAGCGCCCGGTCGGCGGTGCTGACCGACTGGCCGGGCGGCGGCTTCATCGGTCTCCACGGCACGAACCAGCCGCATCTCCTGCCCGGTCGGGTCTCGCACGGCTGCATCCGGATGAAGAACGGCCACATCCTGCGGCTCGCGCGGCTGATGCCCGTCGGGACGCCGCTGACCGTCCAGTAGGGCTCGACCACAGTCAACAGGGGTAACTCTCTAGCAGAACTCCCCTGCGGCGCCCCGCTATGTGCCAGGCGTCAGATGTCAGGAACGCTCTCTGCTGTGGCGTCTGGCTCGCTGCGCTTCTCCTCCCCGGATCGGCGGTCGCGCGACCGATGGCGCCGGCGGGGCCAGAGTGGCTCCCGCCGACCCCTGCCGAGGGCTCGCACGTCCGCGTTGCGCCGGGTGAGCCGATGCGGCTCGCCCTCCTGGCCCGGGCGCCGGGTGGAGCGGGCGCGACGCTCACGATCGACGCCGACGGCGTCCCGGCCGGCGCGACGTTCCGGACGACCCCGGGCAATCCGGCGACCGCAGGCCTCAGCTGGAGGCCGGGGTCGCCGCATGCCGGTCGCTCCTTCACGGTGACCTTCACGGCGCAACCGAGCGGATCTCCGACTCCGCCCGGAACCCGTCGCGTCGTGGTCGAGGTCGTCCGGGCGCTGGCCCGCACCTTCGAGCTCAGCACGCACAGCACCTCGACGTACCGGTACGCGTTCGTCATGCGGCGCGCGGTCGCCCGGGCCGCTCCTGCACCGAAGGCGCCGGTCGTGGAGGAGCTGCGGCTCCTGACGCCGGAGCGGACGACGAATCTCGTGCTTGCCCTCGACGGGCGGCGGACGGAGAAGGGCGTCTGGATCCGCGTCCGCCTCCCCGGCCTTCCGAACAACCGGACTGGCTGGGTCCGCCGGCGGGCCCTCAGCGACTGGAAGGTCGTTCGGACGCATCTCGTCGTCGACCGGCGGGCGTTCCGTCTGACGCTCTTTCGCTCCGGCCGCCCGATCTTCACCGCACGCGTGGGGGTAGGACGGCCCGAATATCCGACCCCGTCCGGGGAGTTCTACGTCCGCAACATGCTCTACGGCTTCGGCGACCCGTTCTACGGCCCGATCGCCTACGGCACCAGCGCCAGATCCACCGTCCTGACCGACTGGCCGGGCGGCGGCTTCATCGGGATCCACGGGACGAACCAGCCCGGGATCCTCCCGGGACGGGTCTCCCACGGGTGCATCCGCATGCGGAACGGCGACATCCTCCGCCTCTCGCGGCTCCTCCCGGTCGGTACGCCGCTGACGATTCGCTAGGCGGCTTTGAGTTCGTCGAGGGCGCCCGCCCGGTCGAGGCGCCATAGCTCGACGTAGCCGCCGATCGGCTGCCCGTCGATCAGGATCTGCGGCACCGTCCAGTTCCCGGTCACGTCGTGGATCGTCTGGCGAAAGGCGGGGTCGTCGTCGAGCGAGATCTCCTCGAAGTCGATGCCGCGCTGCTCGAGGAGCGCCTTGGCGCGGACGCAGTAGCCGCACCACCGCGTCGTGTACATCTGGATTCGCGCCATCTGGAGCAGTTTTGCCCGCGGATGCCGCTTCTACACTTGCTCCATGGCCGGACGGAGCTACAAGACGGAGGCGATCGTGCTCCGCTCGCTCCGGTTCGGCGAGGCGGACCGGGTGCTCCACCTCTACACGCTCGACCGCGGAAGGATCGGCGCGGTCGCGAAGGGGATCCGCCGCACGAAGTCGCGGTTCGGCGGCCGCCTGGAGCCGATGAGCCACGTCGAGCTCGTCCTGCACGAGGGGCGGGGAGAGCTCCAGACGATCACCGGGGTCCAGCTGATCAGCCCGCACAGCGCCGCGCGGGACAGCCACTACCGGCTCTCCGTCGGCTTCGTCGGGCTCGAGGCGATGCTGCGCCTCTTTCCCGAGCAGGAGGCCAACGAGCGGGCGTTCGGCGCCCTGGCCCGTTTCCTCGACCTGCTCGACCGGGTCGAGCCGGTGGACGCACGGCCGGCGCTCGACCCGCTCGTGCTGGCGTTCCAGCTGAAGCTGCTCTGGCTCGCCGGCTACCTGCCGCACCTCACGAGCTGCGCGGAGTGCGGTGCCGAGGCGGGGCTCGTGGGCTACTCGCCGCGCGCGGGCGGGGCGGTCTGCGGGAGCTGCCGCGGCGAGTCGATTCCGCTCTCGGCCGGCGGCCTGCGCGGGATCGAGGGCCTGCTCCGGGCGCCGCTCGCGGATGCGGGTGCGGTGGAGCTCTCGGCGCGCGGAGCGAGAGACGCACTCGCCGTCATCAGCTCCTCGTACGAGTTCCACGGCGGCTTCCGCCTCCGAACTCTCTCTGCGTGAAGCGGGAGCTCCCCGACGGGCTGGAGCTCGACGACGACCCGAGCCGCATCGACGTCGACGCGGTCCACGACTTCATCTCGAACCACTCGTACTGGGCGCCCGGTCGGCCGCGCGAGGTGATGGAGGAGTTCGTGCGCGCCGCGATCCGCGTGGTCGGGCTCTACGACGGTGACCGTCAGATCGGCTTCGCGCGGGCGATCGGCGACTCGCACTTCGTCTACCTGGCCGACGTCTACGTGCTGCCGGAGTACCGGGGCCGCGGGCTCGGCGTGGAGCTCGTGCGCGAGATGGTCGACAACGGGCCCTACGCGGACACGCGCTGGATCCTTCACACGATGGACGCGCACAGGCTGTACGAGAAGTTCGGCTTTGGGCCGCCGTCCGAACGGGTAATGGAGCGGCCCAGACGGGCATGACCGAAGGCGAGCGCCAGAACCACAACGTCACGCTGGCGATTCTGATCCTGGCCGGGATCTCGATCGCGCTGCAGCAGACGATGGTCGTCCCGGCGCTGCCGGCGCTCCAGAGAGAGTTCGACACGACCACGGCCTGGGCGACCTGGCTGCTGACCGGCTTCCTGCTCTCGGCCTCGGTTGCGACGCCGCTCCTCGGGCGGTTGGGCGACCAATACGGCAAGGAGCGGCTGCTCCTGATCAGCCTGCTCATCTTCTTCGTCGGGAGCGTCGCGGCGATCTTCGCGCCGAACATCGCCGTCCTGATCGGCTGCCGCGTCCTCCAGGGCGCCGGCGCGGCCGTCTTCCCGCTGAGCTTCGCGATCATCAAGGACGAGTTCCCGCCGGACAAGGTCGGCGTCGCCGTCGGGGCCGTATCGGCGGTGTTCGCGGTCGGCGGAGGCCTGGGCCTCGTCCTCTCCGGCGTGATCATGGACTCGCTCTCCTGGCACTGGCTGTTCGTGGTCGGCGCCGTCGCCGTCGGGATCGCGGCGATCCTCGTCCACCTCTTCGTCCCCGAGTCGCCGATCAAGTCGCCCTCGCGGGTCGACTTCGTCGGCGCGACGCTGCTCTCCATCGGCCTGATCGCGCTGCTGGTCGCTCTCACGGAGGGGGAGAACTGGGGCTGGGGCTCCGGCCGGGTCATGGGCCTCTTCGCCGTCGCCGCGGTCGCCCTCGTTGCTTGGGGCTACGCCGAGACGCGTGTTCCCGACCCGATGGTCGACATGCGGATGCTCGCCCGCCGGCCTGTGTTCTTCGCGAACCTGACGGGGCTGATCGCGGGGTTCGCGATGTTCGGGTCGTTCGTCCTCGTTCCGAACTTCGTCCAGATCCCCGAGCGCGTGGCCGGCTACGGCTTCGGCGCGAGCGCCACGACCACCGGGCTCTACCTGGTGCCTGCCGCAGTGGCGGGCTTCTTGATGGGGCCGCTCGCCGGCGTCATGGGCCGGCGCTGGGGATCGAAGTGGCCGCTGAGCCTCGGCATGGCGCTCGCGGCGATCGCGCTCGCGATACTCGCCGAGTGGCACGACGAGCCGTGGCAGGTCGTCGCCGCCATGCTCGTCTTCGGGCTCGGCATCCCGATGACGTTCGCGGCGATGGCGAACGTGATCGTTTCGTCCGTGCGGCCGACGGAGACCGGCGTCGCGACGGCGATGAACACGGTCATGCGGACGATCGGCGGGGTGATTGGCGGGCAGGTCGGCGCCGCGATCCTGACCGCCAAGACGATCGAGGGCGTCGGCATCCCGGAGGAGTCCGCGTTCACCGACGCCTTCTGGATCAGCTGCCTCGGTGCGGCGGTCGGCGCGGCTGTGGCGCTCCTCATCACCCCGGGACGACGGGCGGCCGCGCGCGAGCGCGAACTCGCCGGCGTCAGTCCTTGATGTCGTCGGCCACGCGGTCCTTGAAGGGCTTCAGCGTCTCGAAGAGCTCGTCGGCGCCGACCTTCTTCTTCGAGCCGTCGCTGCCGATGAGCCAGGGAGCGGCCTCGATCGCCGCATCCCAGGCCGCTTCCTCGACGTCCCGCTCGTCCATCGTCGGCTCCTCCTCGTCCTCGAGCAGCTCGACGCCGTCGAGGTAGACGTTCGTGAAGCCGTTGCGCTCTTGCTCGTGGAAGCGGATCCGTGCGCGCCGGCCCTCGGCGGCGACCGCGGACCGCGCGATCCCCTCGCGGAACGTCGTGTACTCGGCGCCGTCGTCGTCGACGAGGACGTAGCGCGTGTTGCCCGAGGCCGTCTTGAACGCCTTGACCTCCTGAACCCGGACCTCGCGAGTTTCGGCCATATGCAGGCTGTTCCCCCGGCCTGGTGCGGTCACACCTCCTCAGTAGGATTGCGCGACTCGTGGCGCTGAACTTCCAGGACATGATCCGGGCGCTCCTGGCCTACTGGGCCGAGCGCGACTGCGTCGTCGTGCAGCCGTACCACACGGAGCTCGGTGCGGGCACCTTCAATCCGGCCACCTTTCTCCGCTGCCTCGGCCCGGACCCCTGGCGTACCGCCTACGTCGAGCCGGTGCTCCGGCCGACGGACGGCCGGTACGGCGAGAACCCGTATCGGTTCCAGCAGTACTACCAGCTGCAGGTGATCCTCAAGCCGGCGCCGGAGGACATCCTCGAGCAGTACTTCGGCTCGCTCGAGGCGGTCGGGATCGACACGAAGCGGCACGACGTGCGGCTCGTCGAGGACGACTGGGAGGGCCCGACGCTCGGCGCCTGGGGGCTCGGCTGGGAGGTCTGGGTCGACGGGATGGAGGTCACCCAGTTCACGTACTTCCAGCAGCTCGGCGGGATGGACGTCGACGTCGTCTCTGGTGAGATCACCTACGGCCTGGAGCGCCTCGCCATGTTCATCCAGGACAAGCGCACCGCCTTCGACCTCGAGTGGGCGCCGGGGATGACCTGGGGCGACGTCTACCGCGAGAACGAGCGCCAGTTCTCCGTCTACAACTTCGAGGAGGCGTCCGTCGAGCTGCTCATGCGGCACTTCGCCGACTACGAGGCGGAGTGCGGGAAGTTGCTCGAGCGGAACCTGCCGCTGCCGGCGTACGACCAGGTGCTAAAGGCCTCGCACACGTTCAACCTGCTCGACGCGCGTGGCGCGATCTCGGTCACCGAACGGGCCTCCTACATCGGCCGGGTGCGCGACCTCGCTCGGCAAGTGGCCCAGGAGTACGTTGCCCCGGCTGCTGTTTGAGATCGGCTGCGAGGAGCTCCCGGCCGGCTCCGTCTATGAGGCCGAGGCGCAGTTGCCGCCGCTCTGCGAGCGGCTTCTCGGCGTCGCGCCGAAGCAGGTGCTCGTCGGCCCGCGCCGCCTCGCGATCCTCGTGGACGTCGAAGAGCCGAGCGGCGAGCAGTGGGTCAAAGGCCCGCCCGTGTCGCTCCGCGAGAAGGCCGCCGAGGGTTTCGCCAGGCGCCACGGGGTGTCCCCCGACGACCTGGAGGAGCGTGACGGGTTCCTCGGGGTCACCGTCCAGGGCCAGTCCCTGGCCGAGTCCCTTCCGGAGACGCTGAACGAGCTCGTCCGCGGCCTCCGCTTCGGCAAGACGATGCGGTGGGACGACTCCGGCCTGCGGTTCCCCCGGCCGCTGCGCTGGACGTGCGCCCGGCTGGACTCGGACGCCGTGGAGGGCCATGCAACGACGACCTGGGGCCACCGGTTCACACACGCGCAGGTCGAGGTGCCGAGCGCCGACGCCTACGTGGAGACGCTGCGCGCGGCGGACGTCGAGCCGGAGCCGGCGGAGCGCGAGCGGTTGATCCGCGAGGGTCTCGACGCGCTCGGCGAATGGCGCGACCCGCTGAACAAGCTCCGCGAGGTCGTCCAGCTCGTCGAGAAGCCGGAGGTGCTCGAGGGAAGCTTCGACGAGCGCTTCCTGTCACTTCCCGCCGGCGTGATCGAAACGGCGATGCAGTCGCATCAGCGCTACTTCCCGCTCGGCGGCAACCGGTTCGCGTTCGTCTCGAACGGCGGCGACCCGGAGGTGGTGCGGAGGGGCAACGAGAACGTCCTGGAGGGACGCCTCGACGACGCGAGCTTCACGTTCGAGCGAGACCTCCAGGCAGGGATCGACGAGCTCGCGGGTCGGCTCGGCTCGATCGTCTACTTCGCCGAGGCCGGCACCTTCGCAGACAAGACGAAGCGGCTCGTGGGCCTCGTCGACCGGCTCGGCGGGGGAGACGCGTCGCTGGAGGCCGCGCGCCTCGCGAAGGCCGACCAGGCGTCGGAGCTCGTGCGTGAGTTTCCGGATCTCGAGGGCGCGATCGGCGCCGAGTACGCCCGGGTCGCGGGCTATCCCGAAGCCGTCAGCGCGGCGATCGGCGAGCAGTACCTCCCCGACTCCGCCGGCGGGCCGCTGCCCGAGACGGAGCCGGGTCGCGTGCTGGCCGCGGCCGACAAGATCGACACGCTGACCGTGTCCTTCTCGCTCGGCCACAAGCCGACCGGCTCGCGCGATCCCTTCGGCCTGCGCCGCGCGGCGATCGGCCTGGACAGGCTGGCGACCGAGGGCGGTCTCACGATCCCGCGCGAGCTCCTCCAGGACGAGGTCGGCGAGTTCGTCGAGGAGCGCTTCGAGAGCCTTCTTCGCGACGTCCCGGTCGAGTTCGTTCGGGCGGCGCGCGCGGCGACCGTCCCGGACCTCGGCTCCGTCGCCCGGCTGGCGCAGGCGCTCGCGGGCCTGCCGGACGACCGCCTCGAGCCGATCCACACCGCGTACATCCGTGCGAGCCGCCTCGGGGAGAAAGAGAAGGCCGCCGCGAAGCTGGATCTGAGCCTGCTCACGGAGCCCGCTGAGCGGGCGGTCATGGAGGCGCTCGGCGAGGTCGAGCCGCAGATCGCCGCAGCGCTCGAGACGAGCGACTTCGAGGCCGCCGTCGAGGCCGGGGCCCGGCTCGGGCCGGTGCTCCACCGCTTCTTCGAGGAGGTGCTCGTCATGGCCGAGGACCCGAAGGTCCGCGAGAACCGGCTCCGCCTGCTGCTCGACGTACGCGACACGCTTCGCGCACTCGGCGATCTGTCCCAGATTCCCCGCTAACCGCTCTTAACCGAACGGCAACGCGCTTTTCAGCCCGCTCTTAGGCGCCGCAGCTTCCATGTGCCGCGACAACGGGATCGAAAGGACTTAGATGACCAAGCAACTGACAGCGGTGATGGCGGCGCTGCTTCTCGGAGCAGGCGTCGGAGGGGCGGTGGGCGCGGCGGTTGCGCTCGAGACCGACTCCGATTCGTCGCCGGCCTCGTCTGCGGGGTCTGCGGCCGCGCAGCCCGTCGTGCAGATGTCGAGCTCCACGGCCGCGCTGTACAAGCGCGTGAAGGACTCCGTCGTCGAAGTGCATGCGGCGACCGGGTCCTCACAGGAGACGCCGTTCGGCGATCAGGCGCCGGGCCAGGCGACCGGCTCGGGCTTCGTGATCGACGAGGAAGGTCACATCGTCACGAACCAGCACGTCGTCGACGGGGCGGAATCCGTCGAGGTCGAGTTCTCCGACGGCGCCGAGGTGTCGGCCGACGTGGTCGGGACGGACCCGTCCACGGACATCGCCGTGCTCGATGTCGACCGGCCGAGCTCGGAGCTGACGCCGCTGCAGTTCGCGCCGACCGGGTCGCTCGAGGTCGGGAGCCCCGTGATCGTGCTCGGGAGCCCGTTCGGCCTCGAGGGCACGCTGACGACCGGCGTGATCAGCGCCGTCGGGCGTGAGATCCAGTCGCCGAACGGCTTCACGATCGAGAACGCCGTCCAGACCGACGCCGCAATGAACCACGGCAACTCGGGCGGGCCGGTGCTCGACACGAACGGCCGCGTCGTCGGCGTCGCCTCCCAGATCCGGAGCGAGAACGGCGGCAACGTCGGGATCGGGTACGCGGTCCCCGGCGACACCGCCAAGCGCGTCGCCGACGCGCTGATCGCTGACGGGAAGATCGACCACGCCTACCTCGGTGTCAGCCTCCAGGACGACGGCGCCGCGCGGCTCGCGAGCGTCGTGCCCAATGGCCCTGCAGCTGCGGCCGGCCTCAGGATGGGCGACGTCGTGATCGAGGCCGACGGGAAGGCGATCGAGACCGGCGACGAGCTTCGCCAGGCGATCGACGCGAAGAAGCCGGGCGACGAGCTCGAGCTCAAGGTTCGCCGCGGCAGCAACGAGCGCACCCTCAAGGTCGAGCTCGGCACGCGCCCCGAGTCGACGCAGTAAACCCAAGTCCCCTCCCAGCACGGCATGGCCCGGTGTGACTCACCGGGCCATGGTCGTTGGGGAGACGGCGCTAGGCTGACCGCGTGGCCACCGTCGAGCTGCATGTCATCTCGGACGCCACCGGCGCGACCGCGAAGCGCCTCGTCCAGGCACTCGAGGCGCAGTTCCCGGATCAGGAGTTCGAGGACATCGTCCACCCGCGGGTCGAGACGGTGGACGACCTCCGCCTCGCCGTGAACCGCGCCAAGGGTCGCCCGGCGGTGATCCTCTACACGCTCGTCGACCAGGAGCTGCGGGAGGCGATGCGCTCGCTCTGCCGGAGCGCCCGCGTCCACTACTGCGACATCCTCGGCCACCCGATCGACGCCGTCGCGCGGGTCTCGGGCCAGGCTGCGACGATGACGCCGGGTGCGAGGCCGCCGCTCGACTCGAACTACTTCAAGCGGATGGCCGCGATCGAGTTCGCGGTCAAGTACGACGACGGCGTCGTGGGCGGGCTCGAGGATGCCGACATCGTCCTCGTCGGTGTCTCGCGGACGTCGAAGACCCCGCTCTCGATGTACCTCGGCTACCTGGGGTACCGGACCGCGAACGTGCCGGTCGTGAAAGGGATCGAGCCGCCACCTGCGCTCTTCCGCTTGGATCCGAAGAAGGTCGTCGGGCTGACGATCGACGCCGAGCGGCTCGCCGAGATCCGCAGCGACCGTGCGAGGCGGCTCGGCGGCAACAACCGCAAGTACAAGGAGCTAACCGAGATCTACGACGAGCTCGAGGCGGCAGAGAAGCTGCACAAGCGGCTCGGCTGCCCGGTGATCGAGATCTCGGAGCTGTCGATCGAGGAGACCGCCGCACGCGTGATCCAGGTGGTGGAGCGGCGTCAGCGGACGGCGGCTCCGGCGTGAACGAGTCCGCCGCTGCGGCTCGGGCCCGGCCGGTGCCTCTGTGGCGCTGGGCCGTGTGGTGGGCGCTGCTTGGCGTTGCGAGCCTGCTCTTCTACTTCGTCCTCGCGCCGCTCTGGCTCAGCCTGCGCGGCCTCGCGTGGGTCGCGGAGTTCCGCGCTCGGCGGGGGCGCTAGCGCTCGAGCTCGTAGACGTGCTCGAGCCCGTCTTCCTCGTCCATCACCTCGCCCGTCTTCACGAAGCCGAGCTTGCGGGCGATCGCGAGTGACGGGTCGTTGTCCGGAGCGATGGCGAGAACGAAGTGGCGGGTTCCGGCGCGCTCCTCGGCGCGGTCCATGAGCATCACGGCCACCTGCGTCGCGTACCCGCGGCCGCGCCAGGCCGGAAAGATCTTGTAGCCGTACTCGACCGCGTTCGGGTTCTGGACCGAGTTGACGCCGGGCGGGCCGTGATAGCCGGCGTGGCCGATCATCGTCCCGTCGAGGACGACGGCGTTCGGGCACCACGTCTGGAACTGCTCGTTCTTGCGCATCTGGCGAAGTCGCAGCGCGAGGAAGCCGCGCTCGCCCTCGGTGGGAAACTCGTCGGGCAGCTCGATGTCGAGGAGCGCTGCCGCCTCGTCTCTCCGGTCGTCAAGCATCGCCTCGATGAACTCGGGCGTCATCGGCCGCAGCTCGATCACAGGATCCGCGTCGGGATCGCCCTCTCGACGACATCGCCGCCGGCGACCTCGAGGCGGTAGGCGCTCGTCCCCTCGTCGCAGCCGACCGCCTCCTGGAGCTCACCGTCGACGAAGTGGAGCCCGACCCCGGCGTCCGCGGCGTAGCCGGCCGGAAAGCCGTCCTGCAGCAGCCCGTGGTAGACCGGCCGGCGGTTCTCCTCGTCGTTCCAGTGCGGGCAGAAGCTCCCGGAGAGGAACCCGAGGCACTTCATCGGCCCCAGCTGCGGGCCGAACGAGTCGGTGACGCCGCGCTCGAACCAGCAGATGCCGCCGGCGCTCGAGCCCGAAAGCACGACCCCGCGGTCGGCCGCCTCGGCGAGAAGCTCGTCCACGCCGTGAAGGCGCCAGATCGCGAGCATGTTCGCCGTGTTCCCGCCCCCGACGAAGATCAGGTCCTGCTCGAGCACCGTCGAGCGCAGGTCCTCCGGTGGCCAGGGGAAGAACTCGAGCCGTGACAGCTCCGCAAGCGGCCCGAACCTGTCGTGGTTCCGCAGCGCCTGGTTCGGATCCTCCGCCGAGGCCGTCCCGATGTAGAGCACGCGCGGTCGCGCCTTGCCGGTCAGGCCGACGAGGAACGCCGCAAGGCCGTCGCAGAAGACGCCGCCGCCGATCGGGACGATCGTCCGTGCCACGGCCGCAGTATCGCGGCTCGTGAATAATCCGCTCCCCATGGCGGCCCGCTACGTCTTCGACTTCGACGAGCCCACCGAGGGTGGACGCGACCTGCTCGGCGGCAAGGGGATCGGTCTCGCCGAGATGACCCAGCTCGGCGTCCCGGTGCCGGCCGGCTTCACGATCACGACGGACGCGTGCCGCGCCTACATGGCGAGCGGCGGCGAGCTCCCCGACGGCCTGGAGGAGGAGATCGACGAGCACCTCACCCGTCTCGAGGAGAAGGCCGGCAAGCGATTCGGCGACACGCGGGATCCGCTCCTCGTCTCCGTCCGTTCCGGCGCCGCCATCTCGATGCCCGGGATGATGGACACGATCCTCAACGTCGGGCTCAACGACGAAGCCGCCTCGGGGGGCGAGCGATTCGTCCTCGACTCGTACCGCCGGCTGATCCAGATGTACGGCGAGACCGTCGACGGCATCGAAGGGCACCTCTTCGCCGACGCGCTCGACGAACAGGACCTCCCGAAGACGATCGACGCCTTCAAAGAGATCTACAGGCGCGAGACCGGTCGCGACTTCCCGCAGGACCCCAAGGAGCAGCTCGGGCGCGCGGTCAGGGCCGTCTTCGAGTCGTGGGACACGCCGCGCGCGCAGCGGTACCGGCGCCACAACGACATCCCGGACGACATCGGCACCGCCGTGAACGTCGTCCAGATGGTCTTCGGCAACAAGGGCGAGCAGTCCGGCACGGGCGTCGCCTTCACGCGCGACCCGTCGAC